>Ga0209300_1000076_pt1 | contig 63688 bp, 89 predicted proteins | sample Shrwel_input2_RT_FD_187535 | JGI IMG/M metagenome (GOLD analysis project Ga0209300, IMG submission 187535) | Subsurface microbial communities from deep shales in Ohio, USA - Utica-3 well 1 S input2 RT (SPAdes) (version 2) ... | reverse complement strand
GATAATAATATTTACAAGATTATATTATCGCGTATATACGCGATATGAGTTGCTTAGCGCAACTCAGTATAAATAAAAGTAAACGACAGGACTACATATATGAAATACGAAAAGATTAAAGATGGACTTATCAGTATATTGAATTCACTCAATTACCAGTTCAAACTATATGACGGCGATGGATCTGCTATTTCAAATCCATATGAAGCGAAATACATCTTTGTCAAAGAGCCAAACATGATGTTCATAATTGAGGAAGAAAGAAATACGGTTGAATTACACAAATCAGATATGAAGACAAGTACCTTTAAAAAAATTCTTCAGTTAGTAAGGCAGTTGACTAAAAAATATTTCATCAACCTTGAAGTTTCCAACTACAACCAGATATTACAACCAAAGGACTTCTCGAAAGACATTCTCAAAAAGCGCTATAACCTTAAGCAAATGATGAATGCTGTTAACGAGTCCTTTAAGAGTGAACAAACATCATACGAATTATATGATAATATTTTATTCGTTGATAATGGTATAAATATTAAGGTAATCAATGAGAGCAATGAGGTTCAAATAATAAACCACGATCTCAGGCCATTTTTACCAGCTATCGCTGAAGGTGTAGACCATTCAAAAATTAGCCGGTTGCTTGAGAGAAAAAAACAGCTTGACAAATCAGGCGGTTCGGTTAAATTAGAGAGCCGTGGTAGTGATAACACACTAGCGCAAATCGTTGATTTACTTAATAAGATGTCCTTCTAAAGGACATCTTGAAATAACTACTAACTTAGCACTATATTAACAAATTTTAAACAGGAGTATCACAATGCGTAAATCTTTTAGTAAAAAACCCGTAGGCGAAACCGTGGAAACTGCAAAAGAACAAATTCAGAATGGCGACTTTGAATTTTATATGCGGAATCGCAAGCAACAAGAATACCATCCCTCCAACGTAGAAACCTTCACGCACGATCATTTTAAATTTGCTTATATTTTACAAGATATGGCGATGTTATGTACATCACTAGAAATTTCTAATTTTATATGTAATATCGCATACCATCTTCGAAATGGTGAATATGAGAAAATCACCAAAGAAGACCTTGAGTACACTGTTATGTTTGTACAAAAGGGTAGAGAGAAATACAACAAAGCTGATTATGTAGATTTAGACTCGTACCTATCAAACGGCTAAAAAAACATAAAAAAGACTATTGACGTATTTCAGTTTTATGATTTAATAATATTAACAATTACATTAACAAACTTAAAAGTTTAACACACTAAAAATAACAAAAAGGAAACAAACTATGTCTAGCTTAGATGAAATTCGCGCAAAACTTGCAAAATCCCAAGGTGACAAAGCACCTAGCTCCACTTCTAGTGGTGATATCTATCCGTTCTGGAATGCACCAGTAGATTCTACTACTATTCTTCGCTTCTTACCAGATGCTGATGAAAACAATACATTCTTTTGGCGTGAACGTCAGATGATTCGTATCCCATTTGCTTCAGTTGAAGGCCACCCTGAACTGAATGATGTGGTAGTAGAGGTACCATGTGTTGAAATGTATAAAGAAGGTGATAAATGCCCTATTCTTACTGAAACACGTCCATGGTGGAAGACTGAAAAGGAAGATCTAGCACGTCGTTACTGGCCGTCAAAGACTTATATCTATCAAGGCTTTGTTCGTGAAGGCCATGTAGATGAAGAAAGTCCAGAAAATCCGATTCGTCGTTTTGTGGTTGCGAAGTCTATTCATAAGATCATTGAAGCATCCCTTCTAGATCCTGAGATGGAAAGTCTACCTACTGACTTTGATAATGGTACTGATTTTAAAATCACCAAACAGCAGGATGGTAAGTTTGCGTCCTACGGAACTTCTAGCTTCGCACGTCGTGAATCCTCTCTAACTGTTGATGAGCGAGATGCAGTTGATAAGTTCGGTCTATTTGACCTAAGCGGATTCCTACCGCGTAAACCGTCTCAAGAAGATCTAGACGTGATTTATGCGATGTTTGAAGAAAGCCTAAAAGAAGGTGATTCTGTATACCGTCTAGAGTGGGCTAATAAGTATCGTCCGAAAGGTGTCAAGCTAGAGCTTGGAAATGCATCTGTAGGTACTGGTACTAGTACTCCACAACCTTCTTCACCGAAGACTGAATCTTCTGCTCCGAAAGCAGCACCTACACCGGAAGAGCCGAAAGAAGAGTCTAAAGAAGAAACACCTAGTGGTACAGATAGTGTTCTAGCTGAGCTTCGTGCTAAGATGAACAAAGGCTGATTCGAATTACGATTGGGGGAAGGCATGCCTTCCCCCAAGACTCTGTAGGAAATAATAATAATGAGAAAACCTGTAGATATGAGTAAATTTGCTTCTAGTGTTACTAAGAAGCTAAATGTTAGTCACGGTTTCAATGACCCAACTATCTGGGTAGATACCGGAAACTATATGTTGAACTATTTGATATCAGGAGACTTTCATAAGGGCATCCCCCTTAGTAAGGTGTCTATGTTTGCCGGGGCTTCTGGTTCGGGTAAATCACTGATTGTATCTGGTATGTTGGTTAAACATGCACAGGATCGTGGTATCATACCTGTTGTGTTTGACACAGAAAACGCACTTGATGAAGCTTGGTTGAAGAACTTTGGCATCGACACATCGCCTGAAAAAATGTTACGTTTTCAAGTATCAATGATCAACGATGTTGGTAAGATCATGCATGAGTTCATAAAAGACTATCGTGATAATTATTCTGACGTTGATCCTAAAGAGAGACCTTGTTTCTTGTTTGTAGTAGACTCACTTGGTATGTTGCTGACTGATACTGATGTAGATCAATTTAGTAAAGGTGACATGAAAGGCGATATGGGCCGTAAGCCGAAGCAGCTAAACGCTCTTGTTCGAAATCTCGTGAATCAAATTGCAGATCTGAATATTGGTGTTGTATGTACCAACCATACATATGCCTCACAGGATATGTTTGACCCTGATGATAAGATTAGCGGCGGGTGTTTAATAGCCGGAACCAAGATCATCACATCAGATGGCGTAAAGTCTATTGAAGAAATGGAAATTGGCGACTACGTGTTGAGTAATGATAATAATTATCATGAAGTTATTCAAACATGGCAGTACGATAAACCCACGTTCACGGTAGAGCTAGAAGATGGTCAACTGTTTGAGTGTTCACCTGAACATAAATTTGCAGTTGTCTCTGGTGACTCATGGGAATGGCGAGAAGCCCAATATCTAACGGACGATGATGCAATATTGTCGTTTGACCAAGAATTGAAATAACGTTCATGATTCCACCTCTTATTAAGATAAATAGATTAAAGAGGTGGAATTTTATGTATGGTTATAAATATTGGATTAAAAAAGGTTATTCCGAAGAGGATGCCATTGAACGTTCCAAAGGTAATGTCAGATGTTTTATATGTTCGAGCTTTTTCCCTAAAAATCAGTCCCTGTCGTCAGGTAAACATATTTGTTCGGAATTATGTAATCAAGTTAAAAAAGAAAATGCTTTAGCGGCAATGCGCAAATCAAAGCAGGTATATGTTAAGTGTATCGTATGCGACTCAGATATGCGAAAAAAGAATTCCTTATTGACATATAAAAATATATGTACTGAGAAGTGTTGTCAACTAGTGTTTAAAAATTTTAACTTTTATTGATTTTTTGATACTTTTTTTGTATCTAGACTAAATATATACATGAATAAAAAATATATAAAATTATCACAATGGGCTAAAGACAATGGATATTCGTATCATGGTGCATTTCGCTTACATAAAAAAGGATTAATCCCAAATACTAAAGTCTTGCCAACTGGCACTATCCTAGTCCAAGTCGAAGAAGACACACCTACTGATAATGTTTCTACTAATGACTATATCATATATTGTCGCGTATCTTCAAGTAAACAAAGGGACGACCTCGACAGGCAAGTTGACCGAATGACCAATTTTGCAACTAATAATGGCTATGTGGTTAAACATACATACAAAGAAGTAGCCAGTGGTATGAACGACAACCGCAAAGTACTCAACACATTATTGGAAAATCATAAGGATTGTACTCTACTTATTGAACACAAAGATAGATTGACTCGATTTGGTTATCATTACTTGGAAATGTTATGTAAATCGAAAAATATTAATATTATAGTGGCAAATGAATCAACAACAGATAGAGATGATTTGGTAAATGATTTAGTGTCTGTTGTTACTTCATTCTGTGCCAAACTATACGGTAGTCGGAAGTCCAAACGCAAAACAGAAGTTATCATTAAGGAAATACATAAAGAAGAATAGATATGGCTGGTACAATAATTAAGTCAACTAAGCATTATCTCTCAGATAATAATACTGGTAAACTAAAACACCTTAATATATTTTTGAGGGACTATCGTATTGTACTTAAACGAGCTATTGACTTCTATTGGGCGGAACATAACTTAAATACAGGCACACAAAACAAATCAGCGTATAAAGCACAAAAGTTCTATCCGTTTACAAACCAACTAAAGACAGATGACTTGGTTCTATCTGGGCGGGCTATCAAATGTGCTGTCACACAAGCAAACGGTATGATCAAATCGCTTCTCAAGAAATACGAAAAGAAGTGTTATGCCTTAGAGAAAGCACGAGAAAAAGGCAATACTACACGAGAAGCAATTATTAATAGCTGGTTATACAAAAACAGATTCATAAAAAAGCCCAAGATCAATAAACAAGTAGGAGCAGAGCTAGGAACAATTTTAGTATCAATGACCGAATCGGTTGATACAAAAGAGTTTGATTTATTGTTTATGTTTGGTTCATTATTCGATGCAACCTATAAGAAAAGATACTTACCTAAGAATAAATTATTCATTCTATCGAAAAAACACAAGCGATATAATTACTTGGACAGTAAGAAAGAAGAAAGACTAAAATCGTTCTTGCTAACGGAAAACTATATTTCAGTGCGTTTTAAAGTAGCGATTCCTAATATCAAAGAAGTAGGCAAAACGGTAGCCATAGATCAGGGTATAAACAAACTACTTACCTTAGTTGATAGAAATAACAATGTATATCAATCAAGTAACAACGCACATGGTATAGATTTTAAGGATATTTTAACAGCTCTTTCTACTAAAAAGAAAGGTAGTAAGTCCTTTAATAGAACGGTAGAACACAGAAAGAATTTCATTAACTGGACAATAAACCAGTTAGATTTAAGTGATATAAGCGAAATCCGTTTAGAAGAAATAAAAAATATATTTCATAAACAAAAGAGAAGCAAATTTTTAAACGGATTCACAAACACATTGATACGTGATAAACTAGAAGATATGGCTTTACTGGCTGGTGTCCAGTTAGTTGAGCAATCATCTGCTTATAGAAGCCAAAGATGTAATTCTTGTGGATTTGTCCATTGCCTTAACCGCTCAAATAAAGACAAAGAAATATTCAAATGTCGTTGTTGTGGGCATACTGCTAATGCAGATGTTAATGCCGCTAGTAATCATCTAGTTGATGGATTACCAGCACTTAGGTATTACATAGTTAAAGGTATAAATCGCACTTCGGGATTTTACTGGAATCCAGTAGACGATGAAGTCCAAGGAGTTTACAGTCCCTTGGTTCAAGTAGTTGTTCGTAAGAACAAACGAAAGAAGTAAAAAGAATAATCTATGTAATAAATATACATAAATTATTTAACTGTATATCTGCGTATAATAGAGGATACCAAGTTGTATACGTTTGGTATCTAACTAATAGATCATATAGGTTGAATGGCAAGATTTACAAAAAGAGAAATGATGTTATAGTAGAGTTATTAAGTATTATTGGAGAATATTATGAAAACTATAAAAATAAAAAGTGTAACAAAAAATAGAGATATTAAACCCGTATACGATATCCAAGTAGAAGATACTGGAAATTATATTCTTGATGGTGGTGTAATATCTCATAATTCGGGATTCATCTTTGCATCTTCAATTGTAGTTGCTAGTCAAAAACTTAAACTCAAAGAAGATGAAGATGGTAAGAAAACATCCGATGTTCACGGTATTAAATCTGCGATTAAAATCATGAAATCACGGTATGGTAGAGCATATGAAACTTGTAAAATCCATATACGCTTCGATAGTGGTCTAGATCGTTACTCTGGGCTCTTTGATTACCTATTGGATCTAGGGGTCTTGGAAAAGGTCGGAAACAAATACAAGTATGTAGACAACGACGGTGTTGAGCATACTGAGTTTCGTAAAGACTATAGTGCGGATTTATTTGAAAAAATCATTGATGAATGGGATTATGATAAATATAAACTGTTATCAAATTCTATGAGTCTAGAAGAAGAGCGTGAAAAACTCGGGCTCGATCCTGTTAACAATGATGACAAATAATAAAAAAAGGGAACCATCGGTTCCCTTTTTACTTACTGTGAAACACGTAACACAATGTCTAAGAATTGTGCCATTTCATCATATGCGTCACCAACTTCTCTGATTTTCTTAGCAAGTGTGTCGGAAAGATCTTTTACTTCTTCCATATCGATATTTTGATCTTTGAGGAATTTTAAAAATACATTCTTTGTTCGTAATTGATCTTGTGGGTAAAGACGCATAATATTGTCTTTGTAATGATCGAAATTATTTGCGACATGTTTTTTAAGCTCATATTTTGTATCAATATGCCCCATGTTCATGTCTTTTTCGTCTAATTTATCTTCTTCTTTTAGACGATCAGCCACTGCCTGTACAAACCAGCTCATGTGAGACACATTGTCGAAGATCATTCCATTTTCTTCTGCAACTTCAAGAGCAAGGTCTGATTCATTCTCAATTTCTTTTTGCGCTTTTGTTTCGTAGTCTGTATATAATTTGAATTCGTCTTGGGACTTACCTCGTTCTCCCCCTTCATATATAGAAGGTTTGCACATCTTACAACGGCAGTCTTCGGGATGATCAGCCGACTCATCTAGGTCAACATTGTCAGGAATTGATTCATACTCATATCCCTTGTTTAATGCAGCATTAGCGATACGTTTTACTTTGTCTGTTGGGTTTTTTATGTATTTGATTGAAATTGGTGATGCATAGATAGAAGCAAGTTGGACCTTTTCGTTTGGGTTATCTATTGAATAGATTGAACGATAGTGCCCTTTTACTGCGGCAAGTTGTTCTTCCTCTGATGGATTTTTTATATTTTTTATAGACCTCGGATCTTTTTTAATTTTTTCAAGACGATCAGCCGACTCATCTAGGTCAACATTGTCAGGAATTGATTCATACTCATATCCCTTGTTTAATGCAGCATTAGCGATACGTTTTACTTTGTCTGTTGGGTTTTTTATGTATTTGATTGAAATTGGTGATGCATAGATAGAAGCAAGTTGGACCTTTTCGTTTGGGTTATCTATTGAATAGATTGAACGATAGTGCCCTTTTACTGCGGCAAGTTGTTCTTCCTCTGATGGATTTTTTATATTTTTTATAGACCTCGGATCTTTTTTAATTTTTTCAAGACGATCAGCCGACTCATCTAGGTCACTATAATCATCTTTGTAATCTTTCAAATCCTCCACTACCGTATCTTCATCATTTAGACCATTTACGTATTGTTCAGCTTCATCTTTATCAACGAAACTTGCAACAGATTTTGCGTTATTCCCATCATCGTAGAACACATGCCACATGTCATCACTGTCTTCATATTCAACCCAATATCTTTTATCATCTACCATATCATCCAAATCAAAGTCATTAGACTCGTTCATGATTTTAGCGATCATGTCTCGATGACTCTTATACATATCCGAACCACTATTGAATTTTTTACTCATAAATATAACTCCTAAATTTTTGTATATTAGTATTTATATTTATGGTTTAATTACTAAAATAAGGTCATGAGAATGTCGAATGCAAGGATCACAGCAAAGACCGCAGCGAAGAAAAGCCATACTCCTACGTATGCAATGATAAACATTGCAAAAATAATACAAGCTACTACGGCAATCCATACCAAAATCCATACACCAAGGAACATGATGCAGAAATAAACAACTGCCAGCCAGAATGAGATGTTTGGATCAAGCAGTGCCACAATAAAATAAAGTATTCCAGTGCCAAGTCCGAGAATGAGACCAATAATGTTCACGATTCCAATGAGTGGGCTGTCTTCAATATCGTCAAAATCCATAAATTATCTCCACTGTTCGAGTTGTTTAATAAATTATAACATAAATAGGGTATGGACTTCAACTAAAATAAAATGGAGGTAGTCTTATGAGTGATAATAATTTTGTTGGTATGGTTAAAATGATCAATAACATATCTTCTGGACTTGGTGATACACAAGATACTTTAAAAGAGTATGTGAATATGGTAGAATCGTTGGAATTATACGAGTCTGAGGAAGATCTTGAAGAAACCGAGATGACTAAAGAACTCGAAGATAAGCGTGAAGAGTATGTTTTAGAGTTGAAGAAGAAAGCCGACTATTTCAAAAAACGTTACGGTGATGATTGGGAAGATGTTTTGTATGGAACTGCTACGAATCTCGCCAAGAAAGATTTAGGGATGTAATGATTAATGGCAGACGATATTAAGAAAATTCAGGATATTATAAAAAAGGCTGAAGAGTACGCCGAGCGTAAGGCTAAGAAATCCAAAAAGCCTAAACTCTCTCACGGCGCATTTTGGATTTCGCCTAAAGGAGACATTCGGGTTGTCAAAGCAGGGAGCTATCACATCAATGATGTGATACAGAATCCTGAAGTGTTTGGATGGAACTCAGAAGATATCAACTCTCTTTATGACGAATACGGTGAACGGCTTGGACAAGAAGGTTCGGCTCGTGACAATCTCATGACCTCTTTACTAAAAGATGGGTGGGTTCGTGTTCGTATACGTAAGAACTTTTACAGTATTCAGGTTTGGGACTTTACGCCTAATTCAATGAATAGGATTGAAAATTTCATATCATCAGTCATTGAGGATGGTATTAATGGCCATCATGCTACTGTACACGATGATGCAAAAATCAATGCCCTTAAGACTGGAAAAATGAAATCAATAAGCTTTGGTGAGATATTAAAGGGGCATCTATACGAAGCACAAGATAGTGTTATAGATATGAATTATTTCAATAGGTGAATAAAATGAAGATTAAGGATATTGAGGGCATTATGATTGCTGACGAAACCATAGAGATTTCTGGTTCAAATAATAAAATGGTTGAGCAAATCATGAAACATCCGAAATACAAAGGTGTGTATAGAAAATGAAAAAGTATTTAAATCTCATAGAAAATATTCTTACTGAAGCGACGTATGATTATGATAAAAATAAGCTTCAGCCTGCATTAATGACACGAAATGAATACTTATCACACCGAAACCCCGCTCACAAGTCCCACCCAGATGATTCTTATAATATGGACATTGCTTCCATGAACAGAAACTACTCTATGAATCTTAAACGCCAAGGTGGTGCAATGATTCTGGGAAGCACCAAGTATGAAGTTTATACTAATGAAAAGAACGATAGAGAATTTATAGGTGTTGTTAAAGATGCAAACGAATCTGACACTGTGTATGCATTTTCCAATGATGGTGTACTGTATTACGATCCTATGACCATCAGTAAGAAAGACGCCTCAATGTTATTAAATGCGGATTACCATGACCTTGAATTACAGCCTGTGAAATATATTAAAAATCAATATGAACAGATTTTCATTAAATCAAGATTAGAAGAATTTGATAAATTCCTGAAGCGCATTAACATCGATGGTGAATATATACAAATACGACAAGATACGAGCGATAGAGGTGACATCGCCGCCTTTAATGAAGAGGGTATGATTGTTGCCGTAGGACAGGATGAATGGGGCGCTGTTTTAATCTCAGTAGCAGAAGAGTACAAGGGGAAAGGGATAGGCCCTATAATGCAAAAGATATACACTGAGCTTTATCCTGAGAAAGAATCTGGTGGATTCACACCATCTGGATTGAATAATGCAGTTAAAGTATGGGAAAAAGAAGTAAGAAATTTCTTAGCAGCAGGAATATACAGTAATTTGATTCGAAAGGGTGAAATTAGCAAAGAACGTGTACAGGATATTGTTGATGGGTTAAGTGGTAAAGTGGATTATCAATCACTACTGCCTAAAAAAATCCCTCAAAAAGAAAAGGACTATCTAATTTATTACAACGGCGCTAACTCCTTTATACTTTATGATAAGGATTACCTTCTAGATCATGATATGAAGTATATCTATGCATATATTCATTTTGAAACAAAACCGACTACTGATGATGACGAATTATATGTTTATCGTTTTGAATATGAATCCGATAAAGATAGACAGACAATATTTTATATTGCTATACAACAATTGCAAAGCGAAGGAATTAAGATTAAAGAGGATGAGCCGGGTTCTGACTATTTCAAATACGATGATATGAAGTATATCGATGTGGATGAGGGTTATTTTAATCTTACTAAAGGAGTTTTTTCGAATCTAAATCTTCTATATAGTAAGGAAAGGCAATTAAGAAACCAAATCGATAAATACAATGAAGTACTATACAATTTACTAGAAGATGCCGAACGAAAATGGAGATAATTTAAAATGAGTATGAAAAAATACAGAGAGCTTCTTGAAAGCGTCGAGAACAGTGATGAGGTTCAAGAACCTATTGAAGAAGATCGTTATGAAGAAGAGCTTCCGGGTGATGAAGATATGGGAATGGATTCAGGACTTGATATGGACGATTACGACATTGATAGCGAATTAGACATGGAAATCGCCCGCGATGGCCTAGAAGACGATTATATGGGTGACGACGATGAATATGTTGTACCAGAGCCTGAGCCCGAAGTAGAGTCTGGTGGTGACGATCTTGGTGACGATGTGGTGTTTAATTACACTGCTACTATTCAATTAACTGGATATGATTTCCCACTGGTTCTTCAGGCAGATGACATGGAAGAAATCAAAACGGTTATGCGCGTGATGCAACAAAGTGGGTTGAACCCAAAGGGTGACTACAAATGGAATAGCAAAACATTTGAAATAGATTTAGACGAATCAGCAAAAGAAAGTGATTCTTTAAATGAAAGTAAGTACAGCGTTGGTGATGAAGTTACAATTGATGATGGACGTAAAGGTGAAGTTATTGATGTTGACGAGAAAAGGGAAGCGCTGAAAGTTAAGCTTCCTGATGGGAACATAATCTCACAAGGCTTTGATGAACTGCAATAACGTGTACATATATAAAAAAGGACTCTGTGGAGTCCTTTTTTATTGACAAATGATAATATGATGGTAGAGTTTTATAAAAAGGGTGAATTATGAATACGGGTGACAAAAACACTACTAATATCACTACTGGTAGCATTGATCTTCACGACTGTTTCAATAGCAGTATTACAACTAGTAACCTGCCTATACATTCTCACACGTTTAGTGATTATAGTTATTATCAAAGACAGCCATTTTCGAAGTCGAATTTAATTGATACTTTGATGTATAAAAGTGATACTTTGATGTATAAAAGTGATAGTCTGAAAGAGTATATAGACCTACATATAGATGTTTTTACAGATGATGCACTTATTGAATGTTTAGATTTTAGTAAGGAAATGGAATTGTTGAATGAAGAAATCTTTTGGTATGTAGTAAATAAAAATGCTATAGTGTATCCAATCCATAAAGAATATCATAACGTCGATGATTGTCTTTCGATTATTGAAAAAACTAAAAATAAAAATATGATTTTGTTCACATCACATCATGTCAGAAATAATAAGGCGTTTAATGATGGTATAAACATGTTAAAACTTAAAGGTAAGCTTTGAAACACAGTTTTTGAAAGAAAGGCTTGACGGACTCGATAAATTCCTGTATAGTAGTCAACAGTTAGCGCTAATAGGGAGAAATCCCGAGTAGATAATTGTGGATAGAAAGTTCCAGATCTTACATTAGGGTTGTTATCAGGTTTAGATTTATACTATACAAAAGTGATATAATCTACTAACACTAGATAGCAACAAGCAACTGACTGGGTTAAAATTGAAGGCACATTATTAGAATATAATTCTATAAATATATCCGTGCCTAATCTGGAAGCCGATACTCAGTTGTCCCGCGATTACTACTTCCTTTATTATTTCAATTTTATAGACTGTAGGGCAATCAATGAAAACTTTTGATGAAATAATTGATTCAGCAACACATGAACTTGTAAAGAGTCATGGGTTTACCGACGAGAACAGTAATGAATATAAAGTATTGTTTGAAGGTAAACGTGCGACACTCCTATCGGATTTCAATGATAAGATTGATCTTAATAATATATCAAGCCCTGCCCTTAAAGGTCTTAAAGAACTTATTTCGAATGGTGTCATTGAAGATACAAAACAAACTGCGGTGGTACCGTTTTCAAGTTTGATGGCGGGACAGTTTATTCATTTAATCAATTTCATTAAAGACAATGACGAGATTAAATATCACCAACTTCATAATAGGTCTACTGTTCTTATCGAAAACTTAACACCTTTTAAAGCTCTACAGCTTTCTGAGTTGTTGAGAAATGATCTTGTATACTTGACTCTTAGTAACAAGAATCTTGAGAAGTATGCTGAGTTGATCCAAGGTAAAGTAATAAGCATTAGTACAGACAGCAAGCTTTACAATAAGAATAAAACGTATAAGATCAATGTTCGAGTAGCAGCAAACGTTCCTTCTGTAGAGGCAAACCGACGAAAAGACCATTACGCCGACGTTATCCTAAGACTGGCTAAAGGTCTAAAAGAAAAAGGGTATGATGCAATCATTGGATCATCTGGTGGAAATGTAGGTCACTCCCTGACAATATACACTGATGAGATCCCATCACTTAACATTTTTAAGTTGTATCGTCTTAGCAATATTTCTATTGGTGTGCGCGATGATTTGAAGATGGTAACCGACGAAGAGTTTGAAAATATTTTCAAAGACTTCTTATGAACTTGAAATAATTTTTTACTTCAAGTATTATTAATCATAAGAGGTCTTTGAACATGCTAGATTACGCGATTGAAAAAGCACGAGAGATTAACCCCGATGAAAATCATGTCAGGGTTTATGCTGTTATAACCGATAAACGTGGAAGAATTATTGCCGAAGGTAAGAATAATTACGTAAAATCACATCCATTGCAAGCATATTACGCAAAGATGGTAGACAATGAAAATGCAATTTACCTCCATGCCGAAATTCAAGCAATGGTTAAATGCGATAGTAATAATGCACACAAAATGTATGTAGCAAGGGTGTCTCGTCAAGGACATCCGATGCCTGCGAGACCTTGTAAAATTTGTCAAACTGCGATAGAAGATCTTAATATTGTACAATCAGTGGAGTATACTGTATGAATAAAAATTTTCGTAGCCTTGAAGCCTTCACTGAACATGTAGCCGATATGTTGAGCGATCATGTGTTAGAAACACCTTCCCATACTCCTTATGTGTTACAAACCCCACTATTTGTTTGGTGTTTTAATTACGGCAGTATGGTATATCATTCAAATCTTGCTAAAGATTATGATGTTTGTATTATTGTCTCACACGAACTTCGTGATATAGTTGCGTCAGTTCTTGACTCAGATACGATCAAATCATACCTGATTAATGGATATCCGATTGATGTTAAGATGGTAGCATATAGCGATATGGATGTTACAGAGTTACTGGAACTAGACTATGCCATAAAAACAGAATCATCTTGTTATAAGCCTATGATTTTAGGCTTGTCACAGGGTTATATCAAGAAAGATTCGATGGAATGTCTTCCTTCCTTGAGTCTTAATAATAAAAAATATGTACGTCATTCTATATCTCAGAAATGTTCAAACTCTTTTGTGAAAGCAAAGAAAAAACTGACGGTTGAAAAGGATTATGACCGCTATTCATCGATGAAATCTTTGTTTCATAGTATCAGAATGGCTCGTTTCGCATATGATTATGGTAAGAATGGAATTATAAATCCGTCAGCATGCACTGAGCTGTATCTAGAAATCAAGAAAGATTATGACACACATACAGATGAGGAAATACTTGAACTGATCGGAACAAAGTATAAAAAGATCTATAATGATCGTATGAGCCTTTTCCGTCTCTTGTATCCGAAGTGATGTAGAGCATTATCTGATATTTGATTTAATACTTTTAACTAAATCATGCAGTATCATAGGATTGGATACCGAAGGCATTGTGTTTGCTTCCAGAAAGTAAACGTTGCCTTCGATTTTCCCACGCGTTATTTTACCTGATAACTTCCCAACACCTGATACAAACGCGCCCAAGGATTCAGAAACTTCTGTTTTTGATATAGCTATATCAACACCACTTGCACCATAACCCAACTCTTTAACAGCCGTAATAGCAATATTCTTGCATACATTGTATACTTCACCACTTGTAATGGATGTCATTGACATATTACTTCCTATTTTCTTATATACGCCGCTCAAATGATACTCACCATTCATATAGTAAACTACGGCTCTATACTCAGAAGATATATCCAATAAAGGCTGAAATATATAATCTTCTGGATTATCAGGAACTCGATTCACAAGTTGACCTTGCTGTCGTTGACTACTTTTATGCTTTGCTATAAAACTACCCACTACATCATCACTATCTTCATACGTCGGTACGGTTGGTACCGAGCCCTTTAGCATTCTATACTGTGCGTGTTTATTATAGAACCGATTACCAAAGTAGATAGTGTTTTTATTTGATGGTAAAGATGAATTTCTACCGAACTTAATCATCGCTTGTCCCTTTAGAATTTCATCCCCTACCTCAAATACGTCACTTCTTTCAGCCAGTTTATAGATGTAGTTTTGAAATTGTTTAGGCGCTGAATCAACATCAGCAAGCATTATTTTAAATTCGCCGTCACTTTCAGATTCGTCTTCATTTAGATATTCATCGCTTAGATGTTCTTCAACTGATTCAACAGACATTTTAGTACCATGTACTATCCAATAGTTTAGTATATTGGCACTGAATGGAGATTTCTGTGAGAAACCAAATGTGACGTATTGGTTTCGCTTCATCAAAGTATTGATTACGTTATTAGTTGTTACCGTCGTTGCGAAAATATAATTGTAATTATGTGAAACATCTTTGATGGCACGGTAAAGAAGTGTATAGGCACTGAAACTGCGACTATCCGGTTTAATATAAAGGTATCCCACTTCAGCCCCTGTGACGCCCTCAATGGTTGTTTCTTTCAGACCTACAGTACCGACCATAACATTACCATCATATAGAGCAAATAACCTCCCAGTGCTTCCTAGCTTGCCTAATAACCTAGATGGTGTAAGAGTCCAAGAAAGTTGTGCACCATCATTGATTAGGTCACATGCTTGTTGCAATTCTTCTTCGGATGATAATTCTTCGATATGTAATGTAGATTCGAACAGTTGTAGTACTTTCATAGAATATCCTTGTATAAGAATATTTATAGAAACTGTTGCAATCAGATTTTTGAAGGTATATAATAGTATTAAATTGATAGGAGACTGTTATGGAATATGTATCACCTAATATCGAAGTTAATCTTTTCAGTGAAGATGGTACTGTCATGCATAAGTTTTACCCTAGTAAAAAATATGCCGCTGTTGGTTATAACGGAGAGACTATCTTTGTTGAAACCAAAGAACATAAAAATATTCGTTTCTGTTATAACACTACCAATCATCGTGGATGGTCTAATGCAACAGCATCGGCATGTGAGGTGGGGTGAATATTTGCAATATTGAATAAGATCAAGTATACTACTTATAAACATTTGGGAGAAATATTATGAGTTTTGATGATGCCAAATATATAAACACCATGAAGTATCCGAAAGAAACTGATTTTTTTCGTTATACTGTCATGACCGATGAAGGTGAGAAGCTTGGAAGTTTTGAAAACCGGGAATCACTGGTTGAAGAATATGGTGAAGACCTTCTGAAAATTTGTAACACGGTAAGACAAAAAGTGCGTACTGAAGGTAAAGCTAGTGCTGTGTATGACGATTATATCGTAGTGGTACTGTACGATAACGAAAAGTTCCGTGAAGCACAGAGTGTTTACCGTGCAGAACAAAGTCGTCTTACGAACCTTTTCTATCGTGACTGTTGTGAAAACGTGGGTTACGATCCAGATAGTAAACTGGCTAAGATCGTATTTGACAAGGCATACGACGACGGTCACTCTTCTGGATATCATGCTGTGTGGAACGAAATGGAAGAACTGTCTGATTTTGCAGATGATATTCTAAAATCGGCAAAGTGATAAAATAGAATTTTATCAAAACTATAAATACTCCTATATACAAAATATAGGAGTAATTTTTAATTATGGCTGTCAAAATATATAACGCAGGTCTCAAGAACATTCGTATACGTGAAAACCAAGTATTCACTACGCCCGATCTAATAACAGATGCAGGCAAATTCATCGAAAGTGCCGGTGGCTACTACGCAGGCGGTAATATCTTAGTAGATGGGAAGGAATACGCTATCATCATAGCCCCTAAAGAACTAGGCGAATATAATGGAACTATACAATGGAAGACTAGTCAAACGACCACTAGTGGCGCTAACAGCACCTATAATGGCAAAGCCAATATGGATGCTATTGTAGCGGCTGGTTTGAGTGATCACCCAGCCGCACAATATTGTGCTAACTTAGATATTAATGGGTTTAATGATTGGCACCTACCAGCACCCGATGAACTAGAGATTTGTTATCGGTTTCTGAAGCCCACTACTGCTGATAATTACACATCTAGTAGAGCGCTACATGATGCTGTTAATGGTACTAATCCAAATAGCAATCCTGTAGGTAGTGGTTATAGTACTAGTGATCCTAGTCAGACAGGAGTAAGTGAGTTCCAAGATGGTGGTAGTCAAGCATTTGAGGTGGCATATTATTGGACATCGATGGAATATAATTCTTCTAATTCTTGGAATCAGAGTTTCTATAATGGAAATCAGAACTTCAATTACAAGACCAATTCCTATAGGTCTAGAGCAGTCCGCTGGCTAGAGGTCTGAAAGACCGATTAGACGGCTTTTGTCTTTATTGTGAGGAAGGCGTTGAACGCAGTGAGCGTCCTGACGAAATATGGTAGTTATATATTAAACCACCCTCTGGGTGGTTTAATTGATTCGTTAAGTGAAACAGAGATTATGGAAATTTGGCCTCCTGAGAGGCCAAATTTTTCTTTACATTTCGTTATAAACTTGCTAAGATACATATAGTTGGATTGACCAACTACACATGAGGCAAAACATGAAAAATAAAGATGTTCCTGACTTATACCATATTACCTATGAAATTTTAAAACAGGTAAATGTTATTTCACGTCATATTAAGAATGACTATAAAGATACAATAGGTTTTGATATGAGAAATACTGCATACGATATCGTTAGGAATATTATTAAAGCTCATGCTTGTTGTGACAATACTAGAAAACATATCTTAGTAAGTTCACTACAAGAGCGTATTGAAGAGTTATCTCTCTATTTACGTTTAGCCAAAGATCTGAATATACTATCAGACAAGCGCTATGCCGATGTAGTGTGTAATATAGGCATTGCTGGCCCGCAAATAAAGAAATGGGTTAGGTTTCTGTCTAAAAAATTATAAATGGAATCTGTACTGGTATGCTCCCCTGAGTCTCTAAGAAATCTCACGGATATGCCATTTGGCAACTTCCATGTATGTCGGGTAACCTCATGTATGGTGGTGTGTATAAGAGCAATACGCGTTCTTCTAATTCTTGGAATCAGAATTTCAATAATGGAAATCAGAACAACAATAACAAGACCAATTCCTATAGGTCTAGAGCAGAATAGATTTCGTTTTTTTTTAAAACCGAGTAAACTTTAATGTCTGTTAAATGTGACATAACGTTTTATGATGTGGTCTCGGCATATTACCGTTGTCGAAGATCCAAAAGAAAATCGTATAGTTCTTTAGAATTTGAAATGAACTTAGAAAGTAATCTCTTTGAGTTGTATACTGATTTGATTACTGGAAATTATAAGATAGGTAGAAGTATTTGTTTTGTGGTGAAATATCCTCGCCCTAGAGAAGTATGGGCTGCGCAATTCCGAGATAGAATAGTCCACCACCTAATTTATGGACTAGTGTCACCTCAAATTTATTCGTCGCTTATTTACCACACATACGCCTGTATACCCAATAAAGGTACACATAAGGGAGTACACGACCTAGAACGTATGGTGCGATCAGCATCCAATAATTTTTCTGAGAAGGCGTATTTTTTAAAATGTGACTTGAGTAATTTTTTCATGTCCATTGATAAAAATATTATTTTCAATATTGTTAATAAATACGTCCATGAATTTTGGTTAAGTGAACTATTGCATGAAGTGTTGTTTAATGACCCATTAGACAATCCAATAATCAATTCTTCTATAAGCGAATTTTTGATTATCCCTAAGCGTAAGCGTTTAGTGAATGCTAAACCGCTGTTTGGTATCCCGATAGGAAATCTAACTAGTCAACTTTTAGCAAATTTATTGCTAGATGTATTAGATAAGTTTATAAAACATACATTGAAAGTTAAATATTATGTCCGCTATATGGATGACTTTATAATACTATCTGGTTCGAAAGATTATCTTGTAAGCATAGTCGGAGAGATTAAGGCACTATGTCGTCATATTAACACAAAGCTTAACCCAAAAAAAGTTTTTATTCAAGGGACTGACCGAGGTATCCCGTTCTTGGGACAGATAATCAGGCCATACCATAGCACTCTTCAGAAAAATGTAATACGACGTATCGACTCCCAGAAGGGCTTGAAACCCTTCAGTAACTATCATTCCGTGTTAATTGCACCCAAAAACCATTATCGTTCTTATGAAGTCATGCGAGGAAGATATCAGCGACACTAAGCCTTGACAAATCAAGCTTCCATAGTATCTTATATTAAAACTATGGAGAACTACTATGTCACAAGAAAAACAACAACACGAAAAAATTACTGGATACAACACCCTCTCTGAAGAACAAATCGACCTTATGAATGAAATCAAGGCTAAAGGAAATGAGCTTCAAGAAATCTATGATCAGCTTATGGAGCTTGATTATACGGACAAACGATGGGTCAATATCGGACGCACCGAATTACAGCAAGGTGTCATGGCTTGGTGCAGAAGTATTACAAATCCCGACTCATTTTAATTTTTAATCGAACGATAGTTTAAAATAATAAATGGTTATAATTTACTGCAAGTTCTTGATTTTACTGACTAATACAGAAAATCGTGGGATTTAAACTTACAAGTTTATGGTTTTTGAATGTTGGTAAATAACAAAAGCCATTTTAATTTTTATATTAGAATAAAAATAATAAGGAGAAACATGAAAGAAATTAAAGTAATAAAACGTAATGGGGATAGTGAACTTCTTGATTATGAAAAAATTCATAAAGTCCTCATGTGGGCAGTGGAAAATATTTCTGGCGTCTCGGCATCTGAAATTGAGCTAAAAGCCCATCTTAATCTATATGATGGTATTCATACAACTGAAATACATGATACTCTTATAAATGCAGCACGAGATCTTATCTGTGAAGAAACTCCTAATTATGATAAAGTTGCTGGTCGTTTAGAAATTTTTAATATTCGTAAAGAAGTGTATAAAGATTTTATTCCATGTTCCTTTATTGATATTATTAAAAAGAACATAGACTTAGGCTATTATGACGACACACTTCTGGAAGAATTTACAGAAGAAGAGATAAATGAACTAGGCGATTACATTGTTCATGATCGTGACTACAACTTCCGTTATGCGGCTACTCAACAATTAGTAACCAAATACCTTGCGCAAGATCGTACTACTGGACAACATTTTGAAAGTCCACAGGTGATGTACATGCTTATCGCAATGACTATGTATATGTACGATTATGATGGTAATGATGTTGTAAAATCACATTTTACAAAAAAGCAACGTCTGAAAATCATCAAAGAGTTCTATGACGATATTAGTCTATTTAAGACAGGTTTGCCAACCCCAGTATTAGCAGGTGCGCGTACACCTACACGTCAATATAGTAGCTGTGTAGTGATGGAAACCGATGATGATCTTGACAGCTTAGGTCATACCAATGTGGGTATTATGCGTTATATTTCTAAGAAAGCCGGACTTGGTTTGAATCTAGGTCGTCTGCGTCCTGAAGGAAGTTCTATACGCAATGGTGAGATTAAACATACTGGCCTAATACCATTTATCAAGGCTGCACGTGCTGCTGTTAAAAGTTGTTGTCTACGTCCAGACATGTATGTAGAAGTTATAGATGACGATGAGGAAGACGAGTAATGTATGATGAGGTAAAAGACTTTATGTCTGAAACCACATATGGAGGGTTGCAGTCTAACCCTCTTGAGTCTTCCTGTTATTATTGCTATTTAATTTTTGATAAAGAGTGCAGTATGTATTATTCGGGAGTTAAGACAAAACATAGAACAAATAAACATGGGTTGCTAACCACGTATTTTACGACGACTTCAGTAACAGACTTTAAAAAGAGACTCATTGAACAACCCGGAAACTTTAGTTACAAAATTGAATACTTTAGAACTAAGGAGGAAGCGTTTGATGCAGAGCGTAGATATCATGATAGATATGATGTTAGTAGACGTTCAGATTTTTATAATGTAATAAACGCATCTGGATCAAATTGTGGCGCTGGAAGTGTTTTGTGTATGTATGACAATGGTACTACGTATCGCGTTAGTGTGGAAGAATATCAGAATGGTAAACACAAACATATTAGTACATCCATGATGAATGTTTATGATTTAAACGACAATCTTATGAAAATTCATATAGATGATTTCGATCCTAAACTTCATCGCAAAGAATTACAGGGATTTGTCCATGCATTACACATTCCATCTGGAAATACAAAAAGAATACCGAGAGAAAAGTTCATAATATCAGAAGAGTACATAGGAATTACTAAAGGAAGAGTATCATGTTTGAATATTCGTACTGGTGAATGCTCTATGGTGCCAATAACCGAATTTAATGATAATGATGAACTTGTCGGCGTTACTAATGGTAAAGTCGCGGTGGTTCATAAATCAGGTGGTGATTATATACTAGTAGATAAAGACGAGTACGCAGCATCAAAAGAAATTTTTGTGCACCCGAATAAGGGATTTGTGGTTGTTTACGACAATATAGACAAAATGAATGTTCGTGTTACTATCAATGAGTATAAGAAAAATAAGCATAGGTATACAAATCAAATTTTCGCAAACAAGTATAAGTGTTATCTACGCTCTAGTGGCGAAGAGGTTCGTATCCCTTACGAAGAATTCGTTGCTAATAGAGATAAGTATATCGGACATAAGGAACGCTTAGTTGTATGCCGTAACATAGATACAGGTGATGTTAAAACAGTGGATTATGAATACTTCCAAACAGATTCAAGATTAGTTGGTATCACTAAAGGAATTGTATGTGTATTCAATTTGAAGACTGGTGAGAAATTACATACTACACCTAAATGTTTGAAGGAGACACCATACTTAGTATCAGCTAATTCCAAAAAGATATATGTGATAAATTCTATAGTTTTTAAAAACTACAGAGATATTAAGAAATGCTTGAAGCGGACATATAGTTTACCAACCCAGATTAATGAACCGATGTCTAAGTTTGAAGACTCATTCTTTAATAATGGTGGTAAGTATATATTTAAAAAAGATTACAATAAAAAATTAGAAGGAGTTAAATTCTGGAATGAAAACTAAATTAATACCCATAAGTGAAGTCAAAAAGGGAATGAAAATTAAGACGTATGATCCTGATACAAAAGAAACGGTATTTAAAGAAGTAACTGATAAGTTCGACACTTATGTACCATCACAAGATCAAGTACGTCTTGAATTTACTAATGGAACTGTTATAAATTGCTCCACTAATCATCCAATAATGATCTTCAATGACCAAGGAGTAATGGAAGAGAGGAAGCCGAGGGAATTAAATTTTGAAGATGTGGTTATTACCGACAGCGGTCTTACATATTTGAGTGATATTGTGATTGGTCAAGATAATGATGAAACATATATAGATATTACAGTAGAAGATACTCATACTTTCTTTACCACAGACGATAAAGAATCTCAGATGGTACTAACGCATAACAGCCAAGGCGGTTTACGTGGCGGTTCAGCAACTATGCATTTCCCCCTGTGGCATACTGATATAGAAAGCTTAATGGTACTAAAGAACAACAAGGGTACTGAAGAGACCCGTGAGCGTCACCTTGATTATAGTATTGGTGTTTCTGGATATTTCCTAGAACGCCTAGTAAAGGGTGAGTCTATTACACTTCTTCCTCCAAATCTAGAAGGACTGTATGATTCATTCTACGAAGATCCTAAGAAGTTTAAAGAGCTATACGAATTTTATGAAAAAAGTGAAGTCGTAAACGTTAAAATGAAAAAGACGATTTCATCAGGTGAAATTTTCCGTAAGCTTTTAACTGAAGGTAAGAATACAGGTCGGGTTTATCTACACTTTGTTGATGAGATGAATCGTCACACGCCGTTTGATCGTAAGTTTGACCCTATTCACCAGTCAAATTTGTGTGTTACGGGTGACACAAAAATTCTCACAGATAAGGGCTATGAAGTAATATCATCATTAGTTGATAAAGATGTGAATGTATGGAACGGTGAAGAATGGTCTAAAACGACAGTAAGGCAAACTTCAGAAGCTTCTAACATTGTCACAGTAACAACAGATAGTGGATATGAACTTGATTGTACGTTGTATCATAAGTTTTACATTAAAGAAGGGAGGACAGTTAAAAAGGTTGAAGCACAAGAATTGAAACGTGGTGATAAACTTATAAAGTTTGACCTGCCGGTGATAGAAGGCAACAAACACTTAGAGCATGCTTATGATAATGGGTTCTTTACTGGCGACGGATGTTATGGACGAGGCCGAAATAAATTGTTTTTGTATGATAAGAAACAAGCACTTGTTAATCAGTTTACATCGGTAGAACGTTGGACTTCAGAACCGAAATATAATAGAACTGTGGGATATCCTAAAGGAATTATGGAAAAGTTCTTCGTACCGGATTCCTCCTACACTATCGATTCTCGGCTTAAGTGGCTTTCCGGCTATATTGACGCTGATGGTTATAATCACAACAATGGCTTGTGTGTAGTATCAACCAATAAACCATTTTTAAAAGAGTTACAACTAATGTTACAGACGTTAGGGGTATCTTCAAAAGTGAAGAAATATGTAGAGTCTGGTAAGTATGAACTACCTACCAATAATGGTACCGGTGAGAAATCGCTGTATGAGTGTAAGGATGGCTATCGCTTGCTTATTAGCACGTATGATACATATGAGTTGCTAAATTTGGGCTTGGAGTTAAAGCGTGTAAGTATCAATATTAGAGAACCTAATAGGGATGCAAAAAGACATGTTAAAATTGAAGACGTAGTAAACGATGGAAGGGTTGAACCTACTTACTGTTTTACTGAAGAAAAACGAAACATGGGTATGTTTAATGGAATACTAACATCGCAATGCCAAGAAATAGCCTTGCCTACACGCCCATTTTACAGTACTGATGATGAAAACGGACGTATTGCTCTTTGTACATTGGCCAATACCAATCTTGGTGAATTCAGTTCTCCACAAACCATGAAACATCCACTTCGTAGAATTGTGAGAGCATTAGATAACTTATTGTCCATGCAAGACTATCCAATGATTCAAGCGAAGCTATCAACGGAAGAATTTAGACCTTTAGGCATAGGCGTTAATAATCTTGCGTATTTCTTGGCTAAAAATGGTGTGGGATATAACGATCCTAAATCATTGCCATTGGTTCATACTTGGATGGAGCATATGGCATATTACATGCAAGAAGCGACAATCGATTTGGCCAAAGAACGTGGTGCTTGTAAACGATCAGAATACACTAAACGTTCAAAAGGTGTGATGCTGGTTGATACGTATAAGAAGCGTGTAGATTCTATAGTCGATAACAAGCTTGAATTAGATTGGGACAAACTACGAGAGGATGCTAAAGAATATGGTGTGCGCAATGCCACGCTTTCAGCAACTATGCCAAGTGAAAGTAATTCTCAAGTAATGAATTGTATGTCGTTTGATACAGTTATTCGCACTAATTTGGGTGACCTTACGTTTAAAGAATTTGCTGAGTCACAGGGCCTTATTTATGATGAAATCATTAAATCTGGTGGAGATATGTGGTTTGACGTAGACGAAGGTGTGACAGTAACTAACATGAACGGAGAAGAGGAAGCAGTCACCGGACTCTATTATAATGGTGAAACTTCAGTCGATGAAATTATACTAGAAGATGGTAGCATTCTTCACTGTACCCCTAAACATCGATTCTTAGTTGAACGAAATGGTAAGAAGGTGTGGGTATTTGTTAGTGATCTAATTGAAGGTGACGATATAGTAGAAGTAAAAGGGGGCTAATGCCCCCTATGAAAAACTGAAAGTTTTTAAAAGAAATAATTAAAATAATAGGAGAGTTCGATGAAAGTCAAAAGCATTAAGAGGAATGTGAAGAAAACCCCAACATTTGATATCGAAGTAGGTGGCGTGGATGGCACTCATAGTTATGTTTTACCAAACGGCTGTGTTAGTCACAATTCCACAAATGGTGTAGAACCAGTACGTAACTTAATCACCGTTAAAAAGAATCGCGATAAACGTCTTCCAATTGTCGTACCAAGTTTCCAAAAACTTAAAAATAAGTACGACCTGTTATGGGATATTAAAAGTAATAAAGGTTATATCGAAATAATGGCGGTTATACAAAAATTCACAGACCAAGCTATCAGTGTGAACCTGTCTTATAACCCAAATCATTATGAAGATAATGAAATTCCAATGAGTGTTCTTATGGAAGATATGCTTTATGCTTATGCTCTGGGTCATAAAACTCGTTACTATATTAACACTAATGATGAAGTAACTGAGTTTAGGGAAGACATGGTTGAAAACCAATCTTCTGATATGACTACTCAAGATGAAGATGATGATCATTGTGAGAGTTGTGTGCTATAAGCACACAACTAACTCTTTACAGATTTGGAGTATGTTGTAATATGAATGAATGTATTAATGATGATGATTATAAAAATAATTCATTAGAACGAAGAACACAAGTTGATAAACGCTCATTAGTTGATGAGTTCCTTGCTAATGGTTGGGAAATAATATCCCGTGATCCGCTGAGACTACAGCGAGGTAGAAACATAAAGGTTTTTAGAAAAGGGATATTGATTGATGAAGGTTGATTTTTAACAAAGAGGTAAAAAAAAATGAAAAGTATATATAAATCGCAATCGAAAAAACATATAGATCAAAAAATATTTTTTGATGAGGACGTAGATATTCAACGCTTTGATGTTATGAAATATCCAAAGGTTGATCGTATGAACAAAACACATATTGGTTATTCGTGGGTTCCAGAAGAGGTTGATTTGACCAAAGATTCCAGCGACTTTCGTAAACAAGTTTCTGAAGCTGGTCAGCATATTTTTACGTCTAATCTGAAGCGTCAGATTATGCTCGATTCTATTCAAGGTCGTGGTCCAGCATTGACATTACTACCAATCGTATCATTACCTGAAGTAGAATCGTTTATTAATACATGGAACTACTTTGAAGGGTCTATCCATAGTCGTAGTTATTCTCATATCATTCGAAATATATATAATGATCCAAGTGAAGTCTTTGATACTATGAAGGATGACTATGAGATTAATTTTGCAGCGGCTGAAATTGCTCGTTATTATAATGATTTGATTTATAAAAATGCCGAACTTATGTCAGGTATGAAAGTCAATTCATATGATCATAAAGAGTCTTTATGGAAATGTTTACATGCAATTAATGCTCTAGAAGGGCTACGATTTTATGTAAGTTTTGCATCAAATGAAAATGAAGGTGCCCTTACTGTGTAAGCAGTATTGAATAACTCTGTTAATTGCTGGAACACCCTTAGAGTCCTTATACCACAACGCAACTTAATAGGTAATCGTGAAGGTTTTAAAAAGTTAAGGAATTGGGTAATCAGCAGCATTATAATATAAGTATAGAAAACATGTGGCGAAAAATCTGGGAAAAACATTACGGTAAAATTCCGGTAGATGAATTTGGTAGAACATACGAAATACATTATGTTGATGGAGATAGAACCAATAACGACATTACTAACTTAATATGTGTTTCAATAGAAGAACATTATTGGATTCATATGCGCGAAGGACAGTTCAAAGCAGCATTATTGATAGCGTGGAGAATGAGAAATCCTGAAAAATACCAAATAGCAAAGGAAAAGTGTCGTAAAAAGACATCGGAAACACAACAAGAGTTGGTAAGACAGGGAAAGCATCATTTACAGGGCGGTTCTATACAACGAAGTACCAACCTGAAACGTTTAGCGGAAGGAACTCATTTGTTTTTAGATCATGAGTGGCATCGTGAACGAAGCATGAAACAGGTTAGGCTTGGATGTCATGTTCTTCAAAAGAGACCTGATGGAACAAGTATTGGTGGTGATTCGTCTAAGAAACGAATTCAGGAAGGCACACACCATTTTCAATGCACAAAACTTCAAACTGAATTATCAAATCGAGCTAAGCTGGTATGTAGTAAGAAAGTTTTGAGAGTGTGCCCTACTACATCGACCACTAAAGTGTATGACTCGGTTAAAGATGTATTAAATGAAAACCCAGATTATAAAACCACAATTTATAGAAAAATATCTAATGAGAAAATGTATAAAGGATATTATTGGAAATACTTATAGTATGGTGTTCAACGACTATCCCGCAAGGGAGTACAACACAAGCCTATGGTGTTGGAAACACAGAGAATCCCGAGGGGATTGTGATATAGTCTAGTCTGTGTCGAAAGACACAGCAGCTTATAAAAGCGGTACATGTTTTGCGATCATGTATGAATGTAACGGTTCATGGGCGTTCGCCGAGAATGATCTTATGGTAGGTAATGCTGATATTATTCGTCTAATATGTCGTGACGAGAATCTTCACTTAGGATTCACACAATGGCTTATTAAAACGCTTCCAAAAGATGATAAAGATTTTATTAAAATTGCCGAACGAGAAAAGGATGAATGTAGACAAATAATGCTTAATGTACGTGACCAAGAAAAAGATTGGGCCGAGTATTTATTTTACAAAGGTTCTATTCTTGGCCTAAATGCTGAAATCTTGAAGCAATTCGTTGATTATCTGACTAATAAGCGTATGAGAGCCATTGGCTTAGATGTTGATTTTGAGTATCCTAAATCACACCCACTACCTTGGGTTAATGCGTGGATCTCGGCAGACTCTAGTCAGGACGCACCGCAAGAGAAAGAAAAGACTGAATACATTGTTGGTGGTATCAAAAACGATGTGACAGAAAAAACATTCAAAGGATTCGATCTTGGCATACAAGACGATTGATTATTAATAATTTTACATTAACACTTACAAAGAGGAAAATAAAAATGATAGAAGTATATGGAAAAGAAAATTGCCCACAATGTGATCAAATGAAAATGTATCTTGAAAACAATGACATTGAATACAAGTATTTCATGGTTGGTAAAGATATTTCACGAGAAGATCTTATTGATAAATGTGAAACACCTGTTCGCTCAGTACCCGTTGTCTTCAAAGACAATGTTCAACTGGTCGGAAGCCTTGAGCAAGTTAAGAGCATGATCTAATAAAAGAGGGTCTAGACCCTCTTTTATTTTTTTGCAATTTCTTTTTCCAAATTATCAAGCTCTTTTAGAAGCTCATTCACCTCGTTTTCACTTGGCGGTTTTACAAAGAATGCCACATTGAAGTCTGTATTTCTCGGTGGCAATTCCCGGCTCATAACTTCTCGGAACGTTTCAACCCATGATTTGTTCTCAGTACACATATCATCACTCCTTTATATTTAGTATATTATATCAACCCTACATATACAATTCAACTATAAATAATATCAAAAAGGATGACATATGAAGATATATGATCTCTTGAAAGAAGAAGATAGTGATGATATATACTCTGAAATGAAAAATCTCTCTAACATTTTACGTAATAATTGTAAAGACATTTATAAAAACTTCTATAGTCGTGGTGTTGAAGGAAAATTCAGACACAGTAGTAGACGATTGTTCGATGGAATATTCAAGGTAGTTGAAAATAAGAAAGACCGTGAACCAACAGATACACCACGATACTTTCACAACATAATGGATGATGCTCTTAATAAAGAACTTGGAGAACGCTTTAGAAGCAATGCATTATTTACTTATTATAGAGACTATACTTCTAGCTACTATGTAGTGTTTCCGTTCGATGGGTATAAAATAGCGACATCAGATACCGTATCTGATATGTACATACTCGTCAGAGACTACTTAAACGGCGGTGAAATCGAAAAAATGTATGTCGATTTTATAGAAGATTATGTAGAAACAAGCGATGATCATGTAAAAGTCCGGGCTGATGTAGTACCAAGACTTATATTCAATCTACTTCCGAAAGATTCTTGGTTAAAACAAAAAGATTTTCCAAACATAGACACATTTATAGGCGTATTTGAAACGTCAGCGAAACAAATATTAGGAAAGGATGTAAAGTTTCTCGCATCGAAAGAAAAGTACAAATCCTTGCTTGATAAAACATTAAGTATGGCTGAAAAGCATATTCGTCAAGAAGCTTCAAAATATAAAATAGTCCATAAACATGAAGACATCAACTCAATGACAAAAAAGCCTAATGAACTTATGATTCATGCCGATCAGTTTGTACTGGTTAGTACTGCGAATATCCTTACTTATCTAGTTAGCAAAGGATATAAAGATTATAGCGAAAATGATGTAATTAAAATGTTATACGACGGTGACTTGACAGCGTTTAATGCTTAGAGTATACTTACTTTAACTACGAAATACAGGGGTATTGTTATGAAAAAGATTATTATTACCGCAGTTCTGAGTGTAGTACTTGTACTGGGTGGTTGTAGTAGCACTGGTCGCATGTCTTATGGCCAATATAACGCCATTAAGAATATGTGCAAGCAACAAGGTTTGCAGCCAATGGCTATCACCGCCTATAAAGACGGCTCAACCTACACCAAGAAGCTTCTGTGCTACGATGAGTACGGCGCGGTCTTCGACTTCACAAAACAGTGAAAGAATAACTAGATAAAATAAGAGAGGTATACCTCTCTTATTTTTTTTACTATTTCTAAAAAGTAAAAGTACCTAGTTTAAAAATACTCTTTTAAACATATCCTCGATAGTGCTATAATCACGAATCATTTCATTGTAGTAACCTAGTAGTTCATCCCAAATATCATATGTGAAAGTTTCTGTCCAACCAAATGGTACAATACGATCTTCCTTTTTAATGATGTGTTTTTTAAATTTTTCTTTTAAAAGCTGTTCGAGTCGAAACGCAGTTTGAATGTCGGTCTTATATGTATACTTAGTACTAACCATACGATTGATAATAACTCTCCCGTATCTTTTCTCAACATCTTGAGTAGTGATGCCAATCTTGATACCTTTTCGTCCACCATAGTTAATTTCAAGAATGTAGAACATTCCGTCAATATCACAGTTAAACTTGTCTCGGTCGTAAATGAAATTAGACACACGCTTTTTATATAATTTGTCTTTTTCTTCATCTGTTTTACTATTAAGCGTACCCAACCATTTCTCTTGGCGATTCCCCCATATTTCTAAGCCTTTTTCTTCTCCGTGACGCTTTATGCATTTGTCTATACTAAATGTCGCCTGTCGCTCACTGAGAGCTTCCCGAGCTTCTTCCGGTGACATTCCTTTCGATAAGTAGTAATCTAGTGTGGTGTTGTTACTATTATTTTCCTTACGGGACTGAGTGCACTTCTCGTATATATTCAGGATACTATCTTCAACATCCTTCTCATTCATGCCCTGATACTTTACAAATTTTTTACTCATTGGTGAGTAGCGACCGCCATGATCGTAAGAAGGGTTATTCTTACCTTTCATCTTATCTATAGTAGATGACTTTTTAACGGGAAGCTTGGCGTACTGGCTTTTGTTTAATCCATGTACCTTTTGATAATGTCTTGCTAAGTCACCTGACCGCAACCCACAAAATTTACATTCTACGTAATCAGTAACAGGCTCTTTGTCCTGAAACTTCTTGTGAGATTTCTCAACGTCGCACTGCAAGCAGGTTGAATAACCAAACATACCATGTATGTAATGGTGTTTTTTACAGTACTGAAGGTCTTGGGCCTTACACTCCCCACATATGAAGGACGATGACTTGGCTTTTTTGAAGTTCTTGTTACAAATGTAACAGTCGCTATAGAATTTGTCGATTTCAGCAGTGCCGTTAATAACGTCTAAGATGAACTCAAGCTTTTTCTTGAATGTTATCTCGGAAGGAACAAGACCCGTATTATCTATAATAGCGTTCACCTTGTTGTAATCCTCGTGCTTAACAGGGTTATACTTTTGGTACGTATTATTGAAATGATTAAGTGTGTTTATATCTTCTCGGGTAAATATTGGTGTTATCATCGTCAGCCTCTATGATGTTTAAAAACTCTTCAATGCTTATATTTCTGATCTCCCCTGTAGTTTTGTTACGTACAGTAATGGTGGTATCTCCACAACTGCATTTTCCCATTTGACGACCTAACATATTGATACTAAAGCGGTAATTATGATAGTTATCAATCAGCTTGCGCTGGTAGTCGAACGGCTTGAATAACACTTTACCTTTTGAAGTATGTTTTAAATATCCGAAGTTTTCCATAAAATAGTAGTGGCCGTCTTTCTTAGCGGCACTACACTTTCGAAGTTCTTCAATTTGTTCTTTTGTATACGATTGTTTGGCATTCGCTTTCTTAATTATATTGCCTTCAAGAACCTTGCTCATTATACCCCCTTAAGTTATAAATATATTTATCGATATACAAAGGACGCTATTCATATGAAAATATCTGACTTAAAAGATTCACCCGATCCAAGTAATTCACAATTTGTGAAAGAATATGGAATATCATCACTTTATATTGGTGCTAATCCAGTATCTATAACCTCACCAACCCCTAGAGGGTTTCATGAATTTGAAACTAATAAAAGAACCCCGAGAGACACTTTTGTCGTTCTTCATAATTTAACTAATTATTTGTCCAAGAAAAAACTTGGTGTGAATGTACGTCAGGGAATCTTTTCAACAAAAAGTAAGCATAATGCGGAGGTATTCGGCACTGAAGTATATAGATTTGTACCTAACGATGGATATGAGATGTATTACAACCCTGAAGTTGAAGATTTCACAGTACATTCTTTACAAGGTGGTAGTAAAGGCAAAAAACTGAATCGAGCCATAGAATCAAGTATGAGTCTTATATTTGAAAATGTTTATAATTCTGTAGGCATACCTCGTGGACGGTACACGAACTATTTAAAAGACCATGCCAGTGAAATAGATTATGAAAATTTTGTTAATAGTGTCATGGAATTGTCAACTAAGATGATTGATGAATTTTTGGATTCAAAAGGGTTTAAAGGAATAAACAAACGTGAGGAACTATACGGACAAGTAAAGGAAATATGGGAGAATTACTACAAAGACGTGAAGTTTTATGTAGATGGTCTTAAAAAGGTCGAGGATATCAAGGCAGTTGGTGAGGACATTGAAATAATAACATTTCCCTATAATGGTTTTTGGTTAATATAAAAAGGAGCCTTAAGGCTCCTTTTTATTCTTCCATTCCTTGAACTCAGGCTTTTTCGTATACCGCCAGTGGGCGACCACGGCTTGCCTTACCGGCCTTCTGTACCGGAACGCTCGCTACCTGTTTGATAGCACCAGCCGCGAGAAGAGCGTTGAGGCGGTTACGTACAGTAACCTTGGACTGCTTCGCCACACGACGTACATCAGCGGCAGTGAACTGACCTTCGTGCTGTTCCAGAAACTTCTCTACGGCACGTTTGGCGCTACGGCCACGCTTGGACAGGGGACGACCAACAGAACGAGTAGCTTGTACTTGAGTAGTCATAGTGTAATTCCTCTTTTTGGTTTGATCGTTGAGGACCGTTCCTCAACTTTATGTAACTATTATAGGCGATCTAATTTTAAATTACAACCCCTTTTATGAAAAATATATAAATTAAAAGCCCGTATACGGGCTTTTAATTTGCTTTCCATCTTCCTGTGTTATCTCATTGATCAATGACGAAGATATAGACTGGTATATTAAACTCCTTGACAGTATCAATGGCCCGTTTAATATGTTCGGTTTCTATATAAGTACCGTTTTTGCGTATCAACCCACATAGTGCTTGCATACCAGTCATTTTACGATAATAAAGAGCCTGCGTGATACATTCGTACCATTTATAGGTGAAGTCATATTCAATAGCGTCATACTCAGTCAGACAATCAACGCGGGTAGAATCTTTAAGGACATGTTCTACTTGACCATTTACCGTAGCACAATGCTCTACTGCATATTCACTCTCTGTTTTTGAGTGTGCTGCTGATGCACCAAACAGTAGTATCATTGTTGATAAAAGCAAGGTGGTTAAGGATAGCTTATTCATTTTCATTGTTGCTTTCCCTTCTTAAAAGATAATTTCTATACGTAATATTACATAAGTTATTTAGACGGTTGCGTATCATTTCGTAATGATAGCTTGATTTTGGGTCGGGCTCTACCTTGTAATCAATATGATAGCGTGAACTATCATCTTTGAAATTTTGCTCTATATGTGAAATCGTAACATAATACGTCACTTTTTCGATAATTACAGTTGTATTAATAGGCTCCATTACATCCTCTGTATGTGAAGTTGATTATTTATTGTCTTTAATCGGTGATACGGTGTTTACATCACACATGTCACACATGCCTGCGAACGGTTTTTGATGTTCGATACGATATATAAGGGACCAGCATAGTCCAATAGTTATATGTTCGTCATAAGTTCTGAAGTAGCAGCATGGTGGGATGTTCTCTGCGTATAAGTCTACTGTGAGTTCAACGCTTGGCTCTTCCTTATTCACAACTTCTATTCGTGTATTAGACATTAATCTTTTCCTATGAGTCCTTCTACTAGCTTGAATTTATTATATGACCTTTTATTGTAAAACTTAAGAATAAGCTTTGGTGCACTTTCATATTCTGTCCATCTATTCTTGCTATTCTTGGGACGAAGTTTGAGGTCGAATTCGAAGTCAACTTCTAACTCATTATATTTCCCCTCAAGTTCCGCTTTGATTAAACCAATTACCATAGATCCAGATTTACTGCGATCGGTCGAAATCTCAATAAGTGAGTCATGGTAAGCCTGTGTTGATTTTAGTTCCCCAGCCTCTTTACGAATCACGGTAACTTCACTGCTATTAGTATGGTTCATAGTCACAACCTTGCTTAATTTTCTCAAATTATATCACGGTGACTGTTTAAAAGCAAGATTTTTCGTGAAGAATCAATAACAGTACCATAGATTTCGGGTACTAATGTTTTGACTATGAAATCTCGATATGGTAAATTGTTTCTAAAACTAGGAGCATATTATGAAAACCGGATTTGTCGTAGGTAAGTTTGCCCCACTTACAACGGGGCATATTAACTTTATCAATCAAGCATCGACACAGTGTGATACACTGTTGGTACTGTTATCATATGATGAACGATGGCGTGAAAAACAAACACCATACATGGCGGATAAACTCACCCTCAAGAATCGTCTTCGTTGGTTAAAAGAAACCTATAGGGATTTTGATCATATTATTGTTGATTATGTTGATGAATCTGAAATCCCTGAGTATCCCAATGGTTGGGATGCGTACACAAAGCTGGTGGAAGAAAAGCTGAAGAAGCATTTTGGTAAAAATAGTACTGATTATGTTTTTTCTTCTGAGGTTGAATACGACGAAGGTTTTAAAACATATTTCCCAAAATCAGAGCATGTATTGATTGATCCTGACCGTGACAATTTTCCAATTTCAGCAACTATGGTACGTGGTGAATTGTTTAAGCATTGGGATTATCTACCTTCTGTTGTGCGAAAAGAATTTGTTTATCGCGTTGCCATTATCGGCACAGAAAGCTGTGGAAAGACGACTCTTACAAAGTATCTCGCCAAGATGTTTGCCACTTCATGGGTTGAGGAATACGGTCGAAAATACTGCGAAGAAGACTTGTTTGGTGACGAATCTCTTCTAACTAGTGAAGACTACGCAAAGATTGCGTTTCGTAGAAAAGAAGATGAAGACGAAGCGGCCAGAACGGCTAATCGCGTACTGATTGCAGATACCAACGCTTTTGTGACAGCATTTTACGAGTATCTATATGATGGTGAAGTTAATAAAGCAGTAGAATATATGATTGGTATTGAAAACTATGATCTTATTATTTACCTCAAGGATGATGTACCTTGGGTTGATGATGGGTTGCGTCAGCATGGAACTAAGGAATTGCGTAAGAAAGCGTCACATACGTTCATTTATATGCTAGAAAAGTATCCAAGCATGAGCGATTATGTTATCATTAGTGGTAATTACAAAGAGCGTCTTAATAAGGCATATAATCTAATCAAACAATGCATGGAGAATGTACGATGAGCGCACTGAATTTCTTGATTGATGACTTCAAAGGATGGAAGCCTTTTGATTATACGTGGTTGACATTGGCATGTGCTGCCATTGTTGGTATCACACTAATGATGGGTGGATCTACTATTTCCATCATTAGTGCATTGGCTAACGTAGTGTGTGTTATTCTTGTAGCGCAAGGTAAGTTGTCGAATTATATTTGGGGTACTGTCGGCGTTGTCACTTATGCATGTCTTGCGTATACATGGGGGTATTATGGTGAGACAGTCCTGAATGCGGCTTACTATCTACCGATGCAGTTCATTGGTTTCTATTTTTGGTATAAAAATAGTGGTGACGTAGATGCCACCGAATCACAGTCGGTAATCGTTACCAGTCTAAGTAAAGTTCAGAAACTAATTGGAGTTCTTTCAGTACCCGTACTTATTGCACTTACTTCATACGTTTTATATCTCGTAGGTGGTAAGCTTGTAGTACTGGATGCAACAACAACTATTCTATCTATTGTTGCAATGGTTCTTATGGCTGCACGGATGAAAGAGCAGTGGATTCTTTGGATCGTTGTGGATGTAATCAGTATTTACATGTGGCTACAATCGTTCATGTTGGGAAATCCTGATGGAATTGCTACCCTACTGATGTGGATTGTGTTCTTACTGAATGCGCTATATGGTGCATGGAAATGGTTTAAGCCAGCTTTGCATGAAGCTTAGACTCTATATCACTGATTGTTATTGCTAACCCTGATGTCCTGAGTTCAGAGTAGAACTTGGGACATTTTAGTTTAAAATAATTGAACTGTTTCTCATCATGGAATTGTACAAAGGTGAAGCAGTAGAAATATGAAGGTTTGTTTTCTTCGTTATAAAACACACACCATCTAGCGTCTACGGTCGCAAGCTTGTCTCCACCAGATGCGAAATAGCTTTCTTCGTATTCTGCTATTATATTATCAATTGTTATACTTATATTTTCTTCTCGTATGTCTTCATTGTTGAAGATGAAAAATTCAGAGCCGTAAAAAATCATAATGTACACTCTTTTCTTTGTAATACTATGTGTATTTATTTTAAATAATCAATAAATAGTAATATACTGCAAATAAAGGAAAGGAATAAATGCATACTTATACGCGTCATTATCGTACTTTTAGACAATACTTCAATAAAAATCGTAAAACATATCGCTTTGAAATCAAGATGTTAAACATGGAGATGGATGAGAGGTTTATCGAAGAGACACTACGACCTTTGCTCGAACCGTTGGATGTGATTGACATTTCAGAACCAACTAAGTCCTATCTGCATGAGAATCCAGTTGAGTTTCCAATAGAACCGTTTGGTATTGTATCTTCTGTAGAAATTGAGTTAGGAATGAGCGCAACCGCAGAAGAGCTGAAGATGTTAATTTTCGAAGCCTTGAGACTTCCTTTCAAAAGTTTCATCGTTTATAATTTATTCGACCCTTCACGTAAAGCGAAAAAAGAATATCAGAATCTTCAAAACTCATTACTAGACAACTACAAAAATGATGACGGTGACTATCATATACCCAGAATGGGTTATGATATGCATGATGAAAATGTATCACCACAGGAACTTGTCGGTAACACGAGAATTGGTCAGTTGATGAAGACGATGACTGATAAAGACTACAAACCCAATGATAAGTTATTTAACTTTTTAGACGATGAAGAATAAAAGAGGCTTTATAGCCTCTTTTTTTGTTTGTATAGATGTTAGAATTTTGTTATAATAGATTTATAAGTAACGATGAGGTTGTGTATGAGCTTTGTATATAATGATGGTGGACGAGAGAAAGCAGGATTTCGTTCGAATGGCGACTGTGGTATTCGTGCGGTTGCACTAGCATGTGGCCTCTCATATAAAGAAGCACGTTCTGTCCTTAAAGCCGCCGCTAAGAATGGTAAACAAGGTAATGGGCAGATTGCAAACGGTATCTATAAAGAAGACATGTCCCAAGCGCTTAAAACTCTGGGGTGGGTATGGCATTCTGCTCCGAAGTTCGAAGGGCGTAAAGCGCGTTATTACGATCTTCCGTCTGGTAACATCATTGCGAGAATGAGCAAACATTATGTTGCAGTGATAGATAACGTAGTACATGATACATGGGATTGCAGAAACAAGATGGTTTACGGATATTGGAAAAAAGTTTGAAAAAAAAAATAAAAAAGGGGTTGTAATTTAAAATTAGATCACCTATAATATACACATAACGTCGAGAAACGACATAAACAACCAGAGGGATTACATTATGACTACTCAAACTACTACTCAAGTACAAGCTACTCGTTCTGTTGGTCGCCCACTCACCAAACGCGCCCGTAGCACCAAACGCGCAGTAGAGAAGTTTCTGGAACAGCACGAAGGTCAGTTCACTGCCGCTGATGTACGTCGTGTTGCGAAGCAGTCCAAGGTTACTGTACGTAACCGCCTGAATGCACTGGAACGTGATGGTCTTATCAAGAAAGTAGACCAAATGTCTACTGGTAAGCGTGGTCGTCCACTGGCTGTTTATGTTAAGACTGATGGTGAACCGATGGAAAAAGAGTCTGTTCGTCGTAACCGCCAGTTTGTTCGCACCATGGCGTCCAAATCTTTCGAAGAACGTTGCGCATTTGTGGCCGAGTCACTGATTGCACTGTACAACGAACAAGTAGAAGATGAAAAAGCAATGCGTGATAGCCGTCATAGCAATGGTCGTGGCTTCACTAAGTATGATGCTCTTCGCGGCACCAGCGACGCTGAAGCAATTCTGGAAAATGAGATTGTGACTGTAGAGCAAGTAAACTACTGGCTTCGTCCAGTTGAGAAAACTGGTCGCTCCCGTATCATGAAATATGATCGCCAGCTCAAGGCTCTGAAAGAAGCCCAACAGTCTTAAGAAAGCAGGTACTAGAAAATGTGAGGAAGGTTAGTCCTTCCTCACATTTATTTCATATTTATAAAAACTTATGCCTGCTGTTTTTGTCTCACCAACGTGCGTTATGTTGATGTTTTTATTATCTTTTTCTAAGGATTCTATGCTTTTCTTGGGATTTTCACCATAATGTATTTGTAACAAAAAGTATGCAGTAAATTCTTTCCTTTCACCATTATATGTTTTAGCAGAATGATCAATGAGGTCGAGTATGACCTTGATCGTATCTAGTAATTCCTTTTCACTTATGTCAGTGAGTTTCGGAAATATGATACTATCGGTTAGATTGGGGTTGTTAGATATGTGAAAGTTTATTGACGTATTGTTGAACGATGTTATAGTAAGTCCATTGTATATCCAATAGATATAGACCATAGGACCAAATACTAATTTATGTTCTTCAAGATTTTCTATATTCATTAATATTATTTATCGTTTAGGTACTTTTCAATGAATCTTTCAAAATTAATGTTTGTCTTAATACTGTTCTTCACACCAATGTATAGTTATGCAGATAATACATTTTTCACTGAGGTAGAAACGTTCTCGGTGGTACATGGATTATATACAAAGCATTTATTCACACAGTCTTATAAAGATGAAGTCAATAATCAACGTAACGATTATAACGAAAGTAACAACTTTATAGGATTGAAACTTTCTACAGGTGATGGTAGGAGTGTTAGCTTTTCCAGATTCAATAACTCATACGATGAAGAATCTTATGCATTAGGATTTCATAAGGATCTTTATGAGGTGTTTAATTATGTTTCTTTTGGTGCTGAGATCCTATTGACAAGTGGTTATAAGGACCATTTTAGTCTTGGTAGTGATATATTGCCGGTACCTTCTCTATACACTAAGGTTGACGTACAACAGTTTGTTGTTAAGATGTCACTAATATCTGGTTCGGTACTGGGTATAACAGGTGAATATAAGTTCGATTTGTGAGGTATCCAAACAATGACATGGAATTACAGAGTTATCAAAAAAGAACATGAGCCATTAAATGAATTTGATGATGGTGTGACTTATTCAATCCATGAGGTATATTACGACAAGCATGGTGATATCGAAGCGTGGACGCTTAAAGCAATTGGCTTAGGTGATTTTGATGACATGGATGATTTAAAAGGTTCAATGGAACTGATGCAAAAAGCATTTGATAAACCAGTACTACTTTTAACCACTATCAATGAAGATGGTGCTGAAAAAGAAAAACTTATTGAGCTTTAATATTGGAGGTAATTGTTGAAAAAATCTGAAGGTATTCCCGTATCATCAATGTATCATGTTGGAAATGAGCGTTATATCGCATTGGACGCATATTATGGCAATGAAAAGCAGGTTGAAAAAATTGTGTACACAGTGTACAAAAAATTTGGAAAATCAGACCTAACGTTGGTTAGGGTAGTGGTAACTAAGGACGGTATTCATTGGGATCACGGAAAAGACCATAATTATGGTACATCGAACCGAAGTATTAAGGAACGGGTGTTCTCTGCATACAAACCTAACATTGTATCTGAGGCATTGAGAAACAATATAAAAACAATTATAACAGGTGAACTATGAGTAAAGAAAGTAATATAAAAGCGGTATTTTCGTATAAAACAGACCCTTCAGTAATACTGATGTTCGAAGATGATACCTTATCTATTAAAAGCTACGTGGGAAGCTTTGAATTTAAAGTTAAGATGATTCATGGCGTTACCAGTGCAGAAAAGATCAAGGCGGCAAAGAATTTCCTATCAAATATTAATGGTTCTTTGGCAATTTCTTCTTTTTCACAATCCACTCCTAAGTTTGTCACTGGTGAAATCAATCTTCCAACTATTGAAATCCCTGTGCCAGAGTTTACTGCATATGAATTCGCGACATTTATGTATTACAAAACACAAGCTATTCTTGGTTCCACCATGGATGTTGTAGAATTTCGTTATAACACCACTGTACCAATTGAGGTAGAAGTAGACTTGGACGTGGATTCTCTCAAAGTAGAAAATCCGTTGATTGACGAAGAAGCGTGGATGGATGGTATACGGGAGATGCTTGATAGTGCTGGTGATTCGGCTGAAGACATTGTGGTTGAAAACCCATGGTGGAAACGCCCAACAGGTGAACTACGAGACTTCTTTAATAACTTGGATGATCTAACTGACGAAGAGTTAGGAAACCTTGTAGCGTATAACATTGACTTGGGTGTTGATATGGATGCTATTAATGAGAAGACTGAAAATCTTGAACGCGATGTTAGTCTTGCTCGTAGAATTCTTGACGATTACAATGAAACGGGTGAGATACCCAGAGAACTTCTAGAAGAGATCCAAGAATTAGCCGAAAGTCTTGGTTTTGATCTTCAAGAAGCCATTGAGTCCATATCCGACGGCACTATGTTTGGGGACTATGATGATAATGAAGGTACAATTCGTAATTCCATTATGAGTACGCTAGAGAAAACTTATAATTCGAAATCCGATACTAAGGAATCTCAGGAGACTAATAGTAACGATTCAGATGATGACGATGAACCCCCTAAGAAAGGCCCGACTATAGTTAAACTATGAAGATGATACGTGATAAAAAGCTTATAGACTCTATCGATGAATATGGTAGAGTCGTATTATCGACCGATGAAGTCATTGAAGCAATGCTTTCTGGAAACGATGTTGCTGGATGTTCATTGAAAGATAAAGATGATAGGGATCTTTATGAAACGAGTTGTAAGGAATTTGTAATTGATCCCACACCATTCAAAAGTGACTATATAAATGAGAGTGTTGATAATTATTTCAAACGACTCTCTGAAACTTGGCTTATACCTAAAGAATATAGGAACATTGATGTTGTAAGTTTTTTATCAGAGAAATGTACAACTGAAGAAGAAAAACAGCGCTTAGTACTTGAACTACAAGAGTTTATAAAGCGTGATCAGGGAATCATTATAAACTTAATGATTTATCTGGTTGATGTAATGAGGGAAAATAATATTGTATGGGGTGTCGGGCGAGGTAGCTCTGTTGCGTGTTTCATACTCTATTTGATAGGTATAAATAAAGTCAATCCAATGAAATACGGCATTGACTATAGAGAATTTTTTAAAGATTAAAAGTGAGGAAAATGTATGGCTAAGCATAGAACGTATAAAGGTAAAGTAGTGGACTTTGAGGATATCGTCAGAGGGAAAGATTCTGACCAAGCAGTTGGAAATGCCAACATGAATGCGCGTGGAGATATTCTTGATGAACATGGTCGTGTTAAACAGACTAAAGAAGATCGTGCACGTGAATACAATAAAAATGTTAGCAATAGTGTTATTAAGTCATCTCTTCTTGATGAGGTTGATGAAGATCTTCCAGATCTTAGTTCAGCTTCTAGAAAGAAATCTACAACTCAGAAACGCACTGAGAGTAAACAATCCACTAAAAAGCAAGATACTGAGTCATCAGCTAAAGCAGAATCAACCGACACTGGTGAAAATATTGATTCTAAAGAAGGAGATGAAGAATGATCGAAGCATTTGGTGAACGTATAATTGTCGAAGATCTTGAACATGGTGAAAGAAAGACTAAATCTGGTATTGTGCTGCGAGACGATGATGGCAAAACACATGGCATTCGTTCACGATGGGCCAAAGTCTATAAGGTTGGAGAAGAAGCCACTTTAGTTAAAGAGGGTATGTGGGTCTATATAGAGCATGGGCGATGGACACATAAGTTCCGTGAAAAAAATGATGATGGTGAGATCCAAGATTATTGGCTTGCTGAATATAAAAGCATTTTGGCAGTTTCCGATGAGAAACCTGAAGGCGTCATTGTGAATGATAGTTATTGATTGTGGAGATAGGTAGATGAAACCAAATAATCTTACAATAAAAAGCGTACACTTTGCTAAGGGCGTTAATTTACCAGCGTCCGCTCAAGAAATACTCGATATGGGTTTGGCTAATGGCGATGGAATATATCGTGTAGATCCTTTGAGTGATGGTGTAGGATTTGATGTCTATTGTAGTTTCAGTGTTAGGCCGGGTGAAGGGTGGATGATGTTCGCCTATAATACTAATAATATCACTACGGCGTTGAATGTAACCACACCTACCACAGTCACATTAGGTGTGGTAGGTGACTATGAATGGAAATCACTCAGAGATACATTCGGTGATGGAATCTTAGTCATTGATGAACATGGGAATAATACATACATGTCTAAGCAGAAGCTTTCTAGTGCAAATGTAACCAATGTTTATGATGTGCAGTCATTATCTAACCTTACAGATTATAGTCGAGGTATGTTCATCCACGACGAAATATCTGGTACTGATGTGAAAAACACAGACTATACTATCATTAAACTTGCTGGTGTATCAGAGACAGTGAAATGTGCCGTATATCAGTATTCTAATCTTAAATTTGATGTATGGGGATATGGTTCATATGATTATTCATATGGGTTTCATGATGAACTTTTTTACTATATCAGATAGTTTATTTCTCCCTTGACGAAACAGCATATAATGATATTGTATTAAGAAATTGAAGAGGAAACTAGTAATGAAACAGTTATGGTATAAGAAATACCGTCCGACGACCTTGGACGGTTTTGTTTTTGTAGATGATCATGTTGAATCGGTAATTAAAGAATGGATCGATGAAAAATCCCTCCCGCACAGTTTGTTTTGTGGACCTCCCGGCACTGGAAAAACCACACTTGCATATATTCTAATCAATGAATGTGGCTATGAAGATGTAGACGTGAAATACATTGCAGCATCAGTGTCAAAAGGTATCGATACTATACGTGATGAAATTATTACCTTTGTTGAACGATCATCATTTGGTGAAATGGGTCGTGTGGTTATTCTTGATGAGGTTGATGAAACTACACAAGCCTTCATGACTGCACTGAGGAACCTAATCGGTGAGATGTATGATAGCTGTCGATTTATCCTAACGGCTAATTATCCTCATAAGATTATCCCAGCGTTGAAATCACGGCTACATACAATCAACTTCAAGACCCTTGATAAAGAGAGCTTTGTGACTAGGGTATACAACATTCTGACTAAGGAACAGGTGAAGTTTGATCCAGACACACTCTTAGATTACGTAGAACGCTACTATCCAGATATGCGGCGCACTATCAATGCCCTCGAACAAAACACTATCAGAGGTGTTCTGATGGCCGAGTCAAAGGAAAGCGTTGAGGACAGCCCAGACTGGATGAAAGAGGCAATTGTGTACTTTGAACAAGGAATGATCAAAGAAGCTCGTAACCTAATCGTTAGTAATATATCTGATTCACTCTATGAGGATTTTTATGAGATGTTGTATAAGAATCTGAACTGGTTTTCATCATCGGAAGATGGTCAGGATGCGGCTCTTTTAACCATTCGTAAGGCGTATGTTGACGATAAGCTTGTAGTAAACAGAGAAATTGTGCTATCATCATGTTTAGCACAGTTGTCGAAACTTTCAAAAAGAGGATAGGGCGATGGTTGAAAACTCTTATATCGAGATTTCAAATAAGATTTCAGATCTTTTGATGACCTACAATGACGATATTCATGTGATTGTACGTTCACCTGAAGCCACAAATATACAGGTGTCATATGACACCTGTATTATGATTCCGGTCACAGACCACAAAGACCCCATTAACTTTCGTTATAAGACCGTTGGTCTCACTGAGATCTACGATTTGTTTAAAGCGATTAATGCGGGTGTTGAAAAGGTCTATGGATATGATAGTGAACCTCGCCGCTGTGTGTATATTTCTCAGAAGAAACTGGGTACGGTAGTTGGTGATCATTCATGTGGATATGAGATTCATCCAAGTGCTATCAATGATTTTCGGAATCATTGCAAGATAAAGCTTAAGCCATCATCATACATTATAGTACTAACTGTGAAAGATGTTGATGACTATGGTGAAGTTGTGAACGCTATTGAGAATATAATGGGTATTGTTAATGAAGTGTAAAATAAAATTCATGAAGAGCATGCCAAGATATCTTAAAGAGAGTGATACGTACTCAAAGGATAATCTTGATTTTATTATTAAAGGCGATAATATTAGACACAGGTCCATTATGACCAGTGACGTTGGTCAAATTGTTCTTGCGTTTACAGATTCGCCATCATATCATAGTGACAATCTCGAACGTAGTTATTATACTACGGTATATAAGAGTATGTCGATTATGTATGGAACAGATGCATTTGGATTTAGAAATATCTCATACTTAATGTCATACTTTATAGTCTTATATTTTATAGAAAAGTGTCACAGCGATGAGAAACTACGTGACAAAATGCGCCGTGAAATGGAATTAATAAATTCCACGTTTATGTATTATAGCCCAGATCATGGAATGGAACCGCTATATGATGTTATAAAAAACGGCCATATTTACATACCTAAGTCTTTCTATAAAATCGTTTCAGAATTTGTAGAAAAGTATGAATCTGATATAAGGTTCACTGCTTTGGACACAATTCCTAAATATAGGCAATCTATTGAAGCTCTTGTAGACAACGGAAAGGTTCTTGTACAAGGACGATTAGATAAGCCACGTCCTGCTTTTAATACGACAAATGCATTGTATGATTCTGAATATATTTCAAGTAAATCGTATTTGCTGAAAGATGTGGATAAAAACGAGTTAGTGAGAGACTATACCAAACCATATGATGGTGATAGTGATGATAACAAAAGTAAAATTGGAATATTTAATAGCTTGCTAACTCTATTCGAGTGTTCGTCGTTTCGTATAAAATCTATGTTATTTCCTAAAATTTCCAAGAAATCTAACCTTCTTGAATTGTCGTCTAGTGATGTTGATAAAAATATTCATGATCGTATTGGCAATATTAAGTTCAAATCTCTAGAAACAATATATGCCTATTTGACGTGTTCTATTGATAATCATAAACACTATGGGCCAAAAATTAGAAAGTATGGTAAACAAAAAGGCGTGACAATAACATCTAAAACAAATATTAACGAGAGTAATACACGTTTCAAAGTGAAAGCGTACTATTCACCTAAAAATATTAAAAGCTTTCTAAAAACACTGAAAATATTATCGGAGGTATCGGCTCATGCATTAATAAGTGATACAGACTTTATGCCATTTATGAAAAATGTAGTTAAGGGTAATGCCAGACACAATACTCTTCAACAACTATTGCATAAAAAATCAGATGAGTTTCGAACGATGGAACGTGAAGACCAGACTAACGTTTATGATGCTTTAATTAAAAAATCAAAATTTACGTCTAGTATCTTTAAGTACCCGTATACAAAAACCGTACAATTTATTAGTGAGGGTCTTATTATTGATGATGATGTATTAGAAGAGATAATAAAGAATTATTTAAATGCTTCCAGCGTAACCTTCTCAGTGCATTGTGATGATATAAGGGATCTACATAAGCTCAAGCTTATGGGCATGAATATAGATTCTTTAGAATATGATATTAGGGACTCTGAAGATGTTTTGAAGTACTTCGAAGAATATTAACTTATAAGTTAATAAGTATAAATATATAGGGTTTTGATTGATATGAGGAAAAGATCATGCAGATTAACGAACTGTCAACGGTAAGTGAATATTCTCTGACCGACTCTGAAAATAACATCATTGGTGTTGCTAAAGTTTCTAAAGATGGAAACGATAGCTCTCTAGAGTTGTCACTTGGAGAAAAGCTGAAGTTCCAGTCTAAAGAAGAAGTTGCCGGATTTCTGGAACAGATTCTAAACATTATGGAGTAAATTTATACAGCCCACTGGGCTGTATAAATTTTATTAAATTGTGAAATACGAGGTTGTTATGGTTGTCGATTATGAACATTGTCAAAAAATGCCCAAAATTCTGAAAGAATTCCAAGAGCGTTATGGTAGTGATATAGACGTAGGAATGTTTTTGTCACCAAAATATGGCATTGATCACGGTCTATATTCAGAGCTAAGTAAAAATTCATTTGTGAAAACCTTGTCAATAATTACCGGAATGACTGAGGAAAACATGTTTTGGCATTATTCACATCATCCAAAGATTTCTAGTGTATTCTCTGAGAATACCTTTTTTGGATTCAATAGCGCGACTGAGTTGGTGTTATATACAATGGTTATATATCTTGTGAAGCGTTTCCATCCATCAGATGAATACAAGGCTCGAATTGAGTCTGAATTATCTGATATTGGCAGTGTATTCACTGTTAAATATAGATACGAACTTATGCCTTTAGATAAATTCTTACATGAGTTTGGGTATAAAGTTTATGACAGTGTGTTGGTGGATTTTATATGTTCCGTGGTATCTGAATACCACGAAGATATCAAGAGTACTGCTACTGACGCTATTGATTCGTTTCGAAAAATCATAACAGATCAGAAGAATTGTTGTACTGTCTTGCTTGATTTCAATTATAGTACATATGTTGACATCTTTCACGATACATACTATTTAACAGACTCAATTAGAAAAGTGAATGAGAAGACGCTAGAGAATGTTTTAAATGATGAATCTAAGATAAACAATAGATTTTTCTCTGAATATATGATTTATAGAATGAGTGGTGTATGTGAAGATAATGAATCTACTTTTGCAAATTGCAGTTTTGATCATAATGATGGATTTGAGATACCATGCGTACAGTTTTTAGGTGTTGTAGTGAACAAGTGTGATAACCACGACTCACTCACTTTTCAGTCTACTTATTCTGATGTTAGAGATTTATATGACGGCTTTGTGAAACACATACCTATAAGCACCTCTATATTGAAGGGTAGAGTTATTCTAGACCCTATTGGTTTTTCTAATAAAACTGCGGAAGTAAGATCGTGGGGGAAACAATTACGTATTAATACTAGTTGTGCTAATACTATCGTCAGTGGTAAAGAATCTGACAGTTTCAATTTCAAACTATGTGCTTACTATAACACCAAGAATATAGAATCAACTAAAAAGGTAATAAAGTTTATTTCTGAAATCGACCCTAGCGCCACCATATCTAATGTGCAAGGTTTCAGTAAAGTAAACCCTAAAATGGTATCAATAGAATCATATTGTACTAAGATGAGCGAAAAACTCAAACGAGAGAAAGTTCCAAACGACGACAATATGTATATGAAATTCTTACAGGAATGTAGGACTGGTAAACGTGGTCAATTTAGACTGAGATACACAAAAGTTATCCAGTACTATGCCAATGGGTTGATTGATGATTATATTTTAGATGTGATCATCAACAGAAGCCTTAGTGCCGATAGATTTACCGTGTCTTTATCATGCAATGATTTACGTAGATTGCGAAAACTAAAGTTATTGGGTATTGTTGTTGATAATCTGAAATATAAAATTTCAGATGCGGATTATGTCATGAAACACCTTCAATTTATGGCAACTACTTGACCCTGAAGTAGACATAGTTTATAATGATTTAAAACTATGGAGAGAAATATGAGCATCAAAGATCTTTTCTACGAAATGAAAGCACTCAGTGAAAAATCAGAGAAGTTCTTCATGAATCGCAGTGTATATCGTGGGAAGAACGTGGTAGTGTTTGACTATAGCCTGACTATTCCGGGCGATTTCAACTCTCAGGCTGCTATGGAGTGCCGTGGGTCAGTCTTTGAAGTGGATGAAAACATGGACTTTGTGCGTTGCGTATGTCGTCCTTTTGAAAAGTTTTTGAACGTCCATGAATATGACTACGAAGGTAATGAAGGTCTGTATCGTACAGTTAAAAATCAATATGGTGTGGATGTCAACTGTTCTGACGATATTCGCTCATTGAAAGTAGCTTATGCTCTTGATAAGCTCGACGGATCAATCATTTCATCATTCGATTGGGATGGTGAGCTTGATATGAAATCCAATTCGTCACTGACTTCAAGCTATAAAGTGATGGGTATGGAAATGATTGAGAATGATAAACATCTTTATGAGCGGTCTAAAGAACTTACTGACCAGAACTATACTGTTAATTACGAGTTACTTTCCAGTAACCCGAAGTATCAGATCGTATTGTGCTATAACACTGATCGTTTGATTGTCACTAGTGTACGTCATAATGATACTGGTGAATACCTATCTTATGACGAGATGATTTCTCATTTTGGTGAGGACTATGTGGTTCCTAAAATTACAGAATGGGATTGGTCTGATGCGCAAAGTAAAGAGAATGTGGAAGGCTATGTACTTGTCATGGAATGTGGTCTGCGCGTTAAGCTGAAGACTGAATGGTACGTGACACACCATAACACTAAAACTAATTTTTTGAGTACAGCACGGCATTTCTGGGAAGCGTATCTCAATGGGGAGACTGATGATGTTTTTCTAGTAATTCAGGGTAACCCTATTCTTGAGGATCGCTTTAATGAACTTCTGGAAAAGTCTAACACTCTGTATACTGAAATCATGGAAGATGGCCATGCGTTTTATCTAGAGAACAAGCATTTGGATAACGCTATGTATTTCAAGAAACTTAAGTCTCATCCGTTTAAGCATTTCTTGTCAAATTCGTATGCGTCAATGCTGAAGAACAATGATCATGAGCTTTCTGCTCGGCGCATTGAGGAAAAGATGCTGATTAAGAAAAACATCTCTCGAATGGAGGTTAGTGAGTGGTAACACTCACTACTTCAACATGCGCTTAAATGATCTTATTAAATACGCACGTCTTTATGATTGGAATATCGAATTCACCATACCTAGTGATGGAGCGTGTGGTACCTTAAAGCATATACTTCGAGATCTTAACATATACTACTTTTTGGCTTCATATGATGCCAATGCCGCTATTCATAATAGGTACTATTACTATATGGAAAATGAATTCGGCATGAGTGTTAAAGATGTTATGATGAAATACCGATGTGATAAAGAAAAATATGTATACATCGATCTTGTATATTATATCGCAACGATATTTAATGACAGGGATATTCTTCATAATCCCTTTAATTATAAAGACATAGAATATACTGACGACAGTAGTTGTATAGTTATACGTAATATTGAGAATAGTAACTATTCATGTATAGAATTCTCTAGGCTATCGAATAACTATATAAATCTTTTAAAACTGAAAGGTAATAAACATCACATTGATTCTATTGTGATCAATGTCAATGAAATTGAGGATGAGTTGGAATCCTCACCGTTCGAATACGATGTAGGTGAATATGATTAGAAATCAAAAGAACATTCCGAATAATCTTTACAGAATTCTTATAGATCACAGTAATGTGGAAATTAAGGTTCATTGTTATATTGATGATCACATATCTAATAAGATAAAAGACACTGACGTTTTGTATATCAACTCCAAAAATGACATGAATTTATGTTCTGTTGATCAGATCATTAATATTTTGAACAATGGAGAAAAAAAAGTATTACCTTATATCATAAGTGAGTTTGATAAAGACAATAATGCCACCAGATCTGTGGAAACTATTATTTCTCGATTGAACATAGATAATGCCATTAGTGACGCAATAGAATCTGTATACGAAAAGAAGTTCAATAAACCTTTTACAAATCATTTTAGTGTTGATTTTAGACCATGTGATGAATACGATGTAAATCTTTCTATCATGCCAACGCCATCCGGTGTTGAAAAAACAGTCAGACTCTGTAAACCATTGGATGATGTTTATATCAATATTGGTCATGAGAATCTTATAAGTATTATTGAAAAAGATATAAATATGTATGACATTCATACATGTTTAAACTTTTTGAAACTGAGATCTATAGAATGTATGGAACATCTTTTGATCGTATCAGTACCCAAAGAAGATATATGTACCGATAACATTATGGATATTTTACAATATGTTATCGGAAACTTATTCAAGGAATAAACTGTGCAGCCGGAAGTGATTCTATCTTTCATAACCTTATGTTGTGTTCTTCTTTTAGGTCTGTATATCTCTAGATCTAATAAGCAGAAAGAAGAGCGAGATCGAAAAATCTACGAAGTGATGTACAATGAAGTTAGACGTGCATCTAGAATATCTTTAGAATGCAGGATGGAAGTTGATAATCTAGCAGTAAAAACTGCCAAAGAACAACAGAACACATATCAAAAACAAACTGAAATAATTCATATGTTGAAAAAGATCCTTCCTCCTGATGACGAATATGATCTATTGAACCTGACAAGTAGAGAAGAAACTGCAAAAGACTTACTGGAAAAAATTCGCATACGGCAACAATATATTAGTGAAGCTATTGAAAAGTTAGAAAAAAGGTTGTAAGGTAGTAGAAAACGATAGGAGAAGTGATTTTGTCTGAGTTTCAAAAAGATATTTTGTATTTTATTTCCGCATATCTGCAAATTACTGTTTGGTTTTTTGTCTTTTACTTTCTTGGTGCGTTCGACACGGTGTATGCACCTTTTTTCGCTATGATAGTACTTCTATCACATCATATAGATGTGTTTGTATTTAACGGTATTAAGTCAATGATAAAGAAATATAGGTCGTAGTATGGATTTGGAAATTGGACAGTTAGAAATATTTAATAATTATGGTAGGAATGTCATAGTTACGCCTCTCAATATAGAGATATGCGACGAAGAGAAGTTGAAAAAAGACTACGAAAATGTTACGGGCATCAACGTAGATGACGAGCCGGAACATCGCAACATTCTTGCGAGATTGTTCTGGTTTTTGACAATTTACAAATCCAATGAGAACGATTATCCAAACGTCAATAGATTATTGGGTAAATTGACATCTGAAACGGTAGTGGCTAGGAACTGCTCTAGTGACACTGTAGATTATGAATTTGAGATTGAAAAAGAAAAGAATGTTTCTGATCCTTACGAATGGTATGATCATGCCAGAAATACTCTATTACTCCAACATGTTTCATTGCCTAAAAACATAGATGATATTATCGAAAAGCTCAACATTCATGATCAGCTTACCCGCTTAGAAAAAGCGTTACCTACAGAGATTGTATATGACGAATATATAAAATTTACCTTACGAGGGCTCTATAACACATTAGAGACCTATCTAGGTATGGGTGTTCTTATTCCAACTACTAAAACTTATATGGAGTTGTCAAAGCTCTATATAGACGTGGATACTCTGTCGGATCTTTCGTGTTATATTCAATTTTCAAAACATGTATTCAACACCTATATCAAAAATTACCAATATATAAAAACACATGCTCATGCATATAAGGTATTCTTTTTAGTCAGTATACCTTATCAAGACGTGATGGATTACGCTAATACAAAATTGTTCAAAATTTCTTTTAGAACTGACGAGCCATTTCAAAGTTACAAGTCCTTAGAAAAAGAAAGTTTCCATGTATCGAAGGTAGTTGTGAGACCATTAGTTCATGGTGGAAATTTCACAATAGATGACGTAATGGATAATTATGATAAAAATCCCTATGAGATTGAAATAAAAACTACGGATATGGAAAAGGTATTGAATTACTTGAAGATCAAAGATATACTACCACATGACGTGTATTTGTATTCTTATGACTTACTTAATGATGAGTTCTTTTCAATCCTTGAACGGCTTGGAAAAAACCGTGTGTAAATAACTGAAAATTATCTAAAAGGTGTATAATGTATAACGAAACAACCGAAAAGAAATTCACATTCTTTGCATTCCGTAACAAAAAGAATGATATATTTATGAGTAGACCTTCCGCACCCTCGAAGCGAAAGTATGAAGATACCCTGTCTACGCGACTTTGGAGGTTGTACGGAAAGTTCATTTGGCGACCATTCCAAATGTTTGTAAGAAAGACTTCGAACAGTAGACCGTATTTTACGCCTTTTTATAAATCTTTTATGCCAAAACGGGTCGAACATCCTGAGTTTGAATACTATAGCTTCATTTTCATGGATAAAGCATATCGTTGTTCAAACCCTCTATATGTTTTATTGAGCTATCCTATCACAGGTATCAGGAATTATTTTCAGAATAACTCGCATCTAGTTTGTAACTGGAACTATAGCATTGCGAAAACTTGGCGAAATCCTATTAAGTATAAGTTGCTACAGCGTCCATTTATTCATTTTGCTAAATTCATTGATCATGTATATCGAAAAGACTTCACGTGTTGTGGTTTTAATAGTGACTTATGTGAACATGACGATGACGAGCGTTTTGAATTAATCAACTGTGGTACTGATGCCACTCCTGATGGAACAGATCATTGGTTTTACGGATATGTACATTGCCCCCGATGTAACACACCAGTTTGGCATTCGGATAGTACTTTGTGATAATCTATGGAAGTGAGTGTTTTAGTTGTAATCCTTGCTATACTTTCGTTGTTATTTTATTGCCTTGGTGCTATAATGTTTTATATATTCCTCAAAGCGTATTTAGATAATGGCTTAATGAATCGCATTTTGTGTATTCTTTTAAGTGTATTTTGGTTTTTGGTGTTGATTTATGCGTTAGGGAATGGTAATATAAGTATCAAACGTTAATGGATAAAAGAGGCTATAATATGAAAAAGTTTTACAAATTTCCGTCAATCGAAAGCTTTCACCACAAAGTAAAGGCCGGAAAGAAGTACCATGTTGGCCCAAAAGAATTCAATATCAAACCTAAACTTCATGGCACTAACGCGGCTATCGTTTATGATCCAGAAGAAGGTGTTTACGCACAGTCACGCAAGCGCGTAATTGATGTTGAAAATGACAACATGGGTTTCGCTAAGTTTGTTGATAGTCTCGATACGGACATTTACAACGACTCTGGAAATATCATTGTTATCTATGGCGAATGGGCTGGACTAGGCATCCAAAGTAAAGATGCTATCACTCAAATTGGTCGTAAAATTTTCGCACCTTTCGCCGCCATGGTAATGGATAAAGACGGTGAAAATGTCATTGACCTAATGACAAACACCAATGATGTACGAAATGTAGTTGAGGCGGCAGGTCTCAGTGATCATCCAGATGTTATTGTCATTGATACTATCGATACCATCAAAATCGATTTCAACGGTGACGAAGATACCATGAAAGCTGTTGCTGATAAACTCAATGAACTAATCGATGTCTACGAAAAAGTTGATACATGGGTTAAAGATGTATTTGGTGTAGAAGGACCGGGCGAAGGTTTTGTTGTAACACCACAAACAAACGATTATGAGCTTTTCTATAATTGGAGCTTCAAGATCAAAACAGATGTACATACGGTGAATAAGTCTTCGAAGTCTGTGGTGGTTAAAGCTGAAGCCAGTAAAGATGCTCTTGACTTTGTTGATCGATTTGTAACACCTGCACGACTCCAACAAGCAGTGTCTGAGCTTGGCGGTGAAGATGAGATGGACATGAAAAAGATGGGTGAGTTCCTGAAATGGATGGGTCAGGATATCAAGAAGGAATCGGCAGATGAACTTGAAGCATCTAATCTGGAATGGAAAGATGTGTCCAAGCTCATTACAAACAAATCTCGTATGTGGTTCATGACACAGTATAAGTGAGGTAGATGATGTGTACGGATGACGAGCGCGATATTAAAATTGTAGTTTGCGCAAGTACAGGTAAAGGCAAGACCACCATGTGTGGTCTTGTTACTGAAATTCTGTCTATGCATGGGTTCAATGTTATTTGTACCGATGAAGATCTCCCTCACCAACATATCAATGTTATGGAAGATGCTTTTACCGAAAGGCTTGATCGACTGTTGGCGGCAAAACCAATAATTGAGGTTGGTAGCCAACAAGAACGAAGACCTAATAAAGGCCCAACCAGTGATAAAGATTGGAAATTGAAAAGGTGAATAATGATTAAAGTAAGCGGAAACTATCGATGGTGTGTTGATGCCGATTATGATACGTATCGCGACTGTGAAGCGAATGGTTGTGATTCTATTTGTCGTTGTAGCACCATAACTAACGTCGAAATAGAAAGTGTATCAGACCCCTATATTACTATTAAAGAAGATAGTGGTAAAAATGGACGTTGGGTTAATTATAAGCCAAGTGGTATTGAGCTATACTGTATTGACCGAATAAAAGTATATACTGGCGTCTACGAAAAAGATAACTGGGACATAGATGTTTGTAGTGGTTACTACGGTGATGAACTTGGTCCCGGCACATTTAATAACGATGATCTACTAGAGAACCGTATCAAAGAAATGATTGAAATGGATAATGATCTGGATAAAGTACTTTTTGTACTTGAATTAGAATACAACTTCACTGCTGATACCATCAAGGATTGCAATACTGCTGAAGTTATCAGCATTAATAAGAAAGATGTGGTTACTCGCTTTAATGAGAATGGCTTTGTTCGTAAAAATGATACGAAGTATCCACGTGATATCGATACTAAGATTCCCATTTGTATTGTGCGTGAAGGACTAGAACTGGTGGATGGTAATAATCGTATGCTGGACGTACTTCATAACTATCCCGATAAGAAAATTAAAGTTATTAAATTGTGGGAGAAGTGATATGTCATTCAAAGAAGATTGTGAAAAATATGGTGTGGTTTTAGAAGGACGTTGGGAACAGGGAACCAACCACCACCCTGAAGCTAATCAAAATCTAAGAGAACTCTATGATTTGGACTTTCAAGAATATAACGATCATTTCTCTTGGAGTGTTGGCGGAGATGGGGATAATGGGGAAATTCTTATTGAACAGTATTCAGTGATTTTAGAACTTCGTGACGCTGAGCTAAAAGAAAAATACCCCAAAGCCTTTGCTGAAATAAAAGAAATTTCTGAAAGTCAAGGAATCAGCTTATTGGAAGCGTCAATGAAAATTATTGAATCACAAAAACATTGACATTATATAGATATAAATATATCATACTATGCTTAATAGATTGTTACGAATGTTTAAAATAAAACGCCCGAACTATTCAGTTCATGGCTATGGTACCGCTTATAGATCTTCTGAGAGCTATATGAAAGATCCTAAAGTAATACATTTCCTTAAACAAAATACCACAAAGGGGAACATTAATGCGTAGTCGTGAAGTTAGATTTCTCACACTAGAAGAAGAAACTGATCTTTATAACAAATATATCACAAACGATGACAATGAATCTCTACATCGTATTGTTGAAGCATATATGCCTCTAATTGGAAAGATTGAGAAAGGACTTCGTGGTTATGGTATGGATACTGAAGATATGGTAAATGAAGGCGTCATTGCATTCATCAATGCATTGGAACGATTTGACCAATCCAAAGGCAATCGATTGTCAACGTTTGTTGCTCCATTTGTGAAAAGTGCAATGTATGAGTTTGTTTTTAAGAACAAAAATATTGTTAAAACGATCACTACACGTGAGCATCGTAGGGCATTTTTCAATCTTGATAATTATAAAAACTCAAATGGAGTCATTACTGAAGAATCTTTGAGTAACTTTGCTAAAGACTACAACATGAGTTTGTCACAAGCAAAAGATGCGTTGGCGCGATTGAGAACATCGTATGTACCAGCATCGACAGGATCAGATTATGAAGATGAATCAAATACGTATGTTCACGACGTTGTGGCTCAAACTGAAAGTCCTGAAACTTCTATTGTTAATTCACAACAACAGAGTCTATCAATTAAGGCACTATACGAAGCAATCCCTACGCTCAATGATCGTGAGCGTGATATTCTCAACAAACGTTGGCTGGATAGTGAAAAGAAGACACTGAGTTCGTTATCTGAAGACTATGGTGTTTCACTTGAGCGTATTAGGCAAATTGAGCGACAAGCTATTAAAAGATTAGCGTCATACATCAATGAGAACTATGAGCTTTAGAGAAATCGAGAGTCTTGAGGAACTGTTCGAGTTTATACCGAAAGTTCATAACGTGGCTACCTTAACTCCCTGTATAAGGTACTATGGAAAAATCGTCCAGCGCGGTCAATATGAGATTTTTGATAAAATAATGGATGTAACGCTTGCAAATGACTATCCTATAATGTATAGTATGTCATTACTTAGGTACACATTTAATTTTAGACACAACATCAGGAATTGGAAAAAATTTAAAATAATGATGAAGTGGATTGTTTATAATAGTTATATGAGTGATAATATTAACTCCATGTTTATGGGACTGGATTATGATTACAAATAGTATCAAAGAATTATACCAACAGGCTATTTCCCTAGAAGACACATTTAAATCAATTGCAAAGTTTACTAAGAATGATTCTAGACTAAAAGCCTATCACTATAAAAATAAAAGAAAATGGTTGAAATACCGTACACTTGCTGTTATACTACAAGATAAGTATTTAGATTCATGAGGAATTTTACGTGAGTATCGTTATTCCCACATTAACAATGATTTAATAAATGGTTTAGGTTACTTCCTAAACCATTTTGTTTAGGAGGTAATTATGAAAAATTTTAAAACAAATGAAAAAGTACGACTGGTAAAATCGAATTCCGAAATCGAAGTACGATTTCACAGCTTTTCAAGACAGCGAGGATTTGCTTTTGTTACTGGTGTAAACGATAATAAATTCAAGCACGTCAATATCAAACACATCCATAAACAAGGTTGAGATAATACCATGAGTAAAAGTGAATATCTGAGAAACGTACCCAATGGTTGTGACCGTACTGCTCTTAAAGAACTTCTGGGTATCTACGGTATGTTTAAGTCTGATAAACAAAAGGAAGCGCTCAAGAGCAATTCGTCTCTACAAGCATATGGCGAGGCTGTAGAAACCATGATGGATGCTCTTGGTATTGACGAACATTTTCTTAGGAACATTCTTAATCAATCTGGTAGCCCTGAAAAGAAGCGTGAGGAAGAACTTCGGAATAAATTTAAGATTGTCGGTACTTTCAGTCGTCCTTCTGATCAAGGTCATAATGGCCAAAAATGTCGCGAACTCGGATTTATAGTTACTGTGCCCTACGATGGCAATTATACTTTGAATGACAGTATGGATTTCATTAACCTACGTCGGGAGTACTGAATATGAGTTCACGAGTCGTAAAAACTATTGACGATACTACTACAATTGTACGAACTGGTCGTACTAGATTTATCCCACGTTTCAGTTTGTTCCGTGGATTTTTCATGGAGTATCAAGAAGAAAGGATGCAAGAACATAGCTTTAGCTGTAGCATTCTTGGTAATTATGTTATGCATTCTCCACCTTTTTGGGTTAAATCGAATAATGATTTTGATTTTAATGAACTTGTTGGAATTGGCAGGGACGTGGCATAAATCGTTATTATCTTTATCCATTATTGATCTATAAATATCAGTAGTTAACTATAATGGAGGATAATTACGATGTCACTATCAATGAAAGAATTGCGTTCTGTTATTGACGATGCTATGTTGATCACCGAAGGTAAAGGCGATGATCTTCTCAAACAGTCAGTAGAAGGTATCAAAAACAAATATGCTGAGAATTTAGATCAGATCGAACCAGTAATAACGACTACTGAAAAAACTTGGAAAAAGTTTAAAACAACGCCTATATTTAAAAACTTTCCCAATACTTGGAAAACATTGGTTGCCGATGTTTTGAAGTCGAATATGCTATATACCATTTCAGAAGAAATTGGTGATCAAACGCTGATGAAAAAAGTTAAGTATCGGGATTACAAAGCTTCTGAAGTATTCGATTACCTGTCCCATCTTTTAGGCGTAAACTATTCTAAAATTCAAAATTATAACCCCAGTGAATCCAAAACACCCATTGAAGACTTAAAAGCGTATGAGGACGAGTTTATAGAACTGTCTCAAGAAAACTTGATACCCAAGAGTGGATCTGAAAAAGTTTTGATAGACTTTGGAGATATGGCTTGGTATGATTTGGGTAAGGGATCTTGTGAAGACGAAGCCGAATCTATGGGGCATTGTGGTAATACACCATCTGAAAAACCCGGTGATCGTGTTTTTTCACTCAGAACAAAAGTAAATGTAGGTGGTGACACATACTTTAAGCCTCATTTGACCTTCATATTCAACAATGGTTTCCTCGGGGAAATGAAAGGGCGTGGCAACGATAAACCTGCACCACGATACCATAAGCACATTTTTGAGTTATTGAAACTTCCTATAATTGAGGGGATTGTGGGCGGTGGATATGAGCCTGAAAATAATTTTGAACTAGACGATCTGTCTGATGACATGCTCAAGAAGCTTCGTGAAATTAAAGGCGATGAGTTTGTAGATTCTGCGGGTACCCAACTATTACCATTGAAGAAAGAAACTGAAAAGTTTAAACAGGGAGAGGGGTCACCTAAGAAGATTGTAGATATAGTAGACAATATTCTAAGTGAACATTACCATGGGTCTGATTATGAAATCCATTATGACACTGAAGATGGAAAGTTCAAAGTATATAACGGTTTAGAAAATGCAGCACCTGAACTATCTACAATACGAGAAGGATATTTTGACTTCTTCGAAGCACCTGCTATAGACAGCTATAAGGGATTTATGGAGGATAACTTCATAGGAAAGATACAGGATTCTGTCACATTACATATTTACAATTTGTATAAAGAGGATATAATAGATTTCCAAGGTATTGAAGAAGACGAGTATGACATACAATATGTTGAAGATAACTTGGATGAAATCATTGAGAACATAGCAGATGACGTTAAGACTGCATTAGATCGTTTAAATGATGATGCATATGAGTCTGGTTCAATGGCTGAACTAGTAGAAAATGTTCAAAGTGCAATAACTGACTTTACAACTGAACTACACTTTGAAGATATGTATGCACATGATTTCGCAGATGGTAAGAATTTTGTAATAAAAGACAATGATGTTTATAATTATGTAGATAGCCTTATTAGAGGTAGTGAGCCAGTTGAAGAAGAGATTGGTGACCACTTCAAAGTCGAACAGCCATATTATGGTTATATGGATTTTGATGAAAGTATGCTTACTGACGAAGTGATTGAAGAAGCCTTTAGAGAAAACGATATTGAGTTGGAGTACTTCAAAGAAAAAGAAGAGTAACAATGTTTTACCTTTTAAGAAAATTGTTCAAACGTAGAAAGAAACTTGAGAAGTATAGTGTAGATGAATACGGTGGTCTAGGTGGTGGTATTAGAGTATCATTAAACTTAGACCATCCTGAAGTTAAAACCTCTATAATGTATCGGCTAAATCAATTAGCTCAATACGATATTGTAAATGGAAAACTTGTCAAAAAGAAAAACGCCAGAGTCGTAAGCAAGGATGATCTTGAAGGACAAATTTATTATCATAAAGAAATGCTTAAGAAATATGATGAAGGTTATGATGTTGATGAGAAATATCATAGGCGCATGTTGGATTACTTATTGGGAGAAGATAGATAATGTTGCACATCGATAGAAAGAATAAAGATGGTAAAAGAATTCGTTATTACTATAGTAATACAAGCACTTACCAAGAAGCAATAAAATCACAACCTTCTGATATACGTATGTTACAGCTTGCGGAAAGTGTTGTGGATATTAGCTCAAATAAAATCATAAAATGTCGTTTTATGATAGAAGAAGTATTTGATGCATATTACGAAAATAAGGCTTTCGAAAACTCAATCATTCATGAATAATATTTCATAAATAATACTATAAAATAAAGGTATTATTTATGAAAATAAAACATCTACTTGAATATGCTGACGCTAGTACAGAAGATTTCCTCAGTGAAGAGGTTATCGAAAGTGTTAAGAAAAATTCATCTAAGTTTATCAACGAGTTCCTAAAGAAAGGTCTTTTTATATATCGTGGGAATGATGATCTGCCCTATGACGAAATGCACGTCATTCCTACCATGTCTTATCGTGAAGCACATGGAAATATATTTTATAATGACCTTTTTCAAACTTCATTAGAACGCTATCTAAAAGATCATAACATTCCATCCAGATACCAGTATGCTGTTTCCACCATTGCTTTTGATCCTAGTGATTTTGATGGTGTAGGCGTAGATGATTGGTACTACTTTATTCCCAAAGGTAACTATCGTTATCACTATTACTCAAATGTCACTAATGGTGATATCAATGTGAACAATGAATCTTTAAATCGTTTGGCAAAAGTGTCCTATGAAATCGATAGGGTTTATGATTATGCAATTGGATTGGAATATCAAAAAGAATATATTTTTAATAACGTCGATAAGATATTCCACGAAAGAGGTGAAGAATTTGTTTCTAAGCTTTTCACATTAATTGACAAAATTAGAGACATACTATCACACCCAATGGAAATGGTTCAGAAAGATATTATTTTACTCGACCGTATTGTTGCTGAAGCAGATGACCTTCTGGACGTACACCCTTCAGAAGAGGCAGATTCTATGGCACAGGGAACTTATAGGGACGTGTTTGATTTATTCTCAAGACTCAGACATACCTTAGAAACCGATGATCTTTTCACACCTATTGATACCTTTAGAAAGTCTATTGTAGTAGATGAAATTACAGACAGTATTAAACGTTCTGAAATAGTATTTCAGTGTAAAGAATATTACATAGTGCCAATGAGCGACGACGGTGAAGAATTCATAAGGAGATTATTGCAGTGAAATTAAATGAGTTATTTAAAAAAGGCGAAGGCGAGTTTGCTATTGGTTATAAACAACATCTTTGGTTGCTAGATAATGAAGATGTTGAAGAACAAACTGAAGTCTATCAAGACATGTATGATACATTAAATGCCGAACGTGAAGACGGATTCCCCGAATATGCAGATATCTATGACCTGAATGGTGATATGGCAGATGACACGTACCCTGATATCGTTATGGGCAGGATTTTAAACGGTGCCCTTTACCTTATTGGTGATGGAAACTATAGGCATTCTACGGCTTCTAAGACGCTTCTAAAGATCATGGACGAGTTAGAAATTGAGAGAGTTGTCGTGCAAGGTGTTAACTTCAGTTCGGATAATGAATATGAATTTGAGTACGAACAGACTAAGGAAGAATTTTTAAAGCCTCTATCAGAGAAATTCTTCTATCATGGGACTGATCTAAACGCTCTTAAGAAAATCATAAAGACTGGTATTCGTCCACAGGAAGGTAAAACTAATTATGATAAAATTCAACATAGCGGTAAGGTATTCGTAACACTCAATCCCGAACGTGCAGATTTTCATGCCAATACATCTGCTACTAACAATGATTCTTTTCCAGTTGTAATAAAACTAAAGATTCCAGATGTAGATAAGCTAATACTTGACTATGATGTAGCTATTGACGTTTATGGTTATGAACATGAACTTACTATGAGTCTTGGTTATGATGATATTATGCAATACGCAACAGATGGAAATCTAACCTTTAAAACAAATTTAACATCTTTTGTTCCTAAAGATCAATTAGATCAAGTGCGCGATAAATCGTCTCTAAACACTAAGCTTGGTGTCTTTGGATATCTAGGAAGAATACCAGCAACCATGTTTGAGTCCATTTACCTCAATGAAGAAAACTTAAAAACCCAAGCGGTTATGGATGTACACGGTTTTAGTATGGATGACATAGGTGCTACGTCATTAGTTGGTGACTATAACGAATACACCGTATCTGAGTTTGTCGAAGAGTACAGGGATTATGTAGACGAAATCGAAAGTGAAATGGAAGACGAAGACGAAGATATGTAATAATTTTTGTTAAAAGACTTGAAACCAATCCCTATCTGATTTATAATGTATTTAAATATTCAGATGGGGATTTTTATGGACATCGTAAACCACTACAAATGGCTCGACAAACACCTTCCTACCTTTTGGTATGCTGTTTTCGGAGCAAGCCTTGAAGACACTGGATGTGCTGGTATCATTAGTGCACACGGTGACAAAGGCTACCAGTATAAAGGTGAATGGGAGGACGCTGGTATTCCTTTCCCTCACGGTATGGCTCTGTATCTGATGACCTATACTGATAAAATGGATCGCCCCAAGCATGAATCTTCTGAGTGGGTCATTGAGAACTATACTCATTATGTTGATCTGCTTCCGACAGTGGATGAAAACGATCAAGACGTAGCATGTCCTTTTGCACTCGCACAACGTAAAGCCCAACAGGAGGAAGAATAATGTCATCAGTAGACGATCTTTTGAACGAAGAACACGAAGAGTTTAAAAAATTCATGAAAGACGAAGGTCTTGATATTGAAGAGCGTCAAGATGATGCATTTGCTAAAGGTGCTTACCACATTGGGTTTAAATCGTGGCTACGTGCACGTAACCTTATCTGGTTGTATCCTTTTTATACATCGTCTGAACACGCACGGCTTGTGCAACAAAAAGTGACGGTTGACTTTTAATGAGGGATTATTCCCTCATTAATTGTCCTATCTTGTTTTCAAAGTATTCTTTAACGGTTGGACTTTTATTTACAATCGTATCACTAATCATTCGTCCAACACGCATATCAACATGACCATCTTCATCGATACCTAATCCAACTTTTTTAAATATATCATATATTTTATCAATTAATTCAATACTTTGTTCGTCAGAGAAATACACATTTGAAACCATGTCTTCAATTGTGCTTGGGCTTTTTTCGTTCCTTACTCTTTCCATTATATCTTCTTCATCTATCAGAGAAGTTTCGTAAGTTTTCAAATAAGCATTGTTAAAAGTATAAGCAAACGTATTTGCGTTTCTAACATCAGAGTCATTTAACAAATATTCAACCGCGAATTCTGCGGAACGTGCACTTAGCGAAAATATTTTCTCGCCCATTTCCTGAGTCAATTCTTCACCCCTGTTATCCATAACAGTTGCCACTAAGTTTTCCATAAGACTTTCAGGCATGTTGTTGATCATTTCAATGGCTTCTATTTTATCATAATTATTAAACTGGCTTACTGCATTTACGTAATGTTCTATTTCATGAAGGTCTAATTCTTCAAACATTTTCTCTTCGCCTTCAGGAAATCTCTCACGGTTTAATAGAGCATAAAAATAAGAAGTTCTGGCATTCTCAGCAATGACCGGCTCACCCTCTTCGAACTTACCTCGCATAACTTCTTCTGCAAACTCAAAAGCACTCTGAGGGTCTTTCTTAAATAGATTCTTTATTCTCTTTTGCATACCACTATCTAAACCTTCATAGGTTTCTTGTGGGTCTAATCTATCTGATATTCTTTTTAAAATATCTAAAACTCTACTTGAATTTTCTTGAGATAATGCAGCCAATAAATCTTTTTTATCTTTTCTATCCAACTCTATTGAAATATCATCTTTTTTAATAAATTTATAAAGCTCTTTGTAATACTCTTTCTGATACAGGTCAGTATATGCCAATTCCATTATAAACAAAGCACGTAACATTTGCTGCTTGATATCAGCATACATATTTTGATAGTTCTCACCGCCAAAGAACCTCAACTCAATGCGGCCATCCATCATATTAAAGTCTTTTAGCGTAGCAGTTATGTATTTTGTATCTAAGGTATCTGAAATAATACTTTCGATAGTATCTATAGTATCTTCAGTAAATGCTCTACCTTTATTATATCTTTTGAATTTTTTCATAGCATTGGATATGTATTTGCTTACGTCGTTAACATGTCTACGCTCGGGAAAGTGTTTGTGGATATATTCAGAGTTAAGCATAACCATAAACTTAGACCTATTGAAATCACTCATATCATACTTATTGGAAGATATAGAGATATGCATACCAGCAAAACTTCTAACTTCCGCTAGATCACTATTAAGAAATTTAAACATTCCTTTTATATTGGTAATGGCATCTTTTAAATTCATTTTTTCAGTAATGACCTCAGTCATTTCATCATGTTCACCCACAACACTATAGATGTGTTCTATACCAAAACCTTTTTGTAACAATGGTCTTACATCATCTGGGTCATACCTTTCACGATCAATATTAAATTCATACTCAATACCAATGTTAAAGTCACCAGAGCGAGAAAGAATATCGCTCACTTCTTTCTGTCCAAACTTAGCGCCTTCCTCAAGCTTATAAGATTCATTTAAAACATTATTCAGATCATGCATCATTTTATATCCGTATTGTATTTCTT
>Ga0209300_1000074_pt1 | contig 64545 bp, 53 predicted proteins | sample Shrwel_input2_RT_FD_187535 | JGI IMG/M metagenome (GOLD analysis project Ga0209300, IMG submission 187535) | Subsurface microbial communities from deep shales in Ohio, USA - Utica-3 well 1 S input2 RT (SPAdes) (version 2) ... | reverse complement strand
GTGACGGGTTCGACCATGGCCACCACGGAGGCTACCGCTGGGGCTGTGTGCCGGAGCCCCTGGAGGTAGAGCACGAACGACAGCCCGGCGCCCAGCACGCCGAGCGTCATGAACAGCGGCCAACTGGGGGCCGCCGGTACGGCAGCGATCTGTGCCGCGTCGGCGGGCCAGACGAGCAGCCCGACGAGCACCGCGAAGGCTATCGCCAGGATCGCCTGTGGGCTGCCGTGTGGCGGGGCGTACTTGAAGCCGAAAATGAACACGGCATAGGACAACCCCGAAAGCAGGCCGGCCCCCGCGGCGATGGGCGTGACCTCTGCGGCGCCGGCCTCGTGGATCCCCGTGAGCAGCACGATGCCAAGCATGACCATGGCAATCGCGGCCCATTTGCCGCGCGTGGGTCGCTCGAGCCGGCAGGCGAAGGAAACGAGGTAGACGAACACGGGAGCCGAGTACATCAGGGTCGCCGCCACCGCGACACTGCCGTGCGCGATGCTCAGGAAATAGAACGAGAAGTTGCCGGCGACGCCCAGCCCGGCGACGACCGCCCAGCACCACAGGCGCCCGCTGGTCAGGCCGCTTCCGCCCGGACGCAGGGCAAGCCAGAGCAGGACCACCAGCAGGCCGATCGCGCCGCGGTAGAGCGAGACCACCAGCGGGCTCCAGCCTTGCGCCGTGAGCATGCCGCCCATGCCGCCCGACAGCCCCCAGCATAGCGCCGCCAGCACGACCAGCAGCGGCCCGCGGCTCGCCGAAGCGCTGCGTTCGGTGGCGGGTGAGTGCTGCGTCATCATGTAACCCCGTGTTTTCAGCTCGGCTTCCCGGCGCAGCAGCGGCGGGGTGTTCTCTCTGAGTGTGGCCTGGCGTCCGTTCGGTTCCATTAACGGCGGCCTGAGCCGCTGCGGCCGCTGGCGCTGCGATGGCCACCTGGTGGTAAGCCGGGCGCCTGTACCGGGATGGCCAGGCGCTCGATGAACTCGGCTTTCCGCCGTGCAACAAGCGGCAAGCATTGCCGCTTGGATCGTTGCCCGGGCTGTTTCATGATCAGCCTTTGCCTGTCGCCTGGTGGCCTGCATGTCTCGATTTTCACGCCCCTCGGCGTCGGCGCTCGGGCGCTTCCTGCAGCTGGGCGGCACCGGGGCGCGGATCGCCGGCAGCCTGCTCGTGCAACGCATCACGCCCGGGCGGGCGCGGGTCGACTGGGAACCGGTCGGCGCGTTGCTGGGCGATGCGCTCGGGCAGATGAAGGGGCCGGTCCTCAAGCTCGGCCAGCAGGCTTCGCAGTGGCAGGACGTGCTGCCCGGGCCGGTCAGCGCCGCGCTGGCGCGCCTGCAGAATCAGGTGCCGGCGCTGCCGTTCGGCGCGCTGGAGGCAAACCTGCAGCAGCTCTATGAGGGGCAGCTGTACGCGCTGTTCGAGACGATCGAGGCACAGCCGTGCGCGGCCGCTTCGCTGGGTCAGGTGCATCGCGCGCGCGATCGGCAGGGCAGGGCGCTGATCCTGAAAATCCAGTATCCGGGCATCCGCAGCATCTGCGACGCCGATCTGCGGCAGCTGCGTCGGCTGATGCCGCTCGGCCGCCTGTTCGGCACGCCGCCGGCGCGGCTGGAGGCCGTCTACGCCGAGCTGCAGCGAGCCATCGACGAGGAGCTGGACTACGACCGCGAGCGTTGCCACCTCGAGGCCTTCGGCCGCCACTTCGAAAGCTGGCCGGATGTCCGTATGCCGTTCGCCGTGGCAGAACTCTGCCGGCCGGGTGTACTGGCGCTCGAGGAGCTGCCGGGCCGCTCGTTCGCAGACGTCGAGCAGGCACCGGCCGAGCTGCGCCAGCGCCTGGCCGAGACGCTGTGTCGCTGGTTGGCCGAGCAGGCCTTCGGCCTGCGGCGGCTGCATACCGACCCGCACCCGGGCAACCTCGCCTGGCGCGAGGCGGGCGAGCTTCTGGTCTACGATTTCGGCAGCGTGCTGTGCGTCGAGCCGCGCCTGCTGGAGGGTTATGTTCGGATCTTCGAGGCCCTGCGCGGGCCGTCGAGCGAGGCACTGGAAGCGGGCTTTCAGCTGCTCGGCGGCCGCCAGCCCGGTAGTGCGCCGCCGCACGGGCTGTATCGCCGCATCCACCTGATGCTGCACCCCCTGCTGCAACCGGGCGTGCACTGGGACTTTCGCCAGGCGGCGCTGCACCAGCGCCTCTCCGAGCTGTTTCCGCTGCTGATGTCTGCGCTCGGCAGCCTGCAACCGGCCTCCGGCACGCTGCTGATCAATCGCACGCTGGAAGGCCACTACTGGAACCTTTACCGCCTGGGCGCCCGCCTGCCCATCGCCGATATCCTGGCCGGACATATCGAACGCTGGCAGCAGGACGCACGGCACCCGCAAACCTGATGACACTGGAGCACGAAATGCAGATGCAGTCTTTTCCTTTGGGCTATCGCGCCCTGGTCATCGGTGCATCCGGTGGCATCGGCGCGGCGCTGGTTGCGGCCCTGCGCGAGGACCCGCGCTGTGCGCAGGTGGTCGAACTCGGTCGCGCGACGCAACCGGCGCTCGACCTCGCCGAGCCGGCGAGCATCGAGCGGGCCGCGGCGGCGCTGGCCGGGCAGGGGGCGTTCCAGCTGATCGTCAATGCTGCCGGCGTGCTGCACGACGAATCGTTCATGCCGGAGAAGCGCCTGGCCGATCTGAACCCGGCGCAGTTGCTGGCCACGTTCCAGGTCAACACCTTCGGCCCTGCGCTGCTGCTGCGCTACTTCTGCGGGTTGCTCGACCGTCAGCGCGGTGTGCTGGCGATGCTTTCGGCCAAGGTCGGCAGTATCGGCGACAACCGCCTCGGTGGCTGGTACAGCTACCGCGCCTCGAAGGCCGCACTGAACATGCTGATCAAAACGGCAGCCATCGAGGTGCGGCGCAGCCAGCCGAACGCGGTGCTGCTGGCCTTGCACCCCGGTACGGTGAACTCGGCCCTCTCGCAGCCGTTTCGTGGCGCCGAGATCGGCCGGCCGGCGGCCGTGGCGGCGCACGATCTGCTGCGGGTGATCGACAGCCTTGGCCCCGAGGCGAGCGGCAGTTTTCACGCCTATGACGGGCAGCCGCTGCCCTGGTAGCGGCCATGCCGGTATCCGCTGGCAGAGCCGGGAGGGCGTGGCGCCTCGCCGGCCACGGGCGGCCGGTGAGCTGAACTTGTGCCGCGCCGCCGCTCCCTAATGGAAACCCGGTCCACTGGAGCCTGTGCGGTTTCCCATGATTTTTCTGCTTGGCGTGCTGCTGTTTCTGTTCGCCGCGATGGATATCACCAAGACCACGCTGTCCACGCGTGGCGGTGGCCTGCTAACCAACGCCGTCGCCCGCTCGGTCAGGGCCTGTTTCCTCGTCGCTGCGGGCCGCAGGGGAGAGTCGAGACTGCTCGAGTACAGCGGGCAATGCGTGCTGCTGGCGGTGCTGTCCAGCTGGATTCTGGCGCTCTGGGCGAGTCTGTTCCTGGTCCTGGCGTCCAGCCCCGGCTCGGTGATTTCAAGCAACACCCGAATGCCGGCGGACCTGTGGGAAACGCTCTATTACGCCGGTTTCACCCTTTCGACACTGGGTGTCGGCGACTATGTCGCAGCCGGCGATGGCTGGCGGGTCCTGTCCAGTGCTGCGGCGTTCTGCGGCCTGACCTTCATCACCGCCGCGATCACCTACATCGTTCCGGTGCTGTCGGCGGTAAACCTGCAGAATCAGCTCGGCTTGCTGATCAACAGCCTGGGGCGATCGCCGCAGGAGCTGCTGATCAACAGTTGGAACGGCGCGGATTTCTCCGGCTTCTACAACAACGCGGACAAGTTGCGCGAACTGCTGGTGCAGCACACGCTCAACCACCATGCCTATCCCGTCATCCATTGCTTCCACAACTGCGATGCACAAAGGAGCGTCGTTCCGGCGCTGGTGATCCTCGACGAGGCGGTGCGAATGCTCGAAAGCCTGCCGCCAGAGGTGCCGCAGAACAGCCTGAAGCGCAGGATGCTGCGCAAGGCGCTCGACCGCCATATCGAATTGCTGCAGAGCCACCCGGCCGATCCGCAGGCCGGTCGGGCAGCGCCGCCAGCGGACCTGGCGCCGCTGAAGGCCGCTGGCATCCCCATCGACGAGGCGGCTTATCGGCCATGCGAGCAGGCGGCAGCGGCACGCCGCGAGGCGCTGGGCGCCTTGCTCGTCGCCGACGGCTGGAACTGGCGGCACATCTACCGGCAGGCCGCTGCGCCAGGCTGAGGCGATTGCGGTCGCGTGTTGCCAGAGGCCAATGGCGAGCGCCGGGCGGCATGCCAGCCGACACCAGCGCCTTGCAGGTCAGGCGTCGCTGCCGACCGGAATCTCGAAGGCAATGCTCCAGTTGTGCAGCGGGTAGGGCTTGTCGACCAGCGCGGGGATGTTTTCCTCGGGCTGCATGCCGGAGCGGAACTCATAGTTCGATTCGGCGCGCAGCGTGTCGCTGTCGCGCAGCTGCCCGGCGCCGCCGACACCGACGCTGGCATAGCTGACGCGCGGCTGGCCGACCATCGGCCGCGCGGTGCGCAGGCGCACGATGGTGTCGGCGGCCAGTTCCACCGCCTCGATGGACACCTCGCCCTTGTCGTCGTGGAGCATGAAGCCCTTGTTCTTCACCTCGCGCGACTGGTGGCCGAGGTAGGGCTCGTCGAACACCAGCGGTGGATGCGGCACCTGGAAGTCAATCAGCACCTGGCGAGCCGAGCCGGTCGCGCTGCGTGGGGCCAGCGGCACCCAGCCTTTGCGCTCGACGACCACGCGCTGATAGACCTTGCCGAGCATCTGGCCGAACCAGCGATAGCCGTTCGCCGACAGGTGCACGCCCTTGTCGGTGTAGGGGTAGACCGGCCCGACCAGGTACCAGCCCGGCTCTTCCTTGGACAGCTCCCACTGGGCCATGCCGACCGCCAGCGAGCCGTCCTTCACCGACGACTTGGCATCGGTCTGGTAGCTGAGAAACGCCGGCGGGCGCTGCTGGCCGCTGATCGCCATGGCGTCCATGTCCAGGTCGTCGCGCAACCGGCGCAGCTTGTCCTTGTAGTAGGCCTTGTCGTTGCGCCCGCCATTGGTCTCGCTGTAGTCGTACTCGCCCTGCAGCCAGAAGATCGCGCTGACCGCGTAGCTGCCGCCTTCGGCACCGGCGACGCGCTTGGCTTCGCGCATGGCCTGGGTGGCGCGCTCGTACTCGCCGGTGCCGTCGCGTTTGGACAGCTGGGCGATCGAGCGGCCCGAGGTGGCCGCGTTGCTCGCCAGCAACAGGTGCTGCGGGTCGGCCTTGAGCTTGTGCTGCTGCAGATACAGGCGGCGCGCGAGGTTGAGTGCGCCGACTTCCACCGACTCACCCTCTTCCTGGGCATGCGCGTCCAGCTGCCGCACCTCCGCGCTGGCCAGCAGCTGCGCAGCGTCGCTCTTGCGCTGAACCACTGCGCGCAGCGGCGTGAAGCTCGGTTGGCCGACAGGCGCGAACTTTGCGCCGCTGAACGCCGCCGAGCGGGTCGCCTGGCCCAGCATCAGGTTGTCGTAGCGCGGCTCGACCGACAGGGCCGGCCAGCCTTCGGCGGCCGAGGCCAGCGACTGGCCGTAGGTGATCACGTGGTTGTAGCGGCTGGTCAGCGGCTCGCTGTAGCGATTCTCGGCGGCGAGGCGCTCGGCGGTTTCGCGTTTGTTGCGTGCATCGCGCGTGCGCAGGTCGTCGGCGCTGGCCGCGAGCGGCGCAGCGAGCAACAGCGAAAGGGTGAGGGCAAGGGGCGGGCTGCAGCGATCCATAAAGCAACCTTGTTGAATGATCGGGTGTTTTTCGACGCGTTTCGCTGGCACTAGTTCGATTGCCGCTGGCCTTGTTGATGGCTATTGGCCTGCACCGAATGGGTGCAAATCAACCTCAGAAACAATTTGACGCATCCGCCAGGCAGGTCTAGATTCCCTTCCCGCATCACTAATGAGAACAATTCTGATTTAGATTAATGATGGAGGAAGCGGTGAACGCACTCGCTCACGCGGTTGCCCCGATGGCCCAGGCAGGGCCGACAGTGGCGCTTGGTTTCAGATTCTATTCGCCGGCCGGCGGTCTCGAAGCCGCGGGCTGCCTGGAGACGATCGACCAGCCGGCCGGCGACGCAGGCGAGGCGCTCGGCGCGGCCCTGCATGACGCCTTTGGCCGGGCCCGGGCTGCCGGGCTCGACAACCCGACCGCCGTCGGTGTGATCCCCTTCGACAAGACGCAGCCCTCGCGGCTGTTCATTCCCGAACATCTGGTCAGGCTACCGCCGAGCCCCGCGCCGACGGCAGTCTGCGGCTTGCCCTGCGGGCAGCCGCGCAGCTGCCAGGCGCAGCCCGATCGTGCCGGGTTCGAGGCCGGCGTGCGCCAGGCGCTCGAGCACCTGCAGCGCGGCACCTTGAGCAAGACCGTGCTGGCGCGCCTGCTGCGCCTGGAGTTCGAGCGCGCGCCCTGTGTGCCGACGCTGTTCCAGCGCCTGCGCCGGCAGAACCCGGAGGCCTATCACTTCTGCGTCGGGCTGCCCGAAGGCGGTGTGCTGGTCGGCGCCAGCCCGGAGCTGCTGCTGCGCAAGGACGGGCGGCAGGTGCTGACGCATCCGCTGGCCGGCTCGGCACGCCGCCAGCGCGACGTCGATGCCGACGACGCCGCGGCCGATCGCCTGCTGGCCTCGGCCAAGGATCGCCACGAGCATCGCCTGGTCATCGAGCAGATCCGCCGGCAACTGGCACCGCTGTGCGAGCGCCTGGTCATTCCGGCGCAGCCGTCGCTGTTCGCGACGAGCAAGCTGTGGCACCTGGCGACCCGTATCGAAGGCCAGCTGCAGGCCGAGCAGTCGGCGCTGACATTGGCCTGTCGCCTGCACCCGACGCCTGCGCTGTGCGGCTTTCCCACCGACGTCGCCAAGCGTCTGATCGGCGAACTGGAGCCGTTCGACCGCGGCGTGTTCGGCGGCATCGTCGGCTGGTGCGATGCCGCCGGCAACGGGGAATGGGCCGTGGCGATCCGCTGTGGGGTGATCGAGCGGCGCCAGGTGCGGCTGTTCGCCGGCGCCGGTGTGGTCAGCGCGTCCTCGCCGGAACAGGAATGGCAGGAAACCACGACCAAGCTTGGCACCATGCTGGCGGCCTTCGGGCTCGAGGGGGGCGCGGCATGAGCCTGGTGCCCTTCACGCCCTGGCCGCAGGCCTTTGCCGAGCGCTATCGCCGCGCCGGCTACTGGCTCGGCGAGCCGCTCAGCCACCTGCTCAGCCGCCAGGCGCAACAGCGACCCGCAGCGACCGCGGTGCTCGACGGCGAGCGCCGGCTCAGCTACGCCGAACTCGAGGCGCTGTCCGGCAACCTCGCCCAGCGCCTGGCCAACCAGGGGCTGGGCTGGGGCGACCGCGCACTGGTGCAGCTGGGCAACCAGGCGGAGTTCTACGTGGTGTTCTTCGCCCTGCTCAAGGTCGGTGTGGTGCCGGTCAATGCGCTGTTCAGCCACAACCGCGTGGAGCTCGATGCCTATGCCGAGCAGATCCAGCCGCGCCTGCTGATCGCCAGCCGCGCGCACCCGCTGTTCGCCGACGACGCCTTTCTCGACGCGCTGATGACGCGGGTGCCGCCCCTCGACAGCGTGCTGCTTGCCGGTGCCGACGACGCGATGATCGACCTGCGCGCCTGGCTCGACCCGGTCGTGCCCGAGCGGGCGCCGTGCCCGACGCCGGCCGGCGAGGTCGCGTTCTTCCAGCTTTCCGGCGGCAGCACCGGCACGCCGAAACTGATTCCGCGCACGCACGATGACTACTACTACAGCGTGCGCCGCAGCGTGGAGATCTGCGGCTTCGATGCCGACACGCGCTACCTCTGCGCGCTGCCCGCCGCGCACAACTTCCCGCTGAGTTCGCCGGGCGCGCTCGGTGTGTTCGTTGCCGGTGGCTGCGTGGTGCTTGCGCCGGACCCCGGGCCGGCGACCTGTTTTCCGCTGATTGCGCGGCACCGGGTAAACGTCGCCGCACTGGTGCCGCCGGCCCTGTCGCTCTGGCTGCAGGCCGCGCCACGCCATCGGGCGGAGCTGGCTTCGCTATCGCTGTTGCAGGTCGGCGGCGCGCGCCTGCCCGAAGCTCAGGCGCGGCAGGTACCGGAGCGTCTGGGGTGCCGCCTGCAGCAGGTCTTCGGCATGGCCGAAGGGCTGGTGAACTACACCCGGCTGGAGGACGACGACGAACGGGTCTTCGCCACCCAGGGGCAGCCGATGAGCCCGGACGACGAGCTGCGGGTGGTCGATCGCGATGGCCAGCCGGTGCCTCCCGGCGTGACCGGCGCGCTGCTGACACGCGGCCCTTACACCATCCGTGGCTACTTCCAGGCGCCCGCGCACAACGCCAGCGCCTTCGATGCCGAGGGCTTCTATCGTTCCGGCGACCTGGTGCAGCAGCGGGCCGACGGCTATCTGGTGGTGGTCGGGCGCATCAAGGACCAGATCAACCGCGGCGGCGAAAAGATCGCGGCCGAAGAGGTGGAAAACCTGCTCCTGGCCCATCCCGCCGTCACCCATGCGGCGCTGGTCGCCATGCCCGACGAGGCCATGGGCGAGAAGAGCTGCGCATTCATCGCCAGTACCGACCCTGCGCTCAAGGGCTCACAACTGCGCCGCTTCCTGCGCGAGCAGGGGCTGGCCGACTACAAGCTCCCCGACCGCTTCGAGCGCCTCGCAACCTTGCCCACCACGGCGGTGGGCAAGCTCGACAAGACCCAGCTGCGCCGGCTGCTCGCTGCCCGGCGTTGTACCCCCGAATAAGGATTTCGTTGATGGCCATTCCCTCGCTCATGCCCTATGCCGTGCCTACCGAATGGGCGGCCAACCGCGTCGACTGGACGCTGGAACCGGCGCGCGCGGCGCTGCTGATTCATGACATGCAGGACTACTTCCTCGACTTCTGGGGCGCGGACAGCCCCTTCGTCGCCGCATTGGTCGAGCGCCTGGCGGCGCTGTGCGCGCACTGCCGGGCGCTCGGCATTCCGGTGATCTACACCGCGCAGCCGGGCGAGCAGGCGGCCGCCGACCGCGCGTTGCTCAACGACCTGTGGGGCCCGGGCCTGACGCGTGCGCCCACGCGCCAGGGTATCGTCGCCGGGCTGGCTCCGCAGGCCGGCGATACGGTGCTCACCAAGTGGCGCTACAGCGCCTTCCAGCGCTCGCCGCTCGAGCACCTGCTCGCCGAGCTGCGTCGCGACCAGCTGATCATCGGCGGCGTCTATGGCCACATCGGTTGCCTGATGACCGCCTGCGACGCCTTCATGCGCGATGTGCAGCCCTTTCTCCTGGCCGATGGCATCGCCGACTTCAGCGCGGCCGAGCACCGCATGGCGCTGGACTATGTCGCCGGGCGCTGCGGCAAGGTGCTCACCTGCCGCGAAGTGCTGAGCCTACGCAGTGGGGGCGCATTCAATCGCGAGGCGCTGCAGGCGCGCCTGCTCTCACTGCTCGATGAGGTGGACGAGCCGTTCGATGCCGATGCCAACCTGCTCGACTATGGGCTCGATTCGATTCAGGTCATGACCCTGCTCAGCGAATGGCGCGAGCGCGGCCTGGAGCTGACCTTCACCGACCTGGCGCGCACGCCGACGCTCAATGGCTGGTGGGCGCTGATCCAGGCGCAGGGAGGTGCCGCATGATTGCGCTCGGCGTGCCGCAGCAGGGGCTCTGGTCGGCCTACCTGCTGAGCGAGGACCGGGCGATGTTCAACACTGCCGAGTGCATCGCCTTTGCCGGCAAGGTCCAACCCGAGGTCTTGCTCGAGGCGCTGCGGGCGGCTGTGGACGACTGCGAGGCGCTCTGCGGGCATTTCGTGCGCAGCGGCGACGCCGCCTTCTTCCAGCCCGCTGCGCTGCCGCTGGAGGTGCAGCGCCTCGCCATCCCCGCCGAGGCGGACGCCGAGGCCTGGGTACGCGCCTGGGCGCTGAGCGACATTCGCCGGCCGCTCGAGCTGGAAAGCGGCCGGCCGTGTCGCTTCGCCCTGCTGCAGGGCGAGGCGGGCGACTACCTCTACAGCTGTGTGCACCACATTGCGCTCGACGGTTACGGCAGCAACCTGCTGTTCCAGCGCATTGCCGAGCACTATGACGCGCGGCTGCGCGGCGTAGCGGTACCGGCCAGCCGTTTCGGCCAGCTGGCCGAAGTGCACGCCGAGGAGGCCGCGCGCAGGGCCGGCGGGCAGCTGGAGCAGGCGCGGCACTATTGGTGCGAGCAGCTGGCCGGGCTGCCCGAGCCGGCGAGCTTCAGTGACCGCGTCGCGCCGATCGCCGCGGCCTTCCTGCGTCACACGCAACGCCTTCCCGCGCCGCTCTGGGAAGGGTTGCAGGCCTACGCCGCGGAACAGGGCATCGGCTGGGCCGATCTGTTGCTGGCCGTGCTCGCCGCCCAGCTCGGCCAGGCCAGCGGCAGCCCGGTGCAGGTACTGGGCCTGATGGTGATGAATCGCATCGGCTCGGCCTCATGCAACGTGCCCAGCATGCAGATGAACATCGCGCCGCTGGTACTGGCGCTGCCAGAGACGGCAGACCTGGCAGCCTGTGCGCGCCAGGTCGCCCGGCAACGACGCCGCGACCGCCGTCACCAGCACTATCGCTACGAGGCGTTGCGGCGCGATCTCGGCCGGGTCGGCGGCGAGCAGCGGCTGTTCGGGCCGCTGGTCAACATCATGCCGTTCGACCGCCCGCTGCAATACGGCGACCTGGCTGCGCGGACGCTGAACCTGAGTGCCGGCCCGGTCGAAGACCTCACCCTGGAAGTGCTGGTGGGCGCCGACGGCGTGCCGGAGTTCGCCTACGACGCCAACCCCGCCTGCTATTGCCAGGCCCAGCTCGGCGAGCTGCAGGACGAGCTGTTCGGCCTGTTGGCGTACTGGCTGAGCGAGCCGCAGCTGGCGCACGGAGAGGCTCTGCAGCGCTTCTTCGCCGCGCGCCGTGCCGGGCACCTGCTGTGCGCGCCGGCTGACGAACGTGCCGCGCTCGATGCCGCGCTGCCGGTGCTCGATGCCGTGCGCGGGCAGGCGCAGGCCGCCCCCGGGCGCATCGCGCTGGAGCAGGGCGACGTGCACCTGACCTACGCCGAGCTGCTGGCAAGGAGCGAGCACGTCGCTGCGGCATTGCAGGCGGCGGGCGTGCAGCCGGGCGAGCGGGTCGGGGTGATGCTCTCGCGCACCCCGGCGGCCATCGTCGCAACGCTGGCTGTGATGCTCGCCGGCGCCGTCTATGTACCGCTCGATCCGGCACAGCCTGACGAGCGCCAGCGGCTGATCTGCTCGGCGGCAGCGCTCGCGCGGGTCGTGACCGAAGCGGCTTACCAGCACCGCCTGGCCACGGTCTTCGACGGCCCCATAGACCTCTTCGGGCCGCTGGCCGAGGGTGGGCGGCGCCCGCTCGCCCCGGCCGCGAGCGAACTGGCCTACCTGATGTTCACCTCCGGCTCGACCGGCACGCCCAAGGCGGTGGCGGTCGGGCACCCTGCGCTGGCGAGTTTCGTGCAGGGCGCGCGCCTGCGTTATGGCATCCAGGCCGGCTTGCGCGTCTTGCAGTTCGCGCCGTTCAACTTCGACGCCAGCATCGAGGAGATCTTTGTCAGCCTCGCTGCCGGCGCCACGCTGGTGCTGCGTGACGACGCCCTGCTCGAATCGGTCGGCGCCTTCGTCGAAGGGCTCGAAACGCTGGCGATCGATGTTGCCGACCTGCCCACGGCCTTCTGGAACGAATGGGTGGTCGCCCTGCGCAGCGGCCAGGTCGGCGTGCCGGCCGCGCTGTCGACACTGATCATCGGTGGCGAGGCGGTGCACCCCGAGCAGCTGGTGGCCTGGCAACAGGCGGCGGGCGGGCGCGTCCGGCTGATCAACACCTATGGCCCGACCGAGGCCACGGTGGTGGCCACCAGCTGTGATCTGCAGGGCTACCCGGCCGACGGCTCGGCCTTGCCCATCGGCTATCCGCTGGCCGCTGTTGCGGCGTTGGTGCTCGAGCGCGGGAATCGTCCGGCTGGCGAGGGCGAGCTGGTGCTGTGTGGTGCCCAGCTTGCCGAGGGCTACCTGAACAGCGACTCGCCGGCGTTCGGCGAGCTGCGCATCGGCGATCGGCCGCAGCGCGTGTATCGCACCGGCGACCGTGTGCGGCGCGTCGGCGAACGGCTGGTTTACCTCGGCCGGCTGGACAACGAATTCAAGATCAGCGGATACCGCATCCAGCCCGGCGAGGTGGAGGCAACGCTGCTGGCGCTCGACGGTGTCGACGAGGCCTGCGTGATCGGCCTCGAACTCGAAGGCGGGTTGCGTCGCCTGGTGGCTTTTGTCGGCGGGCCATGCGACGACCTGCGCGGCCTGCGCCGGGCGCTCGCCGGGCGCCTGCCGGCGGCAATGGTGCCGAGCGACTGGCGTCACTACCGGCTGCTGCCGCGCACGGCCAGCAACAAGCTGGATCGCCGGCGCTTGCGTGCCGACTACCTCGACGGCGCGCGTGGCGAGACGCTTGACGATGCCACCCAGCGCCGGGTCGCGGCGATCTGGCAGCAGATCCTCGGCGTCGGCGGCCTCGGCGTGCAGGACAACTTCTTCGAGCTCGGCGGCCAGTCGTTGCAAACCATCCAGATCGTCAATCGCCTGGCCGCCGAGTTCGGCATGGCGGTCAAGGTTTCGGATGTCTTCGATCACCCGGTGCTGGGCGACTTCTGCCGGTTCCTCGATGGCCGCCTGCGGCAGCCCGAGGAGCAGGTGGAGCTGGTCTGGTGAAGGAGCGCCGCGCATGAACGAACGGATGGATTTCACGGGGCGCCGCATCTGGGTCACCGGTGCCGGCCGCGGCATCGGTCGCGCCGTGGCCGAGGGCTTTGCCCGCCTGGGCGGCGAGGTCGAGGGCTTCGACCTGGCGTTTCCCGAGGCCGGTTATGGCTTCGCCACCTATCGGCTCGACGTCGGCGATCCGCAGGCGGTGCAACAGACCTGCCGGGACCTGCTCGGTGAGCGCGAGGGCATCGACGTGCTGGCCAGCGTCGCCGGCATCCTGCGCCTGGGTGCGCTCGAGGCCCTGAGCCTGGAGGACTGGGATGACTCGCTGCGGGTCAACCTCAGCGGGCCGTTCTACTTGCTGCGCGAGTTGATGCCACGTTTCAAGGCGCGCGGCCGCGGCGCCGTAGTGGCGGTCAGCAGCAACGCGGCGCGGGTGCCACGCATGCAGATGGCCGCCTACGCCGCCTCCAAGGCGGCGCTGACCAGCCTGGTGCGCACCGCCGGCCTGGAGCTGGCGCCGCACGGCGTGCGCTGCAACCTGGTCTCGCCAGGTTCGACCGATACCCCGATGCAGCGGGCCATGTGGCCCGACGACCGCGGCCGGGCCCGGACGATCGCCGGCTTTCCCGAGCAGTTCAAGCTGGGCATCCCGCTGCAAAAGATCGCCACGCCCGAGGAAGTGGCCCACGCGGTGCTGTTCCTCGCCTCGGATCTCGCCAGCCACATCACCCTGCAGGACATCGTCATCGACGGCGGCGCCACCTTCTAGGAGACCACATGCAAGAGAACATCGTCGGGCTGCTCAAGCACCTGCAACGAAACGGCGTGCAACTGGCGCTCAATGCGCAGGGCCAGTTGGTCTCGCAATCGGCGCGCGAGGCAATCACCGCCGAGCTGGGCGAACTCATCCGCCGCCATCGCGACGCCATCGTGCGCTGCCTGCGGGCGCGCCAGGCGTTCGAGGCGCCGATCGCCGCGCGCGGAGCCACTGGTGGGCCGTTGTCCTCGTCACAGAGCGGGTTGTGGTTCATCGAGCAGTACGAGGAGCGCTCGCACCTGTACAACATGCCGGTGTTCTTTCGCCTGCGCGGCGCGCTCGATGTGGCGGCGCTCGCGTTTGCCTTCGATGCACTGGTTGCCCGTCATGCCAGCCTGAGGACGCGCTTCGTGCGCGACGAGGCCGGGCACGGCCGGCAGGAGATCCTGCCGCACCGCGGTTTCGCCTTGCAGCAGGAGGATTACCGCGCGCTGCCCGAAGCGGCTCGCGAGGCGCGGGTCGCCGAGCGGGTGCGAGCGGAAATCGAGCGGCCGTTCGACCTCGCCAGTGGCGAGCTGACCCGCGTACACCTGCTGCGCCTGGCCGACAGCGAGCATGTGCTGCTGATCAACCAGCACCACATCATCTCCGACGGCTGGTCGGTGAAAAACCTCTTCGCCGAGCTGAAAACCGCGTTTCTCGCCTATCAGAACCGCGAGCTGTTGAGCTGGGGCGAGCCGGCGCTGAATTTCATCGACTACGCGCACTGGTTCAATTCGCCGAGCTTTCGCCAATACCACGACGAATACCGCGCGTTCTGGGTCGAGCGCCTGCAGGGCATCCCCGAGGTGCACAGCCTGCCGCTCGATCATCCGCGCCCGGCGCGCCAGGGCAGCGCCGGGGCCGTCGTCTTCAGCCGCCTGGATAACGCCCGCTGGGCGCGCTGGTGCGCCCTGTGCCGGCGCTACAACACTTCGCCGTTCATTGGCCTGCATGCGCTGTTCGCCCTGTTGCTGGCGCGCCACAGCGGCGAGCGCGACATCGTCGTCGGCACGCCGCTGGCCTACCGTGAACGCCCGGAAATCGAGGGGCTGCTGGGCTTTTTCGTCAACACGCTGGTGTTGCGCACCCGCTTGCCGGAGCGCCAGCGCTTCTGCGATTACCTGCTGCAATGCCGGGAAGACGATCTGGCTGCCTTCGACCACCAGCTGTTCCGCTTCGAGGCGCTGATCGAGGCGCTGGGGCTGGCGCGCCATACGGCGATCAATCCGGTCTTCCAGATCATGCTGGTGTACCAGGCACGGGTGGATTTCGACGACCTGATCCCCGGTTGCAGCGCGCTGGAGGAAACCTCTCCGGCGCTGCCGGCCAAGACCGATATTTCGGTCAAGGTGACCGAGCTGATGGACGAGGTGCGCATCGACTGGCTTTACGCCACGGCGCTGTTCGAACGCGCCACCATCGAAGACTATGCTGCGCGGCTGCTGTGCCTGCTCGATGCGGTGCTGGAAGACCCCGAGGCCGATATCTGGCGCCTGCCGATGACCCGCGCGGCGGATCTGGCCGCGCTCGACGCCCGCGTGCAGGCATTGCCCAGAGGCTACCCGGCAGGCCAGACCGCGCTGGGCGCGTTCGAGGCGAGGGTGCGCGCGCAGCCGGATGCGCCGGCCCTGTTCGCTGGCGAGCCGATCAGCTATGCCGAGCTGGATGCGCGAGCCGGCCGGCTGGCGCACTGGCTGGTCGGGCAGGGCGCCGCGGGGCGTCGGGTCGGCATCCTGGCACGTCGCGAGAACGCCTTTGCCGAAGCGCTGCTGGCGGTCTGGAAGGCGGGGGCGGCCTATGTGCCGCTCGACCCTGCGCAGCCGGCCGAGCGCATCGCTCATATCGTCGCCGACGCCGAGCTGGCCCTGGTGCTTGGCACCGGCGAGGCGGCGTTCCCGTCCGTCGCGGTGCGTTGGGTCGATATCGCCGCGCCGGCCCTGCTGGCCCAGCTGGCGAGCTATCCGTCTCGTTCGCCAGCACTCGAGGCGGACCCGCAGGCGTTGGCGCAGGTGATCTACACCTCCGGTTCCACCGGCCAGCCGAAGGGCGTGATGATCGAGCACGGCGCCTTGCTCAATCTCTTGCGCGATCACGGCCGGCGCCTGCAGATCGGCCCCGGCGACCGCATGCTCGACTGCATGTCGCTGTCCTTCGACGCCGGCAACATGTGTGCGCTGCTGCCGCTGGTGCACGGGGCGGCGTTGCTCTGGGCCGAGCCGGACGAGCGCCTGCTCGATGCCATCGCGGCGAGCCGCGCCACGCACATGATTTTCGCCACCGCCGTGCTCGCAGCCTTGCCCTACAGACGCTTGCCCACGCTAAAGGCCGTGGGCTTCGGCGGCGAGGCGTGCCCGGCCGCGCTGGTCGAGCGCTGGGCCGGGGAGTTCCGCCTGATCAACATGTACGGGCCGACCGAGGCGACCGTCACGGCGCTGACCTGCGAGCTGGCTGTGGGCGCGCGGCCGAGCATCGGCCAGCCGATCGACGGCATGCAGGCGCTGATTCTCGACGAGCAGGGCCAACCCTGCCCGCCGGGCGTGCCTGGCGAGCTGTGCCTGGCCGGGCTGGGCCTGGCCCGCGGGTATCTGAACCAGCCGCAGCGCACGACGCAGGCGTTTCGCATGCATCGGCTCGCCGGTCGTGAGGTGCGGCTGTACCACAGCGGCGACCGCGCACGGCAACGGGGCGATGGATGCTTCGAGTACCTCGGGCGGCTCGACGAGCAGATCAAGCTGCGCGGCTATCGCATCGAGCCTGGCGAGATCGAGGCGCAACTGACTGCCGCCTGCCCGGCCCTGCGGCAGGTCAAGGTGGTGCTGGCCGGAGAAGGGCGGCGCCAGGCGCTGGTGGCCTACGCGGCGGTCGATGCCATGCGGCGCCCCTCGGCCGATGCGCTGTTGCAGGACGTGGCGCGCCGTCTGCCCGACTACATGGTGCCGGCGCGCCTGGTGTTGCTCGAGCAGCTGCCGCTGACCGCCAACGGCAAGCTGGACGGGCGTCGCCTGCCCGCCGTCACGCTCGACACCGAGCCGGCGGTGCCAGCGGCCGGCGCGCTGGAGGCCGAGGTACTCAGGCTCTGGCAAACGGTGCTGGAGCGCCCCTGCGGCGTGGAGTGCGACTTCTTTGCCCTCGGTGGCGACTCGATTCTGAGCATCCAGCTGACTACCCGCCTGCGCGAGGCTGGGCATGCCTGCAGCGTGCGCGAAGTGTTCGAGGCGCGCACGGTACGGCGACTGTGCCGCGTGCTGGGGCAACCCCGCGAGGTGCAGGCGGTGGTCGCCGAGCAGGGCGTGCTCGATGACCAGCCCTTTGCCCTGCAGCCGATTCAGCAGTGGTTTTTCGAGCAGCCCTTCGCCTCGCCGCAGCACTGGAACCAGGGCGTGGTGGTCAGCCTGCCGGCGGCAGTCGGCGTCGCCGAGTTGATGGACCTGATGCGAGCCCTGCTGCAGCAACACGATGCGCTGCGCCTGGCGGTCACGCCGGACGGGCAGCGTTACCTGCCGCATGTACCGCTTCGGCGCCCGGCCGAGCTGGACGCCGCCGAGCTCGGTGCGGAAGGCTTGCAGGCGGCCCTCAGTGCGCTGCAGAGCCGGATGCAGCCCGAGCAGGGGCGCACCCTGGCCTGGGCGCTGATCGAGCGGCTGCCCGGTGGCGGCCGCGGGCTGTTCGTCGCCTTTCATCACCTGGTGATCGATGCCGTGTCCTGGCGCATCCTGCTCGACGACCTGGCTCGCCTGGCCCGCGGCGAAGCGTTGCCGCCGAAGACCAGCAGCTACCGCCAGTGGGGCCGGGCGCTGGAGGCCTATGCGCAGCGTGCCGAACATCAGCTCGACTACTGGCGTGCCCTGGTCGCGGGCATGCCACGCCAGGCGCCCCCCGGCTGGCCCCGTACCACGCAGGCGCAGCAGCATGCGCTCAGGCTCGATGCGGCGCTCAGCGCGCGGCTGAGCCGGGACATCGCGCGCCGCCACGGTGCCGACCTGCGCGAGCTGCTCCTGGCGGCGCTGACCCGGACCCTGCATGAGCTGGGCTTCGGGCCTCGGCAGTGGATCATGCTCGAGGGCCACGGGCGCGAACCCATCGACCCGAGCCTGGACCTCAGCCGTACCCTGGGCTGGTTCACCAGCCAGTTCCCCGTCGCCCTCGACGACCGGCCGGACTGGGCGGCGCTGGTCGCCGAGGCGGTGGCCTGCGTGCGCGCGGTGCCGGACAAGGGCGTGGGCTATCTGCCGCTGCGCCAGCGCTGGCGTGAGGCGCTGCCCTTGCCGCTGATCGCGCTCAACTACCTGGGCAGCTACGGTAGCGGTGGCGGCGACTGGCAAGCGCTGCCGCTGGCGCCGGGGCGGCCGAGCGCTACGGACAACCCGTCGGCCGAGCTGGTCAGCCTGCATGGCGGCCTGTTCGATGGCTGTCTGGTGCTGCGGCAGATCGGTTGCCTGCAGGCGGAGGTGAGCGAGCGCCTGCTCGATCGTCTGCGCGGCAATCTGCTGGCGCTTGCCGAGTCCGAGGAGCCGTCCCATGCCTGTGCTTGAGCGGCAATTCAGCGAGCGCTTCCTGCGCAGCGCCGGCCGCCCGGCCCTGGGCTGCCTGGGCGCCTGCTTCAGCTATGCCGAACTACAGGCGCGAGTGGCCGCCATCGCCGTGCAGCTGCGCGGGTGCGGGTTGGTGGCCGGTGATCGCGTCGGCCTGCATCTGGCGCGCTCGCCCGACCTGGTCGCCGCCGTGCTGGCCTGCCTGCGCGAAGGGTTGTGCTTCGTCCCCCTGGAGCCGGAGTTTCCGTTGCGCCGGCTGCACGCCATCGCCACCGAAGCGCAACTGGCGCTGGTGCTGCAGGACGAGCCAGTGGCATTTCCGGTGCCGACCTGGCGGCTGCGTCCTGGGCTGTCGGGCGAACTGGAATGGCCCGAGCAGGACGAGGGGCTGCCGGCCTACATGATGTTCACCTCTGGCTCGACCGGCCGGCCCAAGGGTGTGGTCATCGGCCGCGCCGCGCTGGCCGGCTTCCTCGATGCGGCGACGCGGCGCATCGACCTGTCGCCTGCCGCGCGCTGGCTGTTCATCACCACGCCGGCGTTCGATATCTCGCTGTTGGAGATGCTCGGCCCGCTATGGGTCGGCGGCTACGTGGAGGTGGCCTGTGCGCCCGGAAACAAGGACCCGGTCGCGCTGGCCGCATGGCTCGCCGCGCGCAGTGACCTCGACGTGTTGCAGGCCACCCCGGCGTTCTGGCGGATGCTGTTGGCGGCGGGCTGGCCGGGCAACCGGCGGCTGCTGGCGCTCTGCGGTGGCGAGGCCCTGGACGCGACCCTGGCCGAGCGCCTGGCCGGCTGTGTCGGGCAGCTGTGGAACTGCTACGGGCCGACCGAAGCGACGGTCTGGTCGATGATGGCCAGGGTCGAGTCGCCACCGGCCACCGGCGGCGTGCCCCTGGCCGGCACGCTCGAAGGCTATGGTCACCTGGTGCTCGACGAGGCCGGCTGCGAGGTGCAGATCGGCGACGAAGGTGAACTGTGCATCGCCGGTCGCTCGCTGGCCGAAGGCTATTGGGCGCGCGACGAACTCACTGCCGCCGCCTTCATCGATCACGCGGGGCGGCGCCTGTATCGCACCGGCGACCGCGTGCAATGGCTCGGCGCGGACCGCTTCGCCTATCGCGGCCGCCAGGACGACCAAATCAAGTTGCGCGGCTTTCGCATCGAACTCGGCGAGGTCGAGGCCGCGTTACGGGCAATTGCCGGCGTGCGTGATGCGGCGGTGAGGCTGCTCGGCCGCGGCGAACAGGCCGGGCTGGTCGCCTACGTGGTGCCGGTAGCGGGCGCTGAACTCACGCGGGTTGGCATTCGCCGGGCGCTGCTGCAGCAACTGCCGGCCTATATGGTGCCGGCGAAGATCATGCTGCTCGACGACCTGCCGAGAACGGCCAGCGGCAAGATCGATCGCAAGCGCCTGCCGGAACACGTGTGAGAAATCGAAGCGGAGCCGAACTGGCGGCGCCCGCCTCGATGGTCGTGGTCGTTCGGCCTGGCTTCGAGGCGCGTTCGGGCGTCAGACGAAGGCCGGTCTCGGCGCGCCGTCTTGAGCCGCCAGGCGCGCGGCCTCGCGGTTGGCGTCCAGCGCAAGCCAGTCGGAAACCAGGGCCGGCACATCCTCCCGGCGCCAGAGTTCGCCCAAGACATCCTCGGCGGTCAGCGGCCGGTCCGCTTCGCTCAGCAGCCGCTGCCTGGCCCGGTCCAGGGCGTCGCGCTGCCGTGCGGTCAGGCGGCGGACGGCGGTGATGCCCTCGTTGTACAGCTGCAGCAGTTGCTCGTCGGTCTTGTTGTAGAAGCGGCGGTCATGACGCTTTCTGATTTCGTGGCGAAACTCGGCAAAGCTCCGCGGTTGCCAACTGGCCAGTTCTTCTTCGGCGCGACGGATCAGGCTCTGGATATCCTGGATTTCATCCGGCGTGAACAACGCCCCGTCGCGCTCGGTGACCCCGGCATGCCAGCGCAACAGCGTGGTGAGCATGGCGCGGCTGTAGCCGCTGTTGCTGGAGTGCTCGGCCGCCGAGGCCAACTGGTCGATCAGCGCGGCACGCTGTGGCATGTCGTCCTGCAGGTTCAGCGCGCCGCAATAGCGCGCGCAGGCCTGGTCTTCGATGAGTGCGCAGTCGGCCCGCCAGAGCACGGCGCTTTCGCTGCCTCCGCCTGGTTTTCGCGGCACGAAGTGGCGCTGTTCACCGTGGTGTTCGTAGGGGTCACCCTCGAGATTGAGCAAGCCACCCAGCAGCAGGGATATCCCGACTGCCGGAGCGCTGAATAGCGCTACTACCCCGGCGGCCGCCAGTTTCCACTCGGCATCCATCCAGACGAAGGGGACCCCGGGGATGGGATCGTTGTGGTTGACCAGACGGTGGTGAGTGAGGCCGCTCGCCGCCTGGACGAAGGCCCGGTCGGCGGCACGAGGGGCGCCGAAGGTGTAGAGCTGCGTATCGGGCGTCCAGTGCTGGTTCACCCATTCGGCGAGAAGCAGCGCAACGGCTCCGCCGAGGCTGTGCCCGCAGATAACGACGCTCTGCTCCATATAGAACGCTTCCATATAGCGTTCGACGAAGGCCTTGGCAGCGTTGAAGCCGTTATAGAAGCCGCGATGTGCTTGGCCGGTACCGTCCTTGATCGGTACTTGGCGGGCATCGGCGTCGAGCAAGAAATCCTCCAGCTCAAGCGTGCCGCGCACCGAAATGAGCATGACCTTGTCGCTGTGCGTAATGAAGGCCTGGGTGTTGGATTGTTCGTCGTGCAGGAAATGGACATCTTCCGGGGTGCGCCAGCCTTTCAGCGCCTCATCCTGATAGCGCTCCGGGTCGTAAGGCATGATTTCCAGACGCTTTGAATAAGGCACCTCCTCGTAGATCAGGTCATAGCGGGCGCTATCGAACAGTTGCGATTTCTGCAGTTGCGCCAACTGTTCGCGTAGAACATGCCCAATCGAGCCCGGTCTGGTGTAAGGGGGAGGGCTGGAGGTATAGGCGATGCCCGGTTCGCGAGGCTTGCTGAACGGGGCGTAGGCGAAAGTGCTCATCACGGCCAGGTGGTAGGCATTTAAGGCACAGAACGCCTTGCTTTGCGAAAACAGTGGGCTGTAAGCGCGTAGCGCCTTCACTTCCAGCACATGGTGGCTGTTCGAAGCGAGCGCTACCCCAGGCTGCTCGCGGGCAGGGCCGGCGTTTTGCTTGAGCATGACCGACGGCCGCGGGCCCCATGTCGCGTCGGGCTCTGGTAGATGAGCCTTGGCATCAGCGAAGTCACTGACTTCTACGCGATGAAAGACGGCATTCTCCTGCCTTGCGCGTGCTTCGGCGAGATAAGTGCGGCCGTCTGGCCCGCGCGGGCCGGAGGGAGATTGTTCGGCTGCTATTTGTAGTGCGGTTAGGGGGAGCGGGAAAGCGTCCCTGAGAGAAAGTTCTTCATACCAAGGATCTGCATATCGCGACAGCTTGTCCGAAAGGTCAAGAACTAAGGGGCCGCAATGAGTACTGGCCATTAGCGCAAATCCCTCGCCGTCCAAATTACCTTCCAATGTCTGATCATGCCTATCGTGAAGCAGATACCGTAGGCCGGCAAAGGGGCGGCCATCTCCGTGTTCATCTACCAATCGAAAGCTGACCTTGTGATTCTGTAGCGGACATTCGAGGCCCTCCTTGGCCGTGCTATTCATCCCTGTTTACTCCTTGCAGTTTGGGTATACGGTGCAATCTAGGCCGTTCATTTTGAATTTTTTAAATACAGGTGGTTTTTGGCATCGTTGCCATCCTGTTTTGGGTAGGCAGGGCTTCCATCCTGTTGGCGTATTTATCCAAGTGTTTTTCCGAGATGGGCGCTCCGCTGAGTTGACTTTAAATGACAGCTGAACATGTTTTGCTGGAAGTTCAAGGCGGGGTAAATACGCCCCTGCATTTTCGCAGATCAGCAGTTTGCTGATCTCGCCTTGTCTGGATTGCGCTCTACTAAGTTGAAAGAGCCATGTACATTCCGCCGTCTTGCTCAATGTACCGCTTGCGTCGAAGCCTGGAGCGCCCTCAGGCAAGGTGTCGACCAGTAACAGGCCACCGTTGTCATAGGTGCGCTGCCAATCCTTGTCGCCGTAGCGACCGTGAATGAACAGACCGACGCGTGCCAGCTGCATTGCGCAGAGGCCATCGCGGTAGCTGACCGGGATCCGGAATCGATACGCGTGAGGTGTGTCTTCGAAGTCGCGCTGGAAGGAACGCGTCTGGCTACGGCCATCGCAGCCGTTGGTGACGCTGTAATGGGCCTGCGCCTTTATTGCGAAGTCGGCAGGAAGTTGGCCTTCTAGCGTGAAACTCTGGCCTGTAAGCGGGGCGAGCGAGCCGCAGCCGGAGAGAAAACTGGCGAGCAGGCCAATTGTCAGCAGGTCCGGTATAGGGCGGTGTATAGGGGGCTGACGGGTGCTGTTGATTTTTTCCATCCGTGATCACTCTGTACAGTTTGGGTAAACGGTGCATTCACGGTTATTCATCCTGAATTTTCGAAAGAGGGGGCGTGCTGTACACAGTTCTTCGTAATGTGTGCCCCATCGTCCAGTGCAGGGTTTCCAGCCGTGTGATGTTTCTAACCAGTACCCTCGCAAATAAGGTTTTTCTTTAGTGTTGGTTTCTATGTTGAGCTTAACGGTTTTGTTAGTTAATTCACTATATTCCAGGTAGGCTCCTGCGTTATTGCAACTCAATAGTTTGCTTACTTCGCCCTTTCTGGAGCGCGCCTTGCTTAGTTGAAAGAGCCATGTGCACTCCGCCGTTTTGCTCAAGGTGCCGCTCGCGTCGAAGCCTGGAGCACCCTTGGGCAAGGTGTCGACCAGCACCAGACTGCCGTTGTCGTAGGTGCGCTGCCAATCCTTGTCGCCGTAGCGACCGTGAATGAACAGACCGACGCGTGCCAGCTGCATTTCGCAGAGGCCATCGCGGTAGCTGACCGGGATCCGGAATCGATACTCATGAGGCGCGTCCTCGAAGTCGCGCTCGAAGGAGCGTGTTTGACTGCGGCCTTCGCAGCCATTGGCCACGCCGTAATGTGCTTGGGCCCTGATTGCGAAGTTGGCGGGCAGTTGGCCTTCGAGCGTGAAGCGGTTGCCAGTAAGCGAGGCGCAGCCGGCTAGCATGCTGTAGCTCAGGCCGATTACGAGTAGTGAATGGACATGGCGGAGGGGGTTTGGCGAGACTGGCCGCGGTTTCGGTGCGACGGCAGTATTGATTAGATCCGAAGTTACGCGACGAATCTCCTGCTCGTATTGATTGAAAAAATATGGAGAGTACAGGCGCTGTGTGCCTGTTGATCGACAGGAGATCCACAACATATTAAAAAAGCAGTAAACCATCTCGATGGTGCTTATTGTCATCCCTGATTATTCCGTGCAGTTTGGGTAGACGGAGCATTCCCGGCTTTGCATTTTAAATTTTTGGAAGGTTGGTGGGCTTTGACAGCTTTGCCAACCTGGTTTAGGCAGGCAGGGCTTCCAGCCTCCGCGAGTTTTTATCCAGGTGTTAACTTTTGCTGGTTCTTCGTTCTGGCTTAACTTAAATGACAAGCTAACAATTTTGTCCGGTAATTCGCTTGTAACTAGGAATGCGCCGGCGCCTTTGCAAGATAGTAATTTGTCAATTTCGCCCTTGCGCGATATCGCCGTGCTCATTTTGAACAGCCATGTGCACTCCGCCGTTTTGCTCAAGGTGCCGTTCGCGTCGAAGCCTGGAGCACCCTTAGGTAAGGTGTCGATCAGTACCAGGCTGCCGTTGTCGTAGGTGCGCTCCCAATCCTTGTCTCCATAGCGACCGTCAATGTACAGGCCAACACGCGCCAGCTGCATTTCGCAGAGGCCATCGCGGTAGCTGACCGGGATCCGGAATCGATACGCGTGAGGTGTGTCCTCGAAGTCGCGCTCGAAGGAGCGTGTTTGACTGCGGCCGTCGCAGCTATTGGCCACGCCGTAATGTGCTTGCGCCCTGATTGCGAAGTTGGCAGGTAACTGGCCTTCGAACGTGAAGCTGTCGCCTGAGAATGAGGGCAGCGTTCCGCAGGCGGTGAGCAAGCTGCCGATTAAGCTGGCTACGAGCACGTGTCGGAAAGGGGGGGACATATGCAGAGTTTTCGTATAAGTGACCAGATTTCTGTGCTCGCGGCTATCTTTAAATTGCCTAATAGTTATGTGCAGTTTGGATAAGAAATGCATTCATGGCCGTTTAGCTGGAATTTTTTAAACTTTGGGGTGGCTTGGCAGCGTTCTGACTGCTCGGTCCCCTTGCATGGGCGCCAGCCATTATCTGTTTTTATCCACCTGCGGTTAACTGATGGCTCTTCTTCTGCGTTTACGGTGAAAATCAGGCGAACCATTTTGTTAGGGAGATCATTGCTTGCTAAGTAAGCTCCCGCATTTTTGCAGTTCAGCAATTTACTGATCTCGCCTTCTCTAGAACGGGCTCTGCTGAGTTGAAAGAGCCATGTACATTCCGCCGTCTTGCTCAATGTACCGCTCGCGTCGAAGCCTGGAGCGCCCTCAGGCAGGGTGTCGACCAGCACCAGGCCACCGTTGTCGTAGGTGCGCTGCCAATCCTTGTCTCCGTAGCGACCGTGAATGAACAGACCGACGCGTGCCAGCTGCATTTCGCAGAGGCCATCACGGTAGCTGACCGGGATCCGAAATCGATACGCGTGAGGCGTGTCTTCGAAGTCGCGCTCGAAGGAGCGTGTTTGACTGCGGCCGTCGCAGCTGTTGGCCACGCCGTAATGTGCTTGCGCCCTGATTGCGAAGTTGGCGGGCAGTTGGCCTTCGAGCGTGAAGCTCTCGCCTGCAAGGAGGGCGAACGAGCCGCAGCCGGCGAGGAGGCAGGCGACTAGGCCGATGGTCGTCAGCGGCAGGGCATGGTGGGTCATGGGTGACTCGGCTCCAGGCGGGCGACCGATCTCTGGCAGCGATCGAAGTGTTGCGCGGGGGACTCGGTGGCTTGAGGCGTCCAGAACGGTTGCGCTGCTAGGGCCGGCTGCACGCGGCACTGCAGCAGGAAGCGTTGCTGCTCGGGCGTGTGCCATCCCCACTGCTCGGCCTGGGTCAATTGCTCGTCGAGCCAGTCATCCAGCACGACCTGCTCGGCCAGCGTCGTGGTATGGGCGGGATGCTCCTGCCAGAGCCACTGCAACAGGTTGTGATGGCGGATTTGCCGCGAGACGTCCGCGGGCTCTGGGAGTTCGAGCCAGGGTGTTGCGAACGGGGCGGGGCAGGGCCCAGGGCTGGGGTTGTCGAATGTCGACCACGCGTGACCGTCCCAGCACAGTACGCTGACTAGCGGTCCCAGCAGCGTAGCGCGCTGTTCGGGTGCCAGGGCGCCGAGGTGTCGGGCGATGACGCGGTTGTCCTGAAACCGGTACAGGGCACGCTGGCCTTGGTCTTCGATCAGCATGCGTGCCTGCCAGTGGTCCTGCAGGGTGTGAAGGTCGATCCGATCGGCACTGGCCAGCCACCCCCAGTTGCGTTCCGGGGCATCGAGCAGCGGCTGGAGTGCAGCGACGTCCGCTTCGCTCAGCTGGATCAGCCAGGGACCGGCTTCCGCCAGGTCGGCGAATGCGGTGCCTCTGTATAGGTTGAGGTAGTCGTGCATCAGGTCGGCCGCGAACAGCTCCCTGATGGGGTCGGGTTCCGCCAGGCTGTCGACGATCAACAGCAATTGCCGTTGTTGCTGCTGTTGCTCATCCAGCCACCGATCCACGTAGTCGTTCATCGGGCCGCTCCCGTGTCGCAAAGGCCTTCGCGACACGCCTCGCAGAGCGGGCAGCGGCTGGCGCCGAGCTGGCGGGCCTTGCGGGCGATCTGCAATTGGGCATTGGCCAGTGCGAGCTTCGGACGAGCGCCGGCCTGGTCCGTATCGGCGGCGTTGGGCCTTGCGGGAGCCTGCACCTGGATGCCAGCCCCTTTCCCGGCGGCGCCGCCGGAGTTCATCCGGATGGTCGCGCCGCTTAGCGTCACCCCGCTGGGGTCGAGCTTGAGAAAGCTGCCGCCGCCTGAGGCGCTGAGTTCCATGCCGGCGTCGATGACGACCTTGCTGCCGGCGTAGTAGTGAATCTCGTTGCCGGCTTCGACGAATTGCCCGGCGCCGATCTTCAGGTGCTGGCTGTTACCGATGGTGAGATGGTCGTTGGCGCGGACTTCGGTCTTGCGGTCGGCGTGGGTGGTGCGGTGTTCTTCGGCCCTGAACTCGCTGTAGCTGTTGGCCTCGACCGTGTCGTGGCGTTCGTGGCCGACGCGGATCTTCTGGTCGTGCTCGATGTTCTCGTCCCAGTCACGCTGGGCGTGGATGTAGATCTGTTCCTGGCCTTTGCGGTCTTCGATGCGCAGTTCGTTGTAGCCACCACCGCCGGGTGAGCTCAGCGTTTTGAACACGGTGCGGGTCTTGTTCGCCGGCAGGTCGTAGGGCACGACGTGCTCGGCGTGGTACAGGCAGCCGGTCACCAGCGGTTGATCGGGGTCGCCTTCGAGAAAGGTCACCAGCACTTCCATGCCGACCCGCGGGATCGCGATGCCGCCGTAGCGGTCACCGGCCCAGCTGGAGCTGACACGCAGCCAGCAGCTGGTCTTGTCGTCGGCCTGGCCATGACGATCCCAATGGAACTGCACCTTCACCCGGCCGTACTCGTCGCAGTGGATCTCTTCGCCGGCAGGACCGGTGACGACGGCGGTCTGGCTGCCGAGCACCTTGGGTTTGGGATGGCGCAGGGTAGGGCGGAAGGCAACATCCCAGGGCGTGGCGCTGAAGTGGTTGCGGTAACCCTGGTGGAACTCGGTGGCGGCCAGGGTCCCCTCACCCCAGCCCTCTCCCCGGCGGGGAGAGGGGGTTGCACTGTGCAAGTTGGGCGCGCTGGTAGTCGACTCTTCCAGCACCTGCGGCTGCTTGCCTTCGTGGAGCACCTCGTCCAGCAGCCAGAGCTGGTTCCAGTCGGCCCTCGGATGCTCGGTCAGCTCGAGGAAGTGACCGCTGACCAGCGAGGGCTGGTCACTTTCACCCTCGGCCCGTTCGTAGTCGTGGCGGTGCCTTTCCAGCGCCCGTTGGGCCAGGTGCTTGCCGCGGCTGCGGTCGATGAAGCGGCCGGGGTAGTCGTAGTCCTCCAGGTCCGGCTGGAAGTCGCTGTGAAATGCCGCCTCCATGGTCAGGCGCGGCTTCTCGAAGTCGTAATCACGACGGGTCACGCGGCTGGTGCGGGTTTCCAGGCGCAGGCCGAAGCGCTTGATCACCGGGCGATCGGCGACCAGACCACTGTCCTGCTGATAGGCGGTGGCAGCGAGCTTCGGGAAGACCGTTTGGTCATCGCCGAAGACCAGCACATGGCCGTCGGCGCTGTGCTGGAAGTGATAGTGGATGCCTTCCTCTTCGCAGAGGCGCTGGATGAAATGCAAGTCGCTCTCGTCGTACTGCACGCAGTACTCGCGTTCGGGATAGACCACCGGGCCGAGGTCGAAGCGATGGCCGACGCCGGCGAGGATGCCGTGCTCCTCGAGCACCCGGGCGACGATCTGCGGCACGGTCAGGTGCTGGAAGATGCGCTGGTTGCTGCGGTGGGCGAGATAGGCGAGCTGCGGCACCAGTGTCAGGTGATAACGGGTCAGGCGTTTGCCGGACTCACCTTGGGCGATGCGATGGACCAGGCCGTGAATGCCGGCCCCGTCCGGGGCGAAGGCGAGAAACGCCGACTGGTGCAGCAGCGTTTCCAGCTCCAGGTCGGGGCGTTCGCTGACCAGTTCGACCTCGAAGGCAAAGGGCGTAGAGAGCGCCTCGCGGCCGCGGAATTCGAGCACCTGCAGGTCATGCTCGACCGGCAGCTGCAGGCTGAAATGGGGTTGGTTGGCCGGGTTGAACATTCCTTGTTCCTCCGTCAGTCCGTTGAGCGGATAGCGGCCAGCTTTTTACGGCGAAACAGGGATGGAGGAGCGTACCGGTCGAGGTTTGCGCGGCTCCCGCAGGCCGATCCGTGACCTGTCGCACAAAGCCAGGGCTGTCACCGGCCCGCCGATGCACCCTCGACTGGCTGGGCGTCCTCCTTGCCGAGCAGAGTCTCGACGTCTTCGATCACCTGCAGGGCAGCCAGCGGACCGCCGACAGAGGTCCAAAGCGAACCGTCGACCATGCCGAAGCGCTTTGCCTGGATCGCCGTCAGCCGCCCGAAGGCAGGCGTCCGCTCGGCCTGGCGCATGGCTTCTACCGCCTCGCCGCGGGTGGCAAGGGTTCCGATGACCAGCCAGTCGGCGTCGAGCAGTTCTAGCGATTCCAGGCTGAGGGCCATCGAGTGTGTATGGCCGGCGTCCTGCTGGTGCGCCGGGCGACGCAGGCCGAGGTCTTCGATGATGGTGCTGGCGAAGGCATCCTTGAACATGTACGACGGGCCCTTGGGATTCCAGCGCACGATGCTGACGGTTTCGCCCTGGTGCGCCGCGAGCCTGGCGCGTGCCTCGGCGACCCGCGCTGCGTAGCGCGCCAGCGCCGCCCGACCCTCGGCCTCGCGCCCGAGGATGCTGGCGGTGCGCCGCATGCTCTGTTGCCAGGGCTCACCCCAGCTGTAGCTGACCACGGTAGGGGCGATTTCGTTGAGCAGCGCCAGCTGTTCGGGCTTGGCCGGCCCGGTGAGGATGAGGTCCGGCTGCAGCTCGAGCAGCGTTTCCAGATTCGGGTTGTCCAGTTCGCCGACCGTGGGCAGCTCGGCCGGCAGCCTGTCGCTCAGATAGCGCGGCGCCGCGGCCTGGCCGCGACCGTTGCTGGTGCCCACAGGTGTAAGGCCCAGGCTCAGCGTCGTGTCCAGATCGATCTCGCTGAGGGTGACGATACGTTCAGGGCGATCGGGTACCTCGATCTGGTTGCCCAGCGCATCGGTGACCTGTCGGGCCTGGGCGGGCAGGGCGAGCAGGCCGGCGAGCAGCACGGTGACGAGATACGGGAGCGGGTGGTGCTTCATGGCAGCGGTTCCTCTTCTCTTGCAGGTTCCAGGGTGGCTTCGGTGCGCGCTGCCGTGCCGCGCCGCCGACGCGGCACGATCACCGGTGCGCCGTCGTCTGGCGCGGGCACCACGTCGACATCGGTGCCGTAGAGGCGATCGATCAGTGCCTTGGTCATTACTTCGCGGGCCGGGCCGATGGCTTGGATACGGCTGTCGGCCAAGGCGATCACTTCGTCGCAGTAGCGCGAGGCGACGCCCAGGTCATGGATGACGATGAGCACGGTGCGCCCGGCCGCGGCGATGCCGTGCACGGCCTCCATCACCTCGGCCTGGTGGCCGATATCCAGTGCGCTGGTGGGCTCGTCGAGCAGGATCAGGTCGGTGTTCTGCGCCAGGATCATCCCCAGCCAGGCGCGCTGCGCCTGGCCGCCGGAGAGCGAAGCGGCGCTGCGCTGCCAGATCGGCGCCAGCTGCATCGCCTCGCGGGCACGCGCGACCTGGCGGGCGTCTTCTTCGCTCCACTGGTTGAACCAGCCCTGATGCGGGTGGCGACCGTACTGCACCAGTTGTTCGACGCGAATCCCTTCGACCATGACCGGCCGCTGCGGCAGAAAGGCCAGTTGCCGGGCCAGGGCCTTGGTCGAATAGCTCGCCAGTGGCTTGTCGTTCACCCGAACCTCACCGCGCTGCAGGGGCAACTGGCGGGCCAGCAACTTGAGCAGCGTGGACTTGCCGCTGCCGTTCGGGCCGACGATACCGATCAGCTTGCCGCGTGGCAGGCTGAAGGAGACATCGTCGAGCACCGCTTTATCGCGGTAGGCGAAGTGCAGGTGGTGTGCGTGGAGAATCGTCATCAGTCGGACTCGCGTCTGTCCCTGAGCAGCAGGCCCAGCAGCAACAGGCCACCGAGCATGCGGGTCATGGTTCCGGTCGGGATTTCTTCAGGCTGCGCCAGCAGACGCACCAGGGTGTCGCTGCCCAGCAACAGCAGGGCGCCACACAGTGCGGCCAGCCAGATCGGCGCGAGATTGCCGCGCGCCAGCCAACTGGCCAGGATCGGCGCAGCCATGGCGATGAACACCACCGGCCCGCCGATCGCGGTGCCCAGTGCTGCCACCAGAATGGCCAGGCCAAGCACGCCGAGCTGGATCAGCGGCACGCGAACGCCAAGGTTCTGCGCGGTGGCGTCGCCGAAGCGCAGCAGCGCCAGTGGCCGTGCCAGCCAGGCCATCAGCGGGCACAGCGCAAGGAGAAGCGCGGCGATGGGCAGCACGGTGCGATAGCCGGTGCCGGCGAAATGGCCCATCGACCAGAGATAGATGCTGCCCAGGTGCACCAGGGGCCGGGTGGACATGGCGAAGTCGCCGATGGCGCCGAGCAGCTCGGAGACGGCGATGCCGATGATGATGAACAGGTAGCCCTGTTCGCCGGGGCGGCGACAGAGGGTGAAGAGCGCGGCCGCCGCCAGCAGTGCCCCCAGGGGTGACGCCCACCAAGGCCAGTCGCCGAGGGTGAGGTAAAGGGCGAAGCCGATCACGGCGAGCGAGGCGCCTTCATTGACGCCGACCATGTCCGGCGTGGCCAGGCGGTTGCGCACCAGGGTCTGGATCAGGCAGCCGGCCATGCCCATTGCCAGCCCGGCAACGATGGCGGCGGCCACGCGCGGCAAGCGAATCTTGAACAGCAGGATTTCCTGCATCCGGCTGCCCTGGCCCAGCAGCGTCGCCAGCGCCTCGCGCGGGCCGAGCTGACCGCTGCCCAGGCTGAGGGCGAGCAGCGCCAGGCCAGCGAGCAGGGCCAGGATCGCCAGCGTCAGCAGCCAGCTGCGGCGATGCAGCAACACGCTGATGGAGGCGATGCGCGGGTTCCAGGTGCCGGTCGGCGCGGGCAGGCGGGACATGGTTTTACCTCACCGTGAGCAAAGAGCGGAAACCGCCACGCAGCACGATGGCGATCAGTGCCGGCGCGCCAAGGGCGGCGAGCAGCGTGCCCACCGGCAGCTCGAACGGCTGGATCAGCCAGCGCGCCAGGACGTCTGCGGCCAGTAGCAGGAGCATGCCGAACAGCGTCGAGAACAGCAGTTGGCGCAGCAGTGCCACCGGCTCGAGCAGACGTGCGCAGTAGGCGGCGAGGAAACCGAGAAAGCCGATCGGCCCGGCTAGCGAGATGGCGCAGGCGGTCAGCAGGGTCGAGGCGAGCAGCACGCCCAGCCTTACCCAAGTGGTGGAAATGCCCAGCGCGCGGGCCTGGCTGTCGCCCATCTGCATCAGCGTCAACTGCCGGCAGAGCAGCGCGGCCAGTGCCAGGCCGGCGGCCGCGAAGGGCGCGACGACCGAGACGGCCTGCAGGCTGGTGGCCGACAGCGAGCCGAGGTTCCAGAAGCGGAACTGCTCCAGTGCCACGCGGGTGGACAGCAGCAGGTAGTTCGACAGGCCGCCGAATACCGCGCCCAGCGCCACACCGGCGAGGATCAGCTTGAGCGGGCTGGCCTGGCCGAGCAGCAGGCCAACGCCGAGCACCACCAGGTTGCCGGCCAGGGCGCCGGCGCCGGACCACAGCAGGTAGCCCTGGGTGGATTCGACGCCGAAGTAGATCAGGCCCACTACCAGGCCCAGCACCGCGCCGGCGTTGACGCCCAGGAGGCCGGGTTCGGCCAGCGGATTGCGCGTCGCGCTCTGCAGCAAGGAGGCGGCGATCGCCAGGCTGCCGCCGACCACCAGCGCGCCCAGGGTTCGCGGCAGGCGCAGGCTGTCGACGACCATGGCGAGCTTGTCATCGGCCAGCCGCTCGGGTTGGCCGAGCAGATAGCCGAACACCTCGCCGGCACCGTAGACGCCGGCACCGGTGCTCAGTGATGCGGCCAGCAGCAACAGCACGAGCCCGGCGGCACAGAGCAGGGCGAATCGCTGGAAGGCGGGCATCGAGTCGGTACGGGTCATCGGGCGGCGCTCGGGTTGTGCCGAAGCCCGGCGACCTTGGCCGCCGGGCGATGGCGGGTCAGAGGTCGTAGCTGAAGCCGACGAACAACGTGCGGCCCATCAGGATGTTGTCGATGGACTGCGCCACGTCGTCACGCTTCTCGTTGGTCAGGTTGTTCATGCCGGCGCGCAATGCCAGCTGCGGAGTGGCCTGATAGCGCGCGCCGAGGTTGAGTACATGGAAGGCTGCGCTTTCCACGTTCGGCTCGGCGGCCGAGACGTAGAGCAGCTGGCTGCCGGTGTACTGGTAGTCGAGGTTCATCGCCAGGTCGTGTCGCACCTGCCAGTCGACGCCCAGGTTGGCGACATGCTGCGGGGTGTTGCGCAGTTGCTCGTCGGTGTCGCGGTCTTCGGCGTCGGAGTAGGTGTAGTTGCCGCGCAGGCCGATGCGGTCGCTCAGCGCATAGCGGCCCTGCAGCTCATAGCCCTGGACGCGCGCCTTGCTGACGTTGCTGTAGGTCATCACGCTCGGCTGATAGCCGGCGCGCCAGCTATCGGTGACGATCATGTCCTCGATGTCGTTGTGGAAGAACATGATGCCCGCCTCGATGCGCTCGTTCTGGAACAGCGTGCCGAGCTCGTAGCTGGTGGCGGTCTCGGGCTTGAGGTCCGGATTGCCGACCAGGGTGCACATGCCGCGGCAGGCCAGCACCCCGTAGGACTCGTCGAACTGGTAAATGCTGGGGGCGCGGAACGACTTGCCGGCGCCACCCTTGATCACCCAGTGGTCGGTCAGGTTGTAGACGCCGTAGGCGCGAGGACTGAATTCGCCGCCAAAACTGTCGTGGTCGTCCCAGCGGCCGCCGAGGGTCACGTCGAGCCTGCCGAGCGAGAATTCGTCCTGCAGGTAGACGGCCTTCTGGTCGACCTCGGTCTGTGTGCCCAGATTCTGGTTGTGCTCGAGGGTCGTGCGCCGATATTCGCTGCCCAGGGTCACGAGATGGTCGCCGAGAAAGGCGCTGACCTGGCCGTCGAGCGTGTGGTTGCGCTGCTGCACGTCGCCCTTGACGCCGCGCAGGTTGGTCATGATCGCGGAGTCGTCCATCAGGTCGACGTCCTCGTAGTAGTAGCGCACGCGGGTGTCGAAGCCGTCCCACTTGCCGCTGTGGCCGATGCCCAGGCTCCAGCGTTCCATTTCCTGCACGTTGGTGACGACGCTGCCGTAGTTGTTCCAGTCAGCCTCGCGGTCGTCCTTGCGGTAGGTCAGGTCCAGGTCGACCGTCTGGCGCTCGTCCAGCAGCCAGTTGAGCGACCCGAACAGGCTGCCGTTCTGGCGCTGCTCGGCGGCATCGGTGTTCGGGTTGACCGTCTGCTCGGACAGCCAGGCGGCCTGGTCGGTCTTCTCCACGATCAGGTTGCCGCGCAGCCTGTTTTCGATCAGTGCGCCGCTGGTGTAGGCGCTGACGGTATGGCTATCGCCCGATTGCCCCTCGGTCGGGTGCTCGTAGGTGTAGGCAAGCCCAGCCTCGGTCCGCTCGGTCGGCTGGCGCAGGATCACGTTGACCACACCGCCCAGCGCGTCGGCGCCGTACAGCGAGGACATCGGCCCCCGGATCACCTCGATGCGCTCGATGGCGGCCATCGGAATCGAGGACAGGTCGAAGTCATTGGCGTAGTTGGAGGTCAGGGCGTCACGCGAGTTGACCCGCCGGCCATTGACCAGCAGCAGCGTGTAGTCCGAATCCAGGCCGCGCAGGCGAATCTCCTTGCGCCCATAGGTCGACGACGGGTTGATGTGAACGCCCGGCAGGTATTTCACCGCGTCGGCCAGGCTGTACACCGGCAGCTTGTCCAGCTCTTCGCGGGTGACCACGGAAACGCTGGCCGGGGCGCTGAGCTCGCTGTGGGCGGTCTGGGTGGCGGTGATGACTTCGTTCTGCAGCGTCACGGGCCCGTCGGCGAGGGCGAGCATCGGCAGCAGGCCGCCGAGCAGGGTCAGGGACAGGTGCCGGGGGCGGCTGATAGTGCTTACAAAGGGCATTGCATACTCCGTTGCGGTTCGAATGATGCGGATGTAAGGCTCATCAGGTGTGCTGCTGCAGGCTCAGGCCTGGCTTGTCGTTGTAGGGGCGGTTGCTTGCGCCCTGCGGCGCAGTGCGTCGAGCAGCGCCAGGACGCCCGCGCCTGCCGCCAGGCCCGCCAGGGCATTGAGCCCGGCGAGTCGTTCGAAGCCCAGCAGCGCGCCAGTGGCGTCGGTGCCGAGGTAACGGGCCGAGGCCAGGCTGCCGAGCCCGGCCGCGACGTTGGAGACGGTGCCCTGCAGGGCCATGAAGGCAGCCCGCTGGTTGGGTGCGGGTATGCCGGCGAGGATCGTCGTGGTGCTGCTGGTACGCAGCGCGCTGAGCGCCATGAACAGGGCAAAGGTCACGAACAGTGGCAGCGGGGCGAGCAGTACGAAGCCGAGCAGTGTGACCAGCGCCAGCAGGCCACTGCTGGTGAGCGCGACGGCGGCGGCATGGCCGCGGTCGATCAGCCCGCCGCCGATGCGCATCGAGGCGATGCTGGCCAGCCCGCCGCATAGATACAGCAGCCCGAGCTGGTCGCGGGCGAACCCCAGGTTGAACTCGAAGAAATTGGCAAAGTGCGGCACCAGCAGGAAGTGTCCGGCCATCTGCAGCGCCACCAGGGCCAGCGCACCCAGGCACAGCGGTGTGCGCAGCAGCGGCAGCAGGCTGGCGGCAGCCCGCGGGTGGCGTGGCGGCGAGGGGAACAGCGCGATGCAGGCGACCGCCAATGCCAGGCCCAGGCCGCCGAACAGCAGGAAGGGCATGCGCCAGCCCCACAGGCGGGACAGCTCCAGCGCGGCGGGCGTCACCAGGATCGCCGCCAGGGAGAAGCCCATCGCGACATGGGCGAGCTTGCGGCCGCGCTCGGCTGGCGGGATCAGGTCGAGCATGCTCGCCATGAGCACGGCGCCCATCGGGCCGGCGACCAGACCGGAGAGCACGAACAGCAGGATCAGCTGCCCGGCGCTCGTCACCCCGGCGCAGGCGAGCAGCAGGGCGAAACGCAGTGCCAGCAGCACCACCAGCGCGCGCTTGCGCTCCAGCCGATCGAGCCAGGCTGCGCAGGCGGCCGCGCTCAGCGCCGAGGCCAGGGTAGCGCCGCCAGCGATGTAGCCGATGTGCTCGGCGGCCATGCCCAGTTCGCGGACGAAATCCGGGCCGAGCGGCATCACCATCATCAGGCTGCCGATCGACAGCATGTTGATCAGCATGGCCAGCTGGACGGGCTGGGTAGATCCCGGATTCATCGGCTTCCCTTCGCTCCTTGGAGTGGCGCCGTATGGTAGGGCGAGGTTAATACGATTTCAAATACAAATATTTCGCATTAGCAAATAATCGATATGAGCCGATTGGCCTGGCGGGTCCGGGCGGTACAATGCGCGCCCTTCCTGGCAACGCACCGAGCAGCAGCATGACCCCAACGGCCCTCGAAACCCTGCGCCAGCACCTGATTGGCGCGCTGGACGCTGCCCCCGACGAGGCCCGGCGCCTGTTTCACGGTCGCGGCCGTTGCTGGCCGGAGCTCGAGCAGATCACCGTGGACTGGCTGCAGGGCATCGTGCTGGTGGTGCTGTATCGCGAGCCCGCCAGCGAACAGCTGCAGGCGTTGCAGGCGATGCTGCTGGCCTTCGCGCAGTCGCCCGAATGGCAGCGCCGCGGCGCCCATACGCTGCTGCTGCAGCACCGCTACCGGCCGGACAGCCCGTGCGACTGGCTCGTCGGTGAGCCGCGCGAGCAGTGGCCGGTGACCGAGCATGGCCTGCGCTATCTGCTCGACCTGGGGCGCAAGCAGAACAGCGGGTTGTTTCTGGACATGCGACTGGGCCGCTGCTGGGTGCGCGAGCATGCGGCGCAGCAGCGCGTGCTCAACCTGTTCGCCTATACCTGCGCCTTCTCGGTTGCGGCGTTGGCCGGTGGCGCGCGGCACGTGGTGAATCTGGACATGGCCAGCGCGGCTCTGGCGCGTGGGCGGGAAAATCACCGGCTCAACGGCCAGGCGCTATCGCAGGTCAGCTTTCTCGCACATGATCTGCTCAAGTCGTGGGGGCGGGTGCGCAAGCTCGGTCCCTACGATCTGGTGATCATCGACCCGCCATCCTTCCAGAAAGGCAGCTTTGCGCTCGGCCGCGACTACGCCAAGGTGCTGCGGCGCCTGCCGGAACTGGTGGCACCACGCGGGCAGGTACTGGCCTGCATCAACGATCCGGAGGTGGCGCCGGGCTTTCTCATCGACTGCATGCAGGCCGAAGCGCCGGCGTTCGAGTTCCAGGAGCGCCTGGCCAATCCGCCGGAGTTCCCGGATATCAGCGCCGACAGCGGGCTGAAGGCGCTGGTCTTCTGCCGTCGCGATTGATCAATCCTGCGCGCGGGCGCAGTTCGGCTCGACGGTAAAGGTCTTGCCCGAATCCACCGGGCCGAGCTTTTCCAGTGTGCGGCGACCGAGCAGTACCGGGTAGTTCATGTCGTCGCGGTCGTTCAGCGAGAACTGCTCGTTGAGCAGCTGGTCGCCGATGCACACTTTCATTCGCACGACGGGCCGATCCTCGGTGCCGCCGGCGCCGCGTACGGTCAGCTCGCGCTCGAGCTTGCGCTCGATGCGCGACTTCACCAGCTTGCCCTTCTCGATGTCTTCCAGGTCCATGTCGAAGCGCACCCACTTCTGGCCGTCCTTTTCGAAGTACTCGACATCCTCCGCATGCAGCGAGGACGTCAGCGCGCCAGTGTCGAGCTTGAACTTCACCATGACCTGCTCGGGGTAGACGAGGCCGCGCTCGACCCAGCCCAGGGGCGTGAGCGGTGCAGCCGACAAGGCGGTGCTCTGGCAGGCCAGGGCGAAACCGGCGGCGAGAAACAGGGTTTGGCTCAAGGGGCGTCGTCTGGATGGCATCGATAGTTCGTCTCTTCGGAGTGGAGGGAAAGCGTCAGTGTTGCAGCTCGGCGATCAGCGCCTTCATCTCGGCGATTTCCTCGCGCTGGGTCTTGATGATGCCGTCGGCGAGTTCACGCACGCGCGGGTCGTCGATGTCGGCGCGTTCGCTGGTGAGGATCGCGATCGAGTGGTGCGGGATCATGGCTTTCATCCACGACACCTGGTCGACGGTCGCCTGGCTGCGGACCAGCCCCAGCGAGACGGCGAACACCGCCGCGCTGCCGAGCAGAATGGCGATGTTGAGGTTGCGATTGCGGTACATGCCGCGCATGAACAGCAGCATGACGATCGCCATGGTCGCCCCCATCAGCAGCGCCATGTAGGCGCGCGTCTCGCTGAACAGCACGTGCTCCAGGCGGTAGGTGTTCAGGTACATCAGGCCGAACATCACCAGTGTGGACGTGGCGATCATCGCGCCGAAGCGCAGGTAGGGCTGCATGGTCGTCTCCTGTGCCGTTTGGCTGCACGTGCTTAAGACGACCCCTAAAGCGCGCCGACGTTCGCCGCCCCTGGCGACCGGCGGCGCGATCGCTCAGCTGCCCGAGGCCGGCGGCGTCAGGCCGCAGCCCTTGAGCACGATGTGAACGAGCGTCTCGGTGGCATGGGCGAAATCGGCCTTGGTCATGCGCTTGCCGGTGACGCGGCGGATCTGGTCGGAGAAGTCGGCGTAGTGCTGGGTGCCGGCCCAGATCAGGAAGATCAGGTGCATCGGGTCGATCGCATCCATCTTGCCGGCCGCGATCCAGGCGTCGATCACCGAAGCGCGGCCGCGGAACCAGTTGCGATAGTCCTGGTTGAAGTGCTCGGACAGGCATTCGCAGCCGCTGATGACTTCCATGGCGAAGATCTTCGAGGCCTGCGGGTGGCGCCGCGAGAATTCCATCTTCAGGCGGATGTAGCGCGCCAGGGCGGTGGCGGGATCGTCATCGACGGTGAGGTCGTCGAACGCGGTATCCCACAGTTCGAGGATGTGGCGCATCACCTCGACGTAGAGGTTCAGCTTGTTGCTGAAGTAATAGTGCAGGTTGGCCTTCGGCAGGCCGGCGCGCAGGGCGATGGCGTTCATGCTGGTGCCCTTGAAGCCGTAGCGGGCAAATTCCTCGGCCGCGGCGGCGAGGATGGTTTCCTCGTTCTGCTGGCGGATGCGGCCGGCGGGTTTGCCGCTCGCAGCGTAGAGCGGCGCGGAAGCGTTGTTGTTGTTCATCGTCCCTCGTCCCAGAGCGCGGGCCCGGCCCGCCGTTGCAGGTTGCCGCAGGCCCGGTGGGCCTCGGCCATTCTCGGCCTGATCGCCTTGTGGCCGAGCGCGAGGATTCTGCACGGTTTCGCCGCGCCCTGCAGCCGTTACGGTCTGACGCGGCGCCGCAGGGCCGGCGGCGATGGCTGCTAGAAGTGCGCCTTGACGATGAAGTTGGTGACGTTGTTGTCGGTGTTGAAGGCGCTGCTGTCCTCGATGCCGTACTTGTTCGACCAGTAGTCGTACTCGATACCGACGTAGAGCTTGCCCGGGGAATAGTCCAGGGCCTTGCCCAGGTCGTACTTGAGCTGCGGATTGAAGTGGAAGTTCTTCGCCAGGTAATCGCCCTTGGCCTTGGAGCCCGCGTCGTTCACCACCCAGTCGATATAGCCGTCGAACAGCAGGTCGGACTTGCCGAGCGGAATGGTCACCGCCCAGGTCGGTGTGAGCTGCCACTGGCCACCGGGCTGGCCGGTGATGCCGTCGGGCTTGCGATAGTAGGTATTCAGCGAGAAGCGGTCGAAGCCGGGAAGCGCCAGGTCCACCGCCGGGCCGAGCAGGTAGTTGCGGTTGCGCCCTTCGCCGCGTTCGTAGGTGGCCGACAGCAGGATGTCGGTGACCGGGCCGAAGGACAGGTCGCGCCGACTGAGCTTGCCCAGCGACAGCCGCGGGCTGAACTCACCGTAATAGGTGTGCCCGTCGCTGCCGGAAAGGCCGTTGAACCACTTGTTGTCGACGAACAGGAACACGTCGCCCCAGGTCCAGCCGCTGGCGTGCTCGAAGGTGAGCGTCTGCTGGATCTCGCCGGCATCGACGGCGAAGTTCTTGCCGTACAGGTAGGTCAGGCTGTTGTTCTGCCACAGCAGGGGGCTGGCCATGGCTTGGCTGCCGCCCAGCAGGCCGGCGGCAAGGGTGGCGGTGGCGAGGTATCGATTCATCGGGGCTCCTTTGGCGTGTTGTGCCGCTCTGATAGTTGTCCGAGCGGTCAGGCTTTGGTCTGTTAGCAAGCGCCACGCCAGATCGGTCCCGATGGTCTCGTTGTGCAGTCAACCTGCTGAATCGAAAGGTGGAATTGAGTTCGCTGGAATGCGTGCGCGGGTGCCTTTAGCTGACCGCTTGGTCAGTTTGCTTCAGTTTGGCGCGCCGTGAATGGTGCCTGCACGCTGATATCGCAGCAGCAGACCCTTGCGGCGCCGCGCCGGTGTCGAGGCGGGGCGGGCGCAAGTGCTTCGCCACCGGATTGGCAGAAACGAAACTGCCGGCACGAGGCCGGCAGTTCGTCTGGGGAGATGCGATCAGTTCTGGGTGACGATCGCCAGGTTGTTGGTGCCGTTCTGGTTGATGTAGGCGCTGTTGCCGTAGCCGCTCTGCATGGCGATGGCATCGTTGCCGTGGCCAGCCTGGACGACATTGGCCAGATGGCTTTCGCCGTTCTGGGTCACGTTTGCGTCGTTCCATACGCCGTTCTGGTACACGCGCGCCAGGTTCAGTTCGCCATCCTGAGCGATGTCCACGTCGTTGCCATGGCCCAGGCTGTGGCCCTCGATGCGGTTGTCGCTGCCTTCCTGGGTCGCCACCAGGTCGTTGTGGCCGCCGTCCTGCAGGAAATTCAGGCTGTTGGCCTTGCCGCGCTGCTCGACGTCGGCCTCGTTGCTGTGGCCGTCCTGAACCAGGTTCGCGTACTGGTTGCGACCGTTCTGATAGACATCGGCCTCGTTGTCCTCGCCGCTCTGGTTGGTGTAGGCGGTGTTATTGCCGCCGAACCAGCCGTTGGTCTGCACGATGCTGCTGTCGTTGCCGGTGCCGGACTGATTGATGAAGGCGTTCTGGTCGTTGCCGCTCTGGTCGACGCGCGCGACGTTCTCGTCACCGATGGAGCTGACGTAGGCTTCCTGGCGGGCGCCGGTCTGCAGGACTTCGGCGTCGTTGAGGTTGCCCAGTTGCTCGACTTCAGCGGTCGAGTAGCGGCTGCCGGCCTGCTGCACGTAGGCGGTGTTCATGTCGCCATCCTGGAACACCGAGGCGCGGTCATCCCAGCTCAGCGTCTGGACGACCTGCGAGTCGTTCCAGGCGCCATTCTGCTCCTGCCGGGTTTCGCTGCCCTGGGCCGCGTTCTGCGAGCTGAAGGCGTCGTTGCCGATGCCATGCTGGTCGATGTTGGCGCGGGTGAACGCGGTCGCGGTCTGGTCGATGCGCGAGTCGTTGAATTTGCCGTTCTGATCGCTGGTGGCAACGCTGCCCAGGTCAGCGCTCTGCCGGGTGTTGGCCAGGTTGTGGCTACCCGATTGCTTCTGATCCGCCAGGCTGCCGGTGCTGAATGCCTGGTCGACATTGGCCTCGTTGCCGTGGCCGGTCTGGAATTGCACCGAGCTGGTGCCGAGGGTGTGCGTCTGGCTGGCGGTGGCCTCGTTGAAGTTGGCCAGCTGAGTCTGGCTGGCGCTCGAGCCGGTGGAGTCGGTCTGCTCGATCAGTGCGTCGTTGGCATAGCCGGACTGGTTCTGGCGGGCCATGTTGCCGAAGCCGCCGTCCTGCATCACCTCGGCGACGTTGTCGATGCCGAGCTGGTTCTGCTCGGAGGTGTTGCCCGCCGCCAGGGCCTGGGTTGCGGCGAGGGCCAGCATGGCTGCAACGAGGGGTTTGATCTTGAACATTGTTATCTCTCCATGGATTGAGGTGCTGCGGTACTTCCCTATCAGCGGTACTGGCGAACCATTACCGTCAGACCCGAGCCGCGCTGGTCGACACTGGCGCCGTGACCCGAACCGAACTGTTCGATCTGCGCCTGGTTGCCGTTGCCCCGTTGCGAGACGTGCGCGGTGTTGTCGGAACCGAACTGGTCGATTTCCGCGTTGTTGAAGCTGCCGGCCTGGGAGACCCAGGCGCTGTTGCCGTGGCCGAGCTGGTCGACGGACGCCGTATTGGCATAACCGCTCTGCAGGATGTAGGCCTCCAGGTCCGAGCCGCGCTGGGCGATCTCGGCGAGCAGTTCGCTGCCGCGCTGATCGACCATGGCCAAGGCGGCGCCCGGCTGGCTGGCGGAGGTGTGGCGGCTGCCGGCCAGTTCGCTGGGGGCCAGATCCAGATCGGCGGCGAACACTGCCTGGCAAGTGGCGAAGCCTGCGGCCAGCAACGCGGGCAGCAGGAGGCGTTGGGCAATCCCTTGCGCGGTTTTCATGAGGCATCCCTGGCAAAAACCTGATGTGGTTAATCCTTGACCGGGGGCGCCAATCGGAAAATCCATCCAATGATTGAAAATGCATGCCGAAAGACGCTTTGCCGGGCCCGGCCGAAACGACAGAAGGCGGCCTGCGAACCGGACGATAAGGTCCGGTCGCAGCCGCCTTCCGAAAAATCCCCGAGGGGGATCGGGTTTCGCGAGATGCCTGTTGCAGCCGGGGTCGCGGGCGGGGCTGGCGGCGCCGACCGCTGCGCTCAGATGGCCGCCGGTTTGCCCAGGTACTTGGCCAGGGCCGGGTGCTCGGTGCTGCTGCCGTCGGCGGTCTGCCACAGCCTGCGGTCGACGCCCTGGGCAATCAGGTGGGCGACGGCCGACTCGATCGCCGAGAGCACGCACAGCTGTGCGGGCTCGTTGGTGGTGTAGCCGGCTTCGGCCTCGAGCAGCTCCTTGAACTCGATGAACTTGTAGACGTTGGCGCTACGCCCGACCGAGAAGATCGTCTTGGTGGTCATCACGTTGGACAGCACGCGGCCGCTGCGCACGTCCACTGCCCGCAGGTTGACCGTCACCTGGTCGACCCGGTACTCCTGCGAGACGCCGATCCCAAGGTAGCGCGCGCCCGCGCCGCCGCTGCGCACGTTGGTCTCGTAGGCGACGATGGCGCCCTCCATGATGATGTTCGCCGCCAGCAAGGACGGCAGCTCGGCCTGGATGTTGGGGGCCACGTCCGGCTTGGCCTGCGAGGCGCGAATGATCTTGCGCTCGGTCAGCACGTTCTGCAGGCCTTCGCGCTCGAGCACGACGAACCAGCCGCTGGCCTGCATGGCATCGACCAGCATGCTCGCCGCCCCCTGGGTCACGGCGGTGGAGAACGAACTTGCCGGGTTCGGCTTGTACTGGCCGGTCTGGTCACGGAAGCCGTAGACCGCGGCAACCAGCGGCCCTTTCGGGCGCGGCAGGGCGAGCAGATCCTGATAGGTCGAGGTGCGTGGTGTGAGGGTTGGTGCCTGGGCGTCGGCCGGCATCGGCTCGCGTACCGAGCACCCCTGAAGTAGCGCCATCATCCCGATGGCAATGAACAGGCTTCTCATGGCCTTTGGCTCTCCGTGCGCGTTAGCGATAATCGCTGTAACCGTCGACGATGATCTCGGAGATCTCTCCGGTCAGCTTGTCGGTGATGTTCACCGTCAGGTTGCCCAGGTCGTCGTTGACGATGTGGATGATGAAGTCGTCGGTGGTCAGCACGCCTTCCTTGCCCTGCTCGATATTGCTCAGCATCTGCGACAGCAGGCGCGACTCCAGCTGGCTGGTGAAGCGATCCAGCGCGCTGCCGGACAGCGCCGAGCGGTCGATCGCGTCGGGGTCCTTGTGGTCGTCCTGCGCCTGGGCGTTGCCCAGCAGCCAGGCCCCGTTGAGCGGGCTGCCGCCGAACGAGGGGTTGACCGGGGTGTACACCAGTTCCGTGGCGCTTGCGCCGTTGGCCAGCAGCAGACCGGCAAGCAGGGTGCCGGCAAGTGGGATGTGCCGTTTCATAACTCGTCCTTGGCTAGGTCAATGTTGTCGTCGAACAGCGCTTCGATCTTTCGGCGGTTGATTTCCTCGAGGACGAAATCCGCCGCGGCATAGGCCGTCGCCTCCATGTCCGCCACGTTGGGCTGCAGGAAGCGGCGGTACAACGTCTGGTTCTCGTGCTCGACCCAGATCAGCACGCCCCAGCGCGCCGAGGGGCGTTCCTTGACCGCCAGGTTGAAGTCCATCCGGCTGGTGTCGTTCAGCCGTTCGCAGAACTTGACGTAGAACTCCTGGCCCGAGCGGGTGATGGTGCCGTTGGTGATCAGCCCCTGGAGCTCGGCCTCGTCGGCCTGGGCACCGAGCGCGCCGAGCAGCGTCAGCAGCAGGAGCAGGCGTTTCACAGGCTTGGCTCGCAGACGTAGGCCAGCACCATCGAGGCGCCCTGGGCGCGATTGCTGGCACCGAGCTTGCGCAGGGCGTTGTGGATATGGCTCTTGATGGTGTGGGTGCTCAGGTGCAGCGAGCGGCCGATCTCGGCATTCGACAGCCCCTTGCCGGCCAGCGCGAGGATCTGCTTTTCACGCACCGTCAGCTGGTCGATGCCCTGGCTGATCGGGGTCAGCTGGCGATAGCGCGACACCAGGCGCTCGGTGAGCCCGCGCGGCAGCCAGTCGTTGCCGCCGAGCAGCTTGTGAATGCCGACCGTGAAGCCCTGTCGCGAGGTGCCCCGGTAGAACACGCCGCGCACCCAGGGGTGGGCCTCGACCAGCGTTTCGGCCTGCTCCGGCGCGGCGTTGACCAGCGCCAGCGGCGTGTACTCGACGCGGCGCAACAGGCGCATCGCCTCGTCCGGTGTGTAGCTGGCCGGATCGAGCAGCACCAGGTCGCAGCGCAACTGGTCGGCGCGTGGCGAGGTGCAGCGCTGCAGTCAATGATCGAGGGTGCCCTGGAGGTGCTGACGCATGGCGCTTTCCAGCAGTTCGCTACCCGAAAGCAGAAGCAGACGTGGGCAGGCCGGCATGGCCGCCGGGAAGGCGTTGGAGTCGTTCATTCGCATGTCCCTTGTCGAATCGGACGATCGATTGTTTGCACCTCCGGTCCGCTGGAGGTGGCTCATTGACATTACGAAATGCAGCTTAGTTCACGGCTGTGACAATAAATCAGCTTTTTCATGTCTGTTCGTCAGTTTTTCGACGAGCTTGATGGCCGGTCAATCAATCCAAGGATTGATTCGCCCGTACCGCAGTGAGCTGCTGCTAGTCTCTGCAGTCGGTTCGTTCAAGGAGGCGCAGCCATGTCTGACCCGGTGTTCTGGGGCGTATTCTTCTCCGCGGCGCTGGCGCTGAACCTGTCGCCCGGGCCCGATCTGCTCTACGTGCTCTCGCGCACCCTCACCGGTGGCCGTCGACTGGGCATGGTCAGTGCGCTGGGCGTGTGCAGCGGGGCGATGGTCCATGTGTCTGCCGCTGCCTTTGGCCTGTCGGCGATCCTGGCAACCTCGGCGCTGGCGTTCTCGCTGGTCAAGTATCTCGGCGCGGCCTATCTCATCTATCTGGGCGTCCAGGCGTTGCGCTCGGCGGGCAAAGGCATCACGCGTCTGCCCGAGACGCGGGGCGCCAGCAGCGCCTGGCAGGCCTATCGCCAGGGCGTGCTGGTGGATCTGCTGAATCCGAAGGCGGCAATCTTCTTCATGGCCTTTCTGCCGCAGTTCGTGCGGCCCGGCCATGGCACGACCGCGCTGCAGCTGTTCTGGCTGGGTTTTCTGGTAGTCGTGGTGGCGATCGTCGTCGAGGGCTCGCTGGTCGTGCTGGCCGCGCGGGCCAGCCGCCTGCTGCGCGGTCAGCAGCGCGTGGCGGCCTGGCTCGATCGGCTGCTCGGTTCGGTGCTCGTGGGGCTCGGCGTACGCCTGGGCCTGAGCGAGCGCATCTGAGGTCAAACAGAGGAAAGACGATGTCCTGCAATGGTTCCGCAACACCGGCGATGCTCGCTTCACCCTGGCCGGTCGGCCGGGAGGGGCAGGCATGACGCGCCCGTTCTGTCTTCTCGACGGCACTCCGGTGTCGCCGGTCGGCCAGGGCACCTGGCACATGGGGGAGGTGCGCGCCGAACGCGATCGCGAGGTCGCCGCGCTGAAGCTCGGCATCGAGCTGGGCATGACGCTGATCGATACCGCCGAAATGTATGGCGAAGGCGGTGCCGAGACGGTGGTCGGCGAAGCGATTCGCGGCCGTCGTGAACGCGTCTATCTGGTCAGCAAGGTTTATCCGCACAACGCCGGCCGCCGCGGTGCCATCGAGGCCTGCGAGCGTAGCCTGCGGCGGCTGGGCACCGATTGCATCGACCTCTATCTGCTGCACTGGCGCGGCGGCTACCCGCTGGCCGAAACCGTGGAAGCCTTCGAACAGCTGCGTGCGACCGGGCGCATCCGCGCCTGGGGCGTGTCCAACTTCGACGTCGAGGACCTGCTGGAACTGCCACACGACAGCCGGTGCGCTACCAACCAGGTTCTTTACAACCCGGCCGAGCGCGGTATCGAGTTCGACCTGCTGCCCTGGTGCCAGGCGCACGATATGCCGGTCATGGCCTACTGCCCGCTCGGCCAGGGCGGTGCCTTGCTGCGCAATCCGGCGATCGTGGCCGTCGCCCGGCGCCTGGGTGCGCAACCGGCACAGGTCGCGCTGGCCTGGGCGCTGCGTCAGCCGGGCGTGCTGGTGATTCCCAAGGCCAGCGATCCGCAGCATGTGCGCGCCAATGCCCACGCGGCGCGCCTGCAGTTGAGCGATGAGGATCTGGCCACGATCGACGCCGCGTTCGCCGCGCCGCAGCGCAAGGTGCCGCTGCAAATGGTCTGAGAGCGACGGGCGGTGTGAGTGTTTGCCGGTGCCGGGTGGTCAGCCTAAGACCAATCAACGGCAGGAGGAACACGCATGACGTCCCCTTCACTCGACGGCACCGTGGTGGTGATCACCGGCGCCTCCAGCGGCATCGGCCGCGCCGCGGCTCAGGCTTTCGCCCGGCAGGGCGCGCGCGTTGTCCTGGCGGCGCGCGACCGCCAGGCCCTGGAGGAAGTCGCCGCAGAATGCCGTGGCGAAGGTGCCGACGCCCTGGTGGTGCCGACCGACGTTGGCGTTGCCGACGAGGTCGAGCGGCTGGCCACGGCCGCGGCGGAGTTCGGCCATGGGCGCATCGACGTCTGGATCAACAACGCCGGTATCGGTGCCGTCGGCGCCTTCGACGAAACGCCGCTGGAGGCCCACGAGCAAGTGGTGCAGACCGATCTGCTCGGCTACCTGCGCGGCGCGCATGCGGTGCTGCCCTACTTCAAGCAGCAGAGTGGCGGGGTGCTGATCAATACGCTTTCGGTGGGCAGCTGGGTCGCGCAGCCCTATGCCGTGGCCTATTCGGCGAGCAAGTTCGGCCTGCGCGGCCTGACCCAGGCGCTGCGCGGCGAGCTGGTGCAGTGGCCAGGCATTCATGTCTGCGACATCTATCCGGGCGTGGTCGACACGCCAGGCTTTCGTGATGGCGGCAACTACACCGGGCGCGCCCTGGTGCCGCCGCCGCCGCGCTACGATCCGCGGCGTGTCGCCGAAGCCATGGTTCGGCGCGCCTTGCACCCGCGTGACACCACGCCGGTGGGGGCGACTGCCAGCCTGCTGCGGCTCGCTCACGCGTTGACTCCGGGCTTCGATCGCCTGAACGGCTTGCTTACCGGGATGGCGCTGCGGCGGGCGAATCAGGCTGCGCGCTCATCCGGCAATCTGTTCGACCCACCGGGCGGGGATCGGCGCATCGATGGCGGCTGGCGCACGGCCGAAGGGCCCGACAAACGCCTGCTGTTGGCTGGCGGCCTGCTGTTCGGCGTGGTCGGGGCGCTGCTGCTGCGCAGGCGACGCTGAGCTCAGCGCGCGCGTGTGGCGGCGCTCACGCCCTCGAGGGTGGCGAACGATGTGTCCTTGGCGGTCAACAGGAAGTCGCGCATGAACGGCGAATCGAGCATGTCGGCGCGGATTGCCGCGTACAGCGTGGCGAACAGGCCGCGCTCGCCCAGCCGCTTGGCGGTGACGTAGCCGCGCGCGCTGTACTCGTGCAGCGCCCAGTTGGGAACGCAGCACACGCCGCGCCCCGAGGCCACCAGCTGCATCATCATCACGGTCAGCTCGGAGGTGCGGACCTGCGCCGGTTCGACGTCGGCCGGTTCGAGGAAGCGCGTGAAGATGTCCAGCCGGTCACGTTCGACCGGGTAGGTGATCAGCGTTTCGTTGGCCAGGTCCTGCGGCTGGACATAGGCGCGGCTGGCGAGCGGGTGCTGGTTGGCCACCGCCAGCAGGGCTTCGTAGGTGAACAACGGCACGTAGGTGATGCCCGGCAGGTCGACCGGATCGGAGGTGACCACCAGATCCAGGTCGCCGCGTGCCAGCGCCGGCAGCGGCGCGAAGGAAAAGCCCGAGGCCAGGTCCAGCTCGACTTCCGGCCAGGCGTCGCGGAACTGGTCGATGGTGGGCATCAGCCACTGGAAACAGCTGTGGCATTCGATCGCCATGTGCAGGCGCCCGGCCGTTCCGCCGGCCAGTCGCGCGAGGTCGCGCTCGGCGCCACGCAACTGGGGCAACAGCGAGTCGGCCAGCTGCAGCAGGCGCAGACCGGCACTGGTGAAGCGCACCGGACGGGTCTTGCGCACGAACAGTTGCAGGCCGAGCCGTTCCTCGAGCTCCTTGAACTGATGGCTCAGGGCTGACTGCGTCAGGTGTAGCCGCTCGGCAGCCTCGACCAGGCTGTCGGTTTCGCGCAGCGCATGAAGCGTTCTCAGGTGACGGATCTCGAGCATAAAGCCTGTCCTTGCTATGCGAGCGAGGCTGCACGCGGTTCTCTGGCCGCCGCGCGGCGCACGCCTTCATGAATAGAGCTCAACGGGGCTGAAAGTGTGTCGCAGCCTCGGGGCGCTGTCGAGCGCCGCCAGCGTCATGAATGGAATCGAAGTTCATGTTTAGTAAGTTGAGTTTGTTTCAGTTTGGCAGGCGGCCGAGAATTTGCGCATTCATCTGGACGGAATTGGAGTTGGTCATGGTTGTTGCGCATTCCCTCGGCTTTCCTCGCATCGGCAAGGATCGGGAACTGAAAAAGGCTCTGGAAAGCTATTGGAAGGGCGAGCTGGACGAGGCGGGGCTACAGGCGGTGGGTCGCGAGCTGCGCGCCGCACACTGGCAGCTGCAGGCCGAAGCGGGGCTCGATCTGCTGCCTGTCGGCGACTTCGCCTGGTACGACGGCGTGCTGGCCCATTCGCTGATGTTTGGTGTGATCCCCGAGCGCTTCCGCCCGGCCAGTGGCAAGCCAGGCCTGGATACGCTGTTCGCCATGGCCCGGGGCGTTTCCAAGAGCTGCTGCGGGGGTGGCGCGCAAGCACAGGAAATGACCAAGTGGTTCGATACCAACTATCACTACCTGGTGCCCGAGTTCACCGCCGAGCAGCAGTTCGAGCTGTCCTGGGAGCAGCTGTTCGAGGAAGTGGACGAGGCGCTTGCGCTCGGGCATCGGGTCAAGCCGGTGGTCATCGGCCCGCTGAGCTATCTGTGGCTGGGCAAGGTACGGGGTGGCGAGGCTTTCGATCGGCTCGAGCTGCTCGAGCGCCTGCTGCCACTGTATGGCCAGCTGTTCGAGCGTCTGGCCGGGCAAGGCGTGGAGTGGGTGCAGATCGACGAACCGATCCTCGCCCTCGACCTGCCGCAGGCCTGGAAGAACGCCTTCGAGCGCGGTTACAACCTGCTGCAGCGGGCGCCGCTGAAGAAACTCGTGGCGACCTATTTCGGTGGTCTGGAAGACAATCTCGGCCTCGCCGCGGGGCTGCCGGTCGACGGGCTGCACATCGACCTGGTCCGAGCGCCGGAACAGTTCCCGCTGATTCTCGACTGGCTGCCGGCCTACAAGGTGCTCTCGCTTGGCGTGGTCAACGGGCGCAACGTCTGGGCCTGCGATCTGGAGCGCACCCTCACGCTGCTGCGCGAGGCGCATGCCCGGCTGGGCGAGCGCCTGTGGGTAGCGCCGTCGTGCTCGCTGCTGCACAGCCCGGTAGACCTGGCGCGTGAGCAGCATCTGGACGAGGAGCTGCGCAGCTGGCTCGCCTTTGCCGTACAGAAGTGCGAGGAGGTGGCGGTGCTCAAGCAGGCGTTGCTGCAGCCCGACGCTGCCGTGGTGCAGGCGGCCCTGGACCGCAGCCGCGGCGTGCAGGCCAGCCGTGCGGCGTCCAGCCGGATCCATCGCCCGGATGTGCAGGCGCGCCTGCAGGCGATCCAGCCCAGCGACTACCGTCGTGCGTCGGCATTCGCCAGCCGTATCGAGCAGCAGCGCGAGCAGCTGAAGCTGCCGCCGTTCCCCACCACCACGATCGGTTCGTTCCCGCAGACTGCGGCGATTCGCCTGGCACGTCAGGCCTACCGGCAGGGCAAGCTCTCGGCCGGTGATTACACCGAGGCCATGCAAACCGAGATCCGCCATGCCGTCAGCATTCAGGAACAGCTGGGGCTGGACGTGCTGGTGCACGGCGAGGCCGAACGCAACGACATGGTCGAGTATTTCGCCGAGCAGCTCGAAGGCTATGCCTTCACCCGCTTCGGCTGGGTGCAGAGCTACGGCTCGCGCTGCGTCAAGCCGGCGATCATCTACGGTGACCTGAGCCGCCCGGCGCCGATGACGGTGGACTGGATCCGCTACGCCCAGCAGCAGACCAGCAAGGTCATGAAGGGCATGCTGACCGGCCCGGTGACCATGCTGATGTGGTCGTTCCCGCGCGAGGATGTCAGCCGCGAAGTGCAGGCCCGACAACTGGCGCTGGCGATCCGTGACGAGGTCTGCGACCTGGAAGCGGCGGGCATTCGTATCGTGCAGATCGACGAAGCGGCGTTCCGCGAAGGTCTGCCGCTGCGCCGGGCGCAATGGCAGGGCTACTTGGACTGGGCGGTGAATGCCTTCCGCCTCTGCTCCAGCGGGGTAGGCGACCGCACGCAGATTCACACGCACATGTGCTATAGCGAGTTCAACGACGTGATCGAGTCGATCGCCGCGATGGATGCCGACGTGATCACCATCGAGACCTCGCGCTCGCAGATGGAGCTGCTTGAAGCGTTTCGCGCCTTCGACTACCCCAACGACATCGGCCCGGGCGTCTACGACATCCATTCGCCGCGCGTCCCGGACGTTGGCGAGATGGTCGCCCTGCTGGAGAAGGCGGCCGAGCGGATTCCTGCCGAGCGGCTGTGGGTCAATCCCGACTGCGGGCTGAAGACGCGCGGCTGGCCGGAAACCGAAGCGGCGCTGGTCAACATGGTCGCCGCAGCGCGTCAGCTGCGCGGGCGGCTGGCCGGCGCGGCGGCCTGAAACGCGCCGCGCGTCAGGCGCGCAGGCTCTGATCGAAGCTGACCAGATGCGCCGCGGTCTGGCTGTCCAGGTAATGCTGCAGCCGATCGCGGCCACTTCGGTCGATCGACAAACCCAGCTTGCTGCGCCGCCAGAGAATGTCCTCGGCGGTCTGCGCCCATTCTTCGGCCATCAGATAGTCGACTTCGTGCGCATGCAGGCCGGCGCCGAAGTGCTCGCCCAGGTCCTGCACGCCATCGACCCCTTTGAGCAGCAGCCAGCTGCGACTGCCGTAGCTGCTCGCCCAGCGCTCGGCCAGGCGCTCGTCGAGCCAGGCGTGGCTCAGGCACAGCGCTTCGGCCAGCTCGCGCACGTTGCGCATGTCCTCGCCGCCGGGCAGCGGCGCATGGCGGGTCCAGGCCGGCTGCATGTGCGGGAACCAGGGCGCGAGTTCGGCGAGCGCCGCTTCGGCCAGCTTGCGATAGGTGGTCAGCTTGCCGCCGAACACCGAAAGCAGTGGCGCGTCGTGCGCCTGACGCGAGAGCTCGAGGGTGTAGTCACGGGTAATCGCCGCCGGTTCGCTCGACTCGTCATCGCACAGCGGACGTACCCCGGCATAGCTGTGGCAGATGTCGGTACGCTGCAGCGGGCGCTTGAAATGCTCGTTCACCACAGCCAGGAGGTAGTCGATCTCCTGCTCGGTGACGCGAACCTGCGCCGGGTCGCCGTGGTATTCGCGGTCGGTGGTGCCGATCAGGCTGAAGCGGTCCAGATAGGGAATCACGAACACCACGCGGCGATCGCGGTTCTGCAGGACGTAGGCATGCTCGCCGTCGTACAGCCGGGGCACGATCAGGTGGCTGCCCTGAATCAGGCGGATGCCATGCGGCGATGACAGCCGCAGGTCGTCTTCGATGAACTGCGCGACCCAGGGGCCGGTGGCGTTGACCAGGGCGCGGGCGCGAATCGAGTAGCGGCTGCCATCGGCGCGCTCCAGGTGCAGGTGCCAGAGCCCCTTGCTGCTGCGTGCGCTGACGCAGCGGGTGCGGCTGTGCACGTGGGCGCCGTGCTCGCGGGCGGCAATCGCATTGACGACCACCAGTCGTGCGTCGTCCACCCAGCAATCGGAGTATTCGAAACCATGGTCGAGTTCCGGCTTGAGCGGGCTGTCGGCGCCGAACCGCAGGCTGCGTGAAGCGGCCAGTCGCTCGCGCTTGCCCAGATGATCGTAGAGAAACAGGCCGGTGCGGATCAGCCAGGAGGGGCGCAGGTGCGGGCGATAGGGCAGGATGAAACGCAACGGCGTGACCAGATGCGGGGCCTTGGCGAGCAGCACCTCGCGTTCGGCCAGTGCCTCGCGCACCAGGCGCAGCTCATAGTGTTCGAGATAGCGCAGCCCGCCATGCACCAGCTTGCTGCTTGCCGACGACGTGTGCTGCGCCAGGTCGCCCTGTTCGCAGAGAAACACGGCCAGCCCGCGGCCAGCGGCATCGGCGGCGATCCCGACGCCATTGATGCCTGCGCCAATCACGGCCAGGTCGTAGACCTCGGCTACCGGTGCGAGGAGCTTGTGCTGCATGGTCCGTATCCTTTGTGTCCGATTGCCATGGCCGGGCAACGCGGCGCCGATGCCGGCTCGACGCGGCTGGGCCCAACGCCTAAGGTAGCGGCATTTGACCTGATGGATCATTACAGAACATGACACCGGCGATCGACCTGTTGAAAAAGAACCGTGCCGAGCACCGCGTGCACAGCTATCAGCATGACCCCAAGTCCGCGTCCTATGGTCTGGAAGCCGCTGAAAAGCTGGGCCTGGATCCCGCGCGGGTATTCAAGACGCTGCTTGCCAGCACGGAGCGCAACGAGCTGGTGGTGGCCGTGGTGCCGGTGGCCGGCACGCTCGACCTGAAGGCGTTGGCGCAGGCGGCGGGCGCGAAGAAGATGGAGATGGCCGACCCGGCGGCGGCCCAGCGGGCGACCGGCTATCTGGTTGGCGGCATCAGCCCGCTGGGGCAGAAGAAGCGCCTGCGTACCTTCATCGATGTTTCGGCGCGCGCGCACCCGACGGTCTATGTCAGCGCCGGGCGCCGTGGTCTGGAAGTGGAGCTGGCCGCCGAGGTGCTGGCCGAGCACACCGCGGCCAGCTTCGCCGACATCGGCCGTAGCTGAGCATGGCTCAGAGCGGCGGCAGCTGCTCGCTCAGGTCGGTCGCATAGATGCCGGGAATGTGCAGGTCGCTCTGCACCAGTTGCTGGCCTTCCATCTGCGGCTGGGTTACCCAGGTCAGGATGTCGTAGTAGCGGCGGATGTTGGCGACGAAGTGCACCGGCTCACCGCCACGGGCATAGCCGTACCGGGTCTTGCTGTACCACTGCTTCTGCGCCAGGCGCGGCAGCATCTGCTTGACGTCGAGCCATTTGTCGGGGTTCAGCCCCTCGGCTTCGGCGAGCTTGCGGGCATCTTCCAGATGGCCGGCGCCGACATTGTAGGCCGCCAGGGCAAACCAGGTGCGGTCGGGCTCCTGGATGCTCTCGGGCAGGTTGTCGCGCACCTTCAGCAGATACTTGCCGCCGCCGCGAATGCTCTGCATCGGGTCCAGGCGGTTGGTCACACCCATTGCCTTGGCCGTGCGCAGCGTCAGCATCATCAGGCCGCGCACCCCGGTCTTGGAGGTGGCCTCGGGCTGCCAGTGCGACTCCTGATAGCCGATCGCCGCGAGCAGGCGCCAGTCGATGCCGACTTCACGGGCAGTTTCGCGAAAGGTCTTTTCGTAGCGCGGCAGGCGTTGTTGCAGGTGCTTGGCAAAGGCATAGGCACCGACGTAGCCGAGCACGTCGACATGGCCGTAGTAGCGTTCACGCAGGCGCTGCAGCGTACCGTTGCGCTTGGCCTTGTCGATGAAGCTGTTGGCCGCCTGCAGCAGGCTGTCGTCCTCGCCCTTGCCGAATACCCAGGCCAGGCTGTTCGGCTCGCCGACATCGAAGCCGGTGCGGATGTTGGTGAAGTAGACCTGATTCATCGACAGCTCGTTGGACTCGACCAGGGTCAGGTCGAGCTGGCCCTCGTCGACCATGCGCAGCAGGTCGACGACTTCCACGGCGTCGGACTCTTCGTAGCGCAGCTCCGGCAGCTGGGCCTGCATGGCGGCGAGCTTCTCGGCCTGGCTGCTGCCCTTGAGCACCATGATGCGCTTGCCGACCAGATCTTCGGCTCGCGTCGGGCGGCGCTGGCCGTTGCGGTAGACCACCTGGGTGGTGACATCCAGATACGGGTGGGTGAAACGGGCCAGGTGCTGGCGGCCTTCGGTGGCGGTCAGGCCGGCGGCGGCCAGCGACGGGCCGCCGGGGCGGTTGAGGCGGGTAAAGATGTCTTCGAGGTTGTCGGCGGTTTCGATCTGCAGCTCGACGCCCAGGTCGTCGGCGAAGCGCTTGACCAGTTCGTACTCGAAGCCGGCTTCGCCGTTGCGGTCCTGGAAGTAGGTGGCGGGACTGTTGCGGGTGATCACGCGCAGCACGCCTTCCTCCCGAACGCGCTCCAGATCGCTGGGCTTTTCGGCGCAGCTTCCGAGCATCAGGAGGATTCCGGTCGCCAGCAGCCAGGAGGCCCAGCGGTTGCGGAACGCGGTTTGAGCAAACATCGGCGCAGTATACGCAAAGGCGATCGGCCACCATATCTGGACAGCCGGGCGCGCGTCTGCTAGTGCAGGCGGCCGGCAAGGCGCGCGGCGCTGCCGGAGCGGCGACAATTCCCGCCTGTGGCGGGGCGCGGCGGGCCTGGCTGCGGATAGGCGCATGCGGCGAAGCGTGACGCGCACCTCGTAACCGGAGGTGACGGTGGCTTTGCCTGGCAGTGTTTCGCCTTGTCCGCCCCGGGCCGGGTGGCGACAATCGCGCCCGTCCATCCGGCAGGCGGCATGCGCGAACAATGAGCGGCGAGCAACTCAAACCCTGGTACGTCTATCTGGTCCGCGCGGCTAACGGAGCGCTTTATTGCGGCATCAGCGATGATGCCGAGCGTCGCTTCGCCGCCCATCGGCAAGGCCGGGGGGCGCGTTTCTTTCGTTCGAGCCCGGCCGTTGCCCTCGTCTACACCGAGCGCTGTGCGAGCAAGGGCGAAGCCCTGCGCCGCGAGCTGGCGATCAAGCGGCTGACCAAGGCGGCCAAGGAAGCACTGGCCCGGCCGGCTTCGTCCGGTGAATGCCCGGGCAATCAGCACAACGGCTAGGCTCGTTCGGGCCTGGCGGCTAAGCTCTGACGACTCATCCATCGGCGGAGCCGGCCATGCACGAACTCATCCTGCACCACTATCCCACCTCGCCATTCGCCGAGAAGGCGCGTCTTCTGCTGGGCTTCAAGCAGTTGTCGTGGCGCTCGGTAACCATTCCGCCGGTGATGCCAAAGCCGGACCTGACCGCCCTGACCGGCGGTTATCGGCGCACGCCGGTGCTGCAGATCGGCGCGGATATCTATTGCGACACCGCTCTGATCGCGCGTCGCCTCGAAGCGGAAAAGGCCACGCCGGCACTGTTCCCCGAAGGCCAGGAGTTCGTTGTCGCGGCGCTGGCGCAGTGGGCTGACTCGGTGCTGTTCCTCAACGCGGTGAGCCTGATGTTCCAGCCGGCCTCCCTGGCGCTGCGCTTTGCCGAGGTGCCCAAGGCCTTTGCCGAGGCGTTCAGCAAGGATCGTGCGCAGCTCTTCAGCAGTGGTTCGGTGAGCCGGATCCCGCTGGAGCAGGCAAAGAACGACTGGCCGACCTTCATGGCCCGGCTGCAGCAGCAACTGGCGCGCGAGGAAGGCGAATTCCTGTTCGGCTCGGCGCCGTCGCTGGCGGATTTCGCCGTTGCGCACTGCCTGTGGTTCCTGCGCGCTACGCCGGTGACCTCGGTGCTGGTCGACGAGCATGCGGACGTCGTCAGCTGGCTGGACAAGGTGCTGGCGGTCGGTCACGGCTCGTTCAGCGAGATGTCTTCGGCCGAGGCCGTCGACGTGGCGGCAGCGGCCGAGCCGGCTGCACTGCCCGAGCAGGCGTTCAGCGAGCCCAATGGGTTCACCCTGGGCCAGCAGGTGGCCGTGGCGCCGGTCGATTATGGGGTCGACCCGGTCGAAGGCGAGCTGGTGTTCGCCGGGGACGAAGAGATCATCGTGCGGCGGGAGGACCCGCGGGCCGGGCAGGTGCAGGTGCATTTCCCCCGCGTCGGCTATCGGCTGGAGGCGCGCTGACACCCGGCGAGGCGGCCTGCTGCCGGCTGCGTTGCGCCGCGAGCTGACGGAAATAGGCGAGGCGCTCGTAGCACAGCGTCAGCTCGCCGCCGATGCGGTTGAACCAGGCGTCCGGTGCGCCGCAGCTGGTCAGACGCAAGACCAGGTCGCGTGGCAGTTCGAAGGTCTCGCTGGCCCGGCGCGCGACCGCTTCGAGCTCGCCTGACGCCCGCACCTTGGCCAACAGCTCGGCGCCGCCGGCCAGATGTCCGGGTGGCGGGTCGTAGATCACCGTGATGCGATGGCGTACCGGCTCATCGACCGGCCGCCGATAGTAATCGCGAAACCACGCGACCCTGCGCGACCTGCTGGTATTCGTCCGGGCAATACAGGGCCCGTTCGATCGGCAGGCCGCTGATCTCCAGCACCCATTCGAGCCGATCCGGGTCGCTGCCATAGGCGAGGCAGGCGATGTTGTAGAAGCGCTGCGCGTCCAGGGCGTGGCTGTCCCACAGCGGAACTTCGTCCGCGCTGCCCTTGGCGTTCTGCCACTCCAGGCGCCAGTAGTCGGCGACATCCATCAGCTTGTTGTAGAAATCGGCCTCGTGCTGCTCGCGTTGCAACAGAAACAGCCCCATGAACCCGAGCTGGTCGGCGGCGTCCTCCTCGCGGCCGAGGACTGGAATCTGCAGCTCGCTGATCAGCAGATGTCCCATCTCGTGCATCAGGGTGAATTCGGCGTTGGCCACGGTGAAGCGCACCTCGTCGGCTTCGCTCGCCTGGCCTGCGCTGCAGAACAGCCAGCCCGTCGCCAGCAACAGGACAGCCAGCGGGCGCCTCATGGAATGGCGTCTAGGTCGTGGTGGCCGAACGGTGCCGGGCGCCTGGGCCAGTCGAGCGCCAGCTGCTCGAAGGCCTTGGCCAGGAGGCTGGCGACCAGCAGGTCGCGTAGCCAGCGGCGGTCGGCGGGTATCACGTACCAGGGCGCGGCGTGGCTGTCGCTTTCGATCAGCACCTGCGCCCATTCGGCCTGGCGCGCGGCAAAGCTGCGATGGCCGAGCAGGTCGCCGGGGCTGAGCTTCCAGCGCTTGTCGGGCGCATCCAGCCGACGGTGCAAGCGGCGCTTCTGCTCGACATGGGAAATCTGCAAATAGCACTTGAGCGGGCGGATGGCCGCGGTTGCCAGCTGCCGTTCGAAGTGCCGCACTTGCTCAAGGCGCAGCGGTACGTCCTCGGCGCGGCACAGGCCGTCACGGCGGTCGCTGACCAGGCTCTCGTAGTAGCTGCGGTTGAAGACGCCGAGTTGCCCGGGCGTCGGCAGTGCGTGGCGATAGCGCCAGAGAAAGCCATGGGCCTGCTCGTCCGACGTCGGTGGCTGAAAGCCCGTGACCTTCAGGGCGATCGGGTCGAGTCCGGCCAGCACCCGCCGGATCACGCCGTTCTTGCCGGCACAATCGGGCCCCTGCAGGACCAGCAGCAGGGCGTCCCGACGATTGGCCCAGAGCATGGTCTGCTGTTCGCGCAGCCAGGGTTTTAGCCGGGCGAGCCGCTCGAGTGCCTGCTCACGGTCGAGGCCGAAGCGGCGTGCCGGATCGCCGGCGAACGGTGCCGCCGGGTCCAGCCGGCAGGCGTCGAGCACGTCATCGGGCAGGCGCGCCACGGGCGGCCTATTCCTTGCGCCGCTTGAGCTGATCCTTCAGCTGAGTGGGCAGCTGGCGAATGATCAGCATGTCGCGGGCCTCGTCGTACTCGATCTTGGAGCCCAGCAGGTGCGACTCGAAGCTGATCGACAGCCCCTCGGCGCGCCCGGTGAAACGACGGAACTGGTTGAGGGTGCGCTTGTCCGGCGGGATCTCCGGCGACAGGCCGTAATCCTTGTTGCGGATGTGCTCGTAGAAGGCCCGTGGGCGCTCCTCGTCGATCACGCCGGACAGTTCCTCGAGCGTCATCGGCTCACCGAGCCGGGCCTGGGCGCTGGCGTAGTCCACCAGCGCGCTGGTCTTTTCGCGCGCCTGTTCCTCCGGCAGGTCTTCGCTTTCGACGTAGTCGCTGAAGGCCTTGAGCAGGGTGCGGGTCTCGCTCGGGGCGTCGACGCCTTCCTGGCAACCGATGAAGTCGCGGAAGTATTCCGAGACCTTCTTGCCGTTCTTGCCCTTGATGAAGGAGATGTACTGCTTCGACTGCTGGTTGTTTCGCCATTCGGAGATATTGATCCGCGCGGCGAGATGCAGTTGCCCGAGGTCCAGGTGCTTGGCTGGTGCCACGTCCAGCGCGTCGGTGACGGTCACGCCTTCGCTGTGGTGCAGCAGCGCGATGGCCAGGTAGTCGGTCATGCCCTGCTGATAATGGGCGAACAGCACGTGGCCGCCAGTGGACAGGTTCGACTCGTCCATCAGCTTCTGCAGATGCTCGACCGCCTGCCGGCTGAAGGCAGTGAAGTCCTGGGCGCCGTCCAGGTACTGGGCCAGCCAGCCGCTGAACGGATAGGCGCCGGACTCCTCATGGAACAGGCCCCAGGCCTTGCCCTGCTTGGCGTTGTAGCTCTCGTTGAGGTCGGCAAGCAGGTTCTCCATCGCCTGCGACTCGCCGAGCTCGCTCTCGCGGGCATGCAGGGTCGAGGCTGAGCCGTCGGGTTTCTTGTCGATCAGGTGGACGATGCAATGGCGGATCGGCATGGTGATCTCATGTTGGGCAAATCAGATGCGGGCAGTTTAACCGAGCTGACCGGCGGCGGATGAGTGTTCCCTGGCCGGGATGTCCGAGTAGACTGGTCGTCTTTTTCTCAGGAAAACGATCATGGCAATGAACTGGCGTACGTGCGGCTGGTTGCTGCTCGGGGCTTCCCTGATTCTGGCGATCTCGCTTGGCGTGAGGCATGGCTTTGGCCTGTTTCTGGCGCCGATGAGCGCCGAGTTTGGCTGGGGGCGGGAAACGTTCGCCTTCGCCATCGCCCTGCAGAACCTGGTCTGGGGACTGGTGCAGCCGTTCACCGGCGCGGCAGCCGATCGCTTCGGTGTAGCGCGCACCGTGCTGATCGGGGGGCTGCTCTACGCGGCGGGCCTGGCGCTGATGGCGGCGGCCGATACTCCGGCCTCGCTGAGCCTCAGCGCAGGCGTGCTGATCGGCCTGGGGCTTTCCGGTACATCGTTCTCGGTGATTCTCGGTGCGGTCGGCCGCGCCGTACCGGCCGAGCAGCGCAGCATGGCCATGGGTATCGCCAGTGCAGCCGGCTCCTTCGGGCAGTTCGTCATGCTGCCGGGGAGTCTCGGCCTGATCCAGTGGCTGGGCTGGTCTACCGCCTTGCTCGCGCTCGGCATGCTGGTGGCATTGATCGTGCCTCTGGCAGCGATGATGCGCGGCCAGCGTGAGGCCCCGCCAGCGCCCGGTGCGCAGCAGTCGCTTGGCGAGGCTTTGCGCGAGGCGGCTGGGCACTCGGGCTTTCGCCTGCTGGCGCTGGGCTTTTTCGTCTGCGGTTTTCAGGTGGTGTTCATCGGCGTGCACCTGCCTGCGTATCTGGTCGACAACCACTTGCCGGCGCAGGTCGGCACCACCGTGCTGGCGCTTGTCGGGCTGTTCAACGTGGTTGGCACCTATACCGCCGGCTGGCTGGGCAGCTGCTATTCCAAGCCGCGGCTGCTGGCCGGCCTGTACCTGATTCGCGCGGTGGTGATCAGCCTCTTCCTGCTGGCGCCGCTGACGGAGTGGTCGGCCTATGCCTTCGGGATCGCCATGGGGCTGCTATGGCTGTCGACCGTGCCGCTGACCAACGGCACGGTGGCGACGCTGTTCGGGGTGCGCAACCTGTCCATGCTCGGCGGCATCGCATTTCTGTTCCATCAGTTGGGTTCGTTCTTCGGCGGTTGGCTCGGTGGCTGGCTGTATGACCGCACCGGCAGTTACGACCTGGTCTGGCAGATCGCGATTGCGCTGAGCCTGATGGCGACGCTGCTCAACTGGCCGATACGTGAGCAGCCGGTGGCCCGCCTGCGCGAGCCGGAGCTGGCGTCGTGAGGCTGTTCTGGCCGCTGCTGGCCGCGGCCCTGGCCTTGCTGGCGCTGCTGGCCTGGTGGGGTTGGCAGCATGGCGGTTTGGCGCTACTGCAGTTGGGGCTCGGTACTTGCTGAGCAGTTCGTCGCCATTGGGCGAAAAACGCGTCAGGACGGGAATCAATCTGGGTTCATGGGCTCCAACAAGCGAGACGGGCAGCGGAGCTGTCGTCGAATCGTAACCGAAGCCATGTAAAAAGCTGCCGAGCAGTTTTTTGGAGCCAGAAATGTCCACCCTCACCGAACTCGCCCAACACATCGCCAAGCTCTACCCGCTGCAGGACAAGCAGGCCGGCAAGCGCTACCGCGTGGTAGGCGAGCTGGCCGGCATGACCGAACTCGAAGAGATCAACGGCGAGCCGCGTTACATCCAGACCCTGGCGCTGAAAAACCCTCAGCGCTGGGAAATCGCCGTCTGATCGTCAGCTTCGCTCGACGTTAGCCTTCGGCGCGCGCGTGCGGCTGGCGAGCCACGCTGCCCGGCGGCCGGCATCGAGATAGCTCCAGGCCACGAAACGGCTACGCTTCTGGCCCTGGGCCATGTCGACCACGCGAACGTCCCGAGCGCCCAGCTTGTTCAGGCGGGTCGCCAGCGGCTCGACATTGCCGCCCTTCGAAACGAGCGTACTGAACCACAACACCTGATCGGCAAAGGCCCGGCTCTCGTCGGCGAGGCGGGCGATGAACGCCGCTTCGCCGCCATCGCACCAGAGCTCTGCCGCCTGACCGCCGAAGTTCAGCACCGGCAGCTTGCGCTTGGGATCGAGTTTGCCGAGATTGCGCCATTTGCGCCGGCTACCGCTGCTGGCTTCGGCCGCCGAGGCGTGGAACGGCGGGTTGCAGAGCGTCGCCTCGAACCGATCGCCGGCGGCGAGCAGCCCGGTGAAAATCTCCTTGGGCTCGGCCTGGCGGCGCAGCGCGACTGCCCTAATGAGCCGATTGGCGCGGATGATGTTGTCCGCCGATGCCAGCGCCGTGGCATCGATGTCCGAGCCGGTGAAGCGCCAGCCATATTCACGATGACCGATCAGCGGAAAGATGCAGTTGGCGCCGGTGCCGACATCCAGCAGGCGAATGGATTTGCCTCGCGGTATGTCGCCGCCGTTGTCTTCGGCCAGCAGATCGGCCAGGCCGTGGAGATAGTCCGCCCGTCCCGGTACCGGCGGGCAGAGATAGCCGGGCGGTATATCCCAGTGTTCGATGCCATAGAACAGCCGCAGCAGCGCTCGATTGAACACCTTGACCGCTTCCGGATCGGCAAAGTCGATGCTCGGTTTGCCGTAGGGGTTGAGAATGACGTAGTCGCCCAGTGGCGGGCAGGCGGCGATCAGGCGGGCAAAGTCATAGCGGCCGCTGTGGCGGTTACGCGGATGCAGGGCGGCCTTGCTGGTCGGGCGGGGTGATTTGCTGGCAGGCATGGGCGTCGGCGGTACGGAGCGGGCGGCTATTGTCCCATATGTCCGACGGCTGTCGACGCCCGCCTGCGGCCTGTCGGGGCTAGCGAACGCGCGGCACCATGAGCATCCACAGCAGCCCCCAGAGCAGCGCACCGGCGCCGAGCCAGAAGGCGCTGTGCAGGCTACCGCCCTGACCGACCCAAAGGCTGGTCAGCCAGGGGGCCGCCAGTTGGGTCAGGCTATAGAGTGCAATCAGGGCCGCCGACAGGCGCGGCCCCTGATGAGGATGCAGTGTGCGGGCCAGGCGCTGGGTCAGCAGCACGGTGCCGAGGAAGGTCCCGCCGACCAGCACCGCGCAGAGCAGGATGCCGAGAGCGCCGGGCAGCAACAGGGCGGCGAGTACGCCGATCAGCTGGGCCAGATAACTCAGCCTGAGCGCGATGTCGTCGCCCAGCCGTACGCCCAGTCGATTCCACAGCCAGGGTGAGGGCAGGGTGGCGACGGCGACCACCAGCCAGCTGCTGTCGATCAGAAAGTCGCCCGGTGCGACCTGCAGGCGCGCAACCATCGGCAGAAAGGTCATCGGCAGGATGTAGCCCATGCCGGCGCCGGCATAGGAGAGAAACAGCGGCGTGCTCGAACGATCGAGCAGACGACCGCTGGGGCTCGCATGGCTGGCCGGTTGGGGCGCCTGGTCGGGCATGTCCAGCCGCGCCAGCTGTCGCCAGCCCCACCAGGCCAGCGGCACCGACAGCACCGCGGCCGGCCACCAGCGATCGGCGCCGGACAGCAGGCCATCGCTCAGGCTGACCAGCAGGCTGGAGAGGATCAGGCCGACGCAGACCCCGAGATACACCAGGCCGCTGGACGAGGCACGCTGCTGGCGCGCCAGCCATTCGAGAATGAGTGAAGGGCCCTGTACGAACACCAGGCCGTTGGCGATCCCGTTGGCCAGCCGCAGGGCGGCCAGGGCGTCGGCCGAGTCGGCCTGGGTCTGCAACAAGCTGCTCAACACGTGCAGCAGCAGAGCCCAGGGCAGCGAGCGGCGGATCTGCGCGACGCTGTGCCAGCGCAGCGCGAGCAACGCACCGATCAGATAGCCCAGATAGTTCCAGCTGGCGATGCTGGCGCCCTGCTGGATCGTCAGCAGGCCGTCCTCGACGAGCCAGGGCAGCAGCGGGGTATAGACGAAACGGCCGAGGCCGTGCACGACGAGCAGCAGGATGGCCCCGGCAAGCAGCACCGGGAAAAGAGCATGGCGTTGAGACATCGTTCGTTCTTATCCGTTTTTCGGCCGAGCTTACCGCGTGCCCGGGCCCAGCGGCCATGCCACTTTCGCGGTGCGCGGCCTTAGAACGGGAACAACAGCGGTATCAGCCCCACTGCGAGCAACAGCACGAGGAGGGTGAAGGGCACGCCGACCCGGACGAAGTCGGCAAAGCGATAGCCGCCCGGGTTGAGCACCAGGGTATTCACTGGTGATGAAATGGGCGTCATGAAGGCTGCCGAGGCCGCCAGCGCCACGGTCATCGCGAAGGGGTAAGGCGAGGCCCCCAGGTGCTCGGCAGTAGAGATGGCCACGGGCGCCATCAGCACCGCCGTCGCCGTGTTGGATATGAACAGGCCGGTCAGCGCGGTGATGATGAACAGGCAGGCGAGCAGTGCCAGCGGGCCTGCATCGCCGAACAGGCCAATCAGACCGTCGACCGCCAGGGCGATGCCGCCGGTCTTCTGCAGCGCCAGCGCAAAGGGCAGCATGCCAACGATCAACACCAGGCTCTGCCAGTGGATGGCCTTGTAGGCGCTGTCCATGTCGATGCAGCGGAACAGGCCCATCAGCAGGCAACCGATGAGCGCGCAGAGCACGTTGGGCAGCGTGCCGCTGACCATCAGGCCCACCATCACCGCGACCGCAAGCAGGGCGAACGGTGCCTGCCGCGCCGCCGGCGCGACATCGTCGACCTCTGCCGGCAGGCTGAGCACGAGAAAGTCGCGGCTCAGCCCCTGCAGGCGATGGATGTGCTTCCAGCTGCCGGCCACCAGCAGGGTGTCGGCCGCCTTGAGCTTCTCGTCCACCAGCAGACCGTCCAGCGCCCGCTGCTGGCGACGCAGCCCCACGACGTTGAGCTTGTGACGGCTGCGAAAGCCGAGCTCCTGAATGGTCTTGCCCGGCAGACGCGAGTCAGGAGGCAGAACCACTTCGGCGAGGCCAAGTTCCTGGGCATGGTCGCGGTAGTAGGAGTTCGACAGATGCAGCGGCTCCAACCCCAGTTCGTCAAAGGCGCCGAGCAAACCGATGGCGGGGCTGGCGATATCGGCCAGCAGCACGTCGCCGACGAGCAGTTCGGTGTTGCCGGTGGCCATCAACAGCAGTCGGCGAAAGCGATGCTGGCGCTCGATTGCGATGACGTTGATGCCGTACTGCTTGCGCAATTCGAGGCCGTCGAGGATGCGATTGGCCAGCACCGAGCCTGGCCGCACCCGCAGACGGCGTTCGCGCTCGGCCAGGTGATAGGCGTCGCAGAGATCGGCGAGCGACAGGCGCGGCGTGGCCGCACGTTGCTGGCCCGGCCGGTCCAGCCAGCGCCGGGCCAGCAACATGTACACGATGCCGAGCGCCAGCACCGCCAGCCCCAGAGGAGTGAAGGAAAAGAAGCCGAAGCCCTCCAGGCCAGCACGACGCAGTTCGCTGTTGACCACCAGGTTGGGCGGCGTGGCCACCAGCGTGAGCATGCCGCTGATCAGGCCGGCAAAGGCCAGCGGCATCATCAGACGATTGGCTGCCGACTGCGTGCGTGCGGCGATCCCCAGCACCACGGGGATGAAGATCGCGACCACGCCCGTGGAGCTCATCACCGAGCCGAGCCCGGCGACGGCGAGCATCAGCAGGACCAGCAGACGGGCCTCGCTGCTGCCGGCGCTGCGCACCAGCCAGGCGCCCAGGCGATAGGCGATGCCGGTGCGCACCAGGCCATCGCCAATCACGAATAGCGCGGCGATCAGCACCACGCTCGGGTCGCTGAAACCGGCCAGTGCCTCGTTGACCGAAAGCACGCCGGACAGCGGCAGGGCGATCATGGCCAGCAGCGCCACCACATCCATGCGCGGTCGATTCAGAACGAACAGGATGACGCAGGTGGCGAGCAGGACGAGGACCAGTAGCAGATCGCCGTTCATGGCTCAGGGGTAGCCGAGCAGGGCCTTGATCTGTGCCAGGTTGGCTTCGACCCAGCTCCGATCGATCGGCCCCCAGTCGCGGATCTCGTAGTGTCCGGCGTTGTGTCGCTCGCCGGCGTCCTGGTGGAACCGGCAGTCGATATCCAGTTCCGCCAGGGCTGCGAGCGTGTCCTGCGCGGTACGCCGCGGCATGCCGGTCGCCTCGGTCAGCGCCGGTACGCTGGTCGCCGTGCCGCTGTCGATCAGCCAGGCGACATAGAGACGGCGGTAGAAGCTCGTACGAGTCTTGCTGACGGTCATGATCGTGTCCCTGCCCGGTTGACGCTCAACTCAGCAATAGCATGCCGATGTAGGTCGCCGCGCCGGCGGTATAGCCGAGGAAGGCCAGCAGGCTGACACGCTTGAGATACCAGATAAAGCTGATCTTCTCCATGCCCATGGCGGCCACACCGGCGGCCGAGCCGATGATCAGGCTGCTACCGCCGGTACCGGCACAGTAGGCCA
>Ga0209300_1000073_pt1 | contig 65007 bp, 58 predicted proteins | sample Shrwel_input2_RT_FD_187535 | JGI IMG/M metagenome (GOLD analysis project Ga0209300, IMG submission 187535) | Subsurface microbial communities from deep shales in Ohio, USA - Utica-3 well 1 S input2 RT (SPAdes) (version 2) ... | reverse complement strand
CACCTGGTCTACCACTGTCTGCTTAAAGGCCAGGGTGTAATCGCGCTGGGTACGCTTAACTCGTTGGTTCATCACGTTCTCCCAAAGTGAGAAGGGAAACGTGTCAACTCTATTCAGGACGGGTCACAGGCACAAAAAAAGCCGCTGATGGCTCAGCGGCTTTTCTAGATTCTGGCGGAGGGGGAGGGATTCGAACCCTCGAAGCCTTTCGACTTACGCACTTTCCAGGCGCGCTCCTTCGACCACTCGGACACCCCTCCGCAAATTGTCGTCCCGTCGGGTGGCGTTGACCATGTCCGTCAGAACGGCGCACATACTATCGAGCTAAGTGCTGTTTTGCAAGCGATTTTCCTTTTCGGCAGGGAATCACTTGAGTACCGCGTAGCTGCCCTGGGCTTCCATGCAGAGCGTGTCACCGCAGTAGACGCGCTGCACGAGCTTGATGCGCCCTCGCCCTTTCTCGGTGAGCGCGGTATCGAGCCTGGTAATGCCGTCGGCTTCGAGAGGAAAGCACTGCATGTGGTAGTCGGTCGTCACGGGGGCGAGAAAACGCTGCTGGCCTTCAGCGATCACCACGTCTTGCGCCCTGCCCCGGGCGCGCAGCCACAGCGTCGTCCAGCACCAGCCGAGCAGCGTGGTCTCCGCGGCGAGCGCGCCGCCGAAGCCGGTGCCCTTGTCATTGAGGTTGGCATCCAGCGCGACTTGCCAGTGGAGCGTCGTCGCGTCCCAGGCGGGCGAGTGAATGCCGTAATGCGCGACCTGCGGGATCGCCTCGCGCAACCAGGCGAGAAAGTCCTCGAGGTCGTCTCCGTCACTGGCCTCGGGCAACGGCAAGCGGGGATGCATCACCCCCGGACGGCGTGGCGAAGCGTTCACGACCAGCGCTCGACGAAGTCGCTCGGATCGCGCTCGGGCAGCGGCTTGTGGCGCCCGCCCATCTGGCCGAGATACAGAAAGCCGACCAGTTCGTCGTCCTCGGCGAGGCCGAGGCCTTCACGCACGGTGGGGTCGAAGGCGTAGTGGCCGGTGCGCCACATGGCGCCCAGGCCTTGCGCCTGCGCCGCGAGCAGGATGCCATGCGCCGCGCAGCCGGCGGAAAGCAGCTGTTCGATACGCGGCACCTTGGGATGATCGGGCGTGACCTTGGCGATCACCGCGATGATCATCGGCGCCCGCTTGGGCTTCTTGCGCGCGGCGTCGAGGTGTCCGTCGTCGATGTGCGGATTGAGGCGCTGCTCGGCCTTGGCGTAGAGCTCGCCCAGTCGGTCGAGCCCTTCCCCAGAGAATTCGATGAACCGCCAGGGCGTCAGGTCGTCATGGTCAGGCGCGCGCAAGGCGGCGCGATACAACGCGTCCAGTTGATCGCGGTCGGGGGCGGGCGCGGCCAGTTTTCCCATCGAGCTGCGCTCGTGCAGTAAGGTCATAGCATCCATGAACATCTCCTTGGCCGTCTGAATAGGATAATGATGTGCGGCCGACAGCGCGGACGTTCAATGGCGTTGCCGCTCGCTTTCCGCAAAAGGCCTGCTTACTGGCGCGCGAGGCGTAGCGGCAAGGGCGGCCGCTCGCCGGGTGTGCCCCGCCAGGGGCTGATATCCAGCCCGCCACGCCTCACGTAGCGCGCCATGACCAGCAGTCGCTCCGGCCTGGCCCGCGCCATGAGATCGACGAACAGGTGCTCGACACAGTGCTCGTGAAAGTCCTGATGCTGCCGGTAGGAGATCAGGTACTTGAGCAGCGCCTCGCGCATCAATTTGGGGCCGCGATAGCGAATCAACACGCTGCCCCAGTCGGGCTGGCCGGTTACCGGGCAATTGGACTTGAGCAGGTGCGAGTGCAGCGTTTCGTCGACGACCTCTTCGCCGACTTCGATCAGCTCAGGTGTAGGCGTGTAGTGCTCGATGCTCACGTCGAGATCGTCCAGGCACTCGCCGGGCAGCGCTCGGGGCGTCAGGGCATCGTCCTCGACGCCGAACAGGGCCACCGCCACCGGCGCGCCCGCCGCCTGGGCCAGGTCACGCTCGAGCGTGTCGACCACCGCCGCGCGGCTGTCGAAGCGCGTCTGATTGAAGCTATTGAGGTACAGCTTCCACGACTTCGACTCGATCAGCGAGGGCGAGTCGGCGGGCAGCCGGAACCGGGCCACGGCGACGATCGGCTTGCCCTTCGCGTCGAGCCAGGAAAGCTCGAAGGCGTGCCACTCGTCCTCTCCTTCGAACGGCAGCGCGGCGTCATCAAGCCCCAGCGGCGCACGGTTGGCCTGCCGGGGAATGGGAAACAGCAAGCCGGCGTCGTAGTGCTCGGGATACGCGGACTCGCGCCCCAGCGGTGCATGCTCGAGGGTCTCGTCACGTTCGCTCATGTCAGCTCCGGATCCCCTTGCCACGTTCGAGCATCCACAACCCCACCATGAAGAACACCACGATGAAGACCGCGATGGCCACCAGCGCCCCGCCGACCGGAATGTCCGAGACGCCGAGAATGCCGTAACGGAAGGCGTTCACCATGTACAGAATGGGGTTGATCATCGACACGCCTTGCCAGAAATTCGGCAGCATGTGGATCGAATAGAACACCCCGCCCAGATACGTCAGCGGCGTCAGCACGAAGATCGGAACGATCGAGATATCATCGAACTTGTTCGCTACCAGCGCGTTGATGAAGCCGCCGATGGAGAACAGCAACGCCGTCATGATCACGACGGCGATGGTCACCCAAGGATGATGGATCGAGAGGTCGGTGAAGAACATCGACACCACGGTGACGATCAAGCCCACTGCCAGACCACGCGATGCCCCGCCAACCACGAAACCGGCGAGAATCACCCAGTTGGGCATCGGCGAAACCATCATCTCCTCGACGCTGCGCTGAAACTTGTTGGAGAAGAAGCTCGAGGCCACGTTGGAATAGCTGTTGGTGATCACCGCCATCATGATCAGCCCGGGGACGATGTAATCGATGTAGGGGATATCGTCCATGGGCCCAATGCGCGAGCCGATCAGATTGCCGAAGATGATGAAGTACATGGTCATGGTGATCGACGGCGGCAACAGCGTCTGCGGCCAGATACGCATGTAGCGGCGCACTTCCTTGGTCACCAGCGTCCACAGGGCGATCCAGGTCTGCCAGGCATTCATGAGCGCACCTCCACCTTGTCGGTGGATCGGCCGCTTTCGGCGTTGGCGTGTTCGACCATCGACACGAACATCTCCTCCAGACGGTTGGCACGGTTACGCATCGAGACGATTTCGAAGCCCTGTGCGGAGAATTGCGCGAAGGCATCGTTGAGCCGCTGACCACGCTCGACGGAAAGCGCCAGTTGCGTGGCATCGACGCGTTCCACGCTGAAGCCTTCAAGCGTCGGCACGGTCTCGATCGGATGTGCCAGATCGAGCAGGAAGGTCTCGGTATTGAGTTGGGCCAGCAGGTCACGCACGCTGGTGTTCTGGACGATATCGCCATGATTGATGATGGCGATGTTACGGCACAGGCTCTCGGCCTCTTCCAGATAATGCGTGGTGAGGATGATGGTGGTGCCTTCACGATTGATGCGCTTCATGAATTCCCACATGCTGCGGCGTAGCTCGATATCCACCCCGGCGGTTGGCTCATCGAGAATCAAAAGCCGCGGGCGATGAATCAACGCACGCGCGATCATCAGGCGACGCTTCATGCCCCCCGAAAGCATCCGCGCGCTGCCCTTGCGCTTGTCCCAAAGGCCGAGATCGCGCAGCAACTGCTCGGCGCGCGGCTTGGCCTCGCGCATCGGCATGCCGTAGTAGCCGGCCTGGGTCAGGACGATGTCCTCGACCTTCTCGAACTGGTTGAAGTTGAATTCCTGCGGCACCACGCCGAGATGATACTTGGCCTTGGCGAAGTCCCGGTCGATGTCGATACCGAACACACTCACGCTGCCACCGGTCTTCTGCACCAGGGACGATACGACCCCCAGCGTGGTGGACTTGCCCGCTCCATTGGGGCCGAGCAACGCAAAAAAGTCGCCTTCGGCGACATCGAGATCGATGCCCTTGAGGGCATGGAAGCCATTACCGTAGACCTTGGTCAGCCCGCGGATGGACAGTGCTGGTTCTGCCATCTGGCGCACCCAATTCTTGATATTCGAAAGAAACCTTGCAAAGACAGCTGACAATGCGGGCAAATCGAGAAAAATCAATGCCTCGAACGATGCACTGTGCGGCAAGGCAAACAATGAGAAGACGAAGTGGCGTCCCATAGGGGGTTCGAACCCCTGTTACTGCCGTGAAAGGGCAGTGTCCTAGACCACTAGACGAATGGGACGTATCGAGATAGGAGGAGTGGTGTTTGGCTACCAAATTTGGAGCGGGAAAGGAGATTCGAACTCCCGACCCTCGCCTTGGCAAGGCGATGCTCTACCGCTGAGCTATTCCCGCATCACGAACAATACTGCTACTGCGACCATAAGCTGGAAGTGGCGTCCCATAGGGGGTTTGAACCCCTGTTACTGCCGTGAAAGGGCAGTGTCCTAGACCGCTAGACGAATGGGACGCATTTTGGAGCGGGAAAGGAGATTCGAACTCCCGACCCTCGCCTTGGCAAGGCGATGCTCTACCGCTGAGCTATTCCCGCATTTCCAGCCACACGAGGTGAGTTGGCGTCCCATAGGGGGTTCGAACCCCTGTTACTGCCGTGAAAGGGCAGTGTCCTAGGCCACTAGACGAATGGGACGTGTCATCACTCGCCTCGTCGAGGTGCGGCGTATATTACTGGGGCCCCCTAAAGGTGTCAACCCTCTGTCACGGCGCCCTTTTCTCATGGTCGCTTCATCCCCATATTGTTAACTAAGTAGCGCCCGGCCCATCACGTCCTTAGAACGACTCAAGGGCCTCAGCATGGCGCATCACAGTACCCGTAACGCAGGAGGCGGCAATGAGCGAGAAAGTGCACAAAAGCGAACACGAGTGGCAGCAGCAGTTAACGCCCGAGCAGTATCGCGTGACGCGTGAGAAAGGTACCGAGCGACCTTTCACCGGTGATCATCAGGTCTCCGCCGAACAAGGCATCTACCACTGCATCTGTTGCGGCGCTCCACTCTTCGAGAATGAGCATAAATTCGATTCCGGATGTGGCTGGCCGAGTTTCGACCGCCCGCTCGCGGATGCCGCCGTCGAGGAGCACTTGGACACGACGCATGGTATGCGCCGCGTCGAGGTTACGTGCCGGCGCTGCGACGCACATCTTGGGCATGTATTCCCCGACGGTCCACACGAGACCACCGGGCAGCGTTATTGCATCAACTCGGTATCGCTCGACTTTCACCCCGGCGAGTGATTCATCTGAATGAGTCATTCATCCAGGAGGCGTTCATCTGGAGAGTGATTCGTCACGGCCGCCGCTCTGCTACCATAGGCGGCCGTTTGTTCGAGCTGGAGTAAAGACGATGCTGGGTTGGTATCCCGGACACATGCACAAAGCCCGCCGTCAGATAACGGAGGCGCTACCGGAAATCGATGTGGTACTCGAGGTTCTCGATGCCCGTCTACCCTACTCCAGCGCCAACCCCATGCTGGCCGAGTTGACCGAGCACAAACCCGTGCTCAAGGTGCTCTCGCGCGCCGATCTCGCCGACCCCGAGCAGACCGAGCGCTGGGTGGAACACTTCAACGCTCAGCCCGACATCCGCGCGCTGGCGGTAACTACCACCCAGTCGCGTGAGTTGAAGCGCATCCCCGCGCTGTGTCACGAGCTGGCCGGCCATGTGCGCGCCGACCGCGACGTGCGCGTGATGGTGATGGGCATTCCCAATGTCGGCAAATCAACGCTGATCAACGGCCTGGCCGGCAAGAAGCTCGCCAAGACCGGCAACGAGCCGGCGGTCACCAAACGTCAGCAGAAAATACGCCTGGAGGGTCGCGTTGCGCTGATCGACACCCCCGGCGTGCTCTGGCCGAAGATCGAGGATCAGGCCAGTGCCTATCGCCTGGCGGCCAGCGGCGCGATCCGCGATACCGCGATGGAATACAGCGATGTCGCCATCGTCGCCGCCGCCGAGCTGGCCAAGCGCTATCCAGAAGCTCTCAAGGCGCGTTACAAGCTAAAAACGTTGCCTGCCTACACCCCCAATCCGGAAGCCAGCAGCGTCGAGGCCGATGGACCGCCGCATCGTGACCTGCTGGCGCTGGCCGGTTTCGATGGCCAGGCCATCGTCGAAGCCATCGCCGCCAAGCGGGGTGGCCTGCGCGCCGGAGGCGTCGTCGACATGCATCGCGGCGCCGAAGTGTTACTGCACGAACTGCGCGACGGCAAGCTCGGGCGTCTGACGCTGGAGACGCCGGACGACATCCCTGTGCCCGAGGAAAGCGATCCCTCACTGGACGAGTCACCCTCCCCGGCCTAAACAACCAGGCTTTTACCCTTCTACTTCAATCGCCTATTCCGGTGCGGGCCATTTGCGTGGCCCGCGCGCCACGGTATGCTAGGAAGCGGCGCAGCAGCCCGCCCCGAACGGTACGGAAACACCGCCTCCACCCCACCGGCTGCGCAGCAAACGGAAGCCCCATGGATACCGACACGCCCATTCGGAAATCGCACAAGCTCGATAACGTCTGTTACGACATTCGCGGCCCGGTACTCGACCACGCCAAGCGGCTCGAAGACGAAGGTCAGCGCATCCTCAAGCTCAACATCGGCAACCCCGCATCCTTCGGTTTCGAAGCCCCTGAAGAAATACTTCAGGATGTGATGCGCAACCTGCCGACGGCCCAGGGCTACTGCGATTCCAAGGGACTTTATTCGGCGCGCAAGGCGATCATGCAGGAATGCCAGCGCAAGAGCATTCCTGATGTCAGCGTCGAAGACGTATTCGTCGGTAACGGCGTCTCCGAGTTGATCGCCATGGCCATGCAGGCGCTGCTCGACGACGGCGATGAGGTGTTGATTCCCGCGCCCGACTATCCACTATGGACGGCATCGGCCAACCTTTCCGGCGGGCGACCGGTGCATTATCTGTGCGATGAACAAGCCGACTGGGCGCCGGATTTGAACGATGTGCGTGACAAGATCACCGCGCGTACCAAGGCTATCGTCATCATCAATCCCAACAACCCCACCGGCGCGGTCTATCCGCCGGAAGTGGTCAAGGAGCTGCTGGCGATCGCGCGGCGCCACGGCCTGGTGGTGTTCTCCGACGAGATCTACGACAAGATCCTCTACGACGAGGCCGAGCATGTTTCCACCGGCGCCCTGGCCGACGACGACCAGCTCGTGGTGACGCTCAACGGACTATCCAAGAGTTATCGCTGCGCCGGGTTTCGCAGCGGCTGGATGATTCTCTCGGGGAATCGCGGCAAGCAGCGCGCCGACGACTTCATTCAGGGGCTCAACATGCTGGCCTCTATGCGCCTGTGCGCCAATGTGCCCGCGCAGCACGCTATTCAGACAGCGCTCGGCGGCTATCAGTCGATCAACGACCTGGTGTTACCCGGTGGGCGTCTGCTCGCCCAACGCGACATCACCTACGACAAGCTCAACGCCATTCCCGGCGTCAGTTGCGTCAAGCCCAAGGGGGCGCTGTACGCCTTCCCGCGTCTCGACCCCGAGGTCTTCAACATTCAGGACGATCAGAAGTTGGTGCTCGATTTGCTCCTGCAGGAGAAGATCCTGCTGGTCCAGGGCACGGCCTTCAACTGGCCGACCCCCGATCATGTGCGCATCGTCACCCTGCCCTGGGCCGACCAGCTCGACGATGCCCTCGACCGCTTCGCCAATTTCCTTTCGCGCTACCGCCAATGATCCGCCCCCCGCCCGAGCCATGCCCGGTTCGGGTAGGGATCATCGCATTTTCAACGATTATCGATATTTGTCTTGAACCCCAAGGCAATACGCCGTATCTAATGGCCAACAAGAATCGACATGACCATTGCTGTCTCACTGACTGAGGGAACCCATCGATGATGCGAATCCTGCTGTTTCTGGCGACCAACCTGGCCGTGGTAATCGTGGCCAGTATCACCCTGCGAATACTCGGGGTGGAGCCCTATCTCAACGCCAACGGGCTCAACATGAATAGCCTGTTGATCTTCTGTTTCGTGATCGGCATGGCCGGGTCATTGGTATCGCTGTTCATCTCCAAATGGATGGCGAAGAAGAGCACCCGGGCCAAGGTCATTGAGCAGCCCAGCAACGCAACCGAGCAGTGGCTACTCGACACCGTCCGCGAGTTGGCTCGTGATGCGGGCATCAAGATGCCCGAGGTGGCGATCTTTCCCGCACAGCAATCCAACGCCTTCGCCACGGGCTGGAACAAGAACGATGCCCTCGTCGCGGTATCCGCCGGTCTGCTCGAGCGCATGCGCCCCGAGGAAACTCGCGCGGTGCTGGCGCACGAAATCGGCCACGTTGCCAATGGCGACATGGTCACGTTGGCGCTCATTCAAGGCGTGCTCAACACCTTCGTGATGTTCTTCGCGCGCATCGTCGCGCAACTGGTGGATAGCTTCCTGCGCCGCGACGACGACGGCGGCGGCCTGGGCTTCTTCGGTTATTTTGCGGTGGTCATCGTCGCCGAAATCGTCTTCGGGTTGTTCGCTTCAATGATCGTGGCCTGGTTCTCGCGCTTCCGCGAATACCGCGCCGACGCCGCCGGTGCCAAGCTCGCCGGTAGCGGCGCAATGATCAATGCTCTGGGGCGCCTCAAGGCCGAAACACAGATGAAGGACCAGATGCCGGATACGCTGACGGCCTTCGCCATCACCTCCGGCCAGACCCGCAAGATCATGGAGCGGTTTTTCTCCAGCCACCCGCCACTGGATGATCGCATTCGCGCCCTCAAGGAAAGCGCTTACCGCGAATAATCGCGGCACGTGACCGCGCAACGCAAAACACCCACCGGTCCTGAATTCATCAACAGGTCGGTGGGTGTTTTCATCTAGGGGCACCGTATGACGCCACTTGCTACGGCTACGCTACTTCCACTTACTACTTGTTGGAAAGCTTGACCTTGAAACCGAAGCCTTCGAGAGCATCGCGCAAGCCACCCTTGTTCTGCTTGAGCTCGACACGCAAGGTGGAAAACTCACGGCGCAGCGGATACTCGGCACGGTAGGCGTCGAAGCCCGCCGCCATGCCCATGCGTCGGCGGTAGCGATCGAACGCCAGCATGTCGCGGCGCACGTCGTAGCAGGCCCGCGTACATAGCGACAACGCCTCCAGCGGCGGCGCCCAAGGCGTCAGTACGACCTTGCGTAGCCAAGGGTCCGGCTTGAGCTGGCCGAGCTTCTTGCGCGCCGGCAAGCCGAAATGGCGCATTGCCGCCTGATAGACCAGCTCGGTGCCACGCATCTTGCCGTCGATACTGTGCCCGGCGATATGCGGCGTGGCGATATCCACGAGGTCGTAGAGACCCTGATCGATACCCGGCTCGTGTTCCCACACGTCGAGCACTACGCGCAAGTCATTGACACGTTCGAGACGCTCACGCAGCGCTTGATTATCGAGACAGGCGCCACGTCCGGCGTTGATCAGTACGGTGCCCGGCGCCAAGGCCTTGATGCGCGCGGCATCCAGCAGATGCCGGGTCGCATGCTCCCCATCCGACACCAGTGGCGTATGCAAGCAGACGATATCGGCACGCTCGAGCAGGCTATCCAGCGCCAGGAAGTCTTCGCGGCCTTCCGCCTCGGCACGTGGCGGATCGCAGATCAGGCACGTCACGTCGAGATCGTCGAGGCGCTCCGCCAGTCGGTTGCCTACATTGCCGGCGCCGACGATGCCGATGGTTTTGCCAGCCAGATGAAAACCATCTTCCTCGGCCAGCAGCAGCAGGCTCGAGAGCACGTAGTCGACCACCGAGTCGGCGTTGCAACCCGGGGCGTTGGCGAAGCCGATGCCCGCCTCCCGCAGGTAGTCGAGATCCACATGGTCGGTGCCGATGGTACAGGTGCCGACGAAGCGCACGCGGGAGCCGTCGAGCAGCGCCGCATTCACCGGTGTAATCGAGCGCACGACCAGCAGGTCCTGATCGCGGACCGCCGCCGCGTCGATATCGCGGCCGGGCAAGCGGGTGATATCACCTAGCTCCCCGAAGAAATCGTCCGCCAGGGGGATGTTTTCATCGACCAGGATGCGCATGACCTTCTCTTTTCTCCCTTGTTCACGTCCGACGGCCGGTTACAATACGCGCGGGGCGCATTCGCTCGTCCACGGCTAAACCTTAGACGGCGCTCGCCGGGGATTCGATACCCGCCGGGAATGTCGATAGTAGGCCCGTGAAAGACACGTCACAAGCCCATTGCCAACCACAACGGCGCCACCAGGAGTTCTCGTGATCGTCCGCTGGGAAAGTGAACACGACTACGTTCTCGTGCATGTCCACCAGGATATGTTCGGTGACTGGATATTCAGCCGCGCCTGGGGCCAGATCGGCACCCAGTTCGGCGGCCTCAAGCATCAACTGGCCGACAGCTATGCACAGGCCACGACATGGCTCGAGGATGTCGCGCATATCCAGTCCTCGCGCGGCTTCGCCAAGGTCTTCGAGGCCAGCGACGACTCGAGCCCCGAGGCCCAGGAAGCCATGCGTCAGTTGTCACTGCTCGACGGCCTCTGACCCCAAGGCCCTCATCATAGGCCCGCTACCCTCAACGGTGTCGGATCAGGAAGCAATGGTGCAGATCCGGGCGCCGTGCGAAGTCCGGATCGAACGTCCGCGCCGAGATATTCTCCACCACGAAACGCTCGCCGATGGCGGCGTCGAGCGTGAAGCGCCGCTGGTTGTTGGAGAACACCAGCGTGCCGCCTGGTGCCAGGCGCGCCATCGCCAGCTCGATGAGCCGCGCGTGGTCGCGCTGCACGTCGAGCACGTCATCCATCTTCTTTGAATTGGAGAACGTCGGCGGGTCCATGAAGATCAGGTCGAACTCACTACCCGCCGTTTCCAGCCACCGCAGGCAGTCGTCACGGATCACCCGATGCCGGCTGGGATCGAGGCGGTTGAGTGCGAAGTTATCGCGCGCCCAAGTCAGGTAGGTATTGGACAGATCGACGCTGACACTATCACTCGCCCCACCCAATGCCGCCTGAACCGTCGCCGTTCCCGTGTAGCAGAAAAGATTGAGAAAGCGCTTTCCATCCGCCATGTCGCGCAGCATTCGGCGCACGGGGCGATGGTCCAAAAACAAACCAGTATCCAGGTAGTCACGCAGATTGACCCACAACCGCGCCGGCCCTTCGCTGACCTCGAAACGTTCGCCGCTGGCGCCCTGCTTGGCATACTGCGCCTTGCCCGATTGTCGCGTGCGCTGTTTATAGTGAACGTCCTCGGGGCGCACGCCGAGCACCTGGGGGATGACCTCCAAGGCATCGAACAAGCGACGTTGCGCCTGGCGCGGGTCTACCGAACGCGGTGGCGCATATTCCTGCACGTGGACGTGGTCGCCGTAGACATCCACCGCCAGGGCGTATTCCGGCATATCCGCGTCATAGAGCCGGTAGCAGCTCTCGCCGGATTGCTTGAGCCACTTCTTCAGCCGCTTGCGGTTCTTCTGCAGCCGGTTGGCGAACATCTGCGCGCCCTCGTTGCGCGGCGCGCCCGACGCCTCCTGAGCGCCCTTTTCGCCTGCCGAGTCGCTCTCGACCGCGTCCTTACCAAAAGCCCCGCGCGCGTTACTCTCCGCCACGACCGGGATCAGCAGCAACTTGCAATCCAGCGGCCCGTTCTTGAACGCATACTGCTTGGTAGCCCGCAGCCCGGTGCGGTGGCCCAAGTCGGGGTTGCCGGTGAACAGCGCCAGTTGCCAGCCCTCGAACTCGGCGCGCAAACGCTCACCGAGGGCGGTGTAAATAGGCACCACCTCGGGCAATTCACCCAGGCGTTCGCCGTACGGTGGATTGGTGATGACCAACCCCGGCCCGTCGATGCCTTCAGGGCGCGTCAGTTGTGCCACCTCGGCCCCTTCCAGCTCGATCAAGGCAGGAATCCCCGCACGCATGGCGTTGGCCTTGGCCGCAGCGATGGCCGGCGGGCTCTGATCGCGACCGAACAGCTTTGATTTTACGCGACGACGCCCCACGTTGGCACGCGCCTGCGCCTCGCGCTTGAGCTCCTGCCACACGCCGGGGTCGTGGCCCGCCCAAGCCTCGAAGGCGAAATAGTGTCGCGCCAGCTGGGGGGCAATGTCCGCCGCCATCAAGGCTGCCTCAATGAGCAACGTGCCCGCCCCGCACATGGGATCAACCAAGGGCTCACCACGCCGTGCCCGCGCCGGCCAATCGGAACGCATCAACAAGGCGGCGGCGAGATTTTCCTTGAGCGGTGCGTGGCCTGCATCGCGGCGATAACCCCGCTGATGCATGCTGCCGCCGACCAGGTCAAGGCCCAGCAGCAAGCGCCCACGATGCAGATGCGCGTAGATACGCATATCGGGGCTTTTGAGCTCGATCACTGGGCGCTCGTGGCCAGCCGCCCGCATCGAATCGACGATGCCATCCTTGACGCTCTGGGCCCCAAAGCGCGTGTGACGGATGTGTTCGGATTGCCCATGGAAGTCCACGGCCAAGCTGCTTCCAGCACGCAGATGTGCGCGCCAGTCGACCCGGCGGGCAGCCTCGACCAGTGCCTCCGGGCGTTCTACATCCTGTTCGCGCAAAAGACACAGCACCACGCGATTCGCCAGGCGTGACCACAGGCAGGTGCGATAGGCCATTGCCACATCGGCCTGAACATGGACACCTGCCACGGTCGTCCCGGTCACCTCCGCGCCGAAGCCCGCGAGTTCATCGGCCAGCAAGCCCTCGAGGCCCTTGGGACAGGTAACGAAGAGCGTCAAGGATTGGGATTGCACATCGTTCATAAAGTCATCATCCCGGCGCCACGCGCCGGTCATATTCCTATGGTTTACATGGAACGTTTGGCTTATGCCAAATCGCTGGTCGACAAATCCGCATCAAAGCACTAAACATTAAAGGTAGTAGCTACTGAAAACGCATGCGTTTCGTGTCCGGACGTTCTGGTTCATGGCGGTGATGGGTACCCATTGTCGGCATGTACTGTCAGATCTCAACAATCGGTTCTTGATAAGAGGCCATCCGATGAAACGACAGAAACGTGATCGCTTTCAGCGTGCATATGTTCACGGATACAAAGCCGGCATGACGGGGCGCTCTCGCGATGATTGCCCCAGCCAGGACATCAACCTCCGTGAGTACTGGATGAGCGGTTGGCGTGAAGGTCGTGGGGACCAATGGGCCGGCATGACGGGGATTTCCGGCATCCATCGAAACCCCATGGTACTGTGATGGTAGAACCCTTCGTGGCACCTGGATCGACGCCCCATTGACAGGTCCATGACAAGGCCCGCATCGCGGGCCTTTTTACGTCACAGCACGTGGCATCAGGGCCCCAGCGCATTCACCCACCAGCGCTGGCCCCCGATAGATGAAGCCAGTATACAGCTGCACGAGATCGGCCCCCGCATCGCACTTGGCACGCGCCGCATGCCCGCTATCGATACCGCCGACGCCAATGATCGGCAGTGTCGGTAGATGACGGCGCAACTCATGAATCACCCGATTGGAAGACTCGAACACCGGGCGTCCGGAAAGCCCCCCCTGCTCCTCGGCGTGCACGAGTCCCGCCACCGCCTCGCGTGACACGGTGGTATTAGTGGCAATGACCGCATCGACAGCGTTGGCCGCCAGCGCCTGTGCAACGAGCGCGACGTCGTCGTCACTCATGTCGGGCGCGATCTTCACAGCCAGAGGCACGCGCTGGCCATTGGCATCGTCGAGGCGATGCTTTTCCTCGACCAGCGTGCCCAGTAACGCCTCCAGGTGCTCGCCGAACTGTAAGTTGCGAAGTCCCGGCGTGTTCGGTGACGACAGGTTCACCGTGACGTAATGCGCATGCGCATGCACCTTGCGCAGACACGTCAGATAATCGTCCACCGCGCGTTCGACCGGCGTATTCAGGTTCTTGCCGATGTTGATGCCGATCACGCCGTCGTAGCGACTCTTGCGTACATTGGCGACAAGTGCGTCGACGCCAGCATTGTTGAACCCCATTCGATTGATGATCGCCCCCTTCGCCGGCAGCCTGAACAGGCGCGGCCTGGGGTTGCCCGGCTGCGGCTTGGGCGTCACCGTGCCTACTTCGACGAAACCGAAGCCCAGCGCCCCGAGCGCGTCGAGGTGCTCAGCATTCTTGTCGAGCCCCGCCGCCAGCCCCACGCGGTTGGGAAACGTCAGTCCCATCAGCGTGACTGGTGCCTCGACATGCGAGCTCATCCACCTGCTCAGCCCCAGGCGATGACCGGCATCGAGTGACGTCAGTGCAACGCCGTGGGCAGTTTCAGGGTCGAGTCGAAAAAGCAACGAACGGGCCAGGGCGTACATGGATCCTCAGACAATATAATGAGCGGCAAGAGGTAAAATGGGCATGCAGTATAGCGTAGCCACGCCCAAAAGCGCAGAGCCCCGCGTTCGCGCACGGCGAAGCGGGGCCCGCGTCGAAGTGCGTCAGTCTCCGACTACCAAGCCTTACGGCTGAGTATCGAGCTGCTGCACGCGTAGCGTGTAGTTGTTGACGCCACTCATCGCGCTACCGAATTTCTGGCCTTTCACCCAGACGGTGTAGCGCCCCGGCTGTAGTGTGGTCTCGATATCGAAATCACCTTCGAAGCCTTCGCCTTCGTCGCTGGCCACGACATCGCCGTTCGCGTCGAGAATCCGCGCTTCAAGGCGGTAGGTGCCCTCGTTGCCGGGGAAAGTAGAGCTAGTCACCGACACTGTGCCCGCTTCCACCACATCGAAACTCAACACCTTGCCCTGCTCGCGAATGGCCAGGTCGGTCACGATCTCGTCGAAGGCATCGGGCTGAGCGACCTCGTCATTCGACGTCTGCGCACTGCTCTTTGCCGAAACGCCAGCTTGAGCGCCCTGCGATGCCGACGTGTCGGAAGCGGCTTGATCGGCTGACTTCCGGTCAGGTGCCGCAATCGCTGCCACCTCGTCGTCACCATCGACGAACGCCGTCGTACGGCCGTCCTCGCCAGGGCCACCAAACATGATGCCGCCACCGTTGTCGACACCGCTTTCTTCACTGGTCAGTTGATTGCCCTGGGCATCCAGGCCACTAACCGATACGGTAAAGCTGTTGCCACCCGACATGGCCGATCCAAATTTCCGACCGGAGACTCGCAACACGTAATCGCCAGGCTCCAGACGCTGTTTTAGCGTCAACCCACCGTTTTGTCCAAGCCCACTGCCTGAGGCGATTTCATTGCCTTGAGCGTCGAGCAAGGTCGCTTCGACCCGATACGCGTCGGACTCACCCGGCAGCGTCGAGGTCTGGAATTGATAGCGCCCCGCCTGCTCAACGGTGAAGGGATGCTTCTGTGTCCCACCGAAGAAAAAGCTCTGGCTATGTGCATCGGAGCTCGACTGAAAGAAATCGGTCAGATCGACCTTGCCGGCGGCCTCCTGCGCCTGCTGCAGCGCAGCGCTTTGTGCCATGGCCGGCGACGCCGTTCCAGCCAATCCCAAGGCTACGACTACTGAGGTTAGTACGCGATAATTCATGGGGCTTCTCTACTTGGCTTCGAACCTGAGTCGGAGCACAGCATATCAGAGACCTCCGCGCCAATGCTCCATTCACGGATTCGACTAGGTAGGAAAAAAGACCACCCCGTGCACGAAGCGCGAGGTGGTATGCGTAGAATGACTTATCCCTCGCCGTTGCTCTCGGCGAGATCGACCAGTTCACGAATGGCCACTGCGAATAGCGGGAAGCCGCCTTGGGTGCCCGAGCGCACCTCGTCGAGCAGGCCGCTCCAGCGCTCGACCAGGCCCGCGTGGCGCTCCAGCCATTGCTCGACACGGGGCTCCACCTCACGTGGTGCGCCATCCATCTTGAGCACGCTGACGGTGAGTGCTAGTTGCTGGCGATCGAGGTCGTCGCGGAACGTCTCGCGCGCCTGCGCCTGCCAGCTGTCGCGCACCTCCAGCGCATTGATCTGGCCATTCATCCACGGCAGTTCCAGACGATGGCCGATGTCGTAGTAGACCTCGGCGACACGCTGGATCTTCTCGTCGGTGGCACGCGCCGCCTCGATGATGCCCAGCCCGGCATACAGGCTGTGGGTTGCTGCGACGATGCTCGCCAGGGACGTCGGTACGCCGGCTTTTTCCAGCTCACCACGACGCGCGTCCCACACTTCATGGTCCTCGCCGCGCAGACGCTTGCCGATGCCCTCTTGCAGTTGCGTGATACGCGGCGCGAAGTATTCCACCGCCTCCTGGATGCTCTGGTTGGCGCGATGACGCAGGAACCAGCGCGTCCCCCGACGCAGCAGCCGCATCAGATCGAGCATCATGCCGTACTGGACACGACTGTCGATCTGATAGTCGAGCGCCTCGATCTGCTCCCACAGGCCTTCGAGATTGAAGCAATCACGCGCGATGAGGTAAGCCCGAGCCACTTCTGCTCGTGAGGCCCCCGTGGAGTCACGCAGACGCCGCACGAAAGTGACCCCCATATGATCGACCAGGTCGTTGGCGATCTGCGTCGCGGTGATCTCGCGCTTCAAGCGATGCTGATACATCTCGTCCGGGAAGCGCTTGACCAGTGTCTGCGGGAAGGCCCGCGCCATGTGCCGTTGGACATGCGGATTATCCGGCAGGTCGGAAGCGATCATATCGGTCTTCAGCGCGCTCTTGGCATATGAGATCAGCACCGACAGCTCGGGCAGGGTCAGGCCTTTTTCCATATTGCCGCGTTCGACCAACATCTCGTCGGTGGGCAGAAATTCCAGTTCGCGATCCAGTCCGCCAGCAGCTTCCAGTTCATTGACGAAGCGCCGATAGGGGCCCATGCCCTGCTGACTGAGAATCTCCGACAAGGAGAGTGCCTGAGTCTGGCGATAGTTATCGCGCAGTACTAATTCACTCACTTCCTCGGTCATGCTCGCCAGCAACTCATTGCGCTGCTTGTCGGTCATGTCACCGGCTTTGACGATGTCATCGAGCAGGATCTTGATATTGACTTCATGGTCGGAGCAGTTGACCCCACCGGCATTATCGATGAAATCGGTCGTGACGCGTACGCCCTGCTCTGCAGCTTCCATGCGCCCGAGCTGGGTAAAGCCGAGATTGCCGCCTTCACCGATCACCCGGCAGCGCAATTCATGACCATCGACACGCAAGGCATCGTTGGCCTTATCGCCCACCTCGGCATGCGTCTCGTCGGACGCCTTGACGTAGGTGCCGATGCCGCCATTCCAGAGCAGGTCGCAACGCGAGGTAAGAATCGCGCGAATCAGTTCGTTGGGCGACAACTTGCCCGCCTTGATGCCGAAGGCCTTTTTCATTTGCGGCGTGATGTTGATGGACTTGGCATCACGCGAGAACACGCCACCACCCTCGGAGATCAAGGCGGTGTCGTAATCCTCCCAGCTCGAGCGCGCCAGCTCGAACATGCGCTTGCGTTCCTTGAACGACGCCGCCGGATCCGGGTCGGGGTCGACGAAGATATGCCGATGGTTGAAGGCGGCGATGAGGCGGATCTTGTCCGACAACAGCATGCCGTTGCCGAACACGTCGCCCGCCATGTCGCCGATACCCACCACGCTGAACGGCGTTTCCTGAGTATTGAGGCCCATTTCGCGGAAGTGACGCTTGACCGATTCCCAAGCCCCCTTGGCGGTAATTCCCATTTTCTTGTGGTCATAGCCATGCTCGCCCCCGGAAGCGAAGGCATCACCCAGCCAATGACCGTATTCCAGCGAAATAGCGTTGGCGATATCCGAGAAGGTCGCGGTGCCCTTGTCGGCCGCTACCACCAGATAGGGATCGTCCTCGTCGTGACGTACCACGCGCTCGGGTGGCACGGTCTCACCACCTTCCAGGTTATCGGTCACGTCGAGAAGCGCGCGGATGAAGGTCTGATAGCAGGCAATGCCCTCCTTCTGCACCGTGTCACGGTCGGCGCCTTCAGGCATCCGCTTGCAGATGAAGCCGCCCTTGGCGCCTACCGGCACGATGACGGCATTCTTGACCTGCTGCGCCTTGGCCAGACCCAGGATCTCGGTGCGAAAGTCCTCGTGACGATCGGACCAGCGCAGTCCGCCGCGCGCGACCTTGCCGCTGCGCAGGTGAACACCCTCGACGCGCGGCGAGTAGACGAATATCTCGAACATCGGCCGCGGTTTAGGCATATCCGGCACTTGCGTCGGCTCGAGCTTGAGGGCGATGTACTCCTTGGCCTCGCCGTCTTCGCGCCGCTGGTAATAATTGGTGCGCAGAGTGGCCTGAACCAGTGCCATATAGCGACGCAGCAACAGATCATCATTGAGGCTGGCGACCTCATCGAGCAGGGCCTCGATGCGCGCCACGCACGCCTCGATCTCGCTGTCACCCGCGGTATCGTCGGGATCGAAGCGCAGTTCGAACAGCGTTACCAGCTCGCGGGTGATTTCCGGGTGGCTGGCAAGGGTATTGGCGATGTAATCCTGCGACAGTCCGAAGCGCAACTGTTTGAGATAACGCGCGTAGGCACGCAGCACCGCCACTTCGCGCCACGCGAGATTGGCACCAATCACGAGCCGATTGAAGGCATCGCTTTCGGCATCGCCTATCCAGATGCGCGTGAATGCTTCGATGAAGACATCACGCATTTCCTGCAGATTGACGACCCCATCGCCGCGGTGCTCGAGCGTAAAATCGTGAATCCAGTACTCGCCGGCAGGACACTCGACATTGTAAGGGCGTTCGCTGATCACGCGGAGCCCTAGATTCTCGAGCACCGGCAACACATCGGAGAGCGGGATGGGTTGATCGGCATGGAACAGCTTGAGGTTGACCCCGTCGATGTTCTCCTCGACTAACCGATACAGGCTCAAGCTGATCGGCGCGTCGCCGTTCAATTCTCCGAGATGGTGGATATCGTAAACGGCAGTGCGAGCCGAGAAGTCTTCGCGATAGCTGCTGGGAAACGCCTCGCGATAATCCTGCATCAGGCGGTTAGCCTGTTCCTCGCCGTAGCCCTCGACCATGGCCGCCTGCAGATCGTCCCGCCAGCTACGCGAGAGCGCCGCGATCTTCTTCTCCAGGCGTCGTATGTCGTATTCGGCCGGGCGCTCGCCATTGAAACGCAGAATAAACTGGATCCGCGCCAGCACCGACTCGGACAGATACGTATTGAAATCGCCAAAGGTGGCGTCGAGCTCTTCGCAGAGCAGATTCTGGATGCGTACGCGCAATTCGGTGGAGAATACATCGCGCGGTACGAACGCCAGGCACGAATAGAATTTGCCGAAGCGGTCCTCGCGAATGAACAGGCGCACCTTGCGCCGTTCACGGATATTGAGAATACCAAAAGCAGTCTGCGCCAGTTCCTCGGTATCGATCTGGAACAGATCGTCACGCGGATAGACCTCGAGAATCTGCGTCAGTTGCTTGCCATTGTGGCCTTTGGGATTGACGCCCGCGGCCTTGATGACGGCGTCGATCTTCTTGCGCAGCACCGGCACGTTGCGCGGCGATTCATTGTAGACCGTCGAGGTATAGAGCCCCAGAAAGCGCCGCTCGCCGATTACTCGACCGTCTTCGTCGTAACGGTCGATGGAGATGTAATCCGGATAGGCGGGGCGATGCACGCGAGCGTGATAGGCGCTCTTGGCGAAAGACAGAAGTTCCGGCACCAGCACGTACTGATCGTCCTCGACGCCTTCGTCGGTACTGATGCGCTCGCGATAACGCGCCTGGTCGAGCTTGAACACGCCCAGTTCGCTATTGGGTATCTGACGCAGTCGATCCTGGCCCTCCTCCTGAAGCACCTCATACTCATCATAGCCCAGGAAGGTGAAATGATCGTCGAGTAGCCATTCGAGGAAGGCGATGGCCTCTTTATGGTCATCGGCCTTGACCTGCTTCGGGCGCTGCGCCTTGAGTTCCTTGATCGCCTGGCGCACCCGATCGCGCATGGGATCGAAATCTGTCACCGCTGCGCGCACGTCGCGCAGTATTTCTTCGAGGCTAGCGTGCAGATCATCCAGGGTCGCAGTGTCGGAATGGCGGTCGACCTCGACCAGGATGATCGACTCACGCGCTTTCGGCGCGTTCTTGGCCTGAGTCGACGTCACACGCTTGAGGTGATGCTTGGCATCGCGCTCCACCGCCAGCACGGAATTATGGATCGCATGCACGGTCAGCCCGCGGCGATTGAGCTCGATACGCACCGAGTCGACGAGAAACGGCATGTCTTCGTGCAACACAGCCACAACGGTATGCGGCGACTGCCAGCCATGTTCCTCGAAGTCGGCGTTGAAGACGCGCACCTTGGCCTCGCTGGGATCATGCGTCTGCATGAAGTGCCACGCTGACAACGTGGCGCCGTAGATATCATCCAGGCCGCGCTCGGCCGCTTCCTCGAACGGCGCCGAGGCATACAGGTCCTCGGCGAAGGCGGTAATCTGCTCCACTTTTTCCTGCGGCAGCCGCTTGGCCAGTTGTTCCTTGAGCTGGGCGAGAAAGTCTTCCTTGCCCTCGATCGCGACGTGTTGCATCAAGCACCTCGGCTACGACCGGCCACCCTTCATGGCGACCGATGAATGATCCTTCGGCGGCACGCACGCGTATCGCGTGCACCACCACGGTGACACGAGCTTACTCCCCTCGCGCGTCAAGCCCCACCCATGTGACGCACCCTCATGGCATATGCCGGTTATGCATGGGCCGTATCACGCGTGCGCTGGCGCTTCCCGGCGTTCCAGCAGCACGCCACATTCGCAATGATCGGTATACGGAAACTGATCGAACAGTGCGAAACGGGTCACGACATGCGTGGCACTCAACGCGTCGAGATTCGCCTCGAGCGTGTTCGGGTTACAGGAAATATAGACGATACGTGAATAGGCTTTGAGTTGCTCGCAGCTATGCACATCGAGCCCGGCCCGCGGCGGATCGACCAGCGCCGTGGTAAAGGCATGCTCATCGAGCGCCATCTCCGCCACGCGCCGTCCGCTTTTCTCGCCGGCCAGGGCTGCGCTGAACTCCTCTGCGGACATCCGCACCACCACGGCGTTGGCCACGCCATTGGCCTCGAGATTGACGTTGGCCGAAGCCACCGAGGTCCGCGAAATTTCAGTGGCCACCACGCGGCGGAAGTTCTCGGCCAGCGCAATCGTGAAGTTGCCATTGCCGCAATAGAACTCCACCAGATCGCCATCGCAGCTTTCGCGAGTCACGTCCCGCGCCCACCCCAGCATCGACCGGCAAATCGCCGCATTGGGCTGAGTGAAGCTGTTCTCGACCTGTTGATAGACGAATTCGTGGCCTTCGACATTCAGCCGCTCCCAGACATGATCGCGCTCGAGCACCAGACGCTGCTTGCGCGCTCGACCGATGATCGAGACGTTCAGAGCTTCCTGTAACGCTCGTGCCTCTCGCTCCCAAGCCTCGTCGAGTTGGCGGTGATAGATCAAGGTCACCAATGCCTCGCCACTCAGCGTGGTCAAGAACTCGACCTGGAACAACTTGCGCCGCAGGGTATCGCTTGCCAAAAGCGCGTCACGCAAGGCGGGCATGAGCGCGTTGATGCGCTCTCCGGCCACCGGGTATTCATCCAGACGCACGATCTCCTTGCGCTTGGGATCGGCAGGGTCGACCTCGAACATGGCATAGAAAAGATCGTCGCCGTCATGCCAGATACGAAATTCGCAGCGTTGCCGATAATGACTCGGCGGCGAGGGAAACACCTCCAGCGGCGGTGGGGAGAAGCGCGCGAATTGCGCCGTGATGCGCTCGCGCTTGGCCTCGAGCTGAGACTCATAACGTCCGGGGTCGACGACGGGTACGGCCACGAAAACTCCTTTCAGCAAAAACTCGCGATGTCGCCGCAGCGACACCGTCTCATGGAAATCAGAAGGTTAAAACAGTGTCAGGCAATGCCAAAGAGTACGGTGCATCGAAGCCATAGCCCGCCAGGGTATGTGCCAGGCCCGCTTGTTGCGGCGCGCTGGCCCAGCTCGCGTCGCTGTCGCACGCTTCACGCCAGACCTGAGGAACGACCTGCGCCACGCGACGCGCGATGGCGTCACCGGAGTCGATCCACACGATTTCGCGAGGCGAATGTCGCTCGAGCGCCTCGCGCAGCAGCGGAAAGTGCGTGCATCCCAGCACCACGGTATCGAGACGCGACGCTTCCCATAACGGCGCCAGACTCGCGGCGATGACCGCATCATCCCAGGGCATTCCGGTCAGGACGCGTTCGGCCTGCGCGACCAGAGGATCGGCGGCCAGCCTCACCACCGTGCAATCCGGCGCGAACTCATCGATCAAACGCTGCGTATAAGGGCGCGACACCGTCGCCGAGGTCGCCAGCAACCCGAACACGCCGCTGCGTGAAGCATGGGCCGCCGGCTTGATCGCCGGCACAGTGCCGATCACCGGAATACTCAGGCACTCGCGCAAGGTGTTTAGCGCCAACGTGCTGGCCGTATTGCAAGCCACCACCAGGGCGCGCGCACCACTCGCCTCCACCGCCGCGCGACACACCGCGACGATCCGCGCGACCAGCCAGGCATCGGGCTTGGTGCCGTACGGCAACGCAGCGTTGTCACACACATACGCCAGCGGTGCGCCGGGCAAACGCGTGCGCAAGGTGCCCACCACCGAGAGCCCGCCGACGCCTGAATCGAAGATCAGAATCGGCGCCGTCATGCACGGGTCTCCGCGAAGTGCGCCAACAGCATATCCACCAAGGCCCTCAGGCGCGCGGGGATGAATTCACGCTCGGCATACAACAGATGGACACTGATCGGCGCCACGCTGAACTCGTCCAGCACGCGGACCAGCCGCCCGGCCTCGACTTCCGGCTCCCCCAGGAACGCCGGCTTGTAGACCAGCCCCATGCCGCGTATCGCCGCCTCGGTCAGGGCGCGTCCGTTATTACAGGCCATGACCGGGCGAATACGCACCCGATACGGCGCTCCGTCGACCTGGAAGTGCCAATAGTGGCCTTCGCGCGCCAAGCTATAGTGCAGACAACGATGCCCGCGCAACTCGGCGGGATGCGTGGGCGTTCCGTGCCGCGCCAGATACTCCGGCGCGGCATAAACGTGGCGCGGCATGTCCATCAGCGGTCGCGCGATCAGACTGGAGTCTTCCAGCTCGCCGATACGCACTACCAGGTCGAAATCCTCGGCCACCGGGTCAACACGGCGGTCCTCGAGCACGACATCGAGCATCACCGCTGGATGACGGTGCTCGAACGCCTGCAAGGCGGGTATCAGCGCACGCACGCCGAAATCCAGCGGCGCGGAGAGCCGTAGCCGGCCGCGCACCTCGCCACGCTGCTCGCCGAGCCCGGTCTCCAGTTCCTGCAACTCATCGAGCAAGCGACTCGCCCCATTGAGATAGCGTTCGCCTTCGGCAGTTAGTTGCAAACGCCGCGTGGTGCGCGTTAACAACCGCACTCCCAGGCTGGCCTCCAGCTTGGCGATCTGCTTGCTGACCATGGCATTGGAGAGTTCCAGCTTGCGCGCACCGCCCGCGAAACTGCCGGCCTCGACCACGGCACGAAAGATGTGCATCGCCTGCAGGCGGTCCATACGACTTCCTCGAAAATACGTGCGCCCATTCTACCTTACCCGCCCATGCGATGAGATAGATCGACTTGCCTCGAGGCAAAATACTGTTTATTTTTACAGTATTCCGCCATTTCGTTTTCGAGGTCCCGCCATGTCCATGACGCCTATCGCTCTCGCCGCGTCCACCTCGGCGCCAGCATCGAGCGACACCCTGCCACGCGGCGCCAGCGGCTTTCCGTCTCCGGCAGACGACTACCGAGAAGCACCGCTGGATCTACATCACCATCTGGTGCGCCGCCCGGCCTCGACGTTCTTCATGCGCCTGGAAGGCGATGACCATCGCCACGCCGGCCTGCACCACGGTGACTTGCTGGTGATTGACCGCGCCCTTTCACCACGCCCCGGGCATTGGCTGGTCGCTGCCATCGATGGCGAACTGAGCGTGTTGCGCCTCGAACGTCGTGAGGCGCAGCTTTACCTCGCGCCGTCACGCCCCGGCCTGGCGACACTACCCTTCGAGGCCAATGACGACCGCTTGTGGGGGGTCATCTGCTATACCATTCACGCCTTGCCCGCCGAGGGCGAGCAACCGGCCGAGCCGTCATGTTCGCGCTGATCGACTGCAACAACTTCTATGCTGCCTGCGAGCGTCTTTTCGAACCGCGTCTGGAGGGCGTTCCGGTGGGCGTGCTGTCCAACAACGACGGCTGTGTCATCGCACGCTCCGAGGAGTTCAAGGCGCTCGATATTCCCATGGGCATCCCCACCCACAAGATCGACCCGACACTGAGGCGTCGCGTAGTGCTGAAATCCTCCAACTACACGCTTTATGGCGACCTCTCGGCACGCGTGCAACAGGTCCTGGCGCACCAGGTACCCACGCTGGAGCCTTATTCCATCGACGAGTGCTTCCTCGATCTACGCGGCTTGCAGGAGGACTGGCACGCTCTGGGCGCGCGCCTGGTGCGTAGCGTGGCGCGAGAAGTAGGGCTGCCGGTATCCATCGGTATCGCCCCGACGCGTACCCTGGCCAAGCTCGCCAATCGCCAGGCCAAGGCGCAGTCGACGCGCCCTCAGGTGTGTGTTTGGCAAAGCGCCAACGCGCCCGAATTGGCAGCCCACCTGGCTCGGTTGTCGCCCCGCGAGGTGTGGGGCGTGGGCGAGCGACTCAACGCACGCCTGGCCGGCATGGGCGTGCTCACCGCCGCCGCGCTGCGCGAGACACCCGACAGCGAGCTACGACGGCGTTTCAGCGTAGTGCTGGCACGCACCGCCAGCGAACTCAACGGCCATCCCTGCTTGTCGATGAGCGACCTGGAAACCCCGCGCCGCAGCATTCTCTGCTCGCGCTCCTTCGGGCGCCCCCTGAGCGACCACGCCGCCCTCGCCGGTGCCTTGCGCCATCACTGCCAACGCGCCGGCGAAAAGCTACGACGCGACGCCATGCAGGCTTCGGCCATTGGTGTCTACCTGCGCACCAACCCGCACCACACCGGCACGTTTCGTCATGCCTGCGAGTGGACTGCATTGCCCTTTCCCAGTGCCGACACGCAACAACTCAACCGCGCGGCGCAGCGCCTGCTGGCACGCTTATGGCAACCGGCAGCCTATCAGAAACTAGGAGTGATGCTCGCCGAGCTGACGCCCCGCCAACAAAGCCAGACGACGCTCTTCGATGGCGCCGAGCCCGCTAGGCGAGAGGCATTGATGGAAGCCTGGGACGCGATCCGTGCCCGCTACGGACGCCAAGCACTGACCCTGGGCCCGCAGCCCGGCGACGCCTCCTGGCAGATGAACAGCGCCTACCGCTCGGCATGCTATACCACGCGTTGGGACGAACTGCCCCGCGCACGCGCCCGATAACCGCTATGGCATTCACATGGCGACATCGCTCAACTCAACGGCGAAGGCGCCTCACGGAATTCAGCGTAAAGCTCCGGATAGCCTTCCTGCAGACGCGCCAGTTCGGCTTCGGCGCCTTCCGGCAGCGCCTTGGCCAACCGGTCCAGATCATCTTCGTCGAAGTGCTCGCGGATCAACGGGAACAATTCCTCGCGCTCGCCACGCAGATAGGCCCGATGCGCCTCGAGATAGGCCCGGAGGTCTTCGCTGAAGCGATCCATGGGCACTACCGCGTCCATCAGGATCATGTCGAGATCCTGAGAGAGCCGGGCCAGACGGGCATTGAGTGCCTGATAGTCGTCGGACAAACGCTGACACAGATCTTCGGCCTCTGGTGCCCGTGTGTTCAACTGCTCGGTGCACATTTGCTCGAGTGGGGCGGTGAATCCACTCATGTAGTCGAGGATGTAATCCACGACCTCTCGCATCAGCTGAAAGTTGGGACGCTCACCTCCCGCCAGAGTCTTCTGCTTGAGCTGCAACACATGCAGCAGACGCGCCATGTTGGCGTGGTCTTGGCGCAGTTGAGTCAGCATGGGCATGTACAGGCCTCCTTTGCTGTCGAAGCGTGGCAGCGCGGGGTATCCGGCAGCCTCTTTGCCAGTCTAGGCGAGAGTGGTCGAAGACTCCCACCTTCCCCGACGGGAAACATCCCATCGGGGCTCGAATGTTTTACCCTAGCGTGTATGACAAGATTACGCCTGTTGGCCGAAAGTCTAGAGACGATTTTCGGCGACTCGACTCACCCACCGGTGGCATACACATGGACCTGTTCGCTTCTTCCCAATCCGATAACACGCCGCTGGCCTATCGCATGCGGCCGCGCCGTCTCGACGACTACGTCGGCCAGGAAGCACTGGTCGGTCCCGGCAAACCGCTGAGCCGCATGGCGGAAAGTGGCGCGGTACGCTCGATGATCCTGTGGGGGCCACCGGGCGTGGGCAAGACGACCCTGGCCGATATTCTCGCCGATGCTTCAGGCGCCATGCTCGAACGCTTATCAGCGGTGATGGCCGGCGTCAAGGACATCCGGGCCGCCGTGGAACGCGCTCGCGAGGGGCAGGTGCGCGGACAGCCGACGCTGTTGTTCCTCGATGAGATCCATCGCCTCAACAAGAGTCAACAGGATGCCTTGCTGCCGCACGTCGAATCCGGGCTGCTGACGCTGATCGGCGCGACCACCGAGAATCCCTCCTTCGAGGTCAATTCGGCGCTGCTCTCGCGGGCGCGCGTCTATGTGCTGCGCAAGCTGGACGTCGACGACTTGCTGCGTGTACTGCATCAGGCCCTGACGGATACCCAGCGCGGCCTGGGAGAGCGCCATATAGAGGCCGACGAAGACGTGCTGGAAACCCTCGCGCGCTCGGCTTCGGGCGATGCGCGACGCGCACTGGGCCTGCTGGAGACGGCCTGCGACTTCGCCGAGCCTACCGAGAACGGCGAGCGCCTGACCCTGCAGGCGCTGCATGAAGTCCTGGGGCACCAGGCCAGCGCCTTCGATAAACAAGGCGATCATTATTACGACCTGCTCTCGGCGATCCACAAATCGATACGTTCGTCACGCGCCGATGCTGCGCTTTTGTACATCGCGCAATTCGTGCAGGGCGGCGGCGACCCGCTCGATGTGGTGCGCCGCCTCGCCGCCATCGCCTCGGAGGACGTCGGCAATGCCGAGCCCCGCGCCCTCCCGCTGGTGATGGCCGCCTGGGATGCCTACCTACGCCTGGGCGACTACGAAGGCCAACGCGCCATCGCCCATGCCGCACTGCATCTCGCCATCGCGCCCAAGAGTAACGCCATCGATCAGGCCTGGAACGCCGCCAAGCAATTCGTCGCCGCGAACCCCGACTTCGAGGTGCCCACCTACTTGCGCAACGCCCCCACCAAGTTGATGGAATCCCTCGGGCATGGCGAAGGCTACCGCTACGCGCACAGCGAACCCAACGGCTACCCCGCCGGCCGCGCGCACGACTGCTGGCCCTCGGAGCTCCCCGCGACCACGTTCTTCGCGCCCACCGAATACGGCCAGGAAAAACGCTTCAAGCAAATGCAGGCCTGGCGCGCCGAACTCGACGCTCAGGCCGACGGGACGTCATGAGCCCCCGCCGCTTTCTCGGCCTTAACGACGGCGGCACATCTCGGCGGGGTGGCGTAGCTGGGTCAGTAGATAGCGCTTGAGGTCATCCGCTGCACCGATCTCATCCAGTGCCGTCGCCATACATGACAGCCAGGCATCGCGCTCCTCAGGGCCGATATCCAGATGGCGATGCGCCGCTGGGATGGCGATCGGCCCGAAACGCTCGCGATAACGGCTCGGCCCGCCCATCCAGCCGATCAGAAAGGTCGTCAGTTTATCGCGCGACTCGCCAAGATCGGCGGGATGCAAGGCGCGAATCCCTCGCGCCTCGGGCAAACGTTCCATGGCATCATAGAAGCGATCCACCAATTCATGTACCGCCGCCTCGCCGCCCACGGCACGCAACGTGCTGTCACCGACACCAAACACCATGGCGTCAGATATCTCATGCCGTCCGTCGTTCATGCCGAATTCGCCAGTTGCAGGGTAACGTCGTGAATCAGCCGAAGGTCATTGAAGCGGCTGGCCTGGCTCTCCGACTGATGTAGCTGAAAGGCGCGTTGCTCACTACGCGGTAGACCCTGGTACTCGGCGATCACCTGGAAAAGCCAGATCTCGTCGCCCCATTCCATGTCGCTTTCCTGCAGGTAGGCCAGCGCACTGATGCCCATGGGATCGGGGTGATCGATCACCGCCAGATAGAAACTCTCCACGTCCTGCTTGAGCGCCTGTTGGCGCGCCGCCACCCGGCTCTGCTCCTCGGCCTCGGCAGGCCGTGCAGCGGCGACCGTCTGCGGCTTGTGCACCGGCGTCGGTAGCTGGTGCACGAGGTCGGTCAGCACGTGAATGTCCGGCTCATGATCCTGGGCTGGCGCGGCAGCGGCAATCAAAGGCGCGGCTTGGTTGATCAGGTCGGGCACGTCGCTGCGCCGCGCATAGTTGCCGGGTACGAAGTTGGGATGCTCACGCAGAAACGCCGCCATGCCGCTAATCAGCCGGCTACGCGATTGCTGCTGGCGGAACCGGGCCATCAGTTCTGTCAAACGGCTCTGGACTTCACGCAGGCTGGTGTAATGCTGACTGACCTGGCGTTGCAATTGACTGATCAGCAGCTTGCGCAGGGTGCCGTCGCTACCGACCAGTTCGATCAGCTCGTCGAAGTCGATGAGTTGCAGGCCATCCAGCAGGCGCACGATCTGCTTCTGGGCACGGTCGTTTTCGCGGATCTTGTCGTTCAGGCGGCTGACGAAACCGAAATCGCTGTTGAGGCGTTGCCAGAGACTATCGATGGCATCGGCGAAACGTCCATTGAGGTCATCGACCGCCTGCCGCAGGCGCAGTAACTGCTGTTCCTGGCGCCAGTATTCACCCTGGCTCTGAGCCTCGCGGTAGCTCTGCACCAGCGTACGCACCAGCTCCAGGGTTTCGCCCACATCGGCGTTGACCTGGCGGCGGGTTTCGTCGGCCAGCATCTCGGCGATCAACTCGCGCACCCTGGGGGCCAGCTTGACGCCCCCCTGCTCGTCGGGCCGCCAGACGATGCGCGCGGCCAGCAGCCGCCGCAGTGCGCTGTCGCTCAAGGCCTCCAGCGGCACTTCATCGCGACTGTAACCCTGCATCAGGGCGTCGGCGTGCTTGCCGAGCAGCGCCAGACGCTCCACGCCAGTGCCGATCAGGCGACTTTCCAACTCATGCTCGTCGCGCACAGCAAACTCTTTCATAACAAGCTTTCCTGCGTCTGCGGGCTCTCGTCGTCGACAGGCAGGTTTTCTTCGTCGCGGATGAGCCGCACCAGATCGACGAGGTAATCGATCTTGCCGGTGACCAGATAGACCTGGCGGTCAGTGTGCGGCTGCAGCAGATAACCGTGTTCCTTGAGGCGTTTGAAGACCTGCTTCATCTGGGCGTCGAGCTGCTCGCTCTGTGAGCCGAAGAAATTATCGCCGGCGAGGCGTTCGAGCTGCTCGCGCAGGCTCTGGTTGTCCTCGCAGCGGGCACTGAGTTCGGCGGGCTTGAGCACATCGCCAGGTGCCACCAGGGCATCATGGCCCATCGCCTCCTGCATCAGTTGCAGCCATTCGAGCATCGGCATCAGGCTATGCAGCACATCGCCGAGTTGTCGCGAGAGCTGCTCGCGGGCCTCGTCGTTGAGCTGTCGCCAGGCCAGGAAGTAGACACTGCCCTCGGCATTGGTGGCCAAGCGGCGATTGAGCGGTCGCAGGTACGTGTCGATCTGCTCGCGCACTTCCTCGTCTTCGAGACGACGGAAGGCCCTGTCATCGCTCACGGCGCAGACGAACTCGCCGGCCAGCAAACGCTCCAGCAGCGGACCATGTTCGATCATGACGCGACCTCCTCGGTGGTGCGTTCCTGCAGGCGCTCGGCCAGGCGGCTCAGACGCGGTTCGATGCGCTTCAACCGGCGGCGACTGGGTTGCTCGGCGTCACGGTCGATCAGGTAGCGGTTATGGAACAACAGCAAGACGTCGGACTCGGGATTGGGAAACGCCCCGACGATATGGATGCGGTTGCTATCGCAGGCATCGAACAGCATCTCGACGTTGTGATAGGCCAGCGTCCCGATCTCATCGATGGGCCAGTGAATGGCGATCTCCGATGGTCCGCGTAACAACCGCGTGAAGGCGAGCAGGAACTTACACAGGATCAGGTAGGCCATGCCGTGGCTCGAGGACTCGAGCAACTGGCGATCGCTTTTGATCACCAGGTCGGTGCCGCCCTCGTTCAAGTGCAGCTCGAGGCGCAGCAGGCTTTCGAAACTATATTGCTGGTCGTGACGCAGCAGGTCGACGACATCGGCCAGCGCATCCAGATAGTCATCACTGGGCAACGTCTGGCTGGAGTTCTCCCAGTCACGATAAAGCTGAGCGAAGCGCTTGAGCGGTTCCCAGAATCCCAACTCGTCGATGGTCGACTGAATACGCACCTCGGCCTTGTTGATGCCCTCGAGGCGTAGGTCATCGGCCACCTCTTCGGACAAGCGACGGCTCTGGGCACTGATGCGTCGATTGAGGTCGCGGAAGACGGTGAAGAACTTGTCCAGATCGGCGCCCAAGTTACGTCCCTGCTGGATCAATTGCTGCTGCTGATCTTCGAGCAACTGCAGCATGCCCCGCAGCAGCGGTAGCTGACGGCGCGGATTGATGCCCTGCTCACCCGTCCCGTTGCCCGACCCACTGAACAGCTTGGCGCGCTCGGCTTCCAAGGTCTCGACGAATCCCTGACTGGCGCCCTTGATCAGCTCGCTCTCGACCTGCTCGCAGCCCTTGCGCAGGGTTTCCACCTCCCGGCTCCGATTGCTCAGCGCCTGGCGCGTACGCTCGATGCGCTCATGCACATCGCCCGGCGTTTCTCGAGGCGGCTCGCCGGCGGCACTCGGCGTTGAAGTAAGCCCTAGCCCGTTGACCTGACCAAGCAATGGCTTGAGGGCATCGATGACTTCGCGTTCATCATTACAGCGTGCCTTGAGCGTCTTGGCGGCTTGCTGGTGCGCCACCTTGGCGTCCTGAAAATCGCTACGGTATTGGTCGCGCTGGTGCTCGGCGGCCTGCTTGTCACGTGTCAGCGTCGCTTCGCGGTCGACCAGTTGCGGCTTGCGCTCGCCCCATTCGACACGCATGAAGCGCATGTAGGCATCGAGCTCGTCGCGGCGGCTTTCGGTGACGCGAATGCGCTCCTGCAGATCGCTGATGCGCTGGCGCGTCGAGCGCAGGGTTTCGGGATCACCTCCCTGGTCCTGAAGCTCCTGATCGAAGGCAGCTTCCAGTTCCTGGCGTTGACGCTGGTGCTCGGCCTTGAGGTCCTCGAGTTGTTGCTTGTACTGATCGATGCGTGCATCGAAGCTGGCCAGTTGGCTCTGGCCATCGGCCTTGAGTTCCAACAGTTGCGCTTGATGGGTCTCATCGAGCGTACTCAGTGCCTCGCGCTTTTCCTCGCGCAAAGCCTTGTCGGCAGCCTGCTGACTGGCCAGTGCTTCTTCGGCGACTCGCTGGCGCTCCTGCTGCTGCCGAGCGTGACGTTCCTGAAGTTGATGTCGGGCATCCAGCGCGTATTCGACTTCGTCGTCGGCATGCTTGAGGGCGAGACGCGCCTGGCTCAGAGGCTCCTCGGTCCCCTGTACTCGGTCATGGCAGGCCTTGAGTTGTTTCTCGGCAGCCTGAAGGTCGGTTTCGGCGCGCGCTTGTTCGGCCTCGGCGGCATCGATAGCAGCATTGAGACTCGCCTCGTCGCGGGCATGATCGGGCAGTTCGATGGCGGCAAGATCGAGCGCCACGCCGAACAGGTCGTCGTGCTCAGTGTCGCCGAGCTGTGGCGAAAGATCACGGCGCTCGAGCAGTTCAGGCGCGATGACCTTGCCCAGATGATGCTCCCAGCCAGGACGGTGATAACGCATGAAATAGCGCAGACTGCCTTCGGCAGGATCGCGCTGACGCTGGAGTTCTTGAGAGCGCTGGTTTGCCCGATTGAGTTGCTGTTTGGCGTTTTCTCGCTGCTGCTCTGCCGTGTCGCGTTCGCGTCGCAGGGTCTCGTGCTCACGGCGCAAGCCTTCGAGACGACTGGCGGCAGCGTTGCGATCGCTCTGGGCCTGATCGACCCTGGCCTGCGCCAGCTCAGCTTCCTGAACTTCCTCGGGCACCTGGCCGGTCGAGGCGAGTTGCGCCTTGAGATCGGCCAAGCGTTCAATGCCTTGCTCGAGCCGTGTCTGGTAGGCGCCATCCAGTTCGCTGCGCTGCGTGTGGTACTGGGCTTCCAGTTCACGCTCGGATGCCCACTGCTGCTCCTGGCGAGCCGACTTTTCGTCGCCCAGTTCATTGATGAGCGCCTGGATGTCATCGCTGCGCCGCGAGAGGTTATCGGCAAGCTCGCGCAGGCGGCCATCAAGACGTGAGCGGTTGGCCGCAGAGGCCTCCTGCATCACCGCCAGATGCTCTTGCAACTGCTGGGCCTGTTCACGCCATTGCGGCAGTTCGGCCAGGTCCCGCTCCAAGGCGGGCATATCGGCCTCGGCATACTGCTCATATTGCTGCTGCAGGTCGTTCAGGCTGCGCTGGGTACGATCCAGCTCGCTGGCAAGCTCACTGATGCGGTCGTTGAACGTGTCGCGCGACTGCTCGTATTCCTGCTCGCGCGCCTGAAAGGCTTCCTGCTGAGTGTTCAGCTCGGCCTCGGTGTCGGCCAGCACGCGTTCCGCACGATGGCGGTCGGCATCCAGTTGCGGTTTGAGCTGCCAGAGTGTCGCTTCGAGATCGACGATATCGCGGTCGACATCGGCCAGTTCCGCCAGTGACTTTTGCAGCGGCTCCAGACGCATCGACTGGCGCATCTGCGCGATCCAGTCGCGCGCCTTGGTGTTGCGGATGCGAGTGACCGGCAGTTCGACGCCGTCTTCCTCGAAGATCGCCGCCAGCATGGTCTTGAGGGTGTCCATCTTGCCCTCTTTGGCATGCACCGCCGAAATCAACTTTTCCATGTGACGAATGCGCCGCTCGGGCTTGACCAAGCTGAATTTCGCGGCGGTCTGGCGCAGCTTCAAGGCCTCGCGCCGATTGCCCTGCTGCTGGGTGAAGTCATTCTGGATCACCGCGCGGTATTCGGAGGTCGCCCCGTACTTGGCCGAGAAGTCGATACCGGCGCGGCGCAACCCAGCCAACCAGTCGCCGTACTCCAGCGCCAAGACACCGTCCTGGCTTTCCACCAGATAATCCTCGGGCTGGTACGGCGCACCGACGAAGCGATATTCCAGGCCGCCCTCTTTCTTGCGCGTCAGCACGGCCTGGCAGACATTGCCGGCTTCGCGACGGTATTCGTAGATCAGATAGCTGTTGCGATGCGGCAGGTAGAAAGCATCGAACTTCATCCGCGTCTTGGGGACGACCTTATTGGGCAGTTCGCCATAAAAGACGGGCACCAGTCGCTGCAACGTGGTCTTGCCCGAGGCGTTGGTGCCACAGATATTGGTATGGCCATCGACATCCAGTTCGACGACGCCTTCCAGATGACCGTGAATCATCACGATACGTAACAAATGGGCCATGCCGCGTCCTTGGTAGTTTGCGCTTTTTTGCAAAAAGCCATTCTACCCACCGCTGGCATGCACAACCAATCGTTGGCACTTCCGCCATGCATCGACACTGATACAAGCAGCGCCATCACCCCACGTCAGACAGTTCCTACTCCATGCTGCCACGCCGCACGCATGCCCTGACGCACCTACAGGTCATCGGCCCGCGGGGGCTTGCCGACGGTTACTTCGCTGAGGTTCTCGTGGGACAAACCGCGCAGCAACGCGAACATCATGGCGAATACCAGGATGAACATCGGCAGACCGACGACGGTGATGACCTGTTGCAAGGCGGTCAAACCGGCATCGCCGGCAAGCACGATCAACATGGCGGCCAGCATCCCTTCGGACACGCCCCAGAATACCCGCTGATGCCAGGGGCCTGGATCGGGCGTGCCGGTACATAGCATGTCGACCACGAGCGAGGCCGAATCCGACGAGGTGGCAAAGAAGATCGCCACGATGACCACCGCCAGGCCCTGAATCAGGGTCGCCGCCGGGAAATGCTCGAAGAAGGCGAACATCGCCAGCGGAATGCTCTGTTCCACCGCCGCGGACAACGAGCCGGCCTGTGCGCCGAGCGCCGCACGCGCCTCTTCACCGATACCATCGATCTGCATCGCCGACCAGCCGAAGATTGCGAACCACACCAGGGTGAACATCGACGGCGCGAACAGTACCCCGAGCACGAATTCACGGATCGTGCGTCCGCGGGAGATACGCGCCACGAAGATGCCGATGAAGGGCGACCAGGTCACCGTCCATGCCCAGTAGAAGACGGTCCAGCTTCCCTGCCAGCCCCAGCCACCTTCCTCATGGGTATATTCCGCCAGCGCATCGTTCCAGAACGCCATGGGTACGATATTGGAGACGTAGATGCCAACGGTTTCGATGATCGAGCGCAGGAGGAACACGGTCGCCCCGGTGACCAGCACGAACAGCATCAAACCGACGGCCATGCCGATATTGATGTTGGACAGCACTCTCACGCCCTTGTCCAGGCCCGCCACGATCGAACACACCGCCACCGTCGTGAGAACGGCAATGATGATGACCTTGGGCAGGACGCCATCGGAGACACCCAGCAGTTCCGTCAAGCCGGCATTGATCTGCTGGGTACCCAAGCCAATCGACACGGCCACCCCGAACAGGGTGCCGAGAATCGCGAACACATCCAGTGCTTTACCCAGCGGCCCGTAGATGCGATCGCCGATCAGCGAGTAGAACACCGAGCTGAAGCGCATGGGCAGATCATAGCGGTAGATGAAATAGGCGAACGCCAGCCCGGGCAGCGTGAAGATCGCCCAAGTATGCAGTCCCAGATGATAGATCGCGAAACCCATCGCATCGTCGGCGGCTTCCACCGAGAAGGGCTCGACGTCCGGCCGTGGCGGGTTGGCGAAATGCGATATAGGCTCGGCCACCCCCCAGAACATCAGTACCGTGCCGATGCCGCCAGCAAACAGCATGGTAAACCAAGAGACGTTGCCATAAGCCGGCTTGGCATCATTACCGCCGAGGCGAATCGCACCGAAACGGCTGATGGCCACCCACAGCAGAAACACCACCCAACTGGTCACCCCGAAGATGAAGAACCAGCCGAGATTGGTGACGATCCAAGCCCGTCCGGCACCAAAGGCAGCACCGATGGGTTCAGGCGCCACGAGCAGGGCGATCAGGAAGATCACCATGATGCCGGCCGACACGAAGAAGATCGTCGGGTCGGTTTGCAGACCGAGTCTACGGGCCAGTTTTTCCATGGGTTATTCCTTTATATTTTATTGTCCTTCTAGAAATACCGTAGAAGCATATGGGCAAAGCGTCGAATGACGCGCTCAGCCAGCATCACCGGCTCCGACGATATGCGAGAATGAGCGAACTGGTGGAGTGCCAGCGGCTAGCCGCCTCCCCGTGGGTCGTATCGGCGGGTGCCAATCACCACGCCCCCGATATACTGGCCATACTCAGTTTTGCAGCGAGAGCGATCGATGATTCAGGACACCTTGCAACGCGTCTTCGGCTACGCCGACTTCCGCCCCGGTCAACGCCAGGTGGTGGAAGCCGTTACCCAGGGACGCTCGGCGGCGGCCATATTTCCTACCGGGTCCGGCAAGTCGCTCTGCTACCAGTTGCCGGCCCTGCATCTGCCTCACCTGACGCTGGTGGTCTCACCGCTGCTCGCGCTGATGCAGGATCAGCTCGATTTCCTGACCCGTCACGGCATCGCTGCAGCAAGCCTCGATTCGCGTCAAAGCCGCGAAGAAGCCTCCGCAGTGATGCGTGGCGTCAAGCACGGCGAGATTCGCATTCTGATGATCTCGGTGGAGCGCCTCAAGAACGAGCGTTTCCGTGCCTTCCTGCGTCAGGTGCCAGTGTCACTGCTGGTCGTCGACGAGGCACACTGCCTCTCCGAATGGGGCCATAACTTTCGCCCCGACTATCTCAAGCTGCCCGACTACCAGCGCGAATTCGCCATTCCTCAGGCGCTGTTGCTCACCGCTACGGCGACGCCCCGCGTCATCGAGGACATGCGTGAAAGCTTCGCCATCGACGCCGGAGACGTCACCGCCACCGGCTTCTACCGCGCCAACCTCGAGCTCGAGGTATGGCCCACCGCCGCCGATCGACGCGCTCGCACCCTGGCCGAGTGGCTCGGCCCTCGCCTGGCGCAGACACCGCCACAGCCGAGCATCGTGTATGTCACCTTGCAGAAGACCGCCGAGCGTCTGGCCGCCTATCTCGGCAAGGCGGGCATCGATGCGCGGGCGTATCATGCCGGCCTCGACAGCCAGACCCGCGATACGCTGCAACAGGCCTTCATGAGCGGCGAGGTGAATTGCATCGTCGCCACCATCGCTTTCGGCATGGGCATCGACAAGGCCGATATCCGCAACGTGGTGCATTTCGACTTGCCCAAGTCGATCGAGAACTACAGTCAGGAGATCGGCCGCGCCGGGCGCGATGGACAACCGTCCCAGTGCCTGATGCTGGGCGGACGCGACGCGCTCGGAGCGCTGGAAAACTTCGTCTACGGCGACACGCCCGAGCGCGACGGCATCGAGCGTGTCCTGCGAGACATCCATGACGCCGCGCCCCACGGCCAATGGGAGGTCCGCCTCAACGTACTCTCGCAGCACAGCAACATTCGGCCGCTACCGCTCAAGACCCTGCTGGTAAGGCTCGAACTCGAAGGCATCATCGCGCCTCGCTATGCCTATTTCGCCGAATACCGTTTCAAGTATCTGCTCGATTCGACGGCGCTGATCGAGCGTTTCAGTGGTGAGCGTCGCGACTTCGTCGCCGCGTTGATTGATGCCTCACCCCGCGCTCGGACCTGGTGCGAGCTGGATCAGGATGCACTGGCGACGCTCGGCGCCGAGCGCGGACTCGATACCTCACGCAGCCGCGTCATCAGTGCCCTGGAGTACTTCAACGACCAGGGGTTCATTCAGCTCGAAAGCAAGCAGATGACCGAGGTCTACGCCGTGCTCGCCCCCGAGATCGATATCGCCACGCTGGCCGAGCGGCTCACGGCGTATTTTCAGCGCAAGGAGCGCGCCGAGATCGAGCGCCTGCAGGCCATGCTGTCGCTGTTCGAGTCGACGACCTGTCTCAGTAGACGCCTAGCCGACTACTTCGGCGACGCCAATGCCCCCGAGCACTGCGGCCATTGCTCGGTGTGTCGTGGCCATGTAGCGCAGTGGCCCGCAGACACAACGCGCGCACCGCTCGACCCGCGTCAGGTGGCCGCGCTGTGCGCGCCGCTGCATGAGCGACTGACCGCACTACCCGATGCACCGCCGCCCAGCGACGCGCTATTCACACGCTTTCTCGCGGGGCTCACCAACCCCGTGCTGACGCGCCTCAAGGCAAGACAGCTCGAAGGCTTCGCGGCACTGGAAGACTGGCCCTACCCGGATATCCTCTCGGCCGTGAAAGCCACATCTTCAACCCAGGCGTAAATCATGCTCCATTGCAGTAGGCCCGTCCCGGCACTGGCTTCTACACTGATACAAATCACTCGAAGGAGGCGAAAACACCATGAGCGAGCTTGCCGAACTGAAATGCGAAGCCTGCAGTGCCGACGCCCCGACCATCAGCGAAGGGGAGATGCATAGCCTCGGCGCCGATATTCCCGAGTGGCGGATCGTGGAGCGCGATGGCATCATGCAATTGGAACGTGAGTTCACGTTCCGCAACTTCAAGCAGGCCCTGGCGTTCACCAACCAGGTGGGCGATCTCGCCGAGGCAGAAGGTCATCACCCGGCGCTGACCACCGAATGGGGCAAGGTTACCGTTACTTGGTGGTCGCACAAGATCAAGGGCTTGCATAAAAACGATTTCATCATGGCCGCCAGAACCGACGAGGTAGCGCAGTCCAATGTTCGAGCAGATTGAACGCGTACCCGGGGATGCCATCCTCGGGCTTATCGAAGCCTTCAAAAAGGATCCCAACCCCCAGAAGGTCGACCTGGGGGTCGGCGTTTACCGTGACGCGCACGGCAATACGCCCGTCATGCGGGCCGTTAAGGAGGCCGAGGCGCGGCTGCTGAAGAACGAGACGACCAAGAGCTATATCGGCTCGCACGGTGACCCGCGCTATGGCCAGGCAGTGCTCGAGCTGGTCCTCGGCGCGCAATCCCCGGTGCTGGCCGCCAACCGCGCCAGTGCCACACAATCTCCCGGCGGCACGGGGGCACTACGTCTGGCGGCGGACTTCATCAAGTCACAACTGCCCGGCAAGGGCATCTGGGTCTCCGATCCGACCTGGCCCAACCACTTGGGTATTTTCCATGCGGCGGGCGTCGAGCTGAAAAAGTACCCGTACGTGGACGCCGACAACCGTCTCGACTTCGACGGCATGCTGGGCGCGCTGCAGCAAATTCCCGAGGGCGATGTGGTGCTGCTGCATGCCTGCTGCCACAATCCGTCGGGCTTCGACCTGTCACGCGAGCAATGGCAGCGCGTGCTCGAGGTCGTGCGCGAGCGCCGCCTGCTGCCGCTGGTCGACTTCGCCTATCAAGGCTTCGGCGATGGCCTCGATGCCGACGCCTACGGGCCGCGCCTGCTGGCCGAGAACCTCGACGAGGTGCTGATCACCAGCTCCTGCTCCAAGAACTTCGGGGTCTATCGCGAGCGTACCGGCTGTATGATCATGATCGCTCGCGATAGCGAGCAGATGGAGAACGTGCGCTCGCAGATGGCCATCGTCGCCCGCGAGAACTACTCCAACCCGCCCGCCCACGGCGGCGCAGTGGTCGCCGAGATTCTCCATGACGAGGCGCTGACCAGCGTATGGCGCGAGGAACTCACCGAGATGCGTGACCGCATCAACGGACTGCGCCGCGATTTCGTGGAATCACTCAAGCCTTACGGGTTGGACGAGCAGTTCGCTTTCATCGCCGAGCAACGCGGCATGTTCTCCTACACCGGACTGAGCCCGGACCAAGTCGACCGCCTGCGCGATGAGTTTGGCATCTACATGGTGCGCTCCGGCCGGGCCAACATCGCCGGCCTGGCGCAAGAAAACCTGCCCTACGTGGCCAAGGCGATCGCCACCGTCGTCGGCTGATTGATAGCACCGCAAGCGCCCGATGCGTTCCCACGCATCGGGCGCTGTGTTTTATAACGTGCCTCGCGGAGCTTATTCCGCCACTTCGGGCAGCGTCTCCGAGCCGACTTCCTCTCGGAACATCTCTCGCGTGACCTCACCCTCGCCGCTCTCGAGTCGCTCAAAGAGCTCGAGCTGGCCGGCCTGACGCGCCTCCTCTTCGCTAAGCACGCCATCCTCGTCGGCATCCATCTGGCCGAAGGTCACCGCGTTGCGGCGCTGGTCGAGCGGGGTTTGCACACTCCCCTGACCGAAGCTGGCACCCGCGTCTGCTTTCTCGCTCACTTCGCCAGCCTCAGTCGCTTGTCCGCTCTGGTCTGGAGACGAGCCAATATCGCTTTGGGCTAGAACAACCCCGCTCATCAGCACCGAACTACTCAATAATAACGCCAGCATGCCGGCATATCCGACACGTCGACCAGCGCGAATCGTCATCGCTGCCTCCTTAATGGCCCTCATCACACTCTACGTTGAGTACCCGGTACTGATGTACCGGGCCTGATGCAAGCCATTGGACAAGCGATACACGTGGGGATTCCATACCGCACAGGATCACGCAGCGTAACGCGCCACATTAAGCCCCTGAGGATCGATTTCCGGGCGGCGACCGGCAATCAGATCGGCCAGCAAGTGGGCACTGCCGCAACTCATCGTCCACCCCAGGGTGCCATGTCCCGTGTTGAGCCACAGGTTGTCATACCGCGTGGCACCGATGATGGGCGTCGAATCCGGCGTCATCGGTCGTAGGCCGGTCCAGAAGTCGGCCTTGGCCATATCGCCGCCTTCCGGAAAGACATCACGCACCACCATGCTGATGGTCGCGCGGCGTTTTTCCAACAGGCTCAAATCATAGGAGGCTAGCTCGGCGGTACCGCCGACACGGATCCGGTCATCAAAGCGCGAGATGGCTACCTTGAAGGTTTCATCCATCACCGTGGACTGCGGCGCACCGCCGTCGTCGACTACTGGCAGCGTCAGGCTGTAGCCCTTGACCGGGTAGATCGGCAGACGGATGTCGAGATCCTTCATCAGCAGCGGCGAGAAACTGCCCAGGCACACCACGTACGCATCGGCACTCATCGCGCCTGCCGACGTCATGACGCGTTCAACGCGGCCCGCCTGGCGCTCGATGCGCTGGATATCGACATTGAAGCAGAATTCGACACCCAGATGCTCGCGGCAATGATCGGCCAGGCGTTGAGTGAACAAGTGGCAATCGCCGGTCTGATCGTCAGGCAAGTGCAGCCCGCCCACGAATTTACCCGGCACCCGCGCCAGCGCCGGTTCCACGGCGGTCACTTCCTGGGCATCGAGCAGCCGGTGACGTACGCCGCAATCGCTCAATACGCGTATGTCCTTGGCCACCGCCTCGACCTGGGAATCGTCACGAAAGAGCTGCAGTAGGCCACGCTGGCGGTCCTCGTAGCGTATGCCCGTGTCGCGGCGCAAGATATCGATGCACTGCCGGCTGTACTCAGCGACACGCACCATGCGCTCCTTGTTGAGGGCGTAGCGCTCGGGCGTGCAATTATTGAACATCGCCATCATGAAGCGGGCCATGGCGGGATCGGCCTTAGGCTGAATCTTCAGTGGCGCATGTTCCTGGAACATCCATTTGAGCGCCTTGCGCGGAACACCCGGCGCCGCCCAGGGCGAAGAAAAGCCGAAGGATACCTGGCCGGCATTGCCGTAACTGGTTTCCATGGCAGGCCCGGCCTGGCGGTCCACCACCGTGACTTCGTGCCCCTGAGATGCCAGGTAATAAGCGCTGGTGACGCCGACGACACCACTACCGAGAATGAGTACGTGCATGGCCTTCCCCTGCTTGGCGCTGATTGGATGCTGAGCGAAGCGCCAGTATAGGACGGAGAAGCCAGAAAATTATGAGGTAATCGACCCAACAACCAGATTATGAAATCGATTTTTATCCACCATCTGGTTTTTACAACTTAAAGAACAGCGTTTTCAAGTACTGCCATTGGCCGCCATGCGCTGCGTCAGGGAACGCCGGAAAATACCCCAGGCGAGACCGCCTGCCAGCACGTTGCCCAGCGCGGCGCCCCAGGCAACCCCGAAGATCCCCGACAGCCAGGCGCCCACCGCCAGGCACGGCAAGTAACACACGAACAAGCGCATGAAGGACAGCAGCATGGCGCGTACCGGCCAGCCCAGCGCATTGGAGGCGGACACCACCAGCATGCATAGGCCCAGCAAGCTGTAGCTGGGCAACAACCAGCGAATCAAGGTCGCGAGTTCGTCGCGAATTTCCGGATTGCCCGACAGGGCGACCGCTATCCAAGGCGCCGCCAGTGCCATGACACACCCCAGCGCCAGTTGCCAGATCACCGCCGTGCGCACCGCCAGCCTCATCAAGGCGTCGATGCGTGGCCAATCACCAGCACCGTAGCAACGTCCCAGCCAGGGCGGCAGAGACATGGTCAGTGCCAGCACCACCATCAATGAAAGCGTTTCCAGACGGCTTGCCAGACCCCAGGCCGCGACGGCAGTCTCACCCAGTTTGGCAACGACCGAGGTCGCCAGCATCGCCGCAAGCGGCGGCATCAACTGGCTGATCATCGCGGGCCCGGCGATCGCCATGAACGGTACGGCCGAGATACGCACTTCATTGCGTAGCCCATGACGCGCCAGCCAGTCGTGGGCGCGCAGGCGCACCACCAGGAACCAGATACCGATGGCAAACGCCATCGCCGTCGCCCAGGCCGCGCCAGGCAGCCCCCAGCCCGACCAGTTACCGACACCGAAGATCAACAACGGATCGAGGACCAGATTGATCAGGCTGGTCAGTACCATGAGCTTGCCGGGCAAGCGCGTATCGCCATGTGCCCGGAACAGGCTATAGCCGAAATACAGTACCGCCCCCAACCAGTTGGCCACCAACTGCGGGCCCCAGTAGCCGCGAATCAGCTCCCGCGTGGGAGCATCGGCCCCCAGCAGCGTAAAGATCGGCGTCTGCGCGGCCCACATGATCAGCACCAGTAGCGCCATCAAGGCACTTCCACCGATCAGCACGAGACTACCCAGGCGCCTTGCTCGCGCCGTATCACCGGTGCCCAGGGTGCGCGAGATTAGCGCCGCTATGGCGATGCCCAGCCCCACCTGCACGCCGATGATCAGAAACGACAGCGGGAAGGTAAAGGTTTGTGCCGCGAGCGGCTGGGTGCCCAAGCGGGCAATGAAGGCACTATCGACGAGTTGAAAGCCCAGCAGCGAAAGCACACCGATGGCCATGGGCCAAGTTTGCTGCCACAACTGGCGACGTAGCGAGGACATGGATTCCGACACGGAAACCTCATTGCGAGTCAATGATCAAGGTATCAAACAGGGCGCCCCCGGTATCGGTCGATACCGGGGGCGCCAAGACTAGCAGAAAGCGCCTTCGTGAGTGATGACGATTCAGGCATCCCAGTCGGGAGCGAAGTCCGGATTGGCGATACGTTCGCCGCTATCCAGGGCATCGATACGCGCTATTTCTTCGGCACTCAGGGTGATTTGCATGGCCTCGAGATTCGACTTCTGATGCTCAGGCTTCGTGGACGACGGGATCACCACGATGTCTCGTGCCGCGACCCAGGCCAACGCGATCTGCGCCGGACTCACATCGTGCATCTCGGCAATCTCCTTTAGCACAGGCTCGTCCATCACCTTACCTACCGCCAGCGGCATGTAACCGGTGACTTGCAGGCCCAGGTCGTGGCAATGCTCGGCCACGGTGCGGTTGGCCAGGAAGGGATGCACTTCGATCTGGTTGGTGATCAGGTGCTCCCCACCGGGGACCGAGAGCGCCTGGTCGAGTTGTGCCACCGTGAAGTTAGAGACGCCGATCTCGCGCGTAAGGCCCTTCTCGCGCGCTTGATTCAAGGCGCCTATGTAATCGGCCATCGGCACCTCGTCGTTGGGCGACGGCCAGTGCACCAGAGCCAGATCGACGTATTCGACACCGAGCTTCCGGCAACTCTCTTCGAGACTCTCGAGCAATGCCTGCGGCTGCAATTGATCCCACCACACTTTGGTAGTCAGAAAGATCTCGTCGCGTGGCACATCGCTTTGCTTGAGCGCCTCGCCTACGGCGCGCTCGTTGTCGTAGAACTGAGCGGTATCGATATGCCGGTAACCGAGTGACAGCGCTGACGTGACTGAGTCGATGACGTCTTGATCCTTGAGACGAAAGGTCCCCAGACCAATGCGAGGCAACGTGCGTTGGTTAAGCATGGTGACTCCTTGTCAGATAGCGAAAGACAGCACAAAAACCTAGTTACAAGATGAAAAATGACGCCAGGCAATCTGTCGTGCTCCTACATGAGTTGGGGACCGTTAAATTGACTTTCAACACCCGCCTCCCGCTAGATCACCATTGAGGTTGGCCAGCGACCTCCTTATGATCAACCTTAAAGTAACCATTAGTTACGTTTTCGAGAAAGCTCAGCCTCATGCCTCATTCACTCTACGCACGCATGATAGTCGCCGCCATCGTGCCCTTCATGATCATGCTGACCGGCTGCCTCGCCCTCTATCAGGCGTCCCAGGTCGAGCAGCGCACTGCACGTAGCGTCGCCCAGACCCTAGAGGTGATCGCCGACGCCAATCACTTGATGCGTCTGTTCATGGATGCCGAAACCGGTCAACGCGGTTACGCCCTGACCCGGGATGACACTTACCTGGTGCCCTATCGACGCGCTCTGAGCGCCTTTCCGCGCACCTTGAAACGCTTGCACGAGGCCTCCAACGACGCGGCACAGCATCGACGCCTCGAGCAGGCCAAGCAGCTCTTCCGGCAATGGGTAAGAAGCGCCGCCCCCGACAGCATCACCGTGACACGCAACGAGAACACCGCCCTGCCCCGGGCAAGCCATGAAGCCAGCAAACGCCGGGTGGATGAGTTCCGTGCCGTCATGGAGGCTTTCATCGATACCGCACAAGCGGCCCTGCATGCACGTCAAGCCGATAGCCAGGAGGCCGCGCAACGTGCGCGGTACATCATGGTATGGAGCATCTTGCTGGCGCTGGCGAGCGCTCTGCTGACCTGGTGGCCATTGTTTCGTCGTACCCGGCAGGCCGTGGCAGAAATCATCCAGCGCTCGCAGCGCATGGTCGCGGGAGATCTCAGCCAGCGGGTGGCACTCAAGGGACGCGATGAGTTCGCCTGGATGGCGAATGCCTTCAACGCCATGGCGGCGCGCCTCGAGGCCTTGGTCGCCACCGAAAAACGCACCAATCGCGAGCTTGCCGAACGCGTCAATGTGCTGGTGCGTGACCGAACCCGCGATATGCGGGCACGCCATGATCTCGTCGAAGCCTTGCAAGCATGTCGCAGCACGCAGGAAGCGCAATCGACGCTTCAAGGCCAGCTACCTACGGTCTTTGCCAATACCCTCGGCGGCACCTTGTGGTTCCTGGGGGGACACCCCCTCGATGAACCCCATCGCATTTGCCAATGGGGCAAAGACCAGAGCGATATTGACCGAAGCGAATGCCGGGCCCTGCGCGATAACCAGATACACGATACCACCCTCCCCGTGACGAAAGACGCAGAGGTTTGCCCACACCTGCGCACCGCTCCCCCCGGGCGCCATCTTTGTCTTCCATTGAAAGGCTCGAAGGGGTCAGTGGGAGTGCTCCACCTTCACCTCGCCAGTACCTGCGATACGTCTGATAACGGCGACCCTCACGCTGAATTCGCCCAGGGCGTGGTCGAGGACATGGCGCTCTCGCTAAACAATGTGCGACTACGCGAGCAACTCGAGGAAGCCAGCATTCGCGACGCCTTGACCGGTCTCTACAACCGGCGTTTCCTGGACGATACCTTGACGCGCGAATTGGCACGTGCCGAACGTCAGCCCGGCCCCTTGTCGGTACTCATGCTGGATATTGACCATTTCAAGCCGATCAACGATGACCACGGCCATGCCTTTGGCGACAAGGCATTGATCGAGGTCGCCGATCTCCTGAGCGACAACGTCCGGCGCGGCGACATCGTTTGTCGCTACGGCGGCGAGGAATTCGTGATCATCATGCCCGGCGCGGGCCTGGCCGCCGCACGACAACGCGGTGAACACCTTCGGCAACAGGTCGCCGCGCTGGATATCGCCAAGGACGACGGAACGCCGATTTATCTTACCGTCTCCTTAGGGCTCGCCTGTTATCCCCAGCACGGCGAGTATGCTGAAACCCTCCTGCATCACGCCGACATGGCGCTTTACGGGGCGAAGCAAAGTGGGCGCAACCGCTTGACCATCGCCGGCGACTGAGTCCCAAACGAATCGCCCCGCACAAGGCGGGGCGATTCAGGCGCAACGCTAGGTGGCGTTTACTGGCGAATGCCTTCCACCACGAGGTACATGTCAACGGTGGACGCCGTCGGGCCCAACTTGCTGGTATCGATACCGAAGTTGGACAACGTGAGCGTGGTTTCACCTTCGAAGCCTTGACGATAGCCACCCCACGGGTCATCGCCCCCGCCGATGTGCTCGACATCGATGGTGATTGGCTGCGTGGTGCCATGCAGGGTCAACTTGCCCTTGAGCTCGCCCTCGCCCTCACCGGTCGACTCGAAACCGGTCGATTCGAACGTTGCGGTAGGATATTGGGAAGCATCGAGAAAGTCATCGCTCAAGATGTGCTTGTCACGCTCGGCATGCCCCGTGTCGAGACTGCTGACGTCGACTTTGACACTGGCGCTGGCGTTTTCCGGCGAATCAGGGTCGTAACTGAACGTTCCCGTAAAGTCTTCGAAGGTGCCGAGCACATAAGAATAACCCAGATGGCTAATCTTGAATTGGATGAAGGCATGCTGCCCTTCGCTGTCGATCTTGTACTCGGCGGCGCTGGCCTGAGTCATCGGCAGCAGTGCGGCCGCGCCGAGAGCTACACCGGTTACGGTCTTGAGTAGCGATTTCGAGAACATCGTCATCTCCTAAGATGAAGGATTGAAGTACTTACGTGGCGGCACACCGCCACCTATATCGAACTCATTGGCGTCGAGGCCCACCGGGCCACCACATGCGGCGCAAGGTGTCCCGACGATCGAAAATATGATGTTTAAGCGCAGCCAGCGTGTGCCCTACGGCAAGCACTATCAGTGCCCAGGCAGCGTACCAGTGCACTTCTCCTGCCAGAGTCGCCTGACTGGGCAAATCGCTGATCAGCGCCGGTAACTCGAAGACGCCGAACACACTGATGCCTTGTCCTTCGGCAGTGGAGATCAAGTAACCACTGACCATCACCGTCAACAACAATACGTACAGCAGACAATGGCCGGCATGCGCCATCACACGCTCCCAGGCGACACCATGTGCCTCGGGCGTAGGCTGAATCAAGCGCCATACCATACGCACCAGCGTCAGCCCCAGTAGCGTCAAGCCCAGTGATTTGTGCCACCACGGCGCCAATTGATACCAACGGTCGTAATAACCAAGGCCGGTCATCCACCAGCCAAGCACGAAGAGTGCCACGACCAGAGCGGCACTCAGCCAATGCAAGAGAATACTGGGCAAGCCCCAACCATGTACCGAATTGCGCCACATGCGTGTCTCTCCACCAATCATGCCTTCAGCATAATGGCTATCGCGCGTCACGCCAGGACGCATCGAGGAAAGGCATCATTAACCACAAAGAAATAATGGCTCGCCAAGGCGAGCCATTATAAGAGAGGTGTGTAAGGGTCGAGGGTCAGAGTCAGCCTGTCAGCGCATCGAGCAACAACTTGGCCGTCGGCGCGCTGGAAGCCGGATTCTGACCGGTGATCAACAGGCCATCGCGCAGTTGGAAGGCGTCAAAATCCGCGTCGGCGCGCTCATAGTGGCCCCCCTTTTCCTTCAAAGCATCTTCCACTAACAATGGCACGACATCGGTCAGTCCCACAGCGTCTTCCTCGCTGTTCGAGAACCCTGTGACACGATGGCCCTTGACCACAGATTGACCGTCAGCGCCCTGAGCGTGCACCAACACGGCGGGCGCATGGCAGACTGCGGCGACCGGTTTGTGGGCCACGAGGAAATCGTGGATCAACTGCTGGGAATGGCGATCTTGCGTCAAATCCCACAGCGGACCATGGCCACCGGGATAGAAGACCGCGTCGTAATCTTCGGCGCGCACCTCGGCCAGCTTATGCGTATTGGCCAGCTGCGCTTTGGCCTCGCTATCCGCCTCGAAGCGGCGCGTTTCCTCAGTCAGCGCATCGGGCTGCGTAGAGGTGGGATCGATGGGCGGCTGCCCACCTTGAGGCGAAGCCAGGGTCAACTCGGCGCCCGCATCCTTGAACACGTAGTACGGCGCCACGAATTCCTCGAGCCAGAAGCCGGTGGCGTGGCCGGTATCGCCCATGCGATCGTGCGATGTCAGTACCATTAGAATCTTCATGCAAATCTCCTGGGGTGAGCGACATTCATGTCGATACCCATGAGGTGGAGACATCCCCGTGGACTTCAAGGCATCGCCGCGCCAAGCGGCCTACTCGATCGCCACTTCCACCTCGTAGCCACCGAACTTGCGCAGGTTGATGACGCCGGTATCGAAGATCAGGTACTGCCCCTTGAGTCCCATCAAGCGGCCGCTCACCTCGGGGGACTTATCGAAATTGTGTGACACCACCTTGCCGGGAAATTCCAGAACGGGATAGTGCAACTCGACCGGGGCCGCTGCCAGCGTGCCAATCGCCTGCTCGCCAACGCGTTGCTTGAGTGCCGCCAGCTCCTTATCGAGCGCGGCCAGGAGGCGATCTCGCTCAGCGGGCAGGTCTAGCGGCGCCACGTCACCTTTCAGCATTGCACGCCAATTGGTGCGATCGCCCACCACCTGCTTGAACAAGGTTTCGACCAGCCCCGACTGCAAGCGATTGTCGACCTGGAGAATCGGCAATGCCTGGATCGCCCCCTGATCGAGCCAGCGCGTGGGTAACTGCGTCTTACGCGTGATGCCGACCTTGAGCCCCGACGAATTGGCCAGGTAGACCACATGCGGCTGGAAACAATGCTGCTCGCCCCATGTCGGTTCGCGGCACGTGCCCGCATGATAGTGGCAAGTTTCCGGCTTGACGATGCAGGTATCGCACTGAGCGAGCGACTTGAAACAAGGATAGCAATAACCTTGGGCGAAACTCTTGCGAGTAGCGCGACCACAATGCACGCAGAGGATGGCCCCGGTATGCACGAGTCGCAGCGACGCCCCCAAATGCGCGTTGAGCGCAACCCGCTGGTCACCGGCCCGCAGGGTGTACTGGGCCGGCATCTCCGCATCGCCGAGCGCTATGTCCATCTTGCGCAAGGGCCCGCGCGCGGCACTGACATCCGCCACGCTGAACAGGTCGCTCATCAGTTCATCCACTTGATGGCATCGGACTCGCCAGCGTCATCGGTCGGGCCACAGCCACCGCGCTCGAGATAGCCCACTCGCTCGTTTTCAGGCACGTCATGAGTAACTTCGTATTTCATCACCGCCTCAAGACACAGCTCGGTCTGCTCTTGGCTCAATCGCTGCCCATCCGGCCATTTACGTAGTGCGATCGCTTGCTTGAAGCTGTCGTACATGGCGGGTGTCATCTGCGCCACCATCTTGTCGAAGGTCATATCACTCACTACCGTTCTCCTTTCGCGGCACGTCCACCGGCCCACCAACCAGCAGCCAGCCCAACCAACAGACCGCCCATATGCGCCTCGTTGGCGACATTGCCGAATCCAAACAAGCTCGCCATGTCGGTCATGGTGAAGACCATCCAGGCAAGCATGAACACCACCAACATCTGGGGCACGAAAAACCCGCTTCCTGGGGCCCGACGCGCCATCAGCCAGACATATCCCAGCAGCGCATAGTCGACCCCGGACATGCCACCGAACAACACAGTCCCCGTGGCGTATTGCGCCAAGTTGGAGACGAACGCCGCCACGACGACGAGCATGGCAAGGCGCGCAGGTCCCTGCAAGGCTTCGACCTGGCGCCCGAAATACCATAGCCACAGCATATTGAAGACCAGGTGCATCCAACCGAAATGCATCAACGCCGGCGACAACAAGCGCCATATCTGACCGCTGATCAGAGAGTCGCCCAGAGTGCCGACCGTCAAGCGTCCGGACACGGCATCGACGGGCACGAAGGTCAGCGCGGCGACCACGCGGTCACCGAACAGCGTCATCAAGGCGAAGATCGCCACACACAGTGCCACGCAGGCAGCCGCCAACGGCGCCTGGGTAAAGGCACTACCCATCACCCCCGACGAACGGCGTCGAGTCGAAGTGGTAGGACGCTCCGATAACTCGCCACGATGCCATTGCTCGATCAGGCGTGCCGCTTCGTCACGCTGACGTGGGTCGGCCAGCCACAGTACTTGGGTCGTCTCTGTCTCTTCGGTCACCTGGTGGCCGATACGATGCGCCCACAACGCGCGACGCAGCGCGACGATATCCTGTTGATGAGGCAGTTCCAGCAATCTGTACATGGGGGCCCTTTCAATGACGCAGACGAACGCACATAAGAAAAAGTCCGGCGGAGGGGGCCGCCGGACAAGAGCAAGGGATCATTCAAGGGAACACTTACTCTGACGACGCCCCGCCGCGATGAGTTCCCGGCGCGACGAAATTTTTTTCAATTTTTTATTTCTTCTCACGTCAGCGCGATGTCATCGGACCTCGGCGTCGCCGACTGATCGCGCGACACATCGACCCATACGAAGCGGTTGGCATCCAGATGCCGCTCGCCTTCCCAGCGATAGGCTACCAGACGCCCATATTTCACCGCGCTGTAATCGAGACAGGCAATATTCGGTGCCGGCAGCGCCGGTACCCCCTCACACCAATAGTGACCAATGAACAGTGGTGGCTCTTGCGGGCCATAATACGGTAAACGCTGCCGCTCCTCCGCGCTCAGTGGCTGATTTTCTAGATCATCAGGAAGATTATCGGGCTGAAAGACCACATCGCCATAGGTCAATGGGGCGCGTGCCCAGAAATGGGCACGGAAGGTGGTACGCGTGAAACCGTCGCCGGAATAGATTCGCAAGCCCGCCGGCAATGGCAGCGAAGGGCCTCGCGTCAATCGATCCATGACACGAAAGGCAAATGTACCTGGACATGCCGAATCGTAAAAAAAATCTTCGCTCATGCGGCCATCGGGGCACTGCGCCAGGAAGGCCGTGATGAGATCCCGATCCCAGCACGCATGCACGACCCGCAGTCCATCGCGCTCAAGACAAAGTGGCATCGTCATGAACCAATCGAGATGGGATTGCCACTCCTGAGAATGGTCACGAAACTGTGCCAACGTCTCATTGATGATACGGTTGTGTCGTGGCGAATGCTCACGCAACCATTCCCCCGCCCATTCCGACGGCGCCCGGCGACAATACGCCAGGGCATTGTACTCATGATTACCCATCACGATGTCCGCCTCGCCCGCCTCGACCATGTCACGCGCAATATTCAGCGCCAGCCGAATGCGCGGGCCGCGATCGATCAAATCGCCCAGAAAGATCACTCGACGACGCGGATGACGATACGCCCCCTCCCGATAGCAATACCCGAGCTTTTCCAGCAATGCCGCCAGTGAGGCGCCGCACCCATGCACATCGCCGATCAGATCGTAACCCTCGAGGTCTTTTCGAGCCAGCGTCATGTCACTCCCCCATCCGGCTGCTCCAGCCGAGCTTGGTGCGACAGGCCTCGAAATAGTTGTGTCCATACGGATGAAGGAGCGTCAACCGTTCTCGCTTACGGCGCACGACCAGGCGGTCACCAGGCTTTGAAACCACCTGGGTCTGGCCGTCACAACTGACATGCGGATACGCGTGGTTGGTTTCGCCGATATGCACCGTGATCTCGCTTGACGCATCGATGACGATCGGCCGACTCGACAACGTATGCGGAAACATCGGCACCAGCGTGATGGCCTCGATCCGAGGATGGACGATCGGGCCGCCGCCCGACAAGGCATAGGCGGTGGAGCCGGTCGGCGTGGCGATGATCAACCCATCGCTACGTTGGCTATAGACGAACTGGCCGTCGATGAACAGCTCGAATTCGATCATCCGCGCGGCCTTGCCGGGATGGATGACGACATCGTTGAGCCCCGAGGCCGTGCCGACCTGTTCGCCGGCGCGAAACACCTCCGCCTCCAGCAGGAAACGACGCTCGCTCTCGAAGTGCCCGTCGAGCACTTCGCCGATTCGCTCTTCGACTTCATCCGGCGATATATCGGTCAGAAAACCCAACCGCCCCCGGTTGATGCCCAATACCGGCGTCCCCGTAGCGCACAACGTCCGCGCGGCACCCAGCAAACTACCATCGCCACCCACCACGATCGCCAAGTCACAGCGCTCACCCAGTTGGCGACAGCTCGCCTCAGGATAACCATGATTGAGCAATACCGTGGCGGTGCGTTCCTCGATGATCACATTGAGTTGGCGAGCGCCGAGAAAGCGGAGCAACCGCTTGAGCGTCTCTACCGCATTGGGGCTGCCCAATCGCCCGATCAGGCCAATGGTCTTGAATGGCTGCATGGAAGCATCTCGTTGCCGGCGTCGCGGCCCGTCATTATGCGGACTGGCGAGCAGCGGAGCAAACCGCACCTGAGCGGCACACCTGCAACATTAGCGACCTGCGCTCATTGCTTTGGGTCGTTGTACTGATCCGACTCGGGCGTCTGCACGGGGTGCAACTCCCACCAGTAGAGATACAGGGCCACGGGCGACGCAAAAATCGTATTCAAGACCATGAAGGTCACCAACGCGGCCCGGCCCTGCCCATCGACCTCGCCGTAATAGAGCATCATGAAGGCAATACCAGCGATGCCCACGATGACGTTGATCACGATGATGGCCGCGAAGAATTTACCGATAGCGCGCCACCGGCGGCGCCGGACCGTTTTTTCCGTCATTACGCATCTCCGGTTCAAGAATTGGCATGCCACCCTCGGGTCTGTCGACGACCTGGCAGGCGAGGGTATATTGTCAACACGCTGGTGCACTTAGTACAGACCCGGGTAGACGCGATGTTGACGACAGGCGCCTCACAGATGACCACGACATGACACAAGCACTGCTCGATGGCGCCATGCCCGCGCTGGAAGACGAAGGGGCATCGCTTCACCATCCCTGGGTGCGTGATCTCGCCTGGCTATTGCATGCACCGGATATCATCGAAAGCGCTCATCCGGGCCGGCCAACCCTCGAGGAGCTCGGGCTTGGCGACGCTGCGTGCAGAAAGACCTGGCTGCATGCGCTCGACGCCGAACCGCAACGGCTCGTGCCCTATATCGGCGCGACGCCGCCGCGACGCCTGGGGCATTATCATGAGCGCCTGTGGCACGCCCTGCTCGACCTCGCCCCGGCGACACGCCTACTGGCGACCAACATCATGATCCACGAGGCCGGCCGCACGCTCGGTGAGCTCGACGTGATCTATACCGATGCCCAAGGACACCCCGTCCATCTCGAACTGGCCATCAAGTATTATCTGGGCCTTCGCGAAGGACCCGGCGACGAACGCCACCCGGCACGCTGGATCGGCCCCGGCTGCGCCGATTCATTGGCGCGCAAGCATTACCATACCCGGCATCACCAGTTGCCCCTGGCCCATCATCCGCGCTCGATGGCATGCTTGAACGCGCTAGGCATCGACCCAAGCTCGCTTCACCAGCGTTCGGCCATGCTCGGAATGCTGTTTTACCCGTGGCCCGGCGCGATAGCGGCGCCGCATCCGGCGCGTACCACCGCCACTCATGGCAATTGGCTGGCCTGGCAAGACTGGCCGGTACTGCGTGACCACTTGGCGGCGGGAACCCTGGGCGCCCCGCTTCACAAGCCGCATTGGCTCGCGCTACCCGAAGTCGAGACATATCGCCCGTTGGCGAGACTGGAAGCCGAACTCGAGATGCATTTCACGGACACCAGCGCGCCTCGGCAATATCATCTGCAAGCGCCCGACGGCACACAACGTCGTGTTTTCATCGTACCCGATGACTGGCCGCGTAGCCTGCCACTGCCACCCATTACACCCACTAATAGGGAGGAAATCCCACCATGCTGAGGATCGGAGAACTGGCCGAGCGTAGTGGCGTCAGCGTCGACACGTTGCGCTACTACGAAAAGGAAGGATTGCTCCCGGATGCCCAACGCGGCGACAACGGCTATCGCTACTACGCTGCGGACAACCTCGAGCGCCTGCATTTCATCCTGCGCGCCAAGCGCCTGGGTTTTACCCTGGCCGACATTCGCGAACTACTCTCGCTGCAGGTCGACGCCGATGCGCACACCTGCGAAGAGGTCAAGCGCGTCGCCGAGGATAAGCTCGCCGCCATCGACGCACGCCTGACGGAATTGCAGCACATGCGCCAAGCGCTAGCTCACCTGACCGATGCCTGCTGCGGCGGCCCGCACACGGCCACGCAATGCACGATCTTAACCGCCTTCGCCCACGGCAAGACCGCCCCCGAGCCCCACCAACACCGTCATGACGCCTAAAAACATCCTCTACGCGGCCGTCGTTCCGCTCGGCGCGCCACTCAACTGCACGGGAGTGAAACTCTTGGCCTGCGCCATGCGCCAGATGCGACCGTAAAAAGGGCGCTGACCGGGATCTTGCAACAACTCGCCTGGCTCCAGGAACGGGTGTAGATGAGTAAACAGCTTCACCTCGTTTTCCGAAACACGGTGCACGAGGTGATCGGGCGTGATCTGCCACGGGCGCGTCAGCCCCGCCGCCGCAATCATTTCCGCCAGGGCATGCAGGGTGTTGTGATGGAAGTGATACACCTGCTCGGCCTTGTCGCCAACCACCAACGCCTTCTGACGTAGCGGATCTTGAGTGGCCACACCGGTCGGGCAGCGGTTGGTATGACAGCTTTGCGATTGTATGCAGCCCAGCGCGAACATGTAGCCGCGAGCGGCATTGACCCAATCGGCGCCCATGGCCATGATCCGCGCGATATCGAAAGCGCTGATGACCTTGCCGCTCGCTCCGAGGCGAATCTGCTCGCGCAGCCCTACCCCGACCAGCGTGTTATGCACGAACAAGAGCCCTTCACGCAGCGGTGCTCCCAGATGATCGGAAAACTCTACCGGAGCCGCGCCCGTGCCCCCTTCACTGCCATCGACGACGATGAAGTCGGGCACAATCTCGGTTTCGAGCATCGCCTTGACGATGGCCATGAATTGCCAAGGCTGGCCGAGACACAGCTTGAAGCCGACCGGTTTACCGCCGGAAAGCTCACGCAATTGCGCGATGAAGTCGAGCATCTCGAGCGGTGTCGAGAACGCCGGATGGCTGGCCGGCGAGAGACAATCCTCCCCCTGGGGTATCTCCCGCGTCTGGGCGATTTCCGGCGTGATCTTGTCCCCCGGGAGCAGCCCTCCGTGGCCAGGCTTGGCACCCTGACTGAGCTTGACCTCGATCATCTTGACCTGCGCATCGCTGGCCTGCTCGGCGAAGCGCTTGGGATCGAACTCGCCTTCCGGCGTACGGCAGCCAAAATAACCACTGCCTAGCTCCCAGATCAGGTCGCCACCATGCTCGCGATGATACGGACTGATGCCCCCTTCCCCGGTGTCATGCGCGAAGCGTCCCAGCCGGGCGCCCTTATTGAGGGCGCGAATCGCATTAGCGCTCAGCGCACCGAAGCTCATCGCCGAGATGTTGAACAGCGAAATCTCATAAGGCTGGGCACACTGATCGTTGCCGATGGTCAGGCGGAAATCGTCCGGCTCCGCCACTGGCGCCGTTTCCATCGAATGGCCGATATACTCATAGGCATTGGCGTAGACATCGCGCAGTGTCCCGAAGGGCTTGGCATCGTTATGCTGGCGCGCTCGCTGGTAGACCAAGCCACGCTGCACATGGGAAAACGGCAACTTCTCGGTATCGGCCTCGAAGAGATACTGACGCAACTCCGGACGTAACGCCTGAAAGACATAACGCAAGTTGCCAATGATGGGGTAATTGCGACGTACCGCATATCCGCGCTGCGAGAGATCGGCGATACCCAAGAGCACCAGCGCACCGCCCACCAATGGTACCGGCCACCATCCATGCCACTTTATGGCCATGAGCGTCGTCACCAGCGTGATCACACAGCACGCCGTAAAAAACCCGTAACGCGATAACAAAGAATGCTTCATGAAGATGTCCTGAACGAAAGGCGTCATTACCATGAAAACACGAAACGTCGTCCGGGTTTAGAGCCACCAGGCCCAACAGGCGACCGCCGCGCTATCAGGCAATACCGAGCGACGCCTGATGACGCCGACGCCACCAGGTATTGATCAGCAGCGAGGCCAGTAATATTCCACCGCCCAACGCCAGACGCCCCACATCCGCGTCGCGGTTCCAGATCAGCAGATTGACCAGCAACCCGGCGGGTACCAGGGCATTGTTCATGATCGCCAGCGTCCCGGCATCGACCTGGCAGGCTCCCTTGTTCCAGAGGAAGTAACCCAGCCCCGACGCGACGATTCCCAACCATGCCAAGATTCCCCACTGCAGCGAGGTCGTCGGCAATGCCGTGACATCGCCGAACAACCAGAACGCCGGTAGCGCCACGCACAACGCCCCCAGGTAGAACCAGCCGAAGACATGGCGATGCGCCACCTCCTGAGGCAAGCGCGGCGCCAAATGACGATAAGCAACCTGCCCCACGGCGAAGCACAGGTTCGAACTCTGTACCACCAGGAAGCCGACCCAATAGGCGTCGCTGATGTCAGCGTAACGGATGACCGCCGCCCCGAGCACGGCAAGCGCAGCGGTGAGCAGATAGAATGGCGTGAAGCGCCTCTTGAGGATATCGTCGATCAAGGTGATGTAGAGTGGTGTGAAGATCGTGAACAGCAAGACTTCCGGCACGCTCAACAACAGAAACGACTGATAGAAACCGATGTACATCGCTCCTAGCTGTACAGCGCCAATGGCCATCAGTCCCAGTACGTGTGCGAGCGGCAAACGCCGCGGGCGTAGCCAGATCAGAAAGACCAGCGCCGCTAGCACAATGCGAGTGAGAACCGCGAAATAACTATCGACCTGGCCGGAGAGATAGACGCCGATCAGGCTGAAAGAAAAGGCCCAGAGCGTCGTCACGCCGATCAAATACCCCATTTATGGTTAACCTCAGGATTTTTAAAAGTTGACTTCCATTATACGCCTGACACGCCTGTTGCCTAGTATTCATCGCCTGAGTTTCACGTCTCGCTCGGGACATACCTCCGACGTGGCCTGGTCCGGCCAGGGCGCGGGCACCGTGACGCCCGAGACACACACCGACCAGGTGCGCTTCATCGAACAGGGCCATTTCCTGCCTCGAGGCCAGTCGCGCGAGGTGGCGTTTCGCAACGTCTATCGCTGGGACCTGCACCCTGAGCATATCGCGCTCTATCATGAACGCCGAGGCCCCGACGCGGCGGTCTGGCTATTCGATCTCGTCGCCGACTCGGCGACCACATTGATCAGCAAGTCACCGCATCTCTGCGGTGCCGATACCTACCAGGTCCGGCTCACCTTCGAGCCCCACGGCTTTCAACTCGAATGGCATATCGCAGGGCCGCGCAAGGATGAGCGACTCATTTACCATTACCAGCAGCCAAACGATTGACGTTGCGAAACCCCGCGTCTTTACTGCCACCACTGGTCGGCGTCGTGACAACACGCTAGAATCTTTAAAGAACACTGTTTCTAAACAGTTCCCACCATCAACGGAGATTGCCATGAAAGCTCTACTTCCCCTGGTTCTCATCGGTGTCTTGGGCATCGCCGGTTGTGCTAACACATCGCCTTACTCGGGCGATGTCTATCGCAGCGGCCAGGCCGAAACCGCACAGTCCGTGACTTACGGCACTATCACCTCGGTTCGTCAGGTGCAGATTCAAGCCGGCAATCAGAACGAGAATATCCTCGGCGGCTTGGGGGGCGCCGTGCTTGGCGGACTGCTTGGCAACCAGATCGGCGGTGGGTCCGGGCGCGCCATTGCCACAGCAGCCGGCGCCATCGGTGGTAGCGTTGCCGGCAGCAAGGTCGAAGATGCCGCCAATCGCACCCAGGCCTGGGAAATAGAAATCCGGCGCGATAGCGGCAACTCTGTCGTAGTCGTCCAAAAGGCTGACCGTAACTGGCAGGTCGGCCAGCGCGTCCGCATGATCGGCAGCGGTGCCAATCTCAGTGTCGCACCTTATTGATTGTCAGCGAGCGGTAACCTGACCGGTAGTACGCCGTCCGCCGCCTTTGCGAGGCACGGGCGGCATTGCCCTGCTAATTTTCCCTATCCGGCATTGCTTACATACGCTATTGTATGTAGCGTAATACGCCATGGATACGGAATCGTCTCATGAAATCAGGACGCGCGCTCAGCTATATCGCTTCGACCCTCGCCATGACGGCATTCGCCAGCTCCGCCTCGGCTGACGGTTTGTTGACGGTCAAAAGCGAGAACGATCTTTTTGCTAGTGGTGGAGATGGTCATTACACCAATGGGCTAGAAATCAACTGGTCGTTTGCTCCACAAGAGCACCACTGGACACGTCGTCTGGCCGACGCAGTCCCCGGCTGGTCCGGGAGAGGCCTCGATGGCGCGGCCTATCGCATCGGTCAACAAATCTATACCCCCGAAAACATCGAACGCTCGAGCCTCATCGAAGATGATCGGCCCTACGCTGGACTGCTCTATGCCGGGGTATCGCTATTCGATGAACACCAGCTTCAGGAATGGCGCCAAGCCGATGAGCTGCATATCGATGTGGGCATCGTCGGCCCTGCCTCAGGCGGCAAAGTCGTACAAAAAAACTTTCACCACCTTATCGATAGTAAAGAGCCCCACGGCTGGGACCACCAGCTCCATAACGAACCCATTGTCGACATCACTTACAAGCGCAGTTGGTGGCTGCAAGACTCGCTCGGCAACCTGGAAGTGGAGTATGGCCCCAATGCCGGCTTTGCCCTCGGCAATCTGTATACATATGCCGCAGGTGGCGTGGGTATACGTATCGGTGGCGACCTCCAGCACAGCGCTGGCATGCCGGCGGTCGCCCCTGCGCAGAGTGGTCGTAACTACTTCGACCCCGGGCAGGGATTCGGTTGGTATGCGTTCGCGAACCTAGAAGGCCGCTTCATGGCTCATAACCTGCTGCTGGATGGCAATACCTTCGAGGACAGCCATTCAGTGGACCGCCGGCAATGGGTCGGCGACGCGCTGGCCGGCATCGCCTTGACGTGGAACAGTTGGCAGCTCACCTACACCAGCGTCTGGCGGACCCACGAGTTCGAAGCGCAGGATGAGAATGATCAATTTGGTTCATTGACGCTCTCGTTGTGGCTGTAACGCTTATTGATAACGACAATGCCCCGCATCAGCGGGGCATTGATATCGCACAACAGCTTTTTGTCAGTGTAACTTGACGCGGCGCATCAACCAGCACCCCACCCGTTTGGCGGTCCAGAAAAACAGCGCCAGAAGAATCAGCGTCAGTAACATCGAAACCGGATGGACGATAAAGGTGGCGCCCAACACGGCCAAGGCAATACTCCACACCCAACGATCGTCACCGCCTAGCTGCAATATCGCCGGGATACGGCGCATGACCGCCTGCCCGAGGGAACCGTCCCACGCGCGGAGCGCCAGGAAAAGAATCACGGCGAAAGCGATCAGCCAGATCAGCGTTACGGTCATGTTGGCCTCCTGATAGGCAACGTCGGTAGTCATTCAATCGCAACAATGACGGCAGGGTACCGTCACCCCCCCTACCGCGCAACCAGCGCGACGTCCTGCCGCAGGTACTATCAACTTGACCGCTCGACGCCGAATTGGTTCCCGATACCGCTTGAAGTATCGTCATACGATTCTCAGAATATATGAAAACCCCTAGAGGCCCCTGACACACTTGGGTGAGCGCGTTACCATGGGAAGCGACATACACCCAGAAAGGTCTTCAACATGCAGATTGCCCAGAATTCCGTGGTTTCCTTCCACTACACCCTCACCAACAACGAAGGTGAAGTGTTGGACAGCTCGGAAGGCCGCGAACCTCTGACTTACCTGCACGGCGCGGGCAACATCATTCCAGGGCTGGAAAAAGAACTGGAAGGCCGTCAGAGCGGCGAAAACCTCAAAGTCACCGTCGAGCCGGAAGAAGGCTACGGTGAAACACAGCCTGGCCTGATGCAAGATGTGCCGCGCGATGCCTTCCAGGGCGTCGAGGAAATTCAACCGGGCATGCAGTTCCAGGCTCAGACTCAGGGCGGCCCGCTCATGGTCACGGTCACTCAAGTCGAAGGCGATACCGTCACCGTCGATGGCAACCATCCGCTGGCCGGTCAGACGCTGAATTTCGATGTCGAGATCGCTGAAGTGCGTGAAGCTTCCGAGGAAGAAGCTGAACATGGTCATGTGCACGGTGAAGGCGAGCAGGAACAGGAGCACTAAGACGCTCCCTCGCCAAGCGTGACAAGAGAACGGGCGGCCTGCGGGTCGCCCGTTTCATATCAGTTGTCCTATCCCGATGCGCCGCTCGATGAACCACCGCCTTTCTCGAAATCGCCTCCCGACGCCTCTTCAGCCATGACCAAGGCACGATAGCCGCCTGCGATACGCATCGCCGCCGTGAGCATACAGGCCAACGCAAAAAGCGACGCCAACCAAGCAAAATGCACCGGCCACAGGCAGAAAACCACGAAAGCGATGATCGTCTCGGTGCCTTCCGTCAAACCATCCAGATAATAGAACGCCTTATACTCGAAATGCGGACGCTCCAGTCCATGGCGTGTTGCGGCAATCGCAAAGGCCAGAAACGATGCCCCCGTCCCCATGAACGCGAAAAGCAGCAAGGCTGAAGGCAAAGCGTTTTGCCCCGGATCAGCGAGTGCAAAACCCAACACCACAGCGGCATAGAAGACGAAATCAAGAACGATATCAAGGAACCCGCCAGCATCGCTTTGGCATTGCAGGTGGCGCGCCAAGGCACCATCTAGTCCATCGCACAGGCGGTTGAGGACAATCGCCACCAGCGCCAGACCATAAGCCTGATAGGCCAGTAACGGCAACGCCAGCATACCGATTGCAAAGCCCCCTACTGTCAGTTGGGTCGGCGTCACGCCGCGCCGTGCCAAGCCAGCGGCACAGCGCATGAGTACCGGCGCAACCCAGGCGTTCGTCCATTTATCCAACATGTGGGCTCCCGCTATTTTTCCAGTAGACTTGATGTATATCGATCGCATCAGCATGACATGTCAACCCGATAATCAGGAGTCTCCCGATGCGCTTTCCAGTGATCGCGTTTGCACTACTCGCCACACTCGTTTTCATACCCACTTCTCAGGCGCACGCCGAAGAGCGCGAAGCTATCTTCGCGGGCGGTTGCTTCTGGTGCATGGAGCCGCCTTACGACAAACTCGAGGGCGTCATCTCGACAACCTCCGGCTACATCGGTGGGGATAGCGAGAACCCCACCTACGAGCAGGTCAGCAGCGGCGATACCGGCCATGCCGAGGCGGTCAAGGTCGTTTACGATGACACGGTCGTCGACTACAGCACCCTACTCGACGTGTTTTGGCACAATATCGACCCCTTTGCCGCAGGACGCCAATTCTGCGATGTCGGCAGCCAGTACCGCAGCGCCATCTTTCCACTTAATCAGCGCCAGAAGCGCCTCGCTGAAGCTTCGAAGGAAGCCGTAGAAGCGCGTTTCGAGCGCGACGTCAAGACACGTATCGAGCCGAAGGCTCCTTTCTGGGAGGCCGAGGAATACCATCAGAATTTCTACAAGAAAAACCCTGTGCGCTACCGCTTCTACCGCGCCGGTTGCGGCCGTGACGATCGGCTCGAGGCTGTGTGGGGCGATGACGCCGGCAAACCTTGAGCGTGCCGGGCGCTTCTCAGGTCGCCGACGACGTGTCGACCATTCGACGCTCACGCCGCCATAACCAGGCCGCTACGTTGAAGGTTCCCAGCAACACCAGCAGTGAGGCGGCAATCACGCCGCCCCACTGCCAGCGCGCCCAAAACGGCTCCAGATAGAAGCCCCCCAGGCTGGCGCCCAGATAGTAGAACACCAGATACAGCGACGACGCACTGCCTCGCGCGCGCTGTGCGTGCCGCCCCACCCAGCTCGAAGCCATTGAATGCGCCAGGAAGAAACCCACGGCATTGACCGTCAGCCCAGCGATGATCGCGATCAAGGAAGGCATCAACGTGAGTACTGAACCGCACATCAGGATGCCGATACCCAGCATCATGCAGGCCGGTTGCGACAAACGCTGCGCGATACGCCCGGACATCGCCGAGCCCACGGTACCGCCGAGATAGGTCAGGAAGATCAGGCCCAACCATTGCGAGGTAAGAGAAAACGGCGCCTCGTTGAGCCGAAACGTCACATAGCTGTATTGATTGAGAAAGATGAAGAAGTTGAACCCGCCGATCAGATAGGCGGCAATCAACCGGGGATCGCGCAAATGCCCCTGCATGTCCCGCGCGGCCTGTCCCACGCGTAACGGCGAAGGGCGAAACTGTCGGGCAGGCGGCAAGGCGCGCCAGAAGACCCAAGTGCACGCCAGGCTCAGACACGCGATCGCCACGAAGCTACTATGCCATCCCCAATGTTCGGCAACCGTGCCGCCGATGACGCGCCCGCCGATCCCCCCAAGCGTGTTACCGCTGATATAGAGCCCCACGGCCAGCAACAGCGCCGGCTTATTGAATTCATCACCCATCCAGGCAATCGCCACCGCAGGCAACCCGCCCAGCAAGAACCCCTGCAAGGCACGCAAGGCCAGTAGACTCGCGAAGTTGGGTGCAAATGCCATGACCAAGGTGCAGAGGCTGGCGAGTACCAGCGTGACACGCATGATAGCGGCTCGGCCGATGGCATCGGAAAGCGGTCCGTAAAACAGTAGCGACAGTGCCAGCGTCAACATACTGACCGACATTGCACTACTCGCGGCCAGCGTCGAGATATCGAAACTATCGCGGATGGCCGGCAACAACGGCTGGGCAACGTACAAATTGATGAAGACGGTAAAGGATCCCAGACACAGCGCCAAGGTCGCGCGCCACCAAGCGCGGGTACGCGGTTCGATCATGGCTCTCTCCATAATAACTTTTTCATATAAAACGAAATGCCATCACAAATAGCCACGCGGCGAACCTGCCGGCCAGGCATGACAAAGCTTGTGCCTGTTTCATCCTTCGCGGGAGGGTCGATCGATACGCGCCGCCAATTGGGTCCTGGTCATGGGCCGCCGGGACTGCCAGTAATGACGGTTCCAGTAGACATTGTCGAGGCGGGACAACTTGACGCCCTGTGACGTCGAGGCATGCAGGAAATAGCCATCGCCGACATAAACGCCGACATGGTTGTACGGACCCGGAGACCGAAAAAATACGAGATCGCCTGCTGCCAACTCGCTGCGCTGGACCCGTCGACCCTCTTGCATTTGCTGTTCGGTCGTACGCGGCAGAGAAACCTGGAATGCATCGCTGTAGACATGTTGCATCAACGCCGAGCAATCGATACCGCGCTGCGTAGTCCCGCCAAGACGATACGGCGTCCCCACCCAGCGCCGATGTTCGGACAGCAGCGCCTTGCGAATGCGCACTGGCGATACCAGCGCCCGTTGAACGTCGCTGGCCTGGAATACAGTCAGCGGAGAAGGATACCCCGCACCTTCACCAGCCCTGGCGGCCGCAGACAGAGAAGACGGCTGGAGCGCGGTATGTTGTGAAGTTTGCGTGGCACAACCAGCCAATAAAGCGGCCAGCCCCCACCCCAATGCCATGGTTCGAAGCATCCAAGCGACCTCATCACACGTATTCAACCTCGCGGATGCCTCGGGCCACTTGCATGAACGCAAGACGACACTAGCCATAGGCACTACCTGGCGAGGGGTCGCTGTGGTGGTGGCGCATATCGCAGGTGCCACCGCCAGAGCGGCCTATTCTCGACTGATTAGTACGCCATGTGCCCAACACAGAGCAGCCGTACCGACACGATGATAGAGAATCTCTCATCTTTTGACGAGCGTTCTAAGCAAGCGGATACGCCATGAGTCATCCATTGCCCACACCATTCAATGCAATGTCCGCGCGTCGCCTGGCAGGGTATCGATATGCAGTGGGGCCCAATGTCGCGCGGGCGCACCGGGAAAATCGAGACTCGCCCAGCTGCCGGCCAGCGGCGGTGCCGCCGTCAACCAAGCGGTCAGTGCCTCGCCGAACCCCTCCAGGAATGCTTCACGCTCGTCGGTCTCGCCCATAAAAAAGGAAAATCCCGCAAAGAGCCCGCGCGCGTAATCGTACCAACTCGCGTAATGCGCCTGAGCCAAGTCGGCGGCACGCTCCAACAAATTGTCGAACGCTTCCGCCGACAGCCAATCCATCTGTCGCCCGGCGATCGCTAGATCGACGGCCTGGGCCACATCCCAGGCAGCCATGTCGTATTCGTTGCATCCCGAAGCGTTATGTTCGACACGCCGCAGGCGCAGCAGATGATTGCGCTCGTCCTCGCTACACTCACCGGATTCAATGATCGCGATTTCTTCCCGCAAACGCGCGGAGTTGAGCGTATACGGTGCATAGTTGATCTGATATTCCTGACGGTCGCCTGCCTCGAGCAGGAAATCCACAAACTCCTCCAGCGCCTCCGCCGACAGCAATCCGTAATGGCTATCGAGCCATTCACGAAGCTCGTCGCGCTCATGATCCGCCTCGGGACGCGGCGCGCCCCAGACCGGCGCATTGAGCGGCCCCACCAACGCCAAGGCCGTGAAGCGTGGCAACGACAAACGCTCACCGGGTTCACGCCAAGTTACGTGACGCCAGTCAAGCCAATGCAGAGGGCTCCCCGGGTCATCTCGGTGCCAACGAATGTCCGCCACTAACGAGGGCTCCTCCCCGTCGGGGAGCGCCGCCTCCCATGCCGCCCAGGCCTCGATCAACGCTTTGGGGCCACTATAAAAGCGGCTCAGCACGCCGCGCAGTGACTCAGCCAGCGTCTCGAGCTCACGTCGGTCGTAATCACCGCTGTCAGCGCACATCATCAGATAGAAGGCGTACTTCTCCGCCATGAAGATCGTGGCTGCATGATGCGCGCAGTGCCTGAGACCATTACGGAACCGCACGGCATCCGGTACCGCGCGTCCGAAGGGCGTTTTCGCCTCGGGCAATGCACCGTGTGCGGCATCAGCGGCCAGCTGATTGAGATGATGCGCTTGTGCGGGCAGCCACAAGCTGGCCAGGCTCGCCGTCCCCATGGCGGGGTCGAGTCCCAGCGTGTCACGCAGATAACGACGCGCATCGGCACGCTGCTGGGCCTCGGGGACGCGGTCGGGGCCCTGGCGATACAGAAGATCGGGCTCGCGCACTGCCGATAATGCCAGGACCCAGTGCCACGCCGGCGCACGCCAGCCGCGTACCACCTGCCGCGAGGCCTCGCGTTGGGCGTCGTCCAGCAGCGCCTCGAGCGTTATCTGCCAGGGACTCGACCGCGAACGTAGCAAGACATCCCAGTCACGCGCGAAATCCGCACGCCGATCAGTTCCCTCGAAAAGGCTACGCCCACGCTGGTACGCCCTGGCAACGGCCGTCCAGTCGTGATAACGGCGCATCAACAAATCACTCGCGTGTGCAGCAAATGCCTCGGCTTCCTGCGCGTCGAGCCAGCCCGCATTCCAGCCCGCATAGGCGAGATCCGCCAACCGCAGCCAATCCCACGCCGCCCATTCAAGGGGCTCTCCGCTGTCGAGAAACGTCAGTATCATCTGGCCATAGTCACGCGCCTCGCCGAGCGACTCCCACCACTGACGTCGCGCGCC
>Ga0209300_1000071_pt1 | contig 66262 bp, 68 predicted proteins | sample Shrwel_input2_RT_FD_187535 | JGI IMG/M metagenome (GOLD analysis project Ga0209300, IMG submission 187535) | Subsurface microbial communities from deep shales in Ohio, USA - Utica-3 well 1 S input2 RT (SPAdes) (version 2) ... | reverse complement strand
TCCATCGCCTACCAGACCCGCGACGTGCTCGATGCCATGCAGCAGGACGCCGGCGAGCGGCTGCGCGCCCTGCGCGTGGACGGCGGCGCGGTGGCCAACAACTTCCTCATGCAGTTCCAGGCCGACCTGCTCGGCACCCAGGTCGAACGCCCGCAGATGAAGGAAACCACCGCCCTCGGCGCAGCCTACCTGGCCGGGCTGGCGACAGGCTTCTGGAGCGATCTCGACGAGCTGCGCAGCAAGAGCAGCATCGAGCGGGTGTTCGAACCGGCGTGTGGCAGCGAACAGCGCGAAGCGCTCTATCGCGGCTGGCAGAAGGCCGTCGAGCGTACGCGCAACTGGGCCGAGGACTGAGCGGGCGCGCCCACGCCTGCCGGCGACCGGCTCGCTGGCAGGCGCGGTCATGCGCGAAGCCGAACAGGCTACGCTTTAACCGAACGCCAGACTCCGGCATGCTTCCCGCCAAACAGCGAACAAGGAAGCCCCATGAGCCTGGCGCCCCGGCAGCAGAACATCCTCGAACTCGTGCGCGAACGCGGCTATGTGAGCATCGACGAACTGGCCCGGCACTTCACCGTGACCCCGCAGACCATCCGCCGCGACATCAATCAGCTCGGCGAAGCCGGCCTGCTGCGGCGCTACCACGGCGGCGCGGCCTACGACTCCAGTGTGCAGAACACCGCCTACAGCCAGCGCGCGCACCAGATGCGCGATGAAAAGCAGCGCATCGCCGCCGCCATGGCCGCGCGCATCCCCGATCAGGCTTCGCTGTTCATCAATATCGGCACCACTACCGAGGCCATCGCCCGCGCCCTGCTCAACCATCGCGACCTGAAGATCATCACCAACGACCTGCACGTGGCGAGCATTCTCAGCACCAAGGAGGATTTCGATGTGCTGATCGCCGGCGGCAACGTGCGCAGCGACGGCGGCGTGGTGGGCCAGGCCACCGCGGATTTCATCAGCCAGTTCAAGGTCGACTTCGCGCTGATCGGCATCAGCGGTATCGACGAGGACGGCACCCTGCTCGACTTCGATTACCAGGAAGTTCGCGTCTCCCAGGCGATCATCCATAACGCACGCAAGGTCTTCCTCGCCGCGGACTCCAGCAAATTCGGCCGTAGCGCCATGACGCGCCTGGGCTCGCTGGAGCAGATCGACTGCCTGTTCACCGACACGCCGCCATCCGATGTATTCGTCGAGCTGCTGGCCCGACACAAGGTACAGCTAGAGGTCGCCGAGTAGACGGCGCAATTTTTTACGGGCAGCCGCGCCGCGTTTTCGAATATTTTCCCTTTTATCGAATTCGAACATTTTTCCCTTTCTCACGGATTCTTTTGCGAATAGCATGTTCAAAACCGAACATGGCCTTTCGCATTCGAGGAGGAACCCGTGCCCCATCTCCCCCAACCCGTCTCCGAGCTCTATGACGTCGCCGTGATCGGCGGCGGAATCAATGGCGTCGGCATTGCTGCCGACGCGGCCGGTCGTGGGCTTTCGGTGTTTCTTTGCGAACGCGATGACCTGGCCAGCCATACCTCTTCGGCCAGCAGCAAGCTGATCCACGGTGGCCTGCGCTACCTGGAGCATTATGAGTTTCGTCTCGTCCGAGAGGCGCTGGCAGAGCGCGAGGTGCTGCTGAACAAGGCGCCACACATCGTCAAGCCGATGCGCTTCGTGCTGCCGCACCGGCCGCACCTCCGCCCGGCCTGGATGATCCGCGCCGGGCTGTTCCTTTACGATCACCTCGGCACGCGCAAGCGACTGCCCGCCTCGCGCAGCCTGCGCTTCGGTCAGGACAGCGCGCTGAAGCCGACGATCAGCCGAGGGTTCGAATATTCCGATTGCTGGGTTGACGATGCACGGCTGGTGGTGCTCAACGCCATGGCTGCACGCGAGCACGGCGCGCATATTCACACCCGCACGCAATGCCTGAGCGCCAGGCGGGCGGGAGGCATCTGGCATGTCGAGCTGCAGCGCGCCGACGGCAGCCGTTTCGCCCTACGCGCCAAGGCGCTGGTCAATGCGGCCGGCCCATGGGTCGCACAGTTCATCGGCGAAAACCTGAAGCAGCGCTCGCCCTATGGCATACGCCTGATCCAGGGCAGCCACATCATCGTTCCGCGCCTGTTCGAAGGTGAACAGGCCTACATTCTGCAGAACGAAGATCGTCGCATCGTGTTCGCGATTCCCTATCTGGATCGCTACACCATGATCGGCACCACCGACCGCGAGTACCGGGGCGACCCGGCGCAGGTCAGCATCAGCGAAGAGGAGATCGCCTACCTGCTGGCCATTTCCAACGCGCATTTCCGCAAGCAGCTGGCACCGCAGGACATCCTGCACACCTTTGCCGGCGTCAGGCCGCTATGCGATGACGAATCGGACAACCCTTCGGCGGTGACTCGCGACTACACCCTGTCGCTCTCGGCTGACCCAGGCCAGGCTCCCTTGCTTTCGGTGTTCGGCGGCAAGCTGACCACCTACCGCAAGCTGGCCGAGTCCGCGCTCGCGCAGCTCAAGCCGTTCTTTACGCAGATGGGCGATAGCTGGACTGCATCGTCGCCATTGCCCGGCGCGGAGAGCTTCGGCTCGATCAGCGAGCTGGCTGCGCGGCTCAACGAGCGAGTCGTCGACATCACGCCAGAGCTGGCCCACCGCTGGGCCACGACCTACGGCAGTCGCGTCTGGCACATGCTGGGCGACGCGCGTTCACGCAGCGAGCTGGGTGAAGAACTTGGCCACGGCTTGTACCGGGCCGAAGTGGATTACCTGCTCGCCGAGGAATGGGCCACCCAGGCCGAGGACATTCTCTGGCGGCGCACCAAGCTCGGCCTGGTCTGCAGCCCCGAGCAGGTCGCACAGCTGCAGCGTTACCTGGCCGATCATCCGCTGCTGCAACCCGGACGCAGCAGCGACGCCGCCTGAGCGGTCAATCGCGGGTTGCATCGAGTTGCCGGTTGATCCGCGCCAGGCTGGCCGCGATGCGCTGCTCGACGCTCTGTAACTGCTCGTCCTGTTTCAGCAAGGGTACGCAGAGGTTCAGCGCCGTCAGCACCAGCAGCTTGTCGCCAGTGGCGTTGGGGAACTGCCGCTGGCTCTCGGCCAGGTGCTGCTGCAGGAGCGCGGCAGCATCCTGCAGCAGCGCTTCCTGGCTGGGCGGGGCGCGGAAGGAGTACTCGCGGCCGAATACCTTCAGTACCTGCACCCTATCGGCACTCATGCCGCTGAGCTACTGGCGGCACGGTCCAGCAGGGCCTGCAGGCGTGCCAGGGTGGCGCCCTGGCGGTCTTCCTGCTCCAGTGCGGCGAGCTGCAGGTTGTCGTTCTCCTCGCGGGCCTGCTGCAGCTGCTGTTCGAGCAACGTGCAATGTTCGCTGAGCTGCTGGTTGCGCTGCAGCAGGTCATCGATAACGGTTTCGAGTTGCGCAAGGGTGGCTTCGAGCATGGGAAAGGTTTCCAGGTCGGCTTGAAAAAGCGCGCGAGAGTACCCGAAACGATGATTGCCAGGGGCCTTCATTACGCCTTCAACGCTCACGGCGGCGGCCATCGCCAAGGGAAGACGTTTGCGGTAGCCTCGGCGGCCTATTCGCAGAGGAGTATTCCCATGGCACGCGCTACCGCCCGCCACATCCTGGTTTCCACCGAAGCCAAGTGCAATGAACTGAAAACCGCCATCGAAGGCGGTGCCGACTTCGCCGAGCTGGCCCGTCAGCACTCCACCTGTCCGTCCGGCCGTGACGGCGGCAATCTGGGTTCCTTTGGCCCGGGGCAGATGGTCCGCGAGTTCGATACCGTGGTATTCAGCGCGCCGCTCAACCAGGTGCAAGGCCCGGTGAAGACGCAGTTCGGCTATCACCTGCTGGAAGTCACCAGCCGCCAGGACTGAACGCGAAAAGGCCCGGTTTCCCGGGCCTTTCTATTAGCGCTCAGCGCGGTTCGCCGGCTCTGTCACGGTTCTCGTGCAGGAGCACATTGAGTTCATCGACCACCGGCTCCCAGGCGTCGTCGCTCGCCAGCGCCTCACGCAGCATCTGCGCCTGGCCGGGGCTCCAGAACGATGCCTCGGTGAGCTTTACGTCGTCGGGCAGTGGGTAGTGTTCGGCGATGAACGCGTCGATTCCCGCCTGATCGGAAGGCAGGCCGAGCTGCTCGAAAAGCAGTTCGAGGGTTTTGCTTACCGGTTCCATAGAAGTCTCCTTTCGAATCGAAGCGGCATTACCGTGGCGTTGCACAATAGAGAGCCGCCAACCCGCTGCGGTTCCACCATCAACCGAGCGACAGCCCGATCGCGACCAGCAATGGCGTCGTCACGCTGATCGCCACGTTCAATCCCATCGCCGGCAGCAAAGCACGCTCGCGGCAGGGCTCGCCGCGGAGCAACCAGCCGGCACGCACAGCCAGCGGCAGGGTCGCACAGCCCAGCAGCACCGCCATGGGTGCAACGCCAGCCATGACCACCGCCACCAGCAGCAGATAGGTGGCGAACCACTGCAGCCAGAGCAATCGCACACAGCTGGCGCAACCGAGGACCATGGGCAACGTGCGCCGGCCAACCCGCCGGTCCGCCTCGATGTCTGGAAACTGGTTGAGCAACAGCAGGTTGTTGCACAGCGCAAAAGGCACCAGCGAAAGCACCAGTCCGGTGGCATCCACCCTGCCTGCCAGCGCCAGCTGCGTTCCGAGCACCATCAGCGGTCCGAAGCCCAGGCCAGGCGCCACCAGGCACAGCCAAGGCCGTCTCGTTACCCAAGGAGTATAGGCAACGACCAGCAACAGCCCGAGCAATCCTAGCGGCCCCAGGCGCAGGGCCAGGGTCGGATCGCGCCAGAGAAGCCAGGCGCCGCTGGCAGCGCAAAGCGCCAGGCTGCCGATGCCCAGCCAGAGCGCCACGGGTGCGAGCCCCGGCTGTGCAGGAAGTGTCCCGCTGCCGCCGCTGAACGCCGTGCGTCGAGTCTGTTGATCCAGCCCGCTACGAAAATCGGCATATTCGTTCAGCGCATTCACCGCCGCATGCGCGGCGATTGCGCCGATCAGTACCGCCAGCACGTCCCACAACGCGATCTGGCTGCCGACCTGCCGTATGGCCAGCGCGACGCCCAACGCCACACAGGTGACGGCTTGCAGCAGAAAGCGAAACCGGATCACGCCCAGTCCGGCCAGAAATTCCGGCATTTGCCTGGCTCCCACGAAGATGGCCCCGCCATGGTGGAACGGTCCGTCGCCAGGCCCGTTGACTCAGGTCAGCACGGCGCAGCCGAGCGCTTTGCCTGATTCGGCGGTCCAACGCGAAGCCATTCACCGCAAGAGGGTCTTGCCATGGGACTGTTCGACCGCATCAAAGAGAAACTGGGCCTTGGTGGCGTTTCCAACGAAGCACACAAGCCGACCAGCACCGCGCCCACCAGCGCCTCGACCAGCAATGAACAAGGCGCGACGCTGACTACCAATCGGCCATCCGCCACCGATAATGCGACCCTGGCACCGGGCCAGGACCTCAACGCGGCCCCCGCCCACCTGTCCCAGGTGGACGTAGCAGCCAAGCTCGATTCGATGGCTGCCAGTCATGCCGAAAAGCTCAACTGGCGGACATCGATCGTCGACCTGATGAAGCTGCTCGGCCTGGACAGCAGCCTGGAATCGCGCCGCGAGCTGGCCGTCGAGCTGGGCTGCCCGGCCGAGAAGATGAGCGACTCGGCGCAGATGAACATGTGGTTGCACCGTGAAGTACTCAAGCGGGTCGCCGATCACGGCGGTAGCGTTCCGCCCGAACTGCTGCACTAGAAATGCAAAGGGCCGCCTCACGGCGGCCCTCATTACCGGCTACTTGCTATCGCTCAGGCAAGGCGGGCCTGCTCATCGGCGAGGAAGTCCTCCTCCAGCAGGGCATCGCTCGCCGCGCTGGAACCCAGCGGCTGCGCGGCGACTGCATTGCGCTTCGCACGCGCCTTGCCGAACTGATGGCCGAGGGCCTTGTCGAGCTTTTCCATGGCGCCGTCGATGGCCAGTTCCAGCGACTCGGCCTTGTGGGTCACCGAAACCGGCTGCAGCCCCTTGGGCCGCGCCTCCATCTGGCAGCGCTTGTCCTGGGCGCCAGCCTTGTCTCCGTTCTCATCACTCAGATGCACGACGATCCGCGTCAGATCGTCGTCGTAGCGCTCCAGTCTGCTGGCGACACTGGCACTCACCCAGTCTGCAAGCCGGGCACTGCCGTCGATATGGTTATCGCTGTGAACCTGGATTTGCATAAGTCGTCCTTACCTTGGCTTGTGGACACGGCCACCGTTGTCGAGTGGCCTGGCACCAGCTATGCCACCGTCCGGCCCGATGCGCAATGGGCAAAATCGCGCAGCGGCTGCCGGAGCACGAACAGGTTCGACGCAGGGTGCAGCCCGCTAGCAGCGGTTCGTAGCCATTGCGATGCCGTTCGCAACGCCAACGCTCGAGACAACAAACTGTAAGAAAATGCGGGCCGCGCGATCGGCGGCCCGGGAAGGTCGTTTGCAGACGGTCTCAGGCCGCCTGCGAAAACAGCGCATGCCCGTGATCGAGCGCCTGATCGACCAGCCAGCGCCCGTGTGCCAGCGACAGCCGCTGGGCGATCTGCAGTTCGCTGACGAAGCCGTGACTACCCGAAACCGGCAAGCGCCGAGTGGTATGTCCGGCGGGATCGGTGATCCGACAGCCCAGGGCCCAGGGAGTAGGAGCCCCCGGGTACTCCATGACGTCGGCGACGATGGTGTGGTCGCGGTAGGTGCATTGCATGGTGCTCATGGTCGTTACCTCGCAATCAGCCTTGGCTTTGCCCCCGGCGACCGCTCGGCGGCTGCCGCACCGGGGTCTGTCCAAGGCTGCGCGCAGAGTTCGGCCGACGCAAGCCGTACCGACGAACGCGCCGACTCGGCTCAGGCGTCCAGCGAGGGCCCGATCATGCGCGACAGTTGCGCATACACACCGGGGGCCGCTACGAGATAGGGGTTGCCCTCGAGCAGCCCATCGCCGCGCAGAAAGTCGTTCGCCAGCGCGCCGGCCTCCTTCACCAGGACCAACCCGGCGAGGCAATCCCAGCTCTTGAGCTGGGTCTCGTAGTAACCGATCAGGCGTCCGGCGGCGACATAGGCCGTCATCAGCGCGCCAGAGCCGTTGCGCAGGAACATTCCGCCCTCGGCAAGCAACTGCACGAGGAAGGGAATGAAGTGCTCCTTGCCGCGCGGATGGAAGGTACCCGCCCCGGTGAGCCCCTCACTGACGTGGGTCGCCGCACTGGCCTTTAGCGGCTCTTCATTGACATAGGCGCCGCGCCCCAGGCAGCCATGAAAGAGCTCGTCGTGGTTGGGGTCGGCGATGGCGCCGACACAGGGCTGGCCATCGACCAAGAGGCCGACCGATACGCACCAGTTATGCAGGCCATGCAGGAAGCAGGCGGTTCCGTCGATCGGATCAATCACCCACACGCAACGGGCCTTGAGGTCGGCGGCGCCGCTTTCCTCGCCGAGAAACCCGTCTTCGGGAAACCGTTCGGCCAGCTGCGAGCGCAGGAACTGCTCGATCCGCTGGTCCGCGACGCTGACGACATCCTGCCGGTCGCCGCCCTTGTGTTCGACCGTCAGCGTCGCGCGCGAGCGATACAGTGCCATGCCCATCTGCGCCGCCTCGCGCGCCAGGGAGCAGGCGAAGGCGTAACGGGCGTCGATATCGAGGGGCTGGTCGGCAGGTGTCATGGCGGGCTTCCTGAAGCGGAGGCGCGATTCTAGACAAGCTGCCAGGCAAGCGACACCGCCGCCAGGCCGGTTTTCCTGACACGAGGGAGCAGAGCGTCGCACCGGGTCAGCTCGCTGCCCCCTTCGTCGCGCTGCACCCACCTGCCCTGCTTGCGGTGTTCCTACTCCAGTGACCGGACGCTGGTCGCAAGGGGCGCCTGCGGGCGAACGTCTGGCGTTCGCCCGCGCCGCGTCAGTCCTGATTCAACGCACCGATGCGGTGAATCGACAGATCCGCGCCGTTGAATTCCTCTTCCTGCGACAAACGGATACCGAGCGTGGCGCGCAGCAGACCATAAACCGCAAAACCGCCGACCAGCGCCACTCCAACGCCCAGTAGCGAGCCAATCAACTGGCTGGCCAGGCTGACGCCGCCCAGGCCGCCAAGCCAGTGCTGGCCGAACAGGCCGCAAGCGACTCCGCCCCAGACACCGCACAGGCCGTGCAGCGGCCAGACGCCGAGCACGTCGTCGATCTTCCACTTGTTCTGGGTGGCGGTGAACGCCCAGACGAACAGTGCCCCGGCGATCGCTCCGGTGGCCAGCGCACCCACCGGGTGCATCAGGTCGGAACCGGCGCAAACGGCTACCAGCCCGGCCAGCGGCCCGTTGTGCAGAAAGCCCGGGTCGTTGCGGCCAACCAGCCAGGCCGAGGCCGTACCACCGACCATCGCCATCAGCGAGTTGACGGCGACCAGGCCGCTGATGCCCTCGAGTGACTGCGCACTCATCACGTTGAAGCCGAACCAGCCGACGATGAGGATCCACGAGCCCAGCGCCAGGAACGGGATGTTCGAGGGCGCAAAGGCAACCAGGCGGCCATCACGGTAGCGACCGTTGCGCCGGCCGAGCAGGATCACCGCGCCGAAGGCCAGCCAGCCCCCCATGGCATGCACCACCACGGAGCCGGCGAAGTCATGGAAGGCCGCGCCAAAGGTCGCCTCCAGCCAGGCCTGCAGGCCCAGGTTGCCGTTCCAGATCAGGCCTTCGAAGAAGGGATAGACGAAGGCAACGATCAGCAGCGTGGCGCATAGCTGCGGGCCGAACTTGGCGCGCTCGGCGATACCACCGGAAATGATCGCCGGGATGGCCGCGGCAAAGGTAAGCAGGAAGAAGAACTTCACCAGCGCATAGCCGTGATCGGCCACCAGCTGATCGGCCGGGGTCATGAAGGTGACACCGTAGGCGATCCAGTAGCCGATGAAGAAGTAGGCCAGGGTCGAGACGGCGAAGTCGGTGATGATCTTTGAAAGTGCGTTGACCTGGTTCTTCAGGCGCACCGTACCCACCTCCAGAAAGGCGAAGCCGGCGTGCATCGCCAACACCATCACGGCACCGATCAGGATGAAAAGCGTGTTGGAGCCGTGCACCAGGGACTGCACGGCACTATCGAGGTTTTCCATGGTTCGCTACTGCCTCAGGAGAAATCGCACCAAAACGGCAACCTCGAAAACCCCGGCGCACCAAGATGCGCCGCTGCCATCTTTTCCAAGACCGCATCCCCGGCCCGCCGTGGCGAGGGCTCGCTGATGGAAATCAGGCAAGTATTTGATTTTTAATAGGTTGCTGCCAATTCTGGAAAACCGGATCGCGCCAAGTTGGAGCTGATCAGGTATTTCCTGCACCGAAGCAATGCAACGCGCGTACCAAGCGAGCCGGTATTGCCTCGGCTCGATGCTGCACATCGGGGCAGGCGCCGTCCCGCGGCACTGCGTTGGCGCAGAACATTTTCGGACGTCGGCGCTGCGAAGACTCAGATCACCTGCAACGTGCGGTATTCGTCCCAGGCGTGCTGGTCGGTCATCCCGCTGACGAAGTCCTGCAGCATGCGGGTGCGATGGTAGAACTCCCACAGCGGCCAATCGGGCGCATCCGGGTCTGCGCCGCGCAGGGCTTCGTGATAAGCCTTGATCAGCAGGCTCGGCAGGCGGCGCGCCAGCATTTGCAGATGAGGCTCCTCGCGGCAGCTGCCTACGGTCAACTGCTCGAAGAGCGCTGGGCTTACTCGCAGCAACGGCGCGTAGTGATCGAGCAAGCCCTGCAGGATCCGGTGGCCCTGCAGTTGTAGCGTCTCGACTTCCGGATGGCAGAACACCCGGGCCATGGCCACATCCTTGAAGGTGGCGACTATCGCGTTGGGCAGGCTCCGATCCTCCAGGAGCGCACGGTCCAGCGTGCCGTGGAAGATCGCCTCGATGTTGTCGATGAACTGCCGCGCGGCATGCTGCACCAACGGATGCACCAGATTGACGCGCAGCCAGATAAAGAACTCGCCGTTCCTGTTGATCGGTTCCCTGTGCGCGCGCTCGAGTGCGTAACCGACCATGCTGGCGAAACTGCGATTGCTGCCCGGGACCGGTGCATCCGGCGAGGCATGCGTGGCGAAGCGCTCGACCAGCAGCTGCGCCAGCTGCTCGATGCTGAAGATGCCCTTCTCGACCGAGTCCTCGATATCGGCCAGGCAGTAGGCTATGTCGTCCGCCGCCTCCATGATGTAGGCGACCGGGTGGCGAGTGCCCGGTGCCATGCCGAGCGCCTCGTGCAGTTCAGCGACGAAACCTTCCTCGGAAAGATAGAAGCCCGGTTTCTTGCGCAGGTAGGCGCCCGGCGTACCTTTATCCGGCTTGGGTGCATAGGCCGCACGCACGTACTTGAGCAACCCGGCCGTCTGGGTATAGGTGAGGTTCAGGCGTAACAGGGTCACTACCAGGCGAACCGCCTGGGCATTGCCTTCGAACTGCTTGAGATCGCAAAGCATGCGATGACGCAGCGCCGGGTCGCCCCGCTGGCCAAGCGCCTGGTCGAAGAGCGCGTCCAGATGCTGGTCGAACCATTGGCCGATGGCGTACTCGCCAAAGTGTCCGAATGGCGGATTGCCGATGTCATGCATCAGGCAGGTCATCTCGACGAGCGTCTCCAGTGCGCCCTCCAGCCCATCGAGCCCGACCTCGCCGGCCCGCTCACCGAGCTGCTTGTACAAGGTGCGCACGATGAAACGCCCGGCCTGCTGCACTTCCAGCGAATGTGTCAGCCGGCTGCGTACCGCCGCATTGCGCTCGAGCGGGAACACCTGGGTTTTCTGCTGCAGCCGACGGACGGCGGCGGAGTTGATGATGCGGCCTCGATCGCTTTCCAGCTGATCGACGATCGCCGGCAGGCCACCGGCCGCTCCCTGCTCCGCACGCCCGTATGGACGCTGACGAGTCACCCTGCGCTTGAAATCGATAGCCAAGAGATGCAATCCGAAAGACCTCCGAAGCTGCCGAGCCTAACCTGTCGCACCACTATTACCAAGGCAGCGCACCTGGCGTAGGCTGGCCGCTTCAACCCTCGCGAGCGAAGAGCACTGCCATGTCCCGAGCCGACTTTCACCGCGCGCATGCCGAGCGTGCCACGGCCGAAGCACAGCGCCTGCTGGATGAGCGCGCCCGCCTGGGGTCTCGCTGGATGGCCTGGGTCGCAACCGAACTCTATCGGCTCAGCCCGCCGGCCTATGCCGCCATGGTGCGCCGCGAACTGCAGCGCCTGACCCAGGCAAGCGCTTGAGCGGGCGTCGCGTGAATCGCTCGCCGGCAGGTGCCGGCGCCTCGCCAAGGGGCTAGAATCCGCGCGACATCGACCATCACATGAGATGAACCATGGGCGCACAGTGGAAAGCCAAACCCAAGGAAGCCGCCGCCAATGCCAAGGGCAAGATCTTCGGCAAGCTGGTGAAGGAAATCATGATCGCCGCGCGTAACGGCGCCGATCCGGAGACCAACGCCAAGCTGCGCCTGGCCGTGCACCAGGCCAAGAAGGCCTCGATGCCCAAGGACACGCTCGAGCGCGCCATCAAGAAGGGTGCCGGCCTCACCGGCGAGGTGGTCCATTACGAGCGCACCCTTTACGAGGGTTTCGCCCCGCATCAGGTGCCGGTGATCGTCGAGTGCCTGACTGACAACCTCAACCGCACGGTCGCGGAAATTCGCGTGCTGTTCCGCAAGGGCCAGCTCGGCTCGTCCGGCTCGGTGAGCTGGGACTTCGACCACGTCGGCATGATCGAGGCGACGCCCGAAGCCGGCGCGGACGCCGAGTTGGCCGCCATCGAGGCCGGCGCCCAGGATTTCGAGGCCGCCGACGAAGGCGCAACACTGTTCATTACCGAGCCCACTGACCTGGACGCGGTATGCAAGGCCCTGCCCGACTTCGGCTTTACCGTGCAGTCCGCCACGCTCGGCTACCGCCCGAAGAACCCGGTGTCACTCAGCGGTGCGGAGCTGGAAGAAGTGGAAGCCTTTCTCGAGGCGATCGACTCGCACGACGATGTGCAGAACGTCTATGTCGGCCTTGCCGGCTGAGAGCATTGGGAGGCAGGCAGCATGACAGCGAAGAAGCCGGACATTCCTTATAGCCAGCGCGAGCAAGGGTACCGGGAGAAGGCTCTGAAGATGTTCCCCTGGGTGTGCGGTCGTTGCGCACGGGAGTTTTCGGGCAAGCGTTTGAGCGAGTTGACGGTCCATCACAAGGACCACAACCACGACAACAATCCCGAGGACGGATCGAACTGGGAGCTGCTCTGCCTGTATTGCCACGACAACGAGCATGCTCGCTATACCGATGCGCAATACCAGACTGCGCCGCGCGCCGGTGCCGATCTGGGGCGCAAGGAAACCTTCAAGGCCCTCGCCGGCCTGGCAGAGCTGCTCAAGGACAAGGGCTGAGGCCCTTGCCTCGCCCCTGTTCTCAGTTGCCGGTCATTTGACCAGCACGACCGGGATAGCCGACTCGTGCACGACCCGGTTGGTCACCGAGCCCATCACCAGGCCGGTGAAGTTGCCAAGCCCGCGGGTGCCCATCACCAGCGTGTCGCAACCGAGGCGGCTGACCGCTGCGCTGATCTGGTCGGCCGCATTGCCCATGACGGTGTGCGTCTCGGCCTGGATGCCGGCCGCGTTCAGGGTCTTCGAGGCTTCGTCGAGCAGGCCGCGCGACTGGGCCATCAAGCCGTTGTTGATCTCCTCGATCATGCTGGCACTGACGTACTCGCCATAGAGCACCGGCTCCTGCTGGACGTTGATCACGTGCACATGCGGCACGCTTTTGAGCTCGCCTGCCAGGTCGACCACGTACTGCAGGGCCCGCCGGGCATTGTCCGAACCATCGAAAGCCACAAGAAGCTTGCGCATAGTCACCTCCCTTGATGTGAGGTTTAGAGCATAGCGCAGGCCAACGCGACGCAGGGCGCACCGCCGCGCTTGTGTTGATCTGGCACAAGCCGCGATCATCGGCGCCCGCAATGGAGGACGAAAATGATCGGTCAACAGCAGGAGCCGGTGTTCGGCGTGGGCGATGCCTCGTTCCAGGCGGCCGGCGGCGAGGCCGGGCTCAAGCGCCTGGTAGCGGATTTCTACCGGGCGATGGACAGCCTGCCGGAGGCGGCGACGATACGCGCCATGTATCCGGATGACCTGGGCCTGGCGCAGGAGAAACTGACCAGTTTTCTTTGCGGCTGGCTGGGCGGCCCGCGGCGTTATGCAGAGCGCTTCGGCCCGATCAGCATTCCGCAGTTCCATACGCGCTGGCACGTCGGTGAGGCGGAGCGCGATGCCTGGCTGAGCTGCATGGCCTGGGCCATCGAGCGCCAACCCTACTCGGCCGCGTTCGCGCAGTACCTCTTGACCCAGCTGCGCGTGCCCGCCGAGCGCATCCGTCAGGTCCAGCAACCGCCTGGCTGCCCGCGGAGCCGATAGTCAACGGTGCTCGGCTTCGGCTACACCGAGCGCCGGATCGGGACGTTGCTCGAACCTGTCGCTCAGCGCCATCCGCAGCCACACGGGTGAGAGCACCAGACCCACGCCCAGGCTCAGCCAACTGAGCCACTCGCCGCCCTCGGGGGGCGGGAATGCCAGGCGACCGATTCCGACCAACAGGCTGTAGAGCGACACCGCGGTGACCACTACCGCCAGAACGCGACTTCCAAAGGCCCCACGCGCACGACCTTGATCGCCACAAAGCGCCGCCGTGCGCCCCCAGAAGCCGAACGGGCGAACCTTGCGATAGAAATGCTGCAGCGTCGCATCGTCGGTGCGTGGCGTGACGAAGGTGATCAGTACCGCCGCCGCGCAAGTAATCAACGACATCAGGCCCAGCCGGATCCACTCCTCACCGGGGTCGGTACCGAAGTAGTACAGCAGGACGGGTGCCAGGATCAGCGAGACGAGCATCGCGGCCAATTCGGAATAGAGGTTGATCCGCTCCCACAACCAACGCAGCACCAGCACGGCGCCCATTCCGGCCCCGAACAGCAGCGAGATGAACCAGGCCGTCTGGATCGAACCGAGGTTGGCCATGATGACCATGGCGATGAGCAGAATCACCACGTTGGATATCCGCGCTACCAACACCAGCTCCTTGTCCTTGGCCTCCCGCTTGAGCAGCTTCGGCGCCACCACCGCGCGATAGACGTCATTGCTCCAGTACGAGGCGCCCCAGTTGAGATGCGTGTCGACGGTAGAGGCCAGCGCCGCCAGCAAGCCCACCAGCATCAGGCCGCGCAGGCCGGGCGGCATGAGCTCATCGATGCCGGTCACGAAGAGCGCCTCGCGGGCTGCGGTGAAGCCATCGGCGCCGGCCTCCGTCGGGGAAAACGGATAGAGCACCAGCAGGCCGATCGAGATTGCCAGCCAAAACAGGCTGCGCACGAGAATCTGCAACCAGGTGAACACCAGGCCTGCGATCCTCGCCTCACGGTCGGTCGGACAGGCCATGCTGCGCTGTGCCAGATACCCGGTGCCATCGGAGTTCATCTGGAACAACCACTGCATGCCAACGATTACCAGAAACGGCAGCACAGCCTCCCCTACATTCGAGGGCGGCGAGAAAGAGAGCAGCTTGCTTGCCTGCTCCATGCCATACAGCTCGACGACCCGGTCGGTCAGCCCCCCGAGCCCGCCCGCCGCATCGACCACGAACCAGGCATAGGCGACCGTGCCCAGCATCGCCACGGCGAACTGCATGACGTCCGTCTGCACCACGGCGCGCAGCCCGCCGGTGATCGAATAGGTCGCCGTGAATACCAGGATGAGCAGGATGGAGATGAGGTTATTGGCACTTGTGGTGATCGGGTCGAGGCCCGTAATGCTTTCGCCCAGGCGTATGCCGCTGGCCTCGATAAAGCTAGCGACGACCTGATAAAGCCCCGCTGGCAGCCATTCATGCCAGGGTAGAAAGACCTCCGCGATGCGGATGGCTGCAACCAGCACCATCGCCAGCACCACACAATTGATCACCGTGCCGTAATAAACCGCCTTGAACAGCCGCAGCGGCGCGACGGCCCTGCCGCTATAGCGCACGCGAGTGACCTCGGCATCGGTCAGAACGCCGGCACGCCGCCAGTTGCTGGCGAACAACCAGGCCAGCAGCAGGAACGCCAGACCGTAGATCCACAACCGCCACACTGCGAACACACCGGCAGTGGCGACCAGGCCTGCCACCAGCAGCGGCGTGTCGGCGGCAAACTGTGTCGCCGCCATCGATACCCCCGCCCGCCAACCCTTGATGGTCCGGCCAGCGAGAAAATACTCATCCAGGCTCTGGGACGCCTTGCTTCGCGCACGCAGGCCCGACATCAACCCGTAAACGATGAAGGCCACGACGATCAGTAGGTCCAACATATTGTTCTTCCTGTCGTTGGAATCTGCTTAAGGTTGAGAGCACCTCCTGGCGATAAAGATGCCGCCGGCCGGATGAACGGCAGCGATCCGGCCCGGCTGCTTCGCATGGCCGGCGCGCGCTAGAATCGCCGGGCCTAGGGCCAATCGAATCCTCCTGTGCTCGACATTCAACGCCTCGCCAGCCCCCTTCATCCGTTGCTCAAACAGTTCTATCGCAGCCATGGCAGTCGCGCGCGCATCGCGCCGCTCGCAGAATGTTGGGTAGTCCGCCAGGGCGAAATCGTAGCGGGGTTGTGCCTGACGCCCGTCGCCGAGGGCTACTGGCTGACCAATCTCCTGGTCGCGCCGGAACACCGCGGTACCGGTATGGCGTCCGCCCTGCTCACTCAAGTGCAGATGCAAACGGCTGCGCCGATCTGGCTGTTCTGCCGCCCTTCGCTGGTTGGCTTCTACGAGCAGCGAGGGTTTGGAGCGACGGAGGAGCTGCCGAGAGAGCTTTGCGCTCGTCTGGAGCGCTACCGGCAGACCAAGGCACTGGTCGCCATGCGACGCAAGGAGAAAGAGATGGACACGCCAACGATCGATATTGTCGCGGCCGCCCTGTTCGATGCAGAGGGGCGCCTGCTCGTGGTGCGCAAACGCGGCAGCCGCTTCTTCATGCTGCCCGGTGGCAAACGCGAAGCAGGCGAGACCTCTTTGCAGACCCTTTTCCGGGAACTCGAGGAGGAACTGGGTCTTGCACTGCCAGCGGAAGACGTCGAACCGCTCGGGCGGTTCCAGGCGGCCGCCGCCAACGAGCCAGGCCACCGCGTCAATGCAAAGGTCTTTCTAGGCAAACTGCATGAAGCAATTGAGGCGCGCGCCGAAATCGAGGAGGCGTGCTGGCTCGAGCTGCCAGCCGTTACCCGAATTGAGCTGGCGCCGTTACTCGCGGAACAGATTCTCCCGGCACTGGCAGTTCGAAGGTAAAGCGAACTCAGGGCGAAATGGGGTCGCTGGCGGGAAAGGTTTCCTCGATGGCCTCGTCCAGCTGCTCTTCATCAGCCTCATCGGGCTTGCGCTCCACTTCACCTTCATCGGGAATGGGATCTTTGTCTGAAGGGTTCTGACCAATCATGTTTCCAACCTCTGGGGCGTCGTCAGAACATTAGTGTGCGTCGGCCAGCAACAGTTCGGGCTACTCGGTCGGCCGCACTTTTCTACGGACAAAAAAAGGGGCGGGGTATACCCCGCCCGGCTTCTTCCATGCTCCCTGTATTCCTGATCATCATCCTGATGAAACCGCATCCTGCGGCTGTCCTGGCCCCATCCTTGTGGCCTTGTGCTTGTCCGTCAGCACAGGGGCGATATTAATGATCACCCGCCCCGGAGCAACTGGCCCCGGCACCGGGCAACAGCGACAAATCACCGCAGCCCTGCGATTAAAATACCTTATAAATCAATGTTTTATTTATAGTCCACGAAACCATTCGACAGGCTCAACCAGGCTTTACCTACAGCAAATGTAAGCAAATGCTTACATCTTGCTGAGCAATTGGCCCGCGTGGATTAGTCCGTTCGGTTTAGTGAGGCCAAAAACGAAACGGGCCTGAAATCAGGCCCGTTTCGGCGACCGGGACGCCTCAGTGGAACAGCGCTTCGCTCGACAGTCCGTTGCGCTCGAAGATCTCACGCATACGGCGCAACGCTTCGACCTGAATTTGCCGCACCCGCTCGCGAGTGAGACCTATCTCCTGTCCCACCTCTTCGAGCGTGCTGCTTTCGTGCCCACGCAGGCCGAATCGGCGCACGACGACCTCGCGCTGCTTTTCGGTCAGGTCGGACAGCCATTGATCGATGCTTGACGACAGATCATCGTCCAGCAACAAGTCGCAGGGATCGTTGGGCTTTTCGTCGGTCAGGGTGTCGAGCAGCGTCTTGTCGGTGTCCGGCCCGAGCGACACGTCGACCGAAGTGACCCGCTCGTTCAACCCAAGCATGCGCTTGACCTCGGCAACCGGCTTTTCGAGCAGGTTGGCGATTTCCTCAGGGCTCGGCTCGTGATCCAGCTTCTGGGTCAACTCGCGAGCCGCGCGCAGATAGACGTTCAGCTCCTTGACCACATGAATCGGCAGGCGGATGGTCCGCGTCTGGTTCATGATCGCGCGCTCGATGGTCTGGCGAATCCACCAGGTGGCGTAGGTCGAAAAGCGGAACCCCCGCTCCGGGTCGAATTTCTCCACGGCGCGAATCAACCCGAGATTGCCCTCTTCGACCAGATCGAGCAACGACAGGCCTCGATTGACGTAGCGACGCGCAATCTTCACCACCAGGCGCAGGTTGCTCTCGATCATGCGCTTGCGCCCGGCGGGATCCCCCTTGCGAGCCAGACGTGCGAAGTGCACTTCTTCCTCGGGCGTCAGCAGGGGGGAGAAGCCGATCTCGTTGAGATACAACTGGGTCGCGTCGAGCGCCCGGTTGTAGTCGATGAACTTGTGTTGCTTGGCGACAGGCTTGGTCTTGGGAGCCTTGGTCGCATGCTGCACTGTGCTGACACGGTCGAAGTCTATGCCCGGCTCCATGAGCAAAACCGCATCCTCGACGTCAAACTCCAGCGCTTCTTTTTTGAGTGCCATTATTCTTGTCCCGTTCCGAGTTCGACAACGGGCTCAAGACACGCGCGTCCATGCACGAAACCCGAGCCCATTAGTGGCGGCACGGGTGGCTTGGAGTCAACGCTTTGGCAGGTATTGCAGTGGGTCGACGGGCTTACCCTGGCGACGAATCTCGAAGTGCAGCTTCACCCGGTCGGTACCTGTAGATCCCATCTCGGCAATGCTCTGCCCAGCCTTGACTCGTTGGCCCTCCCGTACCAGCAGCCTGCGGTTATGACCGTAGGCGCTTACATAAGTATCGCTGTGCTTGATGATTACAAGTTCGCCGTAACCCCTCAAACCACTACCGGCGTACACCACAGTCCCATCAGAAGCAGCGAGAACAGGCTGTCCTAATTCACCGGCGATATCAATGCCTTTATTCAAACTGCCGTTTGAGGAAAAACGGCCTATTACCTGACCATTCGAGGGCCATGCCCAGCCGCTTGCCGAACGGGTTACAGGCGTCACCTTGACGGGGGCGGACGCCACTGGCTCCTTGCTGATCGCCGGCGGCCGAGGTACCGGATTGGCAACCACCACAGGCGTGCTCGGCCGAGGCGCCGGCTGCGCCGGGCGCTGTCCAGGGGACGGCGCAGCCGGCCGTGCCGCGGTCGTCGAACCTGCGCCAGAGAAGCGGATGCGTTGCCCCGGATGAATCACATAGGGCGCAGAAATCCCGTTCAGCCGCGCCAGGCTGCGCCAGTCCCAGCCATGCCGGCCTGCGATAGACGAAAGCGTGTCGCCGCGCCGAACCGTGTAGGCGCCGCTGGTCACTGGCGGCCGGCTGTTTCGATCGACCACCTGCACGCCGCCTGGCGGCGACGAGGCACACCCGGCGAGAGAGATGGCGGCACATGCCACCGGATACAGCGCGTACGACGAAAAGAGGCGAAACCACCGCCGATAGCCCATGAGCCTCAATGCTCGCTCCCTAGGGATGTAATCGGTGTTCAGGCGCCTTGGGTGGCGGGCTGGCGTCGGCCGGCAACCCACTCCAGGCTGAGAACCAGCAGGATACCAGCGATTGCCAGGCCGACCGCCAGCAGCAATTGCGGGTCTTGCCCGGTCAGATCGCCAAAGGCGCCCGGCAACAGGTTCTGCTCCAGCAGCGGGGTCTTTTGCCCATGCGAATCGAGACGCCAGGTCAAGGTCTGCTTCCACGGCCAGACCTTGTTCAGCGAGCCGAGCATCAGGCCGGTCAGAAAACCGAGCGTGAGGTCACGCCAGCGACGCAGCGTCCAGCTCAGCAGCCTGGCGAAACTCAGCAGGCCCACCAGGCAACCCAGCGCGAACACCGCCAGCACGGCGACATCAAGGCTTTTCACCGCGCCGAGCACTACCGGATACAAGCCCAGCAGCACCAGTATGAAGCTGCCGGAAATACCCGGCAGGATCATCGCGCAGATGGCGATCGCGCCCGCCAGAAACAGGCTGAGCATGTCGCTGCCCCATTGCACCGGCGCGGCCACGGTAATCCAGAACGCGAAAACGATGCCGGCGGCGAAAGCCAGCAGCAGCGGCAGGTTGCGCTGCTTGATCTCGCGCCCGACCAGATAGACCGACACGAGAATCAGACCGAAGAAAAACGACCAGACCGGGATCGGGTGTCGCTCCAGCAGGTAGGTGATCACCTTGGCGAGCGTGAAGACGCTGGTGAGAATGCCGGCGAACAGAACGAGCAGAAAGGATGCATTGGCGCGCGCCCAGGCCTCGGCAACACGCCCGCGCAACAGCGGACCTACCGCGGTGGGAAGCGATGCGATCGAGCGCAGCAGCTCGTCATAGATCCCCGTAATGAACGCGACCGTACCGCCCGAAACGCCAGGCACGACGTCGGCCGCGCCCATGGCCATGCCTTTGGCGTACAACAACAAAGCGTTTTTCATGCTTCCTTCCGCTGATGATCAGATCACAGGTCCATTGAGCAGCGGCACGAAGCGAACGGTATCCAACAATTGACGGGAGAATCCGTTTTCCTCTCGGATGATCAGCATCAGTTGCTGAACGTCGCCGGCCCCGACCGGAATCACCAGCCGCCCTCCGGGAGCCAGTTGATCGAGCAGGGCCTGCGGCACATCGGCTGCCGCTGCGGTGACGATGATGCCGTTGTAAGGTGCCAGTGCCGGCCAGCCTTCCCAGCCATCGCCCCAGCGAAAGACCACATTGCGCAACTTGAGTTCGCCGAGACGCTCCTTGGCTCGCTCCTGCAGCGCCTGGATTCGTTCGACGGAGAACACCCGCTCGACCAACTGCGCCAGCACGGCAGTCTGGTAGCCGGAGCCGGTACCGATCTCCAACACCTTGTCCAGCGGGCCGTCAGCCAGCAGCAGCTCGCTCATCCTGGCCACCATGAAGGGCTGCGAGATCGTCTGGTTGTGGCCGATGGGCAGCGCCGTATCCTCGTAGGCACGATGCGCCAGCGCTTCGTCGACGAACAGGTGGCGTGGCGTACGCCTGATCACCTCGAGCACGTGCGGATTGGACAGGCCTTCCTCGTACAGGCGCTGGATCAGGCGGTCGCGCGTACGCTGCGACGTCATCCCGGTGCCATGCAGCAGATCGGTCGGTACGCGGTGGTTCACAAGATGTCCTCCATCCAGCGATCCAGCCCCTGGAAGGCCTCATGGAAGGTACGATCCAGCTGCAACGGCGTGATCGAAACGTAGCCCTGCATGATGGCATGGAAGTCAGTGCCCGGGCCGCCATCCTCGACGTCGCCCGCGACGGAAATCCAGTAGCCCTCCTTGCCTCGAGGATTGGCCTGGCGCACCGGCGGCTTGGCACGGCTTCGATGCCCGAGACGGGTCAGGCGGATACCACGGATATGGTCCAGCGGCAGGTTCGGCACGTTGACACTCAGCACGGTGCGCGGAGGCAGCTCGAGCTGCTCGTGCTTCTCCACCAGCACACGGGCGATATGCGCCGCGGTTGCCAGGTTCTCCGGGGAACGCGAAACGAGCGAGAAGGCAAAGGCCGGACGACCGGTGAAGCGCCCCTCGATCGCCGCCGCGACGGTCCCTGAATAGAGCACGTCGTCGCCCAGATTGGCACCGAGGTTGATCCCGGAGACCACCATGTCGGGCGTCTCTTCCAGCAGACCGTTGAGCCCCAGATGGACGCAATCGGTCGGCGAGCCGTTCAGCCCGATGAAGCCGTTGGGCATGGTCACCGGGTGCAGTGGCCGGTCGAGTGTCAGCGCACTGCTGGCACCGCTCATGTCCTGGATGGGGGCGACTACTCGGCACTCGGCATAGTCGGCCAGCGCGTCATAGAGCGCGGCGAGCCCAGGTGCATACACCCCGTCGTCGTTGGCGATCAGAATACGCATCAGATTTCCGTCTGCCCTGCCAGGCTGACCAGTTCACGCACCACGGCTGTGGCGAAGCACCCGGTCGGCAGGACGAATTCCAGTTGCAGAATGTCAGGCTCGGGATAATGCCACGACAAGTTGCCAATGGGGAGGCGCAGCACCCGCCGTTCATGCTTCATTCCAGCATCCGCAAGCCACTTGGCGATGGCCGGCTCGGTTGCCGCCACCCGCTGCTCGAGCGCCTGGACGGGGCCGGTCGTCGGCGCGTCGCCCGCGCCCCAGAGTGGCCCCGTGGGATGCAGGTCGAGAATCGCCAGGCGAGGATCCTGACACTCGTCCTCACCGGCCGCGAAAAAGCTGCGACTGTCAGTGAAGGCCAGCAGGTCCCCGACCAGCGCCTGGTTCCAGGTACCGTCGGCGACACGCTCGGCCAGCACGCGGTTGAACAGATAGCTGCGCCCGGCCGAGAGCAACCGCGAGCGCAGGTTGCGCTGCTCCGGTAGCTCGCCCCTGCCGGCGAAGTCGCGGGCACCCTGCACGTTGTTGCCCTGGTGACCGAAACGCTGCAGGCCGAAGTAATTCGGCACACCCTGCGCCTGGAGCTGGCGCAACCTTGCCTCGAGCAGCGCATGGTCAGCGTCGAGTTCGGTCAGGCGCAGCGTGAAGCCGTTCGCCGAGTGCGCACCGCGTTGCAGCTTGCGCTGATGGCGTACCGAGCGGAGCACCCGCAGGCTCTCATCCTCGGCCCGTTTCAAGTCCGGGTCAGGGCGGCCTGGCAGGTGCAGGCTGAACCACTGGCGGGTCAGCGCCTGACGGTCCTTGAGGCCGGCATAACTGACCTGACGTAGCGGGACACCTGCAGCTCTGGCGATACGTCGCGCCGCCTCCTCGGTATTCAGCTGACGCTTTTCGACCCACAGCCAGAGGTGCTCGCCTTCGCCGGATAGCGGAATGTCCAGCACCTCATCGACCTGGAAGTCTTCGGCCACGGCCTTCAGCAACGCGCGACCGCAGGGCTCACCGTGCGCATGTGGTCCAAGCAGCTGCTCTTCGGTCATACCGCGACCAGCAGAGCGACCGCATGCACGGCAATGCCCTCCTCCCGCCCGGTGAAGCCGAGCTTCTCGGTCGTGGTGGCCTTGACGTTGACCTGGTCCAGGTCGACCTGCAGGTCCTCGGCAATCAATGCACGCATCGTCTCGATATGCGGCGCCATCTTCGGCGCCTGGGCGACGATGGTGGCGTCGACATTGCCCACCTTCCAGCCCTTGGACCGGACCTGTTCGAGCACGTGGCGCAGCAGCACGCGACTGTCGGCGCCCTTGAAGCGCGGATCGGTGTCCGGGAAATGCTTGCCGATGTCGCCCAGTGCCGCGGCACCGAGCAGCGCATCGGCCAGGGCATGCAGCAGTACATCGCCATCGGAATGCGCCAGCAGGCCGAATCTGTGAGGAATCCGCACGCCACCGAGCGTGATGAAGTCGCCCTCGCCGAAGCGGTGGACGTCGTAACCATGGCCGATACGCATGCGCACAACCCTTTCGAGAAATTGAAAGTGGCGATTCTACAGGAGCGCAGGGCTGTGGTGATTCCGGCGCCCAGGATCGACCACGGCGATGAGCACTATCGACCGAATCGATCCCATATCGCCTTTTGACGATATAGAGTTCGCCACATCCCGATATGCAACGAGCAGCGCCATGCAACCTACCCTGGACGATGCCATCAAGGCCCTGGCCCACCCGTTGCGCCGCGAAATCCTGTGCTGGTTGCGAGAGCCCGAGCGGTATTTCCCCGAGCAACAGTACCCGCTGGACCTGGGTGTCTGCGCCGGCCAGATCGACAAGCGCGCCGGCCTGTCGCAGTCCACTGTCTCGGCGCACCTGGCCACGCTCCAGCGTGCCGGGCTGGTCAGCAGTCGCAAGGTGGGGCAATGGCATTTCTTCAGGCGTAACGATGCGGCCATCGAGCGCTTTCTCACGCAACTGCGGCAATCCCTGTGATCGAGCCGCGCTTCAACCGATGAATCATCCACGTTCAAGGAGCACTCTGATGCCCACACTCTTCGACCCGATCAAGATCGGCGACCTGGAACTGTCCAACCGCATCATCATGGCGCCGCTGACGCGCTGCCGTGCCGAACCGGGACGTGTACCGGGCGACCTGATGGTGGAGTACTACAGCCAGCGCGCGGATGCCGGGCTGATCATCAGTGAAGCCACATCGGTCACGCCCATGGGCGTCGGCTACCCGGACACCCCCGGCATCTGGTCGGCCGAGCAGGTTCAGGGCTGGAAGAAGATCACCGAAGCCGTACATGCCAAGGGCGGCAAGATCGTCCTGCAGCTATGGCACGTCGGGCGCATCTCCGACCCGATCTACCTGGACGGCCAGCTGCCGGTCGCGCCGAGCGCCATCAAGCCTGCCGGGCATGTCAGCCTGGTCCGTCCGATGAAGGACTACGAGACCCCGCGCGCGCTGGAGACAGCCGAGATCCCGGGGATCATCGAGGCCTACCGCAAGGGCGCGAAAAATGCCAAGGAAGCCGGTTTCGACGGCGTGGAGATCCATGGCGCCAATGGCTACCTGCTCGACCAGTTCCTGCAGGACAGCACCAACCAGCGCACCGACCAGTACGGTGGCTCGTTGGAAAACCGCGCACGCCTGATGCTGGAGGTGACCGACGCCGCCATCTCGGTCTGGGGCGCCGGACGCGTCGGCGTACATCTGGCGCCGCGCGCCGATTCCCACGACATGGGTGATTCCAACCGCGCCGAGACCTTTGGCTACGTTGCCCGCGAACTGGGCAAACGCGGCGTCGCCTTTATCTGCACCCGCGAGAAGGCCGGCGAAGACAGCCTTGGCCCGCAGCTCAAGCAACTGTTCGGGGGTGTCTACATCGCCAACGAGCGCTTTACCAAGGAGCAGGCCGGCACCTGGCTCGCGGAAGGCAAGGCCGACGCCGTGGCCTTTGGTATTCCCTACATCGCCAACCCGGATCTGGTCGAACGCCTGCGCCGGGACGCGCCGCTCAACGAGCCGCGGCCCGAGCTCTTCTATGCGAAGGGCGCCGAAGGCTATACCGATTACCCGTCGCTCTAGCTCCTTGCGACGGAAAGGCCCGACCGGGAAACCGGCCGGGCCTTTTTTGTGCGTTCGATCGATAGCGCCGCCGAGTCGTCGCATCGCCGCGAAGCCCGGTTGGCCCGGCACCTACCGGAACAGACGCGTGGATGAGGCTGCGCCGTCATCCACCCTACGCGCCCTGCAAAGCACCGCTTCCGTAGGGTGGGAAACCGCCAGCGTTTTCCACGCCGTAGCACCACGCAAACGCCGCAGCACCGGCACCGAACCGGAACAGACGCGTGGATGAGGCTGCGCCGTCACTCACCCTTCGCGCCCTGCAAGGCACCGCTTCCGTAGGGTGGAAAACCGCCAGCGTTTGCCACGTCGCAGCACCACGCAAACGCCGCAGCACCAGCACCAGCACCAGCACCGAACCGGAGCATACGCGTGGATGAGGCTGCGCCGTCATCCACCCTACGCGCCTGCAAAGCAAACGCCTCCGCCGGATGGAAAACCGCCCGGCGTTTTCCACGCCGCCAGCGCAGCATGCAAACCCGGTGGCAAAAGCGCTGCGCCGGGGCAGATCCGTGCATCAGGCTGGGCCGCTCTCCCCTACGCCTTCAGCGCCTCGGCGTGGTGGCGCAGGTGGTCATCGATGAAGCTGGCGATGAAGTAGTAGCTATGGTCATAGCCCGGCTGGATGCGCAACCGTAGCGGATGGCCGGCCGCGTCGGCGGCTGCCTGGAGCGCGTCGGGCTTTAGCTGGCCGTGCATGAAGTCGTCACGGTCGCCCTGATCGACCAGTAGCGGCAGGCGCTCCTTCGCCTCGGCGAGCAACGCGCAGGCGTCCCATGCGCGCCAGCGGGAACGATCCGCCCCCAGATAGCGGGAGAATGCCTTTTCGCCCCAGGGACAGGCCATCGGATTGCTGATGGGCGCAAAAGCCGATAGTGAGCGATAACGCCCGGGGTTCTTCAGGGCGCAGACGAGCGCGCCATGTCCGCCCATGGAATGTCCGCTGATGCCACGCCGGTCGGATACCGGAAAGTTGGCCTCGATCAACGCCGGCAGCTCGTCCACCACGTAGTCGTACATTCGGTAATGCTGTGCCCAGGGCTCCTCGGTGGCGTTCAGATAGAACCCCGCGCCCAGGCCGAAATCCCAGGCACCGTCCGGGTCATCCGGCACGCCGTCGCCGCGCGGGCTGGTATCCGGCGCCACGATGACCAGACCGAGTTCGGCCGCCAGTCGCTGGGCGCCCGCCTTCTGCATGAAGTTCTCATCGGTACAGGTCAGGCCGGAGAGCCAGTAGAGTACCGGCAGCTTCTCTCCCTGCTCAGCCTGCGGCGGCAGGTATACGGCAAACACCATGTCGCATCCCAGGCTGCTGGAGCGGTGTCGGTAGCGCTTGTGCCAGCCACCAAAGCTCTTGTTGCTGGAAACGATCTCAAGGGTCATGCAAACCTCCGTAGAATGCGCCTTGCGCACCGGTATCCAGGGTGCGCAAGAAGCCGGTGAGCGCCCGTGCAGCTCACCGATCTGGCTCAGAAGTGGATGACGGTACGAATGCTCTTGCCTTCGTGCATCAGATCGAAGGCCTTGTTGATGTCGTCCAGCCCCATGGTGTGGGTAATGAAGGTGTCCAGCGGAATTTCGCCCTTCTGCGATTTCTCGACGTAGCCGGGCAGTTCCGTGCGCCCCTTGACGCCACCGAACGCGCTGCCGCGCCAGACCCGGCCGGTGACCAACTGGAACGGCCGCGTGCTGATCTCGGCGCCAGCAGGGGCCACGCCGATGATGGTCGACTCGCCCCAGCCCTTGTGGCAGCACTCCAGTGCGGCGCGCATCAGCTGCACATTGCCGACACACTCGAAGCTGTAATCCACGCCGCCATCGGTCATTTCGACGATGACCTCCTGGATCGGTCGCGCATGGTCCTTGGGATTGACGAAATCGGTGGCGCCCAGCTCGCGCGCTACAGCGAACTTCTCCGGATTGATATCGATGGCGATGATGCGGCTGGCCTTGGCTATCTTGGCGCCGATGATGGCCGCCAGGCCGATGCCACCCAGACCGAAGATGGCGACGGTGGAGCCCTCTTCGACCTTGGCGGTGTTGAGCACCGCACCGATTCCGGTGGTCACGCCGCAGCCGAGCAGGCAGACCTTCTCCAGCGGCGCTTCCTTGGGAATCACCGCTACGGATACTTCCGGCAGCACGGTGTATTCGGAGAAGGTCGAGCAGCCCATGTAGTGGTAAACCGGCTGGCCGTTGTAGGAAAAGCGCGTGCTTCCATCCGGCATCAGGCCCTTGCCTTGGGTCGCACGCACCGAGCTGCACAGGTTGGTCTTGCCCGACTTGCAGAATTTGCACTCTCGACATTCAGCCGTGTACAGCGGAATCACATGATCACCGACCTTCACCGAGGTCACGCCCTCGCCCACGGCCTCGACGATGCCACCTCCCTCGTGGCCGAGAATGCAGGGAAACACGCCTTCGCTGTCCTGGCCGGACAGGGTGTAGGCATCGGTATGGCAAACGCCGCTGGCGACGATACGCACCAGCACTTCACCCGCCTTGGGCGGCTCGACGTCCACCTCGACGATCTTCAGCGGCTCGTTAGGGGCAAAGGCGACGGCAGCACGGGACTTGATGGTCATGGCTCACTCTCGATGGGTTGCAGTCGAGTGAGTGTAATTTCTCTTCAAGCAGGGATAATCTCGTTTTTCTCAAAACATTAGTGCTGCAATGCAATAATCGAGGGCCGCATGAGCCGCTGGGAAGGTCTGGACGAGTTCGTTGCTGTTGCCGAACAGGGCAGCTTCATGGCCGCCGCGCAGAAGCTGCGCGTGTCGTCGTCGCATGTCAGCCGCCAGGTCGCACGCCTGGAGGAACGCCTGCAGACGCGCCTGCTATATCGCACCACCCGTCGCGTTTCACTGACCGATGCCGGTCATCACTTCTTCGCCCGTTGCCAGCGCCTGATCGAGGAACGCGACGATGCCTTCAGCGCCGTCAGCGATCAGAACAGCGTGCCCAGCGGCCTGCTGCGCATGACCGCTGCCGTCGCCTATGGAGAGCGGTTCATCGTGCCACTGGTGAACGACTTCATGGCGCGTCATCCGCAGCTGCGGGTGGAGATCGAGCTGTCCAATCGCACGCTCGACCTGGTCCAGGAAGGCTTCGATCTCGCGATCCGTCTAGGTCGGCTGGGCGAATCGCGGCTGGTCGCAACACGAATCGCACCTCGCGTCATGTATCTGTGTGCCGCACCGGCGTATCTGGAACGTTACGGCCGGCCGCACACGCTCTCCGAGCTGGCACGGCACAACTGCCTGATTGGCACCAGCGACACCTGGATGCTGCAGGTCGACGGCCGCGAGCAGCATTTCAAGCCTTCGGGCAACTGGCGCTGCAACAGTGGCCATGCCGTGCTCGATGCAGCGCTGCGCGGCTTCGGCATCTGCCAACTGCCTGATTACTACGTTCAGGAACCGCTACGCCGAGGCGAACTGGTTGCGCTGCTTTCGGCGACCCAGCCGCCGGACACCGCCGTCTGGGCCGTTTATCCGCAGCGCCGGCTGCTGTCCGCGAAGGTCGGTGGCCTGATCGACGCATTGAAATCGGGACTGGCCGCCGCGCCGGAATACGCCCGTCGCTGAGCGCCGTTTCGCCTGTTCGGTCGTCTGTCCGGCGTCCGGACGGGCGTTGGAACCCTGCCCTGCTGGCCCCGTCGTAACTGGAAAGCCAGAGCGTCGGCGTCTGGTTTTTGCCAAGCCATGCCATCAGGAGAATTCCATGCTCATCCAGGTAAACAGCAATCACAGCATCGAAATGTCCCAGGGCCTGGAGGACCGCGTCCGCGCCACCCTGGAAGACGAGCTGGAGCGATTCGACGAATACCTGACGCGTCTGGAGGTTCACCTCAACGACGAGAACGGCAGCAAGAGCGGCCCGCAGGACAAGCGCTGCCAGATCGAGGCCCGTCTCAAGCACCACGAACCGCTATCGGTAACGCACAAGGCCGAGTCGCTGGACCTGGCCATCGACGGCGCAGCGGAGAAGATGCTGCACGCGCTCGACCACCTCACCGGCAAGCTCAGCCGCTGACCTCACCCTTTCACCGGCCCCTGTTGCGAGGTACCCCATGCCAAGCGATCTGAACCGAGACACCTTGAAGGAGCTGCTGGCGGTGCGCCAGCGTCCATGTCTGTCGCTGTATCAGCCGACCCACAGGAGTTTTCCCGAGCGAGAGCAGGACCCCATTCGTTTCAAACAACTGGTACGTCAGTTGGAGGACGCCCTGAAAGAGCAGCACTGCGACCAGCCCGAGACGCTGCTCGCGCCTTTCCGAGCGCTGATCGACGACGCCGATTTCTGGAATAACAGCCGCGACGGCCTGGCCATCTTCGCCGCACCGGGCTATTTCAAGATCTTTCGCCTGCAGCGTCGGGTCGCCGAACTGGCCGTGGCGAACGAGCGCATGCACGTCAAGCCACTACTGCGTATCGCCCAGTCCGCCGACCGTTACCAGATTCTGGCGCTGACGATGGATTCGGTACGGCTCTACGAGGGCAACCGGGACGGCATCGATCAGGTTCGACTGGCCGACGGCGTCCCCGCTACGCTCGAGCAGGCGCTGGGCCGCGAGTTGACCGAAAAGGGCCAGAGCGGTTTCCCGCAGGGCTACAGCCGCGCCGGTGAGCGGGGCGACCCGATGCAGGTGGAGGCCGGTGGTGCCGGGCGTCAAGCCGAGATGGACCGTGACCGTGAGCGTTTCTTCCGCGAAGTGGACCGGGCCATCCTCGAACATCACTCCAAGCGTTCTGGCCTGCCGCTGATACTGGCGGCGCTGCCGGATCACCAGGCGCATTTCCGCAAGCTCAGCCATAACCCGCACCTGCTCGCCGAGGGCATCGACAACGATCCGTCCCTGCTTAGCCAGAACGAGCTGCGCGAGAAGAGCTGGTTGGTGATGCAGCCGCGCTACATCAAGCGCCTGGAAGGCTTCATCGATCGCTTCGGGGAATCGCTCGGTCAGGGACTGGCCAGCGAGGCCATCGAGGAAATCGGTCGCGCGACCCGCGAGGGGCGCGTCGCCACGCTGCTGGTCGAGGCGGACCGCCGCATTCCGGGCCAGGTCGACAAGGATGAGGCCAAGGCCCTGCCTGCCGAAGAGGCCGACGCCTCGACACCCGATCTGCTCGACGAACTGACCGTCTGGACGCTGGAACAGGGCGGTGAAGTCATCGCGGTGCCGGCCGAGCGCATGCCGACGCAAAGCGGAGCGGCGGCGCTGTATCGGTTCTAGGTCAGAACCCAGTCCCGCAGACCGGCTCGGCCGGACTGCGGGGCACGCCTGTCACCTCAGCGTGAACCCCACTGCAACTGCAACCACTGGAGGTCATCCGGACGGGTGACCTTGATGTTGTCCGCGCGCCCTTCCACCACCCGCGGACGATGGCCGAGCCACTCGATCGCCGAGGCCTCGTCCGTGATTTCCGCACCCGCCTGGGCCGCCCCGGTCAGTGCCTGGCGCAACAAGCCCAGGCGAAACATCTGCGGGGTATAGGCCAGCCAGATCGGGCGGCGGTCGACCGTCTGCTCAACGCGACCGTCGGCCGCGACGCGCTTGAGCGTGTCCTTCGCCGGAACGGCCAGCAACCCGCCGACCGGATCCTCGCCGAGCTGGTCGAGTAACCGCTGCAGGTCTTCATCCGCAAGATTGGGGCGCGCCGCATCGTGCACCAATACCCAGTCCCCATCGAGGGCGCCGAGGTCTTTCAGCCGCTCGAGACCGGCCAGTACCGAGTCGGCACGTTCTCTCCCGCCTGCTGCGCGACTGATCCGCGGGTCAGCCGCGCAGCCCAGCATCGGCCACCAGGGATCGTCCGGTGCAAGGGCGACCACCACACCACGAACGCCGGTACGGCCCAGAAAACAGCCAAGGGTATGTTCAAGAATCGTGCGATCACCGAGCTGCAGGTATTGCTTGGGGCGGTCAGCAGCCATGCGACTGCCAATGCCGGCAGCAGGAATCACCACCCAGAAAGAGGTCGGTCGGTTGTTCATTCGGTGAGCTGGTAGAGGGTTTCGCCTTCCTTGACCATGCCCAGCTCATGGCGGGCACGCTCCTCGACGGTTTCCATGCCCTGTTTGAGCTCCATCACCTCGGCCTCGAGGATGCGATTGCGCTCGAGCAGGCGCTTGTTCTCGCCTTGCTGCTCCTCGATCTGCTTGTTGAGGCTGCTGATCTGCGCCAGGCTCCCTTCGCCCACCCACAAGCGGTACTGCAGACCGCCCAGCAGCAGGATCAGCACGACGAACAGCCAGTATGGGCTACGCAATGAAGGCATGAACGGTATCGGTCGCGGTTCGAAAAAGAAGGATGCACTACGGGAGCGGCAAGTCTCGCCATTGTCGCCGCAACGATTGAAACAAAAAAGGGCGACTTACGCCGCCCTTTTCCCGATCTTCCGATCAGCCGCGGAATTCGGCGCGGCCGTTGTACGGCGCCTTGCCGGCCAGCTGCTCTTCGATGCGCAGCAGCTGGTTGTACTTCGAAACGCGGTCGGAGCGGCACAGCGAACCGGTCTTGATCTGACCAGCGGCAGTACCAACCGCCAGGTCGGCGATGGTGCTGTCTTCGGTCTCGCCGGAACGGTGCGAGATCACTGCCGTGTAACCAGCCGCCTTGGCCATCTGGATGGCTTCGAGGGTCTCGGTCAGCGAGCCGATCTGGTTGAACTTGATCAGGATCGAGTTGGCGATGCCCTTGTCGATGCCTTCCTTGAGGATCTTGGTATTGGTCACGAACAGGTCGTCACCGACCAGCTGAACCTTCTCGCCGATCTTGTCGGTCAGCGCCTTCCAGCCTGCCCAGTCGGACTCGTCCATGCCGTCTTCGATGGAGATGATCGGGTAGCGCTGGGTCAGGCCCGCCAGGTAATCGGCGAAGCCTTCGGCGTCGAACACCTTGCCTTCACCGGCCAGGTCGTACTTGCCATCCTTGTAGAACTCGCTGGAAGCGCAGTCCAGGGCCAGGGTCACGTCGCTGCCCAGCTTGTAGCCGGCCTTCTCGACCGCCTCGGCGATGGCGCCCAGCGCATCCTCGTTGGAGGCCAGGTTCGGCGCAAAGCCGCCCTCGTCGCCCACTGCGGTATTCAGGCCACGAGCCTTGAGCACCGCTTTCAGGTGGTGGAAGATCTCGGCGCCCATGCGCAGCGCATCGGCGAACGTCTTGGCGCCGACCGGCTGGACCATGAATTCCTGGATGTCGACATTGTTGTCGGCGTGCTCGCCGCCATTGATGATGTTCATCATCGGCACCGGCATCGAATACTGGCCGGGGGTGCCATTCAGGTCGGCGATGTGCGCATACAGCGGTACGCCCTTGGCCTGTGCAGCTGCCTTGGCGGCTGCCAGGGACACGGCGAGGATGGCATTGGCGCCCAGCTTGGCCTTGTTCTCGGTACCGTCCAGCTCGATCATCGCCTGGTCCAGCGCCTTCTGGTCGACCGGGTCCTTGCCCAGCAGCAGGTCACGGATCGGACCGTTGACGTTGGCTACGGCGTTCAGCACGCCCTTGCCCAGGTAACGGCTCTTGTCGCCGTCGCGCAGCTCGAGCGCCTCGCGCGAACCCGTGGAGGCGCCGGACGGTGCACAAGCACTGCCAACAATGCCGTTGTCCAGGATCACGTCGGCTTCCACTGTCGGGTTGCCGCGAGAATCGAGCACCTCACGTCCCTTGATATCGACGATCTTTGCCATTGTTGTTAACACTCCGTAGATAGCTGCAAGGCTTCAAGCAGTTTCGATTGGCGGGAAATTCTTGATCAGGTCATCCAGCTGCTTGAGCTGGGTGAGGAAGGGCTCGAGCTTGTCCAGGCGTAGGGCACAGGGGCCGTCGCACTTGGCCTGGTCGGGGTTCGGATGCGCCTCGAGGAAGAGTCCGGCCAAGCCCTGGGAAAGGCCGGCCTTGGCCAGGTCGGTGACCTGGGCACGACGACCGCCAGCCGAATCGGCGCGACCGCCCGGCATCTGCAGCGCATGGGTGACGTCGAAGAACACCGGGTACTCGAACTGCTTCATGATGCCGAAGCCAAGCATGTCGACGACCAGGTTGTTGTAGCCGAAGGACGAGCCACGTTCGCAGAGGATCAGCTGGTCGTTACCGGCCTCCTCGCACTTCTTCAGGATGTGCTTCATCTCCTGCGGCGCGAGGAACTGCGCCTTCTTGATGTTGATCACCGCACCGGTCTTGGCCATGGCCACCACCAGGTCGGTCTGCCGCGAGAGGAAGGCCGGCAGCTGGATGATGTCACATACATCGGCGACCGGCTGGGCCTGCCATGGCTCGTGTACGTCGGTGATGACCGGCACGCCAAAGGTCTTCTTCACTTCCTCGAAGATTTTCATGCCCTCTTCCAGGCCCGGGCCGCGGAAGGAGGTGATCGAGGAGCGGTTGGCCTTGTCGAAGCTCGCCTTGAACACGTAGGGAATGCCGAGCTTCTCGGTCACCCGCACATATTCTTCACAGGCCTGCATGGCCAGATCCCGCGATTCGAGGACATTGATGCCGCCGAACAGCACGAACGGCTTGTCGTTGGCGATCTCGATGTTGCCTACGCGAATGGTCTTCTGGCTCATGCCTTCTTCGCCTTGTATTCCAGCGCTGCGTTGACGAAACCGCTGAACAGCGGATGTCCGTCACGCGGGGTGGACGTGAATTCGGGGTGGAACTGACAGGCAACGAACCAGGGATGCTCCGGCGCCTCGACCACTTCGACCAATGCGCCGTCGCCGGAACGGCCAGTGATCTTCAAGCCAGCCGCCTGCAGTTGCGGCAGTAGATTGTTGTTCACTTCGTAGCGATGGCGATGGCGCTCGATGATGCGCTCCTGCCCGTAGCATTCGAATACCTTCGAACCAGGCTCGAGCGTGCATTCCTGTGCCCCCAGACGCATGGTGCCGCCCAGGTCCGAGGCTTCGGTGCGCACTTCGGTATTACCGGAGGCATCGGCCCACTCGGTGATCAGGCCCACTACCGGATGACCGCTGTCCTTGTCGAACTCGGTCGAATTGGCATCGCTCCAGCCGAGCACATCGCGGGCGTATTCAATGACCGCGACCTGCATGCCCAGGCAGATACCCAGATAGGGAATGTTGTTCTCGCGAGCGTATTTCACCGTGGCGATCTTGCCCTCGACGCCGCGCAGCCCGAAACCACCGGGAACGAGGATTGCGTCGACACCTTCGAGCAGGCTGGTGCCCTGGTTTTCGATGTCTTCGGAGTCGATGTAGCGCAGGTTCACTTTCGTGCGGCTCTGGATGCCAGCGTGGCTCATGGCCTCGATCAGAGACTTGTAGGCATCCAGAAGTTCCATGTACTTGCCGACCATGGCGATGGTGACTTCCTTCTCCGGATGCAGCTTGGCATCGACCACACGATCCCACTCGGAGAGGTCCGCTCCACCGCACTTGAGGTCGAAGCGCTCGACGACGTAATCATCCAGCCCCTGTGCATGCAGAATGCCGGGGATCCGGTAAATGGTGTCGGCGTCCGGCAGGCTGATCACCGCACGTTCTTCGACGTTGGTGAACAGGGCGATCTTGCGCCGCGAGGAGACATCGATCGGATGATCGGAACGGCAGACCAGCACGTCCGGCTGCAGGCCGATGGAGCGCAGCTCCTTGACCGAATGCTGGGTCGGCTTGGTCTTGGTCTCGCCGGCAGTGGCGATGTAAGGCACCAGCGTCAGGTGCATCAGCATCGCACGCTTGGCACCGACTTCCACGCGCAGCTGGCGGATCGCCTCGAGAAAGGGTTGCGATTCGATATCGCCGACAGTACCGCCGACTTCCACTAGGGCCACGTCGGCATCGCCGGCGCCCTTGATGATGCGGCGCTTGATCTCGTCGGTGATGTGCGGGATAACCTGGATGGTCGCACCCAGGTAGTCGCCGCGACGCTCGCGACGCAGCACGTCCTCATAGACGCGACCGGTGGTGAAGTTGTTGTTCTGGGTCATGCGGGTGCGGATGAACCGCTCGTAGTGGCCCAGGTCGAGGTCGGTCTCGGCGCCGTCGTGGGTGACGAACACTTCGCCGTGCTGGAACGGGCTCATGGTGCCCGGATCGACGTTGATATAAGGGTCCAGCTTGAGCATCGTGACCTTCAGGCCCCGCGCCTCCAGGATGGCCGCCAATGAAGCCGAGGCGATGCCTTTCCCCAATGAAGAAACAACACCACCCGTGACGAAGATGTAGCGCGTCATGAAAAACCCTAGAAGTCTGCGTTAAGCGGCTAGCGCCGCGAGGGGAAAGCGAAGGTGCCATCGCGCCCGAGGCGGCAACGGCTCAGCTGCTACGGTTCGGAAGATCCGTGAAAGCTGTATTGAGACGGGAGCGTAGTCTACTGGATCAGCCCCACATGCTCAAACCTCAGTCAGCCGGCGGCAACGTCCAGACCAGCGAAACGGCAGCTGCGTCGAGTTGCGGCAGATTGCCCACCGCGATCAACTGGTCTTCGCAGAAAAGCAGCGGCAGGCGCGCCCGAACGAAGCCCGGCACGCCGTTCTCATTGAGCAAGCGCTTGAGGTCACGCCGGCCGCGGCCGGGCAGTACCAGCCACTCGCCGCCGGCTCGGTAGCGCACCTGCAGTCGGCCTGCCGGGGCCGTACCGATCAGGTGCAGGCTGCCATTGCCGGGCAACGACAGATCGGTCGATGGCTGCGGCCAGGCGAGCGGCCCCTCTGCCGGCAGCAACCATGAATTGCCCACCCACCAGACCCGCTCGCCGGTGCGCTGCAACTCGCCACGCCCCAGCCGCCAGCGTGGCGTGGCGTCGCCTCGCGCATCGCGCAGCGACTCCCAGCCGCACCAGTGATCGCTGTCCGGAAGCTCGGTGAGGTGCGCCAGCCAATGACGCAGGGCGTTGCGCTGTCGGGCTGGCGACAAGGCACGCAGCGCCGGCAGACAGAGACTGGGCAGTGCCAGCCAGTCGACCGGAGATGGCTGCTGCGCAGCAGCAAGGTCTGCCTGCGCCAGCTCATCCAGCAACGCCTGCGCCTCGGCCATGTGCGCGGCAGTGCGCGCCATGTTCGCCGACGCCTGTGGCCAGCGGCGGCTGATCGGCGGCAGCACCTGCAGACGCAGGTAGTTGCGCGCGTGATCATCACACTGGTTGCTCGGGTCTTCGATCCAGCGCAGGCCCTGGGCGTCGGCGTAGGCCTGCAGCTCGGCGCGCGAAACGGCCAGCAGCGGCCGCAGCAGCCTGCCCTGCCCCAGCGGCCGCTCCGCCGGCATAGCCGCCAGCCCGCGCACGCCGGCACCACGCAACAGACGAAACAGCAGCGTCTCGGCCTGGTCGTCGCGGTGCTGCGCGGTCAGCAGCAGATCACCTTCGCCGAGGCGTTCAGCGAAGGCGGCGTAACGCGCATCCCGCGCGGCACGCTCCAGGCTTGCGCCGTGCGCGACCTGCACCCGCACGATTTCGAGCGGCACGCCTAGCCCCTCGCAAACCTGCCGGCAGTGCTCCGGCCAGGCATCGGCGACCGCCTGCAGGCCGTGATGCACATGGACGGCGCTGATTGGCGGCAACCTTCGGCCCTGCGTCAGTCGCACCAGTGCATGCAGCAGCACCGTCGAATCGAGCCCGCCGGAAAAGCCGACCAGCCAGCGCCGCGCGGCTAGCCACGGGCGCAGTGCATCGAGCAGTTTGGATTCGACCGGCATGGAAATCGACTCATTCAGGCAAGGCGGCCAGCATAAGGCAGCGCACGCCACGACTACAGCCGCCAGCGGTGCGCACCTTTCAAGAGCACGACGCAAACACAGCGGCGCACCTTCGTTGACGCCCTCCGCACCGCGCCGCTCCAAAACAGTGCACACCCATGGCTATCTGAGATCGCCGCAAACAGATCGAGGCATTCAAATTCGAGCTAGGCCTCTGTAATCGTTGGCTTTCTCGTAGTTGGCAAGGGAAATGCAAAAGTCCGCTCAGCTTATTCCAAAAGCTGTTGCTGACTTACCAGCCGGGCTACTGAATACCCGGCGCCACCTTTAGGGACATACCACCATGCTCAAGAAACTGACCCTCGCCATCGCCGCCGCCAGCGCCGTGACTGCCAGCAGCTTCGCCGTCGCGGAAACCGTCTCCAGCCCCGTTGGCGACTTCGACGTCAGCATGAACGTCGGCCTGACCTCGGACTACATGTTCCGCGGTATCTCGCAAACCCAGGGCAACGGCGCCATCCAGGGCGGTCTGGACGTAGCCCACGAGAGCGGCCTGTACGTTGGCACCTGGGCGTCCAACGTCGACTTCGGCGGTGACGCCTCGGTGGAATTCGACTACTACCTGGGCTTCGGTAACAACATCACCGAGAACATCTCCTACGATCTGGGCTGGATCAAGTACGACTACCCGGGCGAAAGCGCGCTGAACTTCAGCGAGTACTACGGCAGCCTGAGCGCCTACGGCTTCACGGCCGGCGCGGCCTACTCCGACGACTTCGCCGGCGACGACACCACCCTGTACTCCTATCTCGGCTACGAATACGCCCTGCCCTACGACGTCGGTCTGGCCCTGCAGTACGGCAAGTACGATTTCAAGGACGCCACCTTCGGCAACGACGATACCTACAACGACTGGTCGGTCGGCCTGAGCAAGACCATGGCCGGTCTGGACTTCGGCCTGACCTACTCCGACACCAGCTTGAGCGGCAGCGAATGCGCAGGCTTCGTCGGCAAGGACGACTACTGCGACGCGACCTTCGTGGTTTCGGTTTCGAAGAGCTTGTAACTCCTGTCGGGACCGCAACAAAGGCCTGACCCAGTCACGTGTCGCATGGTCTGCAGGACGTAGAGCGGGTGACACCCGCCGAACGTGGCCCTCCGCCTTGTTGTAAGAGCGATGCAAGGCCCAGAAAAAACGAAACCCCGCCGCGAGGCAGGGTTTCGTTTGTCGGGCGGTGAGGTGTAACCGCGCGGGTTTCACCCGCCCTATAAAGCTACATACGCCAGGGGTTCAGCGCTCGCCGATGATGCCGCTGCGCCTGTTGCTGGACCCCGTCTGAACAGGCCCGGAAACGAAAAACCACGCCGGGTAGGCGGGGTTTCTGCAGCGGACAAAACGGCATCCGATCAGGCGATACCGTAGCTCATCAGGCGCGCGTAGCGGCGCTCCAGCAGCGCGTCGGTATCCAGCGCCTTGAGCATTTCCAGCTGAGTCCTGAGTTCGTCACGCAGCGAAGCCGCGGTGACGGCCGGGTTGCGATGCGCGCCGCCCAGCGGCTCGTTGATCACCTTGTCAACGATGCCCAGGTCCTTCAGGCGCTCGGCGGTGACGCCCATGGCCTCGGCGGCTTCCGGCGCCTTCTCGGCGGTGCGCCAGAGGATCGAGGCGCAGCCTTCCGGAGAAATCACTGCATAGGTCGAATACTGCAGCATATTCAGCTGATCGCAGACACCGATGGCCAGCGCACCGCCCGATCCGCCCTCACCGATCACCGTGGCGATGATCGGCGTCTTCAGGCGCGCCATCACGCGCAGGTTCCAGGCGATGGCTTCGCTCTGGTTGCGTTCCTCGGCATCGATGCCGGGGTAGGCACCAGGCGTATCGATGAAGGTGAGGATCGGCATCTTGAAGCGCTCGGCCATTTCCATCAGGCGGCAGGCCTTGCGATAGCCCTCCGGGCGCGGCATGCCGAAGTTGCGGCGGACCTTCTCGCGCACCTCGCGGCCCTTCTGGTGGCCGATGACCATGACCGGCTGGCCATTCAGGCGTGCGGTCCCACCGACGATCGCTGCGTCGTCGGAGAAATGACGATCGCCATGCAGCTCTTCAAATTCGGTGAACAGGTGGCTGATGTAGTCCAGCGTGTAGGGGCGCTGCGGGTGGCGGGCCAGGCGGGCGATCTGCCAGCTGCTGAGGTTGCCGAAGATGCTTGCAGTGAGCGACTCGCTCTTTTCCTGCAAGCGGGCAATCTCGTCGCCGATATTCAGGTCATTGTCATTGCCTACCAGGCGCAGCTCTTCGATCTTGGCTTGCAGGTCGGCAATCGGCTGTTCGAAATCCAGAAAATTCGGGTTCATAGGCATCCGTCATGCGTCGACGGCCAGGCGGCCGGGAGGCTGTTCCGTTTTTTGCGCCATACCTTACGGGACGGGCGCATTCAGGTCGAACGAAATCGTTCAGCACCAACAACCCGGTCGGCGACCGGGCCGATCGAGCGCCGCCGGGGCGACGCCTCTTGCGTCCGGGCGCAAGTACCGCCCGGTCATCGGTATTGGAGGAAGACGTTGTCGCGCCCGAACTGGTCACGCAATGCCTGAATCAAGTTATCGGCCGGGTCGATTCGCCAGCTTTCGCCGAACTGCAGCACCGCACGCGCGTCGCTGCCGGTGTATTCGACGGTGATCGGGCAGGCACCGCGATGGCGACCGAACACATCGGCCAGCCAGCGCATGCGGTCGCCCTTGAGCGCATCGGCCGCGACCCGCACGCGCAGGCTTTCGGCCAGGCCGGTGCGCGCCTCCTCGAGACTCATCACCCGCTTGGCGCGCAGACGCAGCCCGCCGGAGAAATCGTCGTTGCTGACCTCGCCCTCGACCACCACCAGCGCATCGGTCTGCAGCAGCGCCTGGGCGCTGGCGAAGGCATCGGCGAACAGCGAGGCCTCGATCCGCCCCGACCGGTCGTCCAGGGTAATGAAGCCCATCTTGTCGCCCTTCTTGTTCTTCATCACCCGCAGATTGACGATCAGGCCGGCGACGGTCTGGGTATCACGCGCCGGGCGCAGGTCGATGATGCGCTGACGGGCGAAGCGGCGGACCTCGCCTTCGTACTCGTCGATCGGGTGACCGGTCAGGTAGAGGCCGAGGGTGTCCTTTTCGCCCTTGAGACGCTCCTTGAGCGAGAGTTCGCGCGCTTTGCGGTGATTGATGTAGACATCGGCCTCCGGCTCGGCGAACAGCCCCCCGAACAGGTCCATGTGGCCGCTCTCTTCACTGCGCGCGGTCTGCTCGGCGGCCTGCACGGCCTCTTCCATGGACGCCAGCAGCACGGCGCGGTTGAGGTCGACGCTGGCCTGGTAGGCCTTGAGTTCGTCCTGGTAGTAGGGCCCCAGGCGATCCAGCGCACCCGAGCGGATCAGCGCTTCCAGGGTGCGCTTGTTGATGCGCTTGAGATCGACGCGGTTGCAGAAATCGAATAAGTCCTTGAACGCCCCGCCCGCTTCGCGGCATTCGACGATGGCCTCGACCGGCGCCTCGCCGACGCCCTTGATCGCGCCCAGGCCGTAGACGATGCGCCCGTCGTCGTTGACGGTGAACTTGAACTCGGAGACGTTCACATCCGGCGGGTCGATGCGCAGCTTCATGCTGCGGCACTCTTCGACCAGGATCACCACCTTGTCGGTGTTGTGCATATCCGCCGACAGTACCGCCGCCATGAACGGCGCCGGGTAGTGCGCCTTGAGCCAGGCAGTCTGGTAGGAGACCAGGCCGTAGGCTGCCGAGTGCGACTTGTTGAAGCCGTAGCCGGCGAACTTTTCCACCAGGTCGAAGATGTTGCCCGCCAGGTTGCCATCGATGCCGTTGTTGGCGCAGCCCTCGATGAAGCCGCCGCGCTGCTTGGCCATTTCCTCGGGCTTCTTCTTGCCCATCGCGCGGCGCAGCATATCGGCGCCGCCCAGCGTATAGCCGGCCATCACCTGGGCGATCTGCATCACCTGTTCCTGGTAGAGGATGATGCCGTAGGTGGGCTTGAGCACCGGCTCGAGCCCGGCGTACTGGTAGTCCGGGTGCGGATAGGAGATCGGCTCGCGGCCGTGCTTGCGGTTGATGAAGTCGTCCACCATGCCCGACTGCAGCGGGCCGGGGCGAAACAGCGCCACCAGTGCGATCATGTCTTCCAGGCAGTCGGGCTTGAGCTTCTTGATCAGCTCCTTCATGCCGCGCGATTCGAGCTGGAAGACCGCGGTGGTCTCGGCCTTCTGCAGCATGTCGTAGGTTTTCTTGTCATCCAGCGGGATGAAGTCGATGTTGACCAGGTCCTTCTCGTCGACGCCCTTGCGCCGCTGCTCGCGGTGGATGGTCTCCATCGCCCACTTGATGATCGTCAGGGTGCGCAGACCGAGGAAGTCGAACTTCACCAGGCCGGCCTGCTCGACGTCGTCCTTGTCGAACTGGGTCACCAGGCCGCCACCCTCCTCGTCGCAGGCGATCGGCGCGAAGTCGGTCAGCTTGGTCGGCGCGATCACCACACCACCGGCGTGCTTGCCGGTGCCGCGGGTGATGCCCTCGAGCTTGAGCGACATTTCCCAGATTTCCGCGGCCTCTTCGTCGGTCTTGAGGAAGTCGCGCAGCGGCTCCTCCATCTCGTAGGCTTTTTCCAGGGTCATGCCGACTTCGAAAGGGATCATCTTCGACAGGCGGTCAGCGAGTCCGTAGGACTTGCCCTGCACCCGCGCCACGTCGCGCACCACGGCCTTGGCCGCCATCGAGCCGAAGGTGATGATCTGGCTCACGGCATTGCGCCCGTACTTTTCGGCCACGTAGTCGATCACGCGGTCGCGGCCATCCATGCAGAAGTCGACGTCGAAGTCGGGCATGGAGATCCGTTCGGGGTTGAGGAAACGTTCGAACAGCAGGTCGTAGGCCAGCGGGTCGAGGTCGGTAATCTTCAGCACGTACGCGACCAGCGAGCCGGCACCCGAACCACGCCCGGGGCCTACCGGCACGTCGTTGTTCTTGGCCCACTGGATGAAGTCGGCAACGATGAGGAAGTAGCCGGGAAAACCCATCTGGATGATGGTGCCGAGCTCGAACTCCAGGCGGTCGACATAGAGCTGCCTCTTCGCCTCGTAATCCGGGGTGTCCGCCGGCAACAGTACCTTCAGACGCTCTTCCAAGCCTTCGTACGAGGCATGCCGCAGGTAGTCGTCGATACCCATGCCATTGGGCGTGGGGAAATCCGGCAGGAAGTACTTGCCCAGCTGCACCTCGATGTTGCAGCGCTTGGCGATCTCCACGGAATTCTCCAGCGCCTCCGGCAGATCGCTGAACAGTTCGGCCATCTCCTCGGGCGTCTTGAGGTATTGCTGGTCCGAATAGTTGCGCGGGCGCCGTGGGTCATCGAGCGTACGGCCTTCGCCGATGCATACACGCGTTTCGTGGGCCTCGAAGTCTTCCTGCTTGAGAAAGCGCACGTCGTTGGTCGCCACCAGCGGCGCACCGCAGCGCCCGGCCAGAGCCACCGCGGCGTGCAGATATTCCTCGTCGTTGACCCGATGGGTGCGCTGTACTTCCAGATAGAAGCGCCCCGGGAAAACGGCGCTCCATTCCTGCCAGAGCGCCTCGGCACCGCTCTCGTCGCCCTCGAGCAGGGCCAGGCCGATCTCGCCCTCTTTCGCGCCGGAAAGTGCGATCAGGCCCTCGGCTGCTGCCTTCACCCAATCGCGCTCGATGATCACCAGCTCGTTGCGCTGGCCTTCGGTCCAGCCCCGCGAGACCAGCTCGGTGAGATTGCGATAGCCCTTGGCATCCATCGCCAGCAGCGTCAGACGGCTCAGTGGGCCGTCCTCGTCGCGGCTGGCCAGCCAGATGTCGGCGCCGCAGATGGGCTTGATGCCACCGCCCAGCGCCGTCTTGTAGAACTTCACCAACGAGCACATGTTGCTCATGTCGGTAACGGCAACCGCCGGCATACCGGCCCCCGCAACGGCCTTGACCAACGGCTTTACCCTGACCAGCCCATCCACCAGCGAGTACTCGGTATGCAGACGGAGGTGAACGAAGGAAACGGACATGGACAAACCTGCGCGGGCAAAACGACAAGCGCGCGATTGTACCGAAAAGCGGCCGAGGCAGGTCCGCCGTTCGCCCTGCCTGCGGCACGATCCTCAGGGCTTGATGCCGCCGTTGCCGTCGTCCCAGATGCCGGGCTCGAGCTTCGCGCGGATTTCCGGATAGTCGCGCGCGTCGAACTGCGGCACCTTGCCGGCACTCAGCTGCTGCCGGTAGTCGCGCGAGAGTTTCACCGCAGTCTTCGACAGCAGGACGATGGCGATCAGGTTGGTGATCGCCATCAGCCCCATGGAGACGTCGGCGAGGCTCCAGACGAAGGGTAGCGAGGCCAGCGCGCCAAACATCACCATCGCCAGCACCAATAGACGAAACACCAGCAGGCCGGCCGAATGGTTACGCTCGAGAAAGACCAGGCAGTTCTCTGCGTAGAAGTAGTTCGCGACGATGGAGGTGAACGCGAAGAACAGCACGATGATCGCCAGGAAATACTGCCCCCAGCCGCCGACATGGTCGACCAGCGCATTCTGCACCAGCTCGATCCCCTCGCCTTCCTGGGGGCCGGCCAGCAGGATGATCGCCGCCGACGCCGTACAGATCATCAGCGTATCGATGAACACGCCGGCCATTTGCACATAGCCCTGCGAAGCAGGATGCGGCGGATAGGGCACAGCCGCCGCAGCGGCGTTCGGCGCCGAGCCCATGCCCGCCTCGTTGGAAAACAGGCCGCGCTTGAAGCCGTTCAACAGCGCAGCGCCGAGCCCACCGGCGGCGGCTTCCTCGAAGCCAAACGCGCTCTTGAAGATGAGTGCGAAGACGCCGGGCAGCTCGGTGATATTGATCAGGATGAGCGCCAGCGCAACGAGCATGTAGGCCGCAGCCATGAAGGGCACCGCCAGCTGCGAGAAGCGCGCGATGGGAGCGCAGGCCGCCAAAGATGATCGGCGCGGTCAGCAGCACGATGCCGACGCCACAAAGCCAGGCAGGCACGCCAAAGGCGCCTTGCATCGCCCCGGTAATGGTGTTGGCCTGAACCGAGTTGAAGACGAAGCCGAAGGCAAGGATGAGAAACACCGAGAACAGGGAACCCATCCAACGGGCGCCCAGCCCCTTCTCCATGTAATAGGCAGGCCCGCCGCGGTACTGCCCGCAGTCGTCACGAATCTTGAACAGCTGCGCGAGTGTCGCTTCGACGAAACCGGTCGCCATACCGACCAGGGCGATTACCCACATCCAGAACACCGCGCCCGGGCCACCGAGCGTGATGGCGACCGCCACCCCGGCGACGTTGCCGGTGCCCACCCGCGCGGCGAGTGACGTGCACAGCGCCTGGAACGGCGAGATACCCGAGTCATCGCTCTTGCCGCTGCCATTGAGGATGCCGAACGCATGGCCGAAGTGGCGGAACTGGATGAAGCCCAGGCGGAATGTGAACAACAGGCCGCAACCGACCAGCATCCAGATGAGGATCTTGCCCCATATGAGCCCGTTGAGCAGATCGACGATTTGGGTGGCAAACTCTGGCATCAGCGCTCTCCATCGGCAGTGACGTACCGCCGCGCGCGACGCGGCGGCTCCGTCAGCTATGGACAGCTCAGCTGAATCAGGGTGCCGCTAGACCAACGCTGCGGGCGCCAGCGCCGTTACGCTGGGCTCGGCGCGCTCGATCAGTGTACGCACCGGCGCGAAGGAGCGCCGATGGATGGGGGTGGGGCCGAGTCGCTGCAATGCCTCGAGGTGCAGCGGTGTCGGATAGCCCTTGTGACCGGCCAGGCCGTAGCCGGGATAAACCAGATCGAGCGCCTGCATCTCGCGATCACGACTGACCTTGGCCAGGATCGACGCCGCGGCAATCGCCGGGACCTGTGCATCACCCTGTACCACCGGTGCGCTCGGTACCGCCAGTTGCGGGCAGCGGTTGCCGTCGATCAGCGCCAGCCGCGGCACCACGCTGAGCCCTTCCACGGCGCGCTGCATCGCCAACATGGTGGCATGCAGAATGTTCAGCTGGTCGATCTCCTCGACCTCAGCGCGCGCCACGCACCAGGCCAGCGCCTTTTCGCAGATCTCGTCGAACAGCGCTTCGCGGCGGGCTTCACTGAGTTTTTTCGAGTCGTTGAGCCCCTCGATCGGGCGAGCCGGATCGAGGATCACCGCCGCGGTCACAACCGGACCACAGAGCGGCCCTCGGCCGACCTCGTCGACGCCGGCGACCAGCTCTTCGACCAAACCGAAATCCAGTCCGAACTGCATCAGGGCCTCTCTACCAACGTCAATATTGCTTCGGCGGCCTTCACCGAGGCGTCTTGGCGCAGCGCCCGGTGAATGGCATCGAACCCCTTCACCTGAGGCTCGCCATCGTCCAGCAGCGGCAGCAATGCCGCGGCCAACGCGTCGGGTGTGGCGGCATCCTGCAACAACTCCGGCACCAGCAAGCGCTGAGCGAGCAGATTCGGCAGCGCCACGTAAGGGCTCTTCACCAGACGCCGGAGGATGCTATAGGTCATCGGAGCCACTCGGTAGCCCACCACCATCGGCCGTTTGAACAACAGCGCTTCGAGCGTTGCCGTGCCCGACGCAATCAGCACCGCATCACAGGCGGCCAGCGCCTCGTGCGAGCGGCCATCGACGAGCCGCAGCGGCAATGCCCGCCCGGCAAGCATCTGCTCGATCTGCGCGCGCCGCTCCGGGCTGGCGCATGGCAGTACGAAGCTCACATCCGGTCGTTTTGCGTGGATCCGCTGAGCCGCCTCGAGAAACAGCTCACCCAGACGGGCCACCTCGCCGCCGCGGCTTCCAGGCAGCAGCGCCACGACAGCACCTTGCTCGGGCAAACCCAGTTCGGCACGCGCGACGGCCCGGTCGGCCTGGAACGGAATGGCATCGGCCAGCGGATGGCCAACGAAACGCACCGGCACGCCCTGCTCTTCATAGAAGCGCGCCTCGAATGGAAACAGCGTCAGCATCAGATCGCAGGCTTCGCGGATCTTCAGCACGCGCTTCTGCCGCCACGCCCAGACGGACGGGCTGACATAGTGCACGGTGCGAATGCCGGCGCGCCGCAGGCGAAGCTCGAGGCCCAGGTTGAAATCCGGCGCATCGATGCCAATGAACACGTCCGGCCTGGCCGCGATCAGCTCGGCAGTCAGCCGGCGGCGGCGTGCCAGCAGCTCCGGCAGACGGCCAAGCACTTCCACCAGGCCCATCACTGCAAGACGCTCGAGCGGGAAGCTCGACTGCAGCCCCTCGGCCTCCATGCGTTTGCCGCCGACACCGATGAACTCGACATCGGGACAGCGCTTGCGCAATGCCTGCATAAGCCCGGCGCCGAGGATATCGCCCGATGCCTCCCCGGCTACCAAAGCAACTCGAAGCGGCCTGTTCATCTCAGCGGGTAATGCCGCGCGTCGAGGCCTTGATGGAGTCGCGGAATACCGCAACCTCGGGGAACTGCTCAGCCGCTTCGGCAAGCTCACCAAGCGCAGCCTCCACCGTCAGGCCTTTGCGATAGACGACCTTGTAGGCCTGCCGCAGAGCATGGATCGCCGCGTCGCTGAAGCCCCGCCGGCGCATGCCCTCGAAATTCATGCTGCGCGCCTCGGCCGGATTGCCGAAAACGGTAACGAAAGCGGGTACGTCCTTGCCGATCGCCGTGCCCATACCGGAAAAACTGTGCGCACCGATCCGGCAGAACTGATGGACCAGGGTGTAACCGGAGAGAATGGCCCAGTCACCCACATGCACATGCCCGGCCAGCGCGGTGTTGTTTACCAGGATGCAGTGGTCACCAATGACGCTGTCATGACCGATATGAGCGTAGGCCATGATCAGGTTGTGATTGCCGATCGTAGTCTCGTGACGGTCCTGAATGGTTCCGCGATGGATCGTTACCCCTTCGCGCACGACGTTGTGATCGCCGATCACCAGCCGGGTTGGCTCCCCCTTGTACTTCAGGTCAGGAGTGTCCTCGCCGACCGAGGAAAACTGAAAAATACGATTGTGTCGGCCGATACGGGTCGGCCCCTTGATGACCACGTGCGACGCGATCACCGTTCCCTCGCCTATCTCGACATTCGGCCCGATGATCGACCAAGGACCGACCTGCACGTCATCTGCAAGACGGGCCGATGGATCGACGATGGCACGAGGGTCGATCAAACTCATAGTTTGCGTTCCGCACAGATGATCTCGGCCGAGCAGACCGCTTTACCGTCGACACTGGCTTCGCACTCGAACTTCCAGATGCCGCGCTTAACGCTGAGGTATTTGGCTTCCAGGATCAGCTGATCGCCCGGCAGGACTGGCTGGCGGAAGCGCAGTTTGTCCGAACCGACAAAATAGTAGAGCGTGCCGTCGGAGGGCTTCACATCCATCATCTTGAAGCCGAGGATACCCGCTGCCTGCGCCATCGCCTCGATGATCAGTACACCGGGCATGATCGGATGCTGGGGGAAATGCCCAGTGAAGAACGGCTCGTTGATGGTCACGTTCTTGTATGCGCGAATGCGCTTGGCCTCCGTGTCCAGCTCGACCACCCGGTCCACCAGCAGGAAGGGGTAGCGGTGCGGCAGGTATTCGCGAATCTCGTTGATATCCATCATGTCAGCAAGGAGCCTGTAGAAATATGAAGGGGCAACCAATGCCCCGCCTCGTCGACGCGCGCGCAGCGCCAGTCAGCGACTCAGCAGAAAGGGTCAGGCATCAGAAGACGAATAGCCGCCTGAGGTCACGGCCGCGAGCTGTTTTTCCAGCTGTTGCAGGCGTCGCGCCATATCGTCGAGTTGCCTGATCCGTGCCGCGCTCTTTCTCCATTCAGCCGCCGGCTGCATCGCCGTGCCGGACGAATAGCTGCCTGGCTCGGAGATCGAGCGGGTCACCATCGTCATCCCGGTAACGAACACGTTGTCGCACACTTCGATGTGACCGACCATGCCAACGCCGCCTGCGATCATGCAGTTACGCCCGATCTTGGTACTGCCCGAGATGCCCACGCAACCGGCCATGGCGGTGTTGTCACCGATCTGTACGTTGTGCGCGATCATGATCTGGTTATCGAGCTTGACGCCATTGCCGATGAGCGTGTCTGCCAATGCTCCCCGGTCGATGGTGGTATTCGAGCCGATCTCGACGTCGTCGCCGATAAGGACTCCACCGATCTGCGCGATCTTTTGCCAACTGCCCTTTTCGTTGGCAAAGCCGAAGCCTTCGCCACCGATTACTGCACCGGATTGAATCACCACGCGCTTGCCGATGACGACGTCGTGGTACAGCGTGACCCGTGGCGCGAGCCGTCCGCCTTCGCCGATCCGACTACGTGCACCGATAAAGCACTGCGCCCCGACTTCGACATCCGCCTCGATGCAGGCGCCGGCCTCGATGACCACGTAAGCGCCGATGCGCGCCGAGGGGTGAACCTGCGCGCTGGCGGCGATCACCGCGGAGGGGTGGACGCCTGGGACGCTGGCAGGACGGGTTTCGAACAGATGCGAAAGCTGTGCGTAGGCCAGGTAGGGGTTGCTGACGATAAGCGCAGCTCCCTGATACCGCTCGGCCTCTTCCGACGTGAGCAGCACGGCGGCCGCCCGCGTCTCGGCGAGGTACTTGCGGTATTGGCTGTTCGCGAGAAAGCTCAGCTGGCCCGGCCCGGCATCCTGAAGTGTCGCAAGGCCGGTGATGACTCGCTGGGCATCGCCGCGCACCGAGCCGCCCAGCAACTCGGCCAGTTGGCCGAGCGAGTATTCGTGGCAGGACATGTCAACGCAGCTGGTTCATACGTTCGATGACCTGACGCGTGATGTCGTACGTTGGCTTCACGTCGACCACGGCACCACGCTCCAGAACGATGTCGTAGTCACCCTTCTTGAGGACCTCCTCGACAGCCTTGTCCAGCTTCGGCTTGAGCTGCTTGAGCATGTCGCGGTCAGCAACGGCCTTGGCTTCGTTGAGCTCCTTGGACTGGAACTGGAAGTCACGCGCCTTCTGCTTGAATTCCAGTTCGAGGCGCTCGCGATCGGCCTGTTGCATCTTGTCGCCATCCTTGACCAGGCGGTCCTGAATGCGCTTCGCCTCGCTTTCCAGGCTCTTCAGCTTGCTCAACTGAGGGCCGAACTTCTTCTCGGCGTCGACGGCGTAACGCTTCGCGGCATCGGACTCGAGCAGCGCCATCTGGTAGTTCAGAACCGCAATCTTCATCTCGGCGAACGCGGGCGTCGCCACCAGAGCGGCGAGAACGAGAAACATCTGGGTCAACTTACGCACGGTGAATACCACTCCTGCAAAGGTTACCGAAGCAAGATGCTCGGCTAGTGTTAGAACGTCTGCCCCAGGGAGAACTGGAACACCTGGGTATCGGCGTCATCCGGCTCCACGACGGGCATCGCCAGACTGAAGCTCAACGGGCCCATCGCGGTAATCCATGTCAGGCCCACACCTACCGAACTGGCCATGTCACCGATATCGATGTCGCTGCAATTGTTCGAACCCGACGGGCAGTTGGTATCGAACACATTACCCACATCCCAGAACAGGGAGGTCCGCAGCGAGCGCTGGTCCTTGACGAAAGGCATCGGGAACAACACCTCGAGACCGCCCTGCACCAGCACGTTGCCGCCGAAGGGCAATGGATCCTGATCATCGGTGCAGCGCCCCGAGGAGTCACAGGAGCCTTCCGGCAACAGATTCCCAGAAGAATCATACGCTCGGCTTGGCGTACTGCGTGGTCCAAGACTGCTGTCCTCGAAGCCGCGCACGGAGTTGAAACCGCCTGCGTAGTAGTGCTCATAGAACGGCAGCCGCGAGGTCGAGCCGTAGGCGTCACCGTAACCCAGACGGGTGTGCATGCGCAGCGTGTAATCCTTGCTCATCGGAACGAACAGCTGGCCGTTGTAGTCGAGCTTGTAGAACGACAGATCGCTGCCCGGTAGCGTCGTTTCGAAGACCAGGCTCTGCGAGTGACCGCGCGTGGCGAGAACGCCGCGATTAAGCGTCGATTCCGACCAGCCTATCGAACCCTTGAAATTGAGGAAGCTATCGCCCTCTTCGTCCATGAAGTCGTAGATTTCATCGACCGTGTAACGACCGGTGTCCAGATCGTCCTGCTGCACCGACAAACCGAACGACAGGCGCGCCGTTTCACTGATCGGGTAGCCGATATTCACACCGCCACCCAAGCTATCGACGGAGTAGCTGGAAACGTCGTAATCGAGCTCGTCGTAGTCAGTGGTGCGATAAAACGCGTTGTAGCCGAGGCTGACGCCATCCTCGGTCCAGTAGGGATCGACGAAGCCGAAGTTGTAGCGCGTCTGGTACTCGCTGCGATTCAACCCCAGGCTCACGCGGTTACCGGTGCCGAGGAAGTTGTTCTGGCTGATCGAGCCACCGAGAATCAGGCCGGCATTCTGCGCGAAACCGACGCTGGCCATGATCGAGCCCGAAGGCTGCTCCTCGACGCTGTAGTTCACGTCGATCTGGTCCTCGGTTCCCGGCACCTGCGGTGTCTCGACGTTCACTTCCTTGAAGAAGCCCAGCCGTTCCAGACGGGTCTTGGACTGGTCGATCAGGTAGGTCGACGCCCAGCCACCTTCCATTTGGCGCATCTCGCGACGCAGCACCTCGTCCTCGGTCTTGGTGTTGCCGCGGAAGTTGATGCGGTTGACGTAGGCACGGTTGCCCGGGTCGACGACGAACGTGATGGAGACGGTGTTGTCCTCGTCGTGCGGCTCCGGTACGCCGTTGACGTTGGCGAACGTGTAGCCCTCGTTACCGAGCCGGCGCGTGATCAGCTCGGATGTCGTGGTCATCACCTTGCGCGAGAAAACCTGGCCTTGCTTGGCCAGCAGTAGAGCTTCGACCTCTTCACGCGGCACCTTGAGGTCGCCGCTGAGTTTCACGTCGCGAACGGTGTAACGCTCGCCTTCGGCGATGTTAACCGTGACATAGACATCCTTCTTATCCGGGGTAATCGACACCTGGGTCGAGGTGATGTCCATGTTGATGTAGCCACGGTCCAGATAATAGGACCGCAGCCGCTCGAGGTCGCCGGACAGCTTTTCGCGAGCGTACTTGTCGTCATTACGGAAGAACGACAGCCAATTGGTCGTCTTCAGCTCGAACAGATCGGTCAGCTCTTCATCGGAGAACACCGTATTGCCGACCACATTGATGTGCTTGATCGCGGCGACCGAGCCTTCATTGATCTTGATCTTCAGTGCTACGCGATTTCGAGGCTGGTTGACGACGTCGGTTTCGATGCTGGCCGAGTAACGCCCCTGCGCGACGTACTGGCGCTGCAGCTCGTTACGTACGCCCTCGAGCGTTGCGCGCTGGAAAATCTCGCCTTCGGCCAAGCCCGACTGCTGGAGACCCGCCAGCAGTTCCTCGGTCTTGATCGCCTTGTTGCCCTCGATTTCGATGGCCGAAATGGACGGCCGCTCCACGACACTGATCACCAGCACGTTGCCTTCGCGGCCGAGCTGGATGTCCTGGAAGAAACCGGTACGGAACAAGGCCCGCGTGGCCTCCACCAGGCGCTGGTCATCAGCCGGCTCGCCCACGTTGAGCGGCAGAGCACCGAACACGCTGCCTGCAGAGACCCGCTGGAGGCCGTTGACCCGGATATCGGAAATGGTGAAGGACTCAGCGTGGACTTCGGCGATCATCAAAGCGGAGATCACCGCGGGAAGCAGCAGACGTTTCATGAAGTCCTTTCTTATTTCAGACCTGACGGATGAGCCGACGCCTAGCGCGGCAACAATACGGATTCTGCGTTACAGGCGGCCCAGGTCATTGACCAGCGCAAGCAGCATCACCCCGACGACCAGACTGATGCCGATCTGAACACCCCATCCCTGCACTCTTTCGGACAACGGTCGGCCGCGAAGCCATTCGATGGCGTAAAAAAGCAGGTGCCCGCCATCAAGCACCGGGATTGGCAGCAGATTGAGAACCCCCAGGCTTATGCTCAGATAGGCGAGAAAATTGAGGAAATCCCCGACACCGGACTGGGCAGAAGCGCCGGCCACTTTAGCAATCGTTATCGGGCCACTCAAGTTTTTTACCGACAGCTCGCCGAAGAGCATTTTCTTCAGCGAATCAAGCGTCAGCAGTGTCATCGTGCCGGTTCGGCGCAGGCTCTCGACGACCGCCTCGAGCGGCCCATGGCTTACTTCGCGCAGCATGTTCGCCGGCCACTCACCGCCTTCGACGCCTGCACCCAGATAGCCTCTGCGCGTCTGGCCTTCACCCCTTGCGGCCAAGGTGACCGACAGATCCTGCGTCCGGCCATCGCGCTCGACCGACAGGGTCACGGTTTCGCCCGCCAGGGGACGAACGGCATCGATGACATCCTGCCAGTCATCCAGGGAGCGCCCTTCAACAGCCAGCAATCGGTCACCGAGCTTCAGACCAGCCGCCTGAGCCGGCCCCTCCGGATCGAGCTGCGCAATGATCGGCGCAATGCGAGGGCGCCAGGGCCGGATACCGAGTGCAGCCAGCGGATCGGGCTCTTCTGCCCCCTTGAGCCATTCCCGCAGGGGAACCTCGACCTTGCGCTCGAGCGAATCGCCGAGATCGCGAACCACCATCTCCAACGAGCCGGACTCGCCGAGGCGGCGCACCAGCTGCAGATTCACATCGCCCCAGCCCACAACCGCCTTGCCATCGATAGCGATCAGCTCCTGACCCGGCCCAATGCCAGCCTGCGCGGCCAGGCTACCGGGCTCTACGTTACCGACTACCGGACGCAACTGCTGACTGCCCAGCATCGCCAACAACCAGAAGAACAGCAGAGCCAGAAGGAAATTCGCGATAGGGCCAGCGGCTACGATGGCAAAGCGCTGGCGGACGGACTTGCGGTTGAACGCCTGCCCCAAGAGTTCGTCAGGCACCTCACCTTCGCGTTCGTCCAGCATCTTCACATAGCCACCGAGCGGAATGGCAGCCACGACGAACTCGGTACCATGCCGGTCATGCCAACGCAGGAGTGGCGAACCAAAACCGACCGAGAAGCGCAACACCTTTACACCGCAGCGCCTGGCGACCCAGAAATGACCGAACTCGTGAAACGTGACCAGCACCCCGAGTGCTATCAGGGTACCGGCAATCATGTAAAGCGCGCTCATAAGGTCCTCCGGGCTAACGCCCGTGGCGGTCCAGCCAGTCACCCGCAAGCCGGCGAGCCTGCTGATCCGCCATCAACACATCGTCGAGACAGCCGGCCGCACCGACCGCCTCCTGCTCCAACACATCGGCGATGATACTCGCGATCTCGGTAAAACGGATGCGCCGCCCCAGAAACGCCTCAACGGCGACCTCATTCGCGGCATTGAGCATGGCCGGCGCGGTACCGCCGGCCTCGGCTGCCTCTCGAGCCAGACGCAGGCAGGGAAAGCGCGCATCGTCCGGCGCCTGGAATTCGAGCTGACCGATGCGCAGCAGATCGAGTGCCGACACGCCCGAATCGATGCGCTCGGGCCAGGCAAGGGCATGCGCGATGGGGGTGCGCATGTCAGGGTTGCCAAGCTGCGCCAACACCGATCCATCGACATAGTCGACCATCGAGTGGATGACGCTCTGTGGGTGAACAACGACCTCGACCTGACTCGGACGCGCATTGAACAACCAGCATGCCTCGATCAACTCGAGCCCTTTATTCATCATGCTCGCCGAGTCGACGGAAATCTTGCGCCCCATCGACCAGTTCGGATGCGCACAGGCCTGCTCGGGCGTCACATCGACCAGCGCCTCGGCTGGCATTTTCCGGAATGGCCCGCCGGAGGCGGTCAGCAGAATGCGCCGGACCCCGACCGCAGCCATCCCTCGCGAGTAATCGGTCGGCAGGCACTGGAATATCGCGTTGTGCTCGCTATCGATCGGCAGCAGTACCGCTTCACTCTGCTGCAGAGCCTGCATGAACAGTGCGCCAGACATCACCAGCGCCTCCTTGTTTGCCAGCAGCACTCGCTTGCCTGACTGCACGGCGGATAGCGTCGGACGCAGACCGGCTGCACCGACGATGGCCGCCATGACTACATCGACCTCGGGATGAGCGGCGACTTCGCATAGCCCGCCGCAACCGACGAGCACGCGCGTTGCCAACCCGGCCGCATGAAGATCGGCCTGCAGCACTCGGGCCTGGGCCTCATTGGCCAACACCGCGAAGCGGGGACGATGCAGCAGGCACAGCGCCTTGAGTTCAGCAACCCGGCTGAAGGCCGTAAGCGCGAAGACCGAGTAGCGCTCAGGATGACGGGCAATGACATCGAGCGTGCTTAGACCAATGGAGCCGGTAGCACCCAAGACGGTGACCTTGAGGGTCGTCACAGCGCCCCCCACCCAGCCAACCACAACAGCACGGCAAACACCGGCACCGCAGCCGTCAGGCTGTCGATCCGGTCCATGACACCGCCGTGACCCGGAAGCAGCTGACTGCTGTCCTTGATGCCCGCATTGCGCTTGAACATGCTTTCGGTGAGATCGCCGATCACCGAGATCAACACCACCACCGCCGCCCCAAGCAACGCGAGTACGAGCTCACGCGGAGCCCAATCGCGGTACAACCCGACGCCAACGGTAACAAGCAGGCTCGCTACCAGGCCGCCGAACAGGCCCTCCCAGCTCTTGCCGGGACTGACCTCGGGAGCGAGCTTGCGCCGACCGAAGCGCCGCCCGGAAAAATACGCACCGATATCGGCAACCCACACCAGCACCATCACCGCCACGATCAACCAGTTCCCCATCGGCCACTGTTTGAGCAGCACCAAGGCCTGCCAGGCAGGCAGCAGCACCAGGAAACCATAGGCGAGGCTGCCACCTGCCCCTCCCCAGTAACGACGGCTTTGCGGATAACCCAGCACCAGGAAGGTCGCGAAAACCCACCAGGCAATTGCCGCAGCAAGCACCCAGGCGGCGAGAGCCGGATTGGCATAGAGCACCGCAAGCAGCAACGCCACGCCTGCCGCGTAGCCAACTCTCACCGACTGCGAAGAGAAACCCGCGAGCCGGGCCCATTCCCAGCCCCCCAAGGTAACTGCAACGCCGATAAAGATGGCGAACGCCAGCCCCTCGAGCAGAAAGAAACCGATCAGGGCGATCGGCAGAAGAATCGCCGCGGTGATGATTCGTTGTTTCAGCATTCGACCTTGGCCTCGCGCTCCACCTGCTCGCTGGTCTTGCCGAAACGACGCTGCCGGGAGGCGAAATCGGCAAGCGCCTTACGCATCGCCTGCCGCTTGAAGTCGGGCCAGAACAGATCGGAAAAATACAGCTCCGCATAGGCGAGCTGCCAGAGCAGAAAATTGCTGATGCGTTGTTCGCCACCGGTGCGAATGCACAGGTCGGGCGGGGGCAGCTCGCCCGTCGCCAGATAGCCTTCGAACAGTGCCGGTGTGATCTCGTCCGGATTCAACCTGCCCGCCTGCGCCTCGCGCGCCAGGCGTTGCGTGGCCTGCAGGATGTCCCATTGACCACCGTAGTTGGCAGCCACTTGCAGGATGAAGCGCCGATTATGCGCAGTGGTCTCTTCGGCGTCCCGCATCGCCGCCTGCAGCTCCGGATGGAAGCGGCTGCGATCGCCAATGATCCGCAGACGAATGCCGTTGTCGTCCAGCTTGCGCGCTTCCCGGCGTAGCGCAGAAAGGAACAGCTCCATCAGCGCCCCCACCTCATCGGCGGGCCGCTGCCAGTTCTCACTGGAAAAGGCGAACAGCGTCAGCACTTCGACGCCCGACTCGGCACACACCTCGATGACGGCTCGCACCGCATCGACACCCGCCTTGTGGCCCGCCACACCAGGCAACAGCCGGCGTTTGGCCCAGCGATTGTTTCCGTCCATGATGATCGCGACGTGGCGGGGGACGGCCCCCTGCGCGATCTGTTTGCCGTTTTCCATGACCAACTCTACTTGCGCTATCAAACGCTGCGATGAATACAAGACGCTGCAAGCGCCAGCTCGAGCTCATCGACCGAAGCGCACCGCCAATGGCAATGCGCTTCGCAGAACAGACTGAAGAATCAGACTGCCATGAGGTCCGCTTCCTTCGCCTCTAGCGCCTTGTCGATGTCGGCAACGAACTTGTCGGTAAGTTTCTGAACATCGTCCTGGCCACGGCGTTCCTCGTCCTCGCTGATTTCCTTTTCCTTGACCAGATCCTTGAGCTGGGCCAGTGCGTCGCGACGGATATTGCGCACCGCCACGCGAGCATTTTCCGCCTCGGCACGCGCCTGGCGCGTATAACCCTTGCGGGTTTCCTCGGTCAGGGCCGGCATCGGCACGCGAATGGTCGTGCCGGCAGTTGCCGGGTTGAGCCCCAGATCGGAAGTCATGATCGCCTTTTCCACCGCCTGGATCATGCTCTTGTCGAACACGGTCAGCGCAAGCGTGCGCGAGTCTTCGGCCACCACGTTGGCCACCTGGCGCAACGGGGTGTCAGCGCCGTAATAGGACACCATGACACCGTCGAGGATGCTGGGATGAGCACGCCCGGTACGAATCTTTGCGAAAGCGTGTTCCAGCGACTCGAGGGACTTCTTCATGCGCTCCTGCGCGTCTTGCTTGATCTCGTTGATCATTCGTTCGATTCCTCGATGAGAGTTCCTTCGGCGCCCCCCAGCACGATATTGAGCAGGGCACCGGGCTTGTTCATGTTGAAGACACGCAGCGGCATATTGTGGTCACGACAGAGGCAAATGGCCGTCAGATCCATAACCCCAAGCTTGCGGTCCAGCACCTCGTCGTAGCTGAGCTCGGTGAACTTCTCGGCATTCGGATCCTTGAAAGGATCGGCCGTGTATACGCCGTCGACCTTCGTCGCCTTGAGCACCACGTCGGCCTGAATCTCGATCGCCCGCAGGCAGGCCGCCGAGTCCGTGGTGAAGAACGGGTTGCCCGTGCCGGCGGAGAAGATCACAACCTCACCGCTCTTGAGATGGCGCATCGCCTTGCGTCGGTCATAGTGATCGGTCACCCCAACCATCGAGATGGCCGACATAACCAGCGCCGGAATGTTCGAGCGCTCCAGCGCGTCACGCATCGCCAGGCCGTTCATCACCGTGGCAAGCATGCCCATATGGTCGCCGGTTACACGATCCATCCCGGCGGCGGACAGCGCCGCCCCGCGGAACAGGTTGCCGCCACCGATCACCAGGCCCACTTCCACGCCAATGCCCACCAGCTGGCCAACCTCGAGCGCCATGCGATCTAGAACCTTGGGATCGATGCCGAAGTCCTCCGTGCCCATCAGCGCTTCGCCGCTCAGCTTGAGCAGGATTCGTTTGTAGCGAGGATTTCGAGCACTCATCTGCTGAGCCATTGGCGTGCGCCTCCCACGGCGTTCGAAAGAAAACGGTATTGATTGGGCATAGAAGAATAATCTGCGCTTGGACCAACGAACGAACGATAAGTGCCAGCGAGACTATATCGTGTAGAGCCAGTATTTTGCTGCCACCAGTTTGACAAAGAGGCCGCGCGCGTTAGCGGGCAGCCTCTTCGTACCGGACGGCCTGAAACGTTACTGCTTGCTTGCCGCTACCTGAGCAGCAACCTCTGCAGCGAAGTCGACCTCGGCCTTCTCGATGCCCTCACCCACTTCGTAGCGCACGAAGGAGACGATTTCCGCACCGGCCTTCTTGGCTAGGTCGCCGACCTTGATTTCCGGATCCTTGACGAAAGCCTGTTCAACGAGGCTCGCCTCGGCCAGGAACTTGTTGATACGGCCCTTGACCATGTTCTCGACGATATTCTCGGGCTTGCCGGCAATCTTCTCAGCATTGAGCTGCAGGAAGATTTCCTTTTCCTTGGCGATCAGCTCTTCGGAAACGTCAGCTGGCGTCAGCACCGCTGGGTTGCTGGCCGCAACGTGCATGGCGATGTCCTTGGCGAGCTCAGGGTTACCACCCTTGAGCACGACCAGAACGCCAATGCGGTGACCGTGCAGGTAGGCGCCAACGGTGTCGCCCTCGACGCGAGTCAGGCGACGGATGTTGACGTTCTCGCCACACTTGGCGACCAGCGCCAGGCGCGACTCTTCCTGCGACTCGATCAGCGGGGCAGCATCGGTCAGCCCCTGATCGAAAGCCTTGTCCAGGCTCTGCGCAACGAACGCCTTGAAGTCATCCTGCAGCGCCAGGAAGTCGGTTTGCGAGTTGACTTCGATGATCACGCCAGACTTGTTGTCCGCTGCAATCTTGACTGCGATGGAACCTTCGGCGGCGATGTTACCGGCTTTCTTGGCGGCCTTGATGGCGCCAGCCGCACGCATGTCGTCGATTGCCTTTTCGATGTCGCCGCCCGCTGCCGTCAGCGCCTTCTTGCAATCCATCATGCCCAGGCCAGTACGCTCGCGCAGTTCCTTGACCAGGGCCGCAGTAATTTCTGCCATGTTCGAATCCTCTGATAGGTTTCTAACCAGTCGCCCTCTCGGACGATCAATTCGGAGTGACAAAGAAGGGGGCCTAGCCCCCTTCTTGTCCATCGGGTCTCACGCTAAGGCGCGACGGCTCAGCCCTGAGCAGCCTCGGAGGCCACTTCCTCGACGAACTCGTCGGCACCGCCAGCGGTGGCCTGACGGCCGCGCAGCACGGCGTCAGCCATGGAGCTCAGGTAAAGCTGCACAGCGCGGATGGCGTCGTCGTTACCCGGGATGATGTAGTCGACACCTTCGGGGCTGCTGTTGGTATCGACAATGCCGATCACCGGAATGCCCAGCTTGTTGGCTTCGGAAATCGCGATGCGCTCATGCTCAACGTCGACGACGAACATGGCGTCCGGCAGGCCGCCCATATCCTTGATACCGCCCAGGCTGCGCTCGAGCTTTTCGAGATCGCGCGAGCGCATCAGCGCTTCTTTCTTGGTCAGCTTGTCGAAAGTACCATCCTGCGACTGGGTTTCCAGTTCGCGCAGACGCTTGATCGAAGCACGAATGGTCTTGTAGTTGGTCAGCATGCCGCCCAACCAGCGGTGGTCGACGTACGGCTGGCCGCAGCGAGCGGCTTCTTCGCGAACGATCTTGCCGGCGGAACGCTTGGTACCGACGAACAGGATCTTGTTCTTGCCAGCTGCCAGCTTTTCAACGAAACGCAGCGCGTCGTTGAACATCGGCAGGGTCTTTTCCAGGTTGATGATGTGAATCTTGTTGCGCGCGCCGAAAATGTACTTGTTCATTTTCGGGTTCCAGTAACGGGTCTGGTGGCCGAAGTGCACACCGGCCTTCAGCATATCGCGCATGGTGACTTGAGACATGACTTGCCCTCGAATAGTCGGGTTAGGCCTCCACACGTCCCGCTATCCAACTCTTGCGAGCACCCAGGATAGGCGTGTCGACGCGTGTGTGGGTTAAGCCCAACGGGTGGTCCCCCGCTGAGCGGCGCGTTTTATAGCACAGTCGCCTTCTGCAGGCTAGCACGCCGACGCCGGGCGGCGATTTCTGCAGTCCATTCTGCTTTCGTTTATCATCGCCGCTTCCGATTTTTGCCTTGCGCCGGTGGGCGCCCGAGGGTTTGCATGACTGTCACCATCAAGACGCCCGAAGACATCGAGAAAATGCGCATCGCCGGCCGTCTGGCCGCCGAAGTCCTGGAAATGATCGAGGTGCACGTGAAGCCGGGCGTGACGACCGAAGAGCTCGACCGCCTCTGCCACGACTACATCGTCAACGAACAGCAAGCCATCCCGGCACCGCTCAACTACAAGGGCTTTCCGAAGTCGATCTGCACGTCGATCAACCATGTCGTCTGCCATGGCATCCCGAACGACAAGCCGCTGAAGGATGGCGACATCCTCAACATCGACATTACCGTCATCAAGGACGGCTATCACGGCGACACGAGCAAGATGTTCATCGTCGGCAAGGCGGCCGAATGGGCCGAACGCCTGTGCAAGGTCACCCAGGAGTGCCTGTATAAAGGGATCGAACTGGTTCGTCCGGGCGCCCGTCTGGGTGACATCGGCGAGGTGATCCAGAAGCACGCCGAGAAGAACGGCTTCTCGGTCGTACGCGAATACTGCGGCCACGGGATCGGCAAGGTCTTCCACGAAGAGCCGCAGGTGCTGCATTACGGTCGCGCTGGCACCGGGCTCGAACTGAAAGAAGGCATGACCTTCACCATCGAGCCGATGATCAACCAGGGTCGCGCCGAAACCCGCCTGCTCGGCGACGGCTGGACCGCGATCACCAAGGACCGCAAGCTTTCGGCGCAGTGGGAACACACCATCCTCGTCACCGCGGACGGCTACGAGATCCTCACGCTACGTAGCGACGACACCATTCCACGCGTTCCGGCCTGACCTTCGCCGCCACCCTGCCCTGGCCCAGACAGAGGATCTCGCATGCCCCAAGTGGACCCCGAGCTGTTCGATCTCAGCCAGTTCCAGGCAGAGCTGGCGCTCAAGGCCAGCCCCATCCCGGCATATAAGAAGGCCATTCGCCAGGCGCGCGAAGTGCTCGACAAGCGTTTTCTCGCCGGCCGCGACATCCGCCGCCTGATCGAAGATCGCGCCTGGTTCGTCGATCAGATCCTGCGCGCCGCCTGGAAGCGCTTCGACTGGGACAAGGGGGCGGATATCGCGCTGGTCGCCGTCGGCGGCTATGGCCGCGGTGAACTGCACCCCTTCTCCGACATCGATTTGCTGATCCTGCTCGACGGCGACGACCACGAGCTGTTTCGCGACGCGATCGAGGGCTTTCTCACCCTCCTCTGGGACATCGGCCTTGAGGTTGGCCAAAGCGTCCGCTCGGTGGCCGAATGCGCCGAGGAGGCCCGTGCGGACCTGACCATCATCACCAACCTTATGGAGAGCCGGACCATCGCCGGCCCCGAGCAGCTTCGCCAGCGCATGCTGCAGGTGACCAGCCCTGCCGAAATGTGGCCGAGCAAGGAGTTCTTCCTCGCCAAGCGCAACGAGCAGCGGCAGCGCCATTCCAAGTACAACAACACCGAATACAACCTGGAGCCCAACGTCAAACGCTCCCCGGGCGGACTGCGAGACATCCAGACGATCCTCTGGATCGCCCGGCGCCAGTTCGGCACCCTGAATCTACAGGCCGTGGTCGATCAGGGCTTTCTCACCGAGGGCGAATACCAGCTACTGGTATCGGCCCAGGAGTTCCTGTGGAAGGTCCGCTACGGTCTGCACCTGCTGGCAGGGCGCGCCGAGGACCGGCTGCTGTTCGATCACCAGCGCAAGCTGGCGGCCCTGCTCGGCTACGAAGACAACGACGCCAAGCTGGCCATCGAGCGCTTCATGCAGAAGTATTACCGGGTCGTCATGAGCATCGCCGAGCTGAGCGACTTGGTGGGCCAGCACTTCGCCGAGGTCATTCTCTGGGAAGGCGACTCCGGCCCGAGCATTCCGCTCAACAGCCGATTCCTGGTGCGCGACGGGTATCTGGAAGTCAGCCATCCCTCGATCTTCAAGCGCACCCCGTTCGCGATCATGGAAACCTTCGTACTGCTTGCCCAGCACCCGGAGATCGAAGGCGTCAGGGCGACGACGATTCGCCTGCTGCGTGATCACCGCTACCTGATCGATGACGATTTTCGCTGTGATATCCGCAACACCAGCCTGTTCATCGAACTGTTCAAGTGCAAGGAAGGCATTCACCGCAACCTGCGACGCATGAATCGCTACGGCATCCTCGGTCGCTACCTACCGGAGTTCGGTCACATCGTCGGGCAGATGCAGCACGACCTCTTTCACATCTATACGGTCGATGCGCACACGCTGAACGTCATCAAATACCTGCGCAAGCTCACCAAACCGGGCGTCGCAGAGAAGTACCCGCTGGCGAGCAAGCTGGTCGAGCGACTACCCAAGCCGGAACTCATCTACATTGCCGGCCTGTATCACGACATCGCCAAGGGGCGCGGTGGCGACCATTCCGAGCTGGGCGCCGTCGACGCCGAGCAGTTCTGCAGCCGCCACAAGCTGCCCGCCTGGGACACGCGGCTGGTGGTCTGGCTGGTACAGAACCATCTGGTGATGTCGACCACCGCGCAGCGCAAGGACCTTTCCGACCCCCAGGTCATCAATGATTTCGCACAGATCGTCGGCGACGAGACACATCTGGACTATCTCTATGTGCTGACGGTCGCCGACATCAACGCGACCAACCCGACGCTGTGGAACTCCTGGCGCGCCAGCCTGCTCCGCCAGCTGTACACGGAAACCAAGCGCGCGCTCCGGCGTGGCCTGGAGAACCCGCTGGGGCGCGAAGAACAGATCCGCCAGAGCCAGCGCGCCGCGCTGGATACCCTGGTACGCAACGGCACCGACCCGGACGATGCCGAGCAGCTCTGGGCGCAACTGGGCGACGACTACTTTCTGCGTCACACCGCCAGCGATATCGCCTGGCACACCGAGGCAATCATCGACCACCCGAGCGATGGCGGCCCGCTGGTACTGATCAAGGAAACCACCCAGCGGGAGTTCGAAGGCGGCACGCAGATCTTCATCTACGCGCCGGACCAGCACGACTTCTTCGCGGTAACCGTGGCAGCGATGGACCAGCTCAACCTGAATATCCACGACGCCCGGATCATCACCTCCACCAGCCAGTTCACCCTCGACACCTACATCGTGCTCGACGCCGATGGCACGCCGATCGGCGATAACCCCGAGCGCATCGAAGAAATCCGCCAGGGCCTGATCGACGCCCTGCGCAACCCCGACGAGTACCTGACCATCATTCAGCGTCGCGTTCCACGGCAGCTCAAGCACTTCGCCTTCGCGCCGCAGGTAACGATCCTCAACGACACCCAGCGCCCCCAGACCATCATCGAGATCATCGCGCCGGACCGCCCGGGCCTGCTGGCGCGTGTCGGTCAGCTGTTCCTGGCGTTCGATCTGTCCGTCCAGAACGCCAAGATCGCCACGCTTGGCGAGCGGGTCGAGGACGTGTTTTTCGTGACCACCGAAGACAACCAGCCGCTGTCCGACCCGGAACTCTGTGCGCGCCTGCAACAGGCGCTTGTCGATCAACTGCAGCAGGACAATCAGCAGCAGATCTCTCCAAGCTCCATCGAATTCTGAGCCAAGGCTCGCCGGTTCAGTCCCAGGGCTTGCCCTGGGTTCGCTCGGTGCGATCGAGCTTCTGCTGCATCGCGGCCTTGGCCAGCATGTGTGCACTGACCGGCGCGGTGAGCAGGAGGAACAGGATGATCAGTACCTCGTGCAGGCTGATACTGCCCCGCTGCACACCGAAGAAAATGCCCGATGCCACGACGATGCCGCCGACCCCCAGCGTGGTGGCCTTGGTTGGCCCGTGCAGGCGCGTATAGAAATCGGGTAAACGATAGAGCCCGATCGCACCGATCAGGGCAAACAGGCTGCCGCCGAGCAAAAAAAGACTGATGACGACTTCCAACCAGAGCGGCATGTTTTAAACCTCAGTCGATGATATCGCCGTGAAGCAAGTGCTTGGCCACTGCCACGGTACTGACGAAGCCCATCACGGCTATCAGCAGCGCGGCCTCGAAGAAGATGTCCGAAGCCAGCCACACACCGAACAGGATGATCAGGGCCAGACCGTTAATGTAGAGCGTGTCGAGCGCCAGGATGCGGTCCGGCATGTCCGGCCCCTGAATCAACCGCAGCATGTTGAGCACGACCGCGATGCTGAGCAGCACGAAGCACAGCGGAATCACATACGCGAGCATTCGAATATCTCCAGCAGCGGGGCTTCGTAACGCGTCTTTACCTGCTCGACGATTTCGTCGGGATTCGGAGCGTCGAGCACGTGCAGCAGCAGCACCCGGCGATCAGGGCTGAGGCCGGCCGAGACTGTCCCGGGCGTAAGCGAGACGATGCTGGTCAGCACGGCGAGGACGAACTCATCGCCGATGTCCATCGGCACCTCGACGAACGCCGGATGCAGACGATTCTTCGGCCCGAGCACCAGCTTGGCGACGTGCAGGTTCGCCATCACGATATCGCCTACCACTCGCCCGACGAAGCGCAGCAGGCACAACGGCCGACGCACCGCTGGCACCGGAACGAGGAAGCCGTTAGCGAGCAGCGGAATCACCCAGCCGAGAAACAGCGCCAGCAAAAGCTGGCCGACCGACCACGTATTGGCCAGTAGCAACCACAGCAGCGCCAGCAGCAAGGTCAGCGCCGGATTGGGCAGCCATCGTTTCATGCCTGCGCCCCCCGGATGATCGCAAGATAAGGCCCGAGCTCGAGCAGCTGCGCCGCGGTTGCCTGCAGATAGCCGATGATGGGCTGAGCGAAAACCACTAGCGCGACACTCCCCGCCAACAACCCGCACGTCGCCAGCAGACGGACACCATCGGCCGTTGCCCCGGCCGACTCACCGCTGCCGCGCCAGAAAAGCAGGCTTCCCGAGCGGCTGAGCGCAATCAGCATACCCAGCCCACCGATCAGCAGCACCGGCCAGAACATCAGGGCCGAAGGGCCCGGCGGCACAGCCCGGAGCAGCATCAACTTGCCGAAAAAGCCGGAAAACGGTGGCAGCCCCACCACCGAGATCGCGCCGATGAAAAACAGCACACCGAGTAGCAGCGGTTGGCGCAATGCGGGGCCTGGAATCAGTTCGCCGCCCACGTTGCCGCGCTGCCGCGCGACCAGGTCGGCGAGCAGAAACAGCCCGCCGCTGACGAGCGTGGTGTGCAGCAGGTAATACAGGGCAGCGCTCAAGCCGGCTTCGCTACCGAAGGCCAGGCCAGCCAGCAGGGTTCCCACCGAGACAATCACCAGATAGCCCAGCGTGGTCTGCAGATTGCGGCTGGCGAGCGCTCCCAGCACGCCTGCCAGCAGAGTCACGAGGGCGAGCGGCCACAGCCAATCAGCGACCATGTTCGCCAGCGGACCGGCCTCACTGCCATAGATCAGCGAGAAGACCCGCAGGATGGCATACAGCCCCACCTTGGTCATGATCGCGAACAGTGCCGCCACCGGCGCCGTCGCCGCCGCGTAGGCCCGAGGCAGCCAGAAATGCAGCGGCAAGATAGCGGCCTTCAGGGCGAATACCACGAGCAGCAGATAGCCGGCTGCGGCGACCAGCGGCGCCAGGGCTTCATCCATCTCGGCGACACGCAGCGCCAGGTCGGCCATGTTCAACGTGCCGAGCACCCCGTAAAGCAGGCTGACGCCGATCAGAAACAGCGCCGAGCCCAGCAAGTTCAGCACAACGTAATGGATACCCGAGCGAACCCGCCGCTGTCCGTGGCCATGCAGCAACAAGGCATAGGAGGAGATCAGCAGGATCTCGAAGAACACGAAAAGGTTGAACAGGTCGCCCGTCAGAAAGGCGCCGTTAATGCCGAGCAGTTGAAACTGATAGAGCGCATGGAAGTTCGGCCCGCGCTCGTCATCGCCACGGCAGGCGTACAGCAGGGAAAGACTGGCGAGCACGGCGGTCAGCAGCAGCAGCATCGCGCTCAGCCGATCGAGCAACAGGATGATGCCAAACGGTGGCTGCCAGTTGCCCAGCGCGTAGAGACGCAGCTCGCCATCGCTCGCCAGCACAACCAGCCAAGCCGCCAAAGGCACCAGCAGCGCTGCCGCCAGCACCGACAGTCCGCGCTTGGCGGCCAGCGGCATGCGGTGCGCCAGCAACAACAGCGCCCCGGTGAACAGCGGCAACAGGATGGGAAAAATCAACGCGTGAGTCATTCGCGCGGCTCCCGCCCGTCGACATGATCGGTTCCGAGCTCACCGATACCGCGCAGCGCCAGCACCACCACGAAGGCGGTCATGGCGAAACCGATGACGATCGCCGTCAGGACCAAGGCCTGCGGCAATGGATCGACATAATCCTTGCTCTGGCCGATCACCGCCGGCGCGCCGGTCACCAGGCGCCCCATGGAAAAGATGAACAGATTGACCGCATAGGAAATCAGCGTAAGGCCAACCACAACCGGAAAGATGCGCGCGCGCAACAGCAGATACACCCCGCTGAACACCATGACGCCGAGTGCCACAGCCAGCACCGCCTCCATTACAACACCTCCTTGCAGGTCGCATCCTGGCTGACATGTCCGATGTTGGAGAGCATCAGCAAGGTGGCGCCGACAACCACGAGATACACGCCCAGATCGAACAGCATTGCCGTGGCCAGTTCGACATCGCCGATCAGCGGGATATGGAAGTGGCCGAAGGCCGACGTCAGAAACGGATAATCGAGCGCCAAGCTGCCAAGCCCGGTGAGCCCGGCGATCAAGAGGCCGGCCCCGCAGACCAGGTGGTAGCTCACCGGCTGCCGCTCCTGGGCCCAGGCAACGCCGTGGGCGATGTACTGCAGAATCAGTGCTACCGCCGTGATCAGGCCGGCAATGAAGCCACCACCCGGCAGGTTATGCCCGCGCAGGAAGATGAACACCGAGACCATCAGTGCCATCGGCAGCAACGCCCTGGCCAGCACGTAAAGAATCATTGGGTGGCGATCGGCCGACCAGAAGCGACCAACGTAGTCACGGCGCGGCGGCGCCAGGCGCAGCCCATGCAAAAGGCCGAAGATGCCGATCGCGGCGATCGCCAGCACGGTGATTTCGCCGAGCGTATCGAAGCCACGGAAGTCCACCAGAATCACGTTGACGACGTTCGTACCCCCGCCACCGGAAACGCTGTTTTCCAGGAAGAACGAGGCGATGCTGTCGTATGGCCGAGTCAGCGCAGCAAACGTCAACAAGGCGATGGCGACGCCGCAACCACCCGCAATGAGCACGTCTCGGAACATCCGCAAGCTACTCGACTCGGCTGGCGTATGCGCCGGCATGAACAGCAGGGCGAGCACCAGCAGGATGATGGACACCACCTCGACCGACAGCTGAGTGAGCGCGAGATCGGGGGCGGAATAGCGGGCGAAGGCCAACGAAACCAGCAACCCGACCGTACTGAGCATCATCAGCGAAACCAGCCGGCGCCGGTGGTAGACGACCGTCAACAGCGCGGCCAGCGCCAGCAGCGTCATGCCGCCGACCGTCACAGCATCGAGCGGAGTGAGCGCGACCGGCCCCTCCAGCGGCGCCAGCGGCGTCAACGCATAGATCACCAGGACCAGAACGGCCACCAGCATCAGCAG
>Ga0209300_1000070_pt1 | contig 66653 bp, 55 predicted proteins | sample Shrwel_input2_RT_FD_187535 | JGI IMG/M metagenome (GOLD analysis project Ga0209300, IMG submission 187535) | Subsurface microbial communities from deep shales in Ohio, USA - Utica-3 well 1 S input2 RT (SPAdes) (version 2) ... | reverse complement strand
AGATCAACCGCAAGAGCGTGATCGTCCTGGCCGAGAACGGCACGAAACAGTACAAGGTCTCACCGGAATTGCTAAGGCCCCTTCGGGACGTAAAGTAAGTCCAGTACGTCGTGGAATGAACGCTTACGCTGCAGCGCCTGGAAGAGTGGTTGTTGCCCTATCTGGGCAAGGTTTCGCGGCTCTCCCACTTCGCCCAGCTCGACCTGGCGCCAATGCTGGCTACCCTGCTGCCCTGGCCGTTGCCGCGCCAACTCGACGAGCTGGCACCGGTAGCCATCGAAGTACCGTCCGGCTCGCGTATTCGCCTGGACTACAGCGAAACCCCGCCGGTGCTGGCGGTGCGCCTGCAGGAGCTGTTCGGGCTTGCCGAAACCCCGCGCATCGCCGGCGGCAGCCAGCCGGTCAAGCTGCATCTGCTATCGCCGGCCCGTCGGCCGGTGCAGGTGACACAAGACCTGGCGAGCTTCTGGGCCAATACCTATGCCGAGGTGAAGAAGGACCTCAAAGGCCGCTATCCCAAACACTACTGGCCGGACGACCCGCTGCAGGCCGAACCTACGGCGCGCGCGAAGCCGCGGCGCTGAGGCTGCCCTCCGGCAGGCTGGGCAGGCGGCCGGCGGCGCGCAGTGCGAGAAAGGCGCGGTCCAGGTCGGCCAGCACCGCCGCGCTGTCGGCGATATGGCGCGACACGATGAAATGGATCGGCACCCGCTGCAGCACCAGGTGCGGCAGCGGCTCGAGGCCCTGGTCTCGCCGGGCCTGTTCGGCCGGCAGCTGGTAGTCGAGCAGGTAGTCCGCGCGGCGATAGCGCAGCATGGCCAGCGCCGACTCGTGCGTGGCGGTGCGCAGCAGGCGAATGTCCAGCGCCGGGTCCTGGAGCAGCTGATTGACGCTCGGCCAGTAGCTGTAGCCATTGATGACGATCACACCCTGGCCGACCAGGCTCTCGGGAATGCGCGGCGTTGGCGTGTCGGCGCGGTGATACAGATTGAGATCGACCCGACCGAGGCTATGCGCGGACTCGCGCGTATGTGCACGCAGCTCCGGCTTGCCGGGCGCGCCGAGCCAGATGTCGACGCTACCGCTCTTCAGGGCCGTATACAGACGTGCGCTGGGCAGGCGCCGGAAGCGCGGGCGATAACCGGCGCGGCGCAGCACCAGACGGGTCAGTTCCGCCATCTCGCCACGTGTCACACCGTGCGAATCGCCGTACATCACGGGCGGAAAATCGTAATACCCCACCGTCAGCGTTCGTCCGGCGGCCTGCGCCTGACTGACGGCGGCCAAACCCAGCAGCAATACGAAAATTGGCAGCATTCGATACACGGTTGCGCTTCCCTGGCGACGAGGGCGCACAGGATGCGCACTCGTGCCGTGCTTGTCCATGCACCGCTTGTCGCGGCGGGGCGGGTGGTAGCTGACTATGCTCTAAGGCAAAAGGCCGGAGAGCTCCGCATGCGCCGCAAGGTATTCGTCAGCAAGGTGTTCGATCGCAAGGTAGTCGTCATCACCGGCGGTTGTGCCGGCATCGGTCGCGCGCTCGCGGTGCGCATGGCCCAGGCCGGCGCGCGGCTGGCGATCCTCGATCTGGACCAGGCGGCGCTGGACAGCCTCGTTCAGCATCTGCACAGCCATCACAACGCCGATGCCCTCGGCCTGCGTTGCGACGTCGCCGACCCCCAGGCGGTGCAGCAGGCACTGGCGCTGGTGATCGAGCGCTTCGGGGGCATCGACATCCTCGTCAACAATGCCGGCATCACTCACCGTAGCCGGATCGCCGACACCCGGCTGGCAGTGTTCGAGCGGGTCATGGCGGTGAACTTCTACGGCGCGCTGCACTGCACCCAGGCTGCGCTGCCATCGTTGCTCGAGCGGCAGGGACAGATCATCGTGCTCAGCTCGCTGTCGCAGTACGCGCCGGTACCCAACCGCGGCGCTTACAACGCCAGCAAGCATGCCCTGCACGGGCTGTTCGAAACCTTGCGCGGTGAGCTGGTCGGCAGCGGCGTGAACGTCATGCTGGTCTGCCCGGGCTACACCGCAACCGACCTGCGCAAGAACGTCCTGGTCGGCGATGGCTCCACCGCGCCGCATCCGGCACTGGCGCTTGGGCGCCTGGCCTCGCCGCAAGACGTGGCCGAAGCCATCTACCAGGGGGCGCTCAAGCGGCGGCGCCTGCTGGTGCTGTCCAACCTGAGCTGGAAGGCGCGGCTGGTGGCGCGGCTTTTTCCGCGTCTCTACGAGCGCTTCCTGCTGCCGCGGCTGCTTGCCGGTCGGCAAGTGGTGCAGGCCTAGCCTTCAGCCCATGTCCCAGTAGGCGGCCTCGATCTTGTGGCCGTCCAGGTCGCGGACGAAGCAGCCGTAATAGGCCTCGCCGTAATCGGCACGGGGCCCCGGCGCGCCCTCGTCGCTGGCGCCGGCCGCCAGTGCCGCCCGGTGGAAGGCATCCACCGCGGCGCGGTCATTGGCGAAAAAGCCGACGTGGGTACCGTTGCCCACCGTTGCCGGGGCTCCGTCGATTGGCGTCTGCAACCAGAATTCCGGATATTCGCGACCCCAGGCAATCGCCCCGGGATGCGCCATGATCCGTTGGCAGCCGAGGGGCGCAAGGACCTGGTCGTAAAAAGCGGCCGCCTCCTCGAAGCGGTTGGTGCCTAGCGAGATATGCGACAGGATGCTGGGGTTGGTCGTGCTCATGGCGGCGGGTCCTCAGTGGGAAAGCACAAGCCTAGCAAGCCCCTGGCCGATTGCCCGCCGGAGCGATCAGCCGTCGTTGCGCTCCTGGCCGGTACAGAGCATGAAGCAGCGGAACAGCATGACCGTGGGCAGCAGCTGCAGCAGGCCGACGAGCGCATCCAGCAGCAGCTTCACGAACAGGCCCCCCGCGCTCGCTTCGGCCGGGCTGGCGAGCCAGGCCTCGAGCAGCCAGAGCGGCAGCATGACGCTCAGTACGCAGCCAAGCACCAGCAGGAAGTGCCCGCGGGTCAGCTCGAAACTCGCCTTCACCGCCGCAAGCGGTGTGTGGCCGCGCAGTACCAGCAGGTATTCGGCAAAGGCCACGCGCACCATTACCCAGATTCCGGGCAGGACGAACAGCGAGGCGCCAAGCATGATCAGCAGCGTGGTCAGCCCCGTGAGCACTGCCAGCGCCGGCCACAGCGGCAGGGCACGGGCGAGGACGTCGCGCAGCGCCGGCTCATGGCCGCGGCTGCGCGCATCGATGAAGAGAATCAGCGCGCCGGTATACAGCGGGTAGAACAGCAGGCCGATCAGCAGGTCCTGCGCCGGCATCGTCGCACCGCCGAACAGGTGGTCGGCGCCCAGACGGGTGAGACTTTCCAGGGCGATCAGCGGCAGACACAGGCGGGCGATCGTGGCGAAGTGACGCGAGTAGAAGAACCAGGCATCGCGCAGGATGGTGAATACGTTCATGCGTAAGCGGCAGGGCATGGCCAGCGAAGGGCGACACTTTAGCCGAAGCGGCCGAGGCGCGACACGCATCGCCTATACTGGGGCGCCCCGCGCGAGGTGCCCGTGAAGAAGATCGCCCTGTTTGCCGACGTGCAAAACCTCTATTACACCGTGCGCCAGGCCTACGGCTGCCATTTCGACTATGCGGCGCTGTGGGCGGACGTCAGCCGCCGCGGGCAGATCGTCGAAGCCTATGCCTATGCCATCGAGCGCGGCGATCCGCGCCAGCAGCAGTTCCAGCAGATCCTGCGCAACCTCGGCTTCACGGTCAGGCTCAAGCCCTACATCCAGCGCAGTGACGGCTCGGCGAAGGGTGACTGGGACGTCGGCATCACCATCGACGTGCTGGATGCCGCCGTACGTGTCGATGAGGTGGTGCTGGCCTCCGGTGACGGTGATTTCGACCTGCTGCTCGAGCGGGTGCGGGCCGGTGGCGCCGAAGCGACGGCCTACGGCGTGCCGGGGCTCACCGCGCAGTCGTTGATCCGTGCGGCGACGCGTTATGTGCCGATCGAGGGTGATCTGCTGTTGCGCTGAATGCGCGGAGGAGAGGGTCGAGGCGGAGGTTGGTGGAAAATGCTTCGCAGTTTTCCACCCTACGGCCGCGTCAGACGTAGGGTGGATGACGCTCCACCCATCCACCGAACCGACGTCAGGCGTTGTCCAGTGCGGCCAGGCGCTGGCGCACTGCGGCTTCGATGCCGGCGGCATCCAGGCCGCACTCGGCGAGCATCTCGCTCGGCTTGGCGTGTTCGACATAGAGGTCCGGCAGCCCGAGGTGCAGGACCGGCATGACGATTCGCTCGGCGGCGAGAAACTCCGCTACTGCACTGCCGGCACCGCCCATGATGCTGTTCTCCTCGATCGTCACCAGCAGCTCGTGGCTGGCCGCGACTTCGCGCAGCCGCGCCTCGTCCAGCGGCTTGACGAAGCGCATGTCGACCACCGTGGCGTCGAGCGCTTCGCCGACCTGCAGCGCTTCGGGCAGCTGCACGCCGAACACCAGCAGCGCCACCTTGCTGCCCTGGCGGCGCAGCACGGCCTTGCCGATCTCCAGCGGCTCGAGCCCCGGCTCCAGCGGCGCGTTGGGCCCGGTGCCGCGCGGGTAACGCACCGCCGCAGGCCCCTCGAAGTGATAGCCGGTGGTAAGCATGCGGCGCATCTCGTTCTCGTCGCTCGGCGTCATGATCAGCATGCCGGGGATGCAACGCAGGTAGGAGAGATCGAAGCTGCCGGCATGGGTCGGGCCGTCCTCGCCGACCAGGCCGGCGCGGTCGATGGCGAACAGCACGTCGAGGTTTTGCACCGCGACATCGTGGATCAGCTGGTCATAGGCGCGCTGCAGGAAGGTCGAGTAGATCGCCACCACCGGCTTCAGGCCGTCGCAGGCCATGCCGGCGGCCAGGGTCACGGCGTGCTGCTCGGCGATGGCGACATCGAAGTAGCGTTCCGGGTAGCGCTCGCTGAAGGCGACCAGGTCCGAGCCTTCCTTCATCGCCGGGGTGATGCCGGTCAGGCGCGGATCGGCCGCAGCCATGTCGCACAGCCACTGGCCGAACACGTTGGAGTACTTCGGCCCGCTGGGCTTCTTCGGCTTGGCCGGGGCGTCCACCGGCTCCAGCTTGCTGATCGCGTGCCAGGTGATGGGGTCGGCCTCCGCCGGGGCGAAGCCCTTGCCCTTCTTCGTCACCACGTGGAGGAACTGCGGGCCGTCGAGGTCGCGCATGTTGCGCAGGGTAGCGATCAGGGTCGGCAGGTCGTGGCCGTCGATCGGGCCGATGTAGTTCCAGCCCAGTTCCTCGAACAGGGTGCCGGGAACCAGCATGCCCTTGGCGTATTCCTCGGTGCGGCGGGCGATCTCCCAGGCGCCGGGCAGGCGCGAAAGGATCTTCTTGCTGCCCTCGCGCATGCTGGCGTAGGTGCGGCTGGAGAGGATCTTGGCCAGGTAGTTGGACATGCCGCCGACGTTGCGCGAGATCGACATGTCGTTGTCGTTGAGCACCACGAGCATGTTGGCGCCGACTTCCGGTGCGTGGTTGAGCGCCTCGAAGGCCATGCCGGCCGTCAGTGCCCCGTCGCCGATCACGGCGATCGCCTTGCGCTGCTCGCCCTTGAGGCGTGCGGCGATGGCCATGCCCAGCGCGGCACTGATCGAGGTGCTCGAATGGCCGACGCCAAAGGTGTCGTACTCGCTTTCCGAGCGTCGCGGGAAGGCGGCCAGGCCGTCCTTCTGGCGCAGGCTGGCCATGCGCTCGCGGCGGCCGGTGAGGATCTTGTGCGGATAGGCCTGATGGCCGACGTCCCAGACCAGGCGGTCGTCGGGCGTATCGAAGACGTAATGCAGGGCGATGGTCAGCTCGATCACGCCGAGCCCGGCGCCGAAGTGGCCGCCGGTCTGGCCGACGCTGAACAAGAGTTCCTGGCGCAGCTCGTTGGCCAGCTCCTCGAGTTCGGTCTCGCCCAGACGCCGGAGTTGCTCGGGATTGGCCGCGCGGTCTAGAACGGGCGTCGCAGGGCGGACCCGAGGGATCTCATGGAACGTCTTGGGCATCGGGACGATATCGTTCTGGCTGAAAAAAGAGCGGCAGTTTAACCGATGGGATGCGCGATAAGAACGGCCGGGCCGTCGGGCCGTACTGCGCCGGCACCGCGCGCGTGCGCCCGAGGCGCTCTGGCGCGCGGCCTGTGCGCCGACCGCGGACCCAGGCCGGCGCGCGACGCGTGGTTCAGTTGCGCCGCGCGACGATGTAACGGGCGAGTGCGCGCAGCGGTTCGGCGCTGGCGTCGAACGGGCTCAGCGCATGCAGCGCCAGGTCGCGCAGCTCCAGCGCGTAGGCTTTCGCCGCGTCGAGCCCGAGCAATGCCGGGTAGGTGGGTTTGTCGCGCGCGATATCGGCACCCTGGGTCTTGCCGAGGGTCGCGGTGTCGCTTTCCACGTCGAGAATGTCGTCGTGCACCTGAAAGGCCAGGCCAATGGCCTGCGCGTACTGCTCCAGCGCCGCCAGGCTGGTGGCGTCCGCACGGCCGCTGGCCAGGGCGCCGAGCCGCACGCTGGCCTCGATCAGCGCACCGGTCTTGTGCCGGTGCATCAGCTCGAGCGCCGCGCGATCGAGCTTGTGCCCGACCGAGCCGAGGTCGATCGCCTGGCCACCGACCATGCCGGCCGGGCCGGCTGCCCGCGCCAGGACACTGAACATCTCCAGGCGCAGGGCGGCGTCGGCCGGGTTGTGCGAGGGGCTGGCCAGCACTTCGAACGCCAGGCTCTGCAGGCCGTCGCCGGCAAGGATCGCGCAGGCCTCGTCATAGGCCTTGTGCGTGGTCGGCTGGCCGCGTCGCAGGTCGTCGTCGTCCATCGCCGGCAAATCGTCGTGAACCAGCGAATAGGCGTGAATCAGTTCGACCGCACAGGCGGCGCCATCGGCCTGCGCCTTGTCGCCGCCGAGTGCTTCGCAGGCGGCATAGGCGAGCAGCGGGCGAACGCGCTTGCCGCCGTTCATCACGCTGTAGCGCATCGCCTGGTAGAGCCGCTCGAGCTGGGGCAGCGGCGCGCTGAACAGCGCTTCGAGACAGCCGTCGACGCGCTTCTGGCAGACCTGCTGGTAGCCCTGGATCATGCGTCTTCGTCCGTCTGGAATGGCGCCGGTTCGAGCTTGCCGTCGCGCTCGAGGAGGATCTGCACCTTCTGCTCGGCCTGGTTGAGTGCCGCCTGGCATTCGCGCGTCAGGCCGATGCCCTGCTCGAAGCAGGTCAGCGAATCCTCCAGCGACAGTTCGCCGCTCTCCAGGCGCTCGACCAGCTGCTGCAGTTCGGCGAGGGATTGTTCGAAATCGAGGGCGGCTTTCTTGCGGGCCATGGCGGGACCTGTGCGGGGACGAGCGGAATCGGCCGCGACATTAACAAAGAAGCGCCCGGCGCAGCTACCGGTTCAGCCGAGGTAGGTGCGCGCGAAGTAGTAGAGCGTCATGCCGCTGCCAACGAGGATCACCAGGGCCCTGAGCCAGCGTGTCGGCAGCCGCTGGCTGAGCGCGCCGCCGGCATAGCCACCGGCCGTGGCGCCGGCCAGTACGACCACCAGTTCGGCCCAGCTGACGCGCCCGGCGGCGATAAAGGTCAGGCTGGCGACGCTGTAGATCACGGCGGAGATCAGGTTCTTCAGCGCGTTGGCGCGCACCAGCGCATGGCCTTCGATGGAAAACGCCGCCAGTTGCAGGATGCCCATGCCCGCGCCGAAGTAGCCGCCGTAAATGGCGACCAGGCCGTGAGCGCTCAGCGAACCGGCCGAATGCGCCGGCACCTCGGCTTGCGTCGGTCGCCGGGCTGCCAGCCAGCGGCTCAGCCAGGGGCTCGAGGCGAACAGGGCAGTGGCGAGCAACAGCAGCCAGGGGATCAGCAGGCTGAACACGGCGTCGCCGCCGGCGAGCAGCAGCAGGCCACCGAGCAGCCCACCGGCCAGCCCGGCCAGCAACAGCGGCACGAGATAGCGGCCCAGCGCGCGCAGGCTGCTACGGGCCGCCCAGGCGGCGGCCAGGCTGGCCGGCCACAGTGCCACCGCGTTGGTGGCGTTGGCGGTCACCGGCGGCAGGCCGGTCGCCAGCAGGGCGGGAAAGGAAAAGAAGGTCCCGCCGCCGGCGAGGGCGTTCATGCCGCCGGCCGCGAAACCGGCACAGAGCAGCAGGAGGATGTCGGGCAATGGCATGGTCGGCCCCGGTGGCAAAAGGCCGCAGGTTAGTCAGCCCGGCGGGTTTGCGCCAGCGCCGGGCAGTCGCTCAGCCATCCAGGGGTAGCGGCAGGGTGGTCGGTGTGCGCGGCTTGTAGTCGAGCTGGCACTGCTCGGCCGGCAGCGGGCGCGAATAGTAGTAGCCCTGCAGGCTCTGGCAGTTGTTCAGGCGCAGGAAGGCAGCCTGGCGCTCGTTCTCGACCCCTTCGGCGACCACCTGCAGGCCAAGGTGGGTGGCCATGGTCAGGATGCCGCGCACCAGCGCCACCGAGTGCTCGCTATCGGGCAGCCCGGCGACGAAGCCGCGGTCGATCTTGATGCCGTCGAAGGGAAAGCGCTGCAGGTAGGTGAGCGACGCATAGCCGGTGCCGAAGTCATCGAGGAACAGCGGCATGCCGGCGGCCTTCAGGCGGGCCAGGGTCTGCTGCACGTGGTCGTCGGCTTCGAGCAGCGCGCTCTCGGTGATCTCCAGCTCGAGCAGGCGCGGGTCGGTGCCTTCCTCCTCGAGAATGGCGAGCAGGCTGCCGGCCAGGTCGGCCTGGCGGAAGTCCAGCGGCGAGAGGTTGATCGCGATGCTGACCCGGTTGCCGCCTTCGGCCCACTGGCGCGCCTGGCGACAGGCCTGGCGGAACACCCAGCGCGTCGCTTCGATGATCATCCCGCTGTCTTCGAGCACCGGAATGAATTCGCCCGGCGGGACCAGGCCGCGGTCCGGCGAATTCCAGCGCAGCAGCGCTTCCATGACGCGGGGCTGGCCCTGGCTGTCGACCTGTGGCTGGTAGTGCAGCACGAACTCGTCGCGATCGAGCGCGCGCCGCAGCGCTTGTTCCAGCTGGCGGCGCCGGTCGGCCTCGGCGCTCAGCTCGGCACTGTAGAGCGCCGTGCAGTTGCGCCCTGCGGCCTTGGCCGCATACAGCGCGAGGTCGACCTGCTTGAGCAGATCGACCGCCGTGCCTCGTCCGTCGCTGCTGGTGATGCCGATGCTCGGGCTGACGAAGCATTCGTACTTGCCGACCTGGATCGGCGCACGGAAGCCATCGAGGATGCGGTTGGCGACATCCTGCGCCTGTTCGCGCGGGCTGCCTTCGAGCAGCACCATGAACTCGTCGCCGCCGGTGCGCGCCAGCAGTGCCTTGCCGGTCACCAGGCTGCGCAGCCGATCGGCGACATAGGCGAGCAGGCGGTCGCCGGTCTCGTGGCCGAGTGCGTCGTTGATGCGCTTGAAATGGTCGAGATCGAGAAACAGCAGGCTCAGCGGGGTGCGCGCGGCGAGCATCTGTTCGAGCGTCTGGACCACGTTGTGGCGATTGGCCAGATGCGTCAGCGGGTCGAAGTGGGCGAGAAAGCGCAGCCGCTGTTCGGCACGCAGACGGTCGCCGATGTCGCGCAGCAGCACCAGGTTGAGCCGCGCGCCGTGGCGTTCGAACGGCGTACAGGTGATCTCCAGTGGAATCTGCGCGTCGCCACGGCGGCCGGTCATCTGCAGCGGAGTGTTGGCTGGCAGGCGGAGCAGGCGCTCGCTGGCGTCGGCATCGAACAGACGATCCTCCGGGCGCTGGCCGAGCAGGTCCTCCGGCGGGCAACCGAACAGCCGGGCGGCTGCGGGGTTGGCCTGTTGCACGCGCAGCTGGTCGTCGACGACCAGCATGCCGATCGGGGCGTTGTCGATCAGCTCGCGCATCAGCTGCTCGCTCTGACGCAGGTCGTTCTGTCGGTTGTGCAACTGCAGCATCATGCGGCTGAAGGTCGCCGCCAGGTGGCCGATCTCGTCGCTGCCGGTGACTGCCGGCGGCTGCGGTTGCTGGTCCAGCGTGAAGGCGCGCGCGGCCCGATCGATGCGCGCCAGGCGGTTGGTGATCAGCCACTGGTAGAGGGCCTGCAGCAGCAGACCGAGCATGATCAGCAGGGTCAGCGTCTGGGCCAGATACAGCCAGGCATCCCGCTCGGTCTGCCAGAGGATCGGGCGCACGTCGAAATCCACCAGCAGCGCCTCGCGCAGTGGCCGGCCATCAACGGCGACGCGATCGAGCGGATACACCGCCAGCTGTTCCGAGCCGTCCGTACCGATCCAGCTCGAGCGCCCGTCGGCGATACGCTCGGCCAGCTCGCCCGCGTCGACGGCAACCAGCTCTTCCGGGCTCTGGCCCAGGCGGGTGGTGGCGATCACGCGCAGCTGCTGATCGACGACCATTGCCCAGCGCACCCCTTCCAGGCTCGCCAGGTCGGCCAGCTCGGTCTCCATCTCGGCGATGCGGCCGTAGCGCCGGTGATCGCTCAGGCTGCTCTGCAGCAGCGCCAGGTGCTGCTGGGTGTGGTTGCGCCAGCTGTGCAGCGCCTCATCGGCGCGCCACGGCAGGTGCCAGGCGGTGAGCAGCAGGGTGAAGGCCAGGCCGAACAGGCCGAGTACCAGCGGCAGCGATTTGCGCAGCGACAGACGGGTCAGCATGGGTGGCGGCCCCCTTGGCATTCGGCGAAGAGTTCATCGGGGCGGCTGGCCTTGCCCAGTAGCTGACGGCCGGAGAGGTAGCTGGCCAGGCGCGTCACGCCGCTGCGCAGGCGGCCCTGTTCGTGCCACTGGCGGTTCAGCGCCGGATCGCCAAGCACCAGCCCGCCGAGGGTCACCTGTAGCGCCTCGGGCGTCAGGCCGAGGCGGCGTTCCAGGCGCGGATTGGTCTGCGCCGGGTTCTCCTGCCAGGCGCGCAGGGCGTCGTACCACAGCGCCGCGAGGCGCTTGCGCTCCTGCGCATTGACCCGGCGCCGGTCGACGACCAGCACGTCGACGATCTCGTCGGGCAGCAGGCGACTGTCGAACACCCGCCGCGCGCCGAGCTTCTCCAGGGCCGGGCCTTCCGAGGCAAAACTGACGACCGCATCGATCTGTCCGCTGCGAAATGCCTGCAGATGTTCGTGCACCTGCAGGTTGGCGACTTCGATGTCGGTGATCGTCAGGCCGGCGCTGTCGAGGATGCGCGACAGGAAGAACGCGCCCAGCGCGGTGTTCTCCACGCCGATCCGGTGGCCCTTGAGCTCGCTCAGCATGCCGATTGGCGGGCGCGCATAGAGCACGTCGGCGCCCGCGGAGACATTGGTGACCAGGAGGATTTCCAGATCCATTTCGGCGTTCTGGCTCTGCAGCACCAGCAGCTCGTCGAGCGTCAGCATGGCGCCATCGAGCATGCCGTTGCGAAAGCCGCGGATGACCCCGGTAGTGTTCGGATATTCGACCAGGCGGATGCGGCTTGGCCCGGTCCAGCCGAGTTCGTCCGCCAGGTACAGCGGGCCGTAGCCCAGCCAGCGGTTGCTGCCGATGCGCACTTGTTCGGGTGCCGGTTCGCAGCCGGTCAGGGCCAGCAACAGGGTCAGCAAAAGCAATGGAAACGCACGGGTCATCCAGTGACTCCATAGTGGTCTATTGCCACCATAGCTGGAGTCCGGCGCCGAGGGAATCCTTTCAACGTCTAGGGTTATTCGATTTGGCGTTCTGTGACTCACTGCGCTGAAGGCGCGCTACCCGGATTGGCGCTGGCTGCCGTGGAAGGCCCGTCCCAGGGCCCGCCGAGCGCCTGGTACAGGCTGATCGACTGGGCGATCAGCGCCTCGCGCAGGGCAACGGCAGTGAGCTGAGCATCGAACAGCTGGCGTTGTGCGTCGAGCACCTCCAGATGTGACGAATAGCCGCTGCGGTAACGGTCCTGCGCGATCTGCAGCGAGCGCTCCAGCGTCACCTGGCGCGTCTGGATGCGGACCAGACGACGGCCGAGCTGCTCGATGGCCGAGAGCGCGTTCTCGACCTCGCTGAACGCTTGCAGCACCGCACCGCGGTAGGCGAACGCTGCCTCGTCGCGCTGCGCCGTGGCGATGTTCAGCCCAGCCTCCAGGCGGCCGCCCGCGAACAGCGGAGCCAGTACGCTGCCGCCCAGGCTCCAGACCCTTACCGGGTCGTAATCGAGGCTGTCGACGAACAGCCTGCCGAGGCTGGCCGACAGGCGGACCTGCGGCAGGAACAGGTCGCGCTGCGCCTGGAGGTTCTGGTCGCTGGCGGCCAGCAGGCGTTCGGCCTGGCGCAGGTCCGGGCGACGCCTGAGCAGCTCGGACGGCAGCCCCGCGGCAATGCGCGGGCGTTGCAGTTGCGCCAGGGTCGCGCCACGTTCCACCGGCCCCGGCAAGCGCCCGGTCAGCAGGCGCAGGGCGTGCTCCTGCTCGCGAATGGCCTGCTCCAGCCGCGGCAGTAACTCGGCCGCCGCTTCGTATTCGGCCAGCGCCTGGCTGACTTCCAGTTGCGAGGTATAACCGAGCGCAGCGCGGTCCTCGGCCACGCGCAGCGCTTCGCGGCGTGCGGCGACCGTGGCGCCGGTGACCGCGTGCTGCTCGTCGAGCGACAGCAGCCGCACATAAGCCCGTGCGGTCGTGCTGGCAACCGCCAGGCGAACCGCGGCGCGCTCACTCTCACTGGCCTGGTACTGCAGGCGCGCGCTGCGCTGCAAGCGGCGCAGGCGGCCCCAGAGATCGACTTCGTAAGCGACCTCAAGGCTCGGTTGCACGGCCAGGCTACGGTTGACGCCGAGTGCGCCGAGCTGCCGCGAACGGCCGACCGAGAGCGCCGCGTCCAGCGTCGGCAGCAAGCCGGCGTCGGCCAGGCGAATCCGCTCGCGGGCCTGCTCGACGCGGGCGGCAGCGCGCAGCACATCGCTGTTGTGCGCCAGGGCCTGCGCGATCAGGGCGCTCAGCCGCGGATCGCCATAGCGGCTCCAGCCGTCGGCCGGCGACGACGAGCGCTCTGGCGTATCGGCGCGCCAGGCGGCCGGCGGATCGATCTGCGCTTGCGGCGGCACGGGGCGCGGTGTCGGTGCGCAGCCGGTCAGCGCCACCAGCGCCAGGCCCGCCGTCCAGCGCAACAGGGCCAGCCGGCGAGTCATGGCGCGGCGGCCGCGTCGGTATCGACGTAGGTGATTACCGACAGGCCCGGGCGCAGGCGTGCGGCCAGCGGCTGGTCGGGGTCGATGCTGATCCGAACCGGCACCCGCTGGACCACCTTGGTGAAGTTGCCGGTGGCGTTGTCCGGGCGCAGCAGGCTGAACTCCGAGCCGGTGGCCGGCGCCAGGCGTTCGACCCGACCGCTCAGCCGGGCGCCGTCGAGCGCATCGACGGCGATGCTGACCGGCTGCCCGGGGCGCATGCGAAAGGTCTGCGTCTCCTTGTAGTTGGCGATGATCCAGAGTTGCTCGGGCACGAGGTAGAGCAGCTGAGTGCCGGCGGAGACGTACTGGCCCAGGCGCACGCCGAGTTCGCTGACCTGGCCGTCGCGGGGCGCGGTTATCACGGTGTTGTCGAGGTCGATCAGCGCCTGGCTCAGGGCGGCTTCGGCGATCGCGATCTGCGCCTGCAGGCCGCCGCGCGAGACCTCGCTGGCCTTGAGCGTCTGCTCGGCGATCTCGATGGCGGCCTCGGCCTTGTGTACGTTGGCCGCGGCGGCGCGTGCGGTGGCGCGGATCTGGTCGCGCTCGCGGATCGAGACCGAGCCGCGCTCGGCCAGCTCGCTGACCCGGCGCTCGTCGGCGCGCGCACGGTCCCGCTCGGCCTGCGCGGCGAAAAGCTCGGCGCGTCGGGCCTGCAGCGTGGCCCGGTTGGCGGCCAGCGTCTGCTCGAGGTTTTCCAGCTCGAAGCGCCGCGCCGCCAGTTCGGCCCGGCGCTGCTCGACGCGCTGGCGATACTGCCGGTCATCGATGCGCACCAGTACCTGGCCTTTCTCGACGCGCTCGAAGTCCTGCACGGCCACCTCGACGACGTAACCGGCGACCTGGGGCGCCAGCACGGTGATCTGCCCTCGCACGTAGGCGTTCTCGGTGATGGCGACGGCGCTGGTGAACGGCCACAGTTGCCAGGCGTAGAGGATGGCGAAGATGCCGAGCAGCGCGACCAGCGCCATCAGCAGCACCGAGCGCAGGCTCGGGCGGATCGTCTTTGGCGGCTCGACCGGCTGGGCGCCGGCATCGGTGGCGGCGGCCGACGCCTCGGCCGGCGCGCGCGGTTCGGTTTGCGGCTGCTGATCCTGGCTCATGGGCTGGCACGCTTGCGGTCGAGGCGGGCGTTGCGCACCGCGTGGAACAGCGACCAGGCCAGCACCCCGATGGCCAGCAGCACCACCAGCCGGAACACATCGATGAACGCCAGCACGTTGGCTTCGCGGGTGACCTCACGATCGAGCGCCGCGGCACCCAGCGCCTGGCGCAGCGCCGGATCGCTCTGGCGAGGCCGCTGTGCGCCCGCTGCCTGGTTCAGTCGGGCGGCGACCTGCGGGTCGGTGGCGACCACCTGCTCGGTCAGGTGGGCCGAATGGAACTTCTCGCGCAGCACCTGATAGCTGCCGAGCACGGCCGGCCCGGCCAGGCCGCCGAGCGACTGGGTGAGCGAGAACACCACGACAAAGCTGACCAGGTAACCCGGCCCGTTGCGCAGCGCCTTGCCGATCCCGGTGATCGCCAGCGGGCCGAGAAACAGACCGCCGGCAAAAGCTGCCAGCCCCTGGCTGAGAAACATGTCGTGCGGCCGGGTCAGGTCGCTGGCGTCGATGTCCAGATAGCCGGCGGTGCCGATCAGCACGATCGCCAGGAGGATCTGCGGGATCGCCGTCTTCGGCGTGAAGGTCAGGGCGCTGAAGGCGATCCCCATGACCGTGCCGAGCAGGATCACCGCATACAGCGGCTGCAATTGCTCGGCCCCCATGCCGAGGGTCTGCAGCAGGCCGACCGCGCCGTAGTTCTGCTCCGAAAGCAGAAAGCGCAGGGCCAGCGCGCCAAAGGCGAACCGCAGCATCTCGGCAGTACCCAGCCAGCGCGTCTGCAGCAGTGGGTTGCGCCGATGGTGTTCGATCATCACCGCGATACACAGCAGGACCAGTGCGGCGATCAGCGCGTAGGCCAGCCAGGGTTGCTCGGTCCACCACTGCAGGCGCGCCTGGGCGAGCACCGCGGCGAGCAGTGCTAGCGCCGGTGCGACCAGCAGGAAAGTGACGAAATCCAGCGGCTCGAAGGCTTTGATGCGCTCGCCCAGCGGCAGCTTGAGCACCACCACCGCGGCCAGCGAGCACAGGGCCAGGCCGCTTTCGAAGACGTACAGGCGGTGCCACTGATCGAGATCGAGCAGCGCCGGCGACAACAGCCAGGCGATCGGCGTGGCCAGCTGGGTCACGCCGAAGCCGACGATCACCCCGCGCGGCAGGTCGGCCTTGCGAAAGGCCTGCAGCATGTAGAACAGCGCCAGGCTGCTGGTGGTCGCGCCGGCCAGGCCGCTGGCCGCGCGCACGAAGATCGCCATGGCCAGCCCTTCGACGAACACGTGCGCGATGGTCAGCGCGGCATACAGCGCCAGGCCGATCTCGGCGAAGCGGCGCAAGCCGTACTGCTGACGGAACTTGATCAGCAGCAGATTGGTGGAGGCGTTGACCATGAAGTAGGCCGCTGGCAGCCAGGCGCCCTGGCTTGGCGTCAGGCCCAGGTCGCCCTGGATGCTCGGCAGGTTGGCCAGCACCAGCGCATTGCCGAGCCCGCCGGTCAGTCCGACCAGCACCGAGACGCTGGCATAGGCCAGCCGCACCGGCATGCTGTGCAGCAGGATCGCGGGCGAGCCCGGCATGGTCGGGCGTTCGTGCGGTTCCCAGCGGGGGACCGGGGCGAGGTATTCGGGCATCGGCTCGTCGGCTGAGGGCGGGTGACAGAAGTGGGACAACCCGGGCGCGGGAAAGATTGCCTGGCGCGGAAGAAACGCGGCCTCGTCTGCGCGACGCGCGGGGGGCCGGTGATTGACATTTATCAACCGCACGGCGGTGCGGCGCGCGCAGGCTGACCGCTGTCCATTCATGGCGCCGTCAGCCGTTGCGCCGCGCCTGCGGAGAAAGCACATGGCACACACCCGGATCCTGTTTCGCAGCGCCGCGCGCGAGAAGGTGCTGCGCGGCACCACCCAGCTGGCCGACGCCGTGCGCGTGACGCTGGGGCCCAAATCCAAGTCGGTGCTGATCAAGCGGCAATGGGGCCCGCCGATGGTCTGCAACGACGGTGTCACCATCGCCAAGCAGGTCGAGCTGGAAGACCCCGAGGAAAGCCTCGGTGCGCAGATGCTGCGGCAGGCCGCCGAGCGCACCGGCGAGGCCGTCGGCGACGGCACCAGCACGGCTACGGTGCTGGCCCAGGCGATCTTCGCCGATGGCGTGCGCAACGTCGTTGCCGGTGCCAGCGCCATCGACATCAAGCGTGGCCTGGACCAGGCGCTGAAGGTCGCCATCGCTTCGCTCGCCTCGCAGTCGCGGCCGGTGCGCACACGCAAGGAAAAGGCCCAGGTGGCGACGCTCTCGGCGCATAACGACGAGGCGATGGGCGAGCTGGTCGCCGACGCCATGGAAAAGGTCGGCGGCGAAGGCGTCATCACCGTCGAGGAGTCGAAGACCCTTGAAACGGTGGTCGAGGTGGTCGAGGGCATGCGCTTCGAGCGCGGCTACGTCTCGCCCTATTTCGTTACCGACACCGAGAAGATGCAGGCGGTGCTGGAAGACGCCTACCTGTTGCTCAGCGACCAGAAGATCGGCCTGCTCAAGGACCTGATCCCGCTGCTCGAACAGATTGCCAAGAGTGGCCGGCCGCTGCTGTTCATCGCCGAGGATATCGACGGCGAGGCACTGGCCACGCTGATCGTCAACCAGATCCGCGGAGTGCTGCGCGCCGTGGCGGTGAAGGCGCCGGGCTTCGGCGAGCGGCGCAAGGAGCTGCTGCAGGACATCGCCGTGCTCACCGGCGCCCAGGTGATCTCGCCCGAGCCCGGCCTGTCGCTCGAGCAGGTCGAGCTGGCCCAGCTCGGCCGTGCGCGGCGCGTGGTGGTCGACCGCGACAGCACCACGCTGATCGGCGGTGCGGGCACGCGCGAGGCGCTCGAGGCGCGCCTGCAGCAGATCCGCGTGCAGTTGGACAAGACCGGCAGCGACTACGACCGGGAAAAGCTGCAGGAGCGCCTGGCCAAACTCGCCGGCGGCGTCGCGGTGATCCGTGTCGGCGCGCCCACCGAAGCGGAGATGAAGACGCGCAAGGACGCCCTCGACGATGCGATCGCTGCGACCAAGGCGGCGATCGCCGAAGGCATCGTGCCGGGTGGCGGGCTGGCGCTGCTGCGCGCGGTCCAGGCGCTGGCCGAGGAAGAGCCGCGGCATCAGGGCGACGCGCGCACCGGTGTGCAGATCCTGCGTCGCGCGCTGGAGGCGCCGGCCCGCACCATCGCCGAGAACTCCGCGGTGGACGCCGGCGTGGTGGTGGCGCGCATGCTGGCCGAGCCCGGCACCGTCGGCTTCGACGCCGCGGCCAACCGCTACGTGGACCTGTACGAAGCGGGGATCATCGACCCGACCAAAGTCGTGCGGGTGGCGCTGGAAAACGCGGTGTCGGTGGCCAGCGTGCTGTTGCTGACGGAGGCGACACTGACCGAGCTACCGGAGCCGCAGACGCCAGCATCCGAGCCGCCGCTGCCGGGCTGATGGCGGGTTCAGCTGCCCGCGTCGGGCCAGGCCAGCTGCCATCCGCCCCCAGCCGAAGGGCTCAGGCTGCAGCCGAACGGCGCGTATTCGCGCTCGAGCGTGGCCCGCAGCCACGCCTGGTCCTCGCCTTCGGCGGCCTGGATGCTGAACTGGCGCTGGCGCGTCGGATACAGGCTCAGGGCATGCAGGCGCCCGTCGCTGCCGAGCGTCGGAAAATAGAGCAGGCCCAGATCGCTGCGGTAGCTGTCGTAGCCGTCGATGCCTTCGTAGTCGTCCAGCAGGCCGCCGCAGCCGTAGAGGATCAGGCGGCCGCGGTAGACCTCCAGGGCTTTGACGTGGTGCGACGAGTGACCGTGGATGAGGTCGACGCCGGCCTCGTCGATCAGCCCATGGGCGAAGCGGACCTGCGCCGGTGCCACGCCGAAGTCCCAGTTGCCGCCCCAGTGCAGCGAAACCAGCACGCGATCGCCTGGCCGCTTCAGCGCCCGGATGTGCCCGGCGACCCGTGCCAGGCTGCGCGGCGACAGCTCGTCCAGCCGCGCGATGCCGGCGCTGCGCTCGCCGGCGGCCCATTCCGCCGGCACGCCGCACTCGGGGGTGGCATAGGCGAATGCCAGCAACCGCCCGCCGCTGGCCACCGGCAGGATCGCCGGGGCCGCCGCGCCGGCGCGGTCGAACCCGGCGCCGCAGTGACGGATGCCCAGGCGATCGAGCGCGGCAAGGGTGTCGGACAGCCCGGCCTCGCCCCAGTCGAGCACATGGTTGTTGGCCAGGCTGCAGCAATCGAGGCGCACCGCCGCGAGCAGCGCCAGGTTGGCCGGGTGCATGCGGTAGTTGATGCCCTTGGGCGCGGGCTGGCCGCGGCTGGTGATGGCCGTTTCCAGATTGACCAGGCCGATATGCGGCCGCTGATGAGCCAGCACTTCGGGGACCACGCCCCAGACCTGGCGGTAGTCCTGCGTCCGGGCGATCGGCCCGTTGCGCCGCTCGGCCAGGGCAACATAGTCGTTCGCATCGCTCACCCAGCTTTCATACAGCCGCGGGTCGCCGGGGTGCGGCAGGATCTGGTCGATGCCGCGGGCCGGCATCAGGTCGCCGCCGAGAAAAAGCCGCAGGTCGGGCATGGCCGCTGCCCCATGGTCCGTTTGCCGCCATCTTTGGCGCTGGCGTGGAGCTAGAGTTTGATCGATATCAGCTCGCCGCTACGGCGAGACGGAGCCGCCGATGACCGCCAAGCCCCCGCGACTCGCCGCCCCCAGCGTGCTGCTTACCGACCTCTACCAGCTGACCATGCTGCAGGGGTACTTCGAGCGCGGCATGACCGAGACCGCGGTGTTCGAGTTCTTCGCTCGAGAGCTGCCGGCCTGTCGCCACTTCTATCTGGCCGCCGGGCTGGAGCAGGCGCTCGACTACCTCGAGCAGCTGCGCTTCAGCCCCGCGGAGCTGGCCTGGCTGGCCACCCAGCGGATGTTCAAGCCAGCCTTTCTCGACTACCTGGCCGCGCTGCGATTCACCGGCGACGTGCATGCGATGCCCGAGGGTACGCCCTTCTTCGCCGACGAGCCGATCCTGCGGGTCACCGCGCCGCTGCCGGAGGCCCAGCTGGTCGAGTCGCGGCTGATCAACCTGCTGCATTTCCAGACGCTGGTCGCCAGCAAGGCTGCGCGCATCGTGCTGCAGGCGCCGGGCAAGCGCCTGGTGGACTTCGGCCTGCGCCGGTCGCACGGCGCCGAGGCCGGGCTGTTTGCCGCGCGGGCGTCCTATCTGGCCGGGTTCTCGGCGACCGCCACGGTCCTGGCGGGAGCCCAGTTCGGCATTCCGCTGGCCGGCACCATGGCGCACTCGTTCGTCCAGGCGCATGCCGACGAGCGCGAAGCCTTCGCCCATTTCGCCGAGAGCCTGCCGCAGTCGGTGGTCTTGCTGATCGACACCTATGACACCGAGGCTGGCGCCGCCAGGGTGGTCGAACTGGCTCCGCAGCTGGCGGCGCGTGGTCTCGCGGTGCATGGCGTGCGGCTCGACTCCGGCGATCTCGGCGCGCACGCGCGGCGGGTGCGGGCGATTCTCGATGCCGGCGGGCTGGGCCGGGTGACCCTGTTCGCCAGTGGCAGCGTGGACGAATACCTGATCCGTGACCTGCTGGCCCAGGGGGCGTCGATCGATGGCTTTGGCGTAGGTACGCGGCTGGATACCTCCAGCGATGCGCCGGCGCTCGACTGCGCCTACAAATTGCAGGAATACGCCGGACGGCCGCGCCGCAAGCGCTCCGAAGGCAAGGCAACCTGGCCTGGACGCAAGCAGGTCTATCGACGCTACGACGAGGCCGGCTGCTGCCAGGGCGACACGCTCGCGCTCGAGGCCGAGGTTGCCGCCGGCGCGCCGCTGCTCGAACAGGTGATGCACCAGGGGCAGCGCCTGCGGCCCTCGCCGAGCCTCGACGAGGTGCGCCGCTACACCCGCGCGCAGTTGGCGAGCCTGCCGCCGGCGTTGCGCGGGCTCGACCCGGCACCGCCCTACGCGGTGCGGATCAGCGCGGCCATCCGTGCGCTGGCCGCCGAGGCGGACCGCTTCAGCGCGGGTCTCTGAGCCCGCGCTGGTCGGCGCTCGCTAAGCGCGCTCGAGCACCTCGACGCCGGCCGCGCGCATTGCCGCCAGCGCCTTGGCCACCGAGCCCTCGATGTCCAGGCCGCGGCAGGCCTCGGCCAGCAACACCGTTTGAAAGCCCGCCCGGCGTGCGTCGAGCGCCGAATACAGGACGCAGTAGTCGGTCGCCAGGCCGGCGAGGAACAGCCGGCGGATACCGCGTTCGCGCAGATAGCCGCAGAGCCCGGTCGGCGTGCTGCGGTCGTTTTCGTAGAAGGCCGAATAGGAATCGATGCTGCGCCGGTAGCCCTTGCGCAGGATCAGCTCGGCCCGCGCCGTCAGCGCCAGCTGCGGATGAAACTCGGCGCCAGCGCTGCCCTGGACGCAGTGCTCGGGCCACAGCGTCTGCTTGCCGTAGCCGAGCGTCACGGTCTCGAACGGCTGGTGGCCGGGGTGCTGGCTGGCGAAGCTGTGATGGTCGGCCGGGTGCCAGTCCTGGGTCAGCACGATGTGCTCGAAACGCTCGGCCAGGCGGTTGATCGGCGCTATCACTTCGTCAGCCGCGGGCACCGCCAATGCCCCACCGGAGCAGAAGTCGTTCTGCACGTCGATTACCAGCAGCAGATCATCCGAGTTCGGTTGCAGCCTGTTCATAGGCCGTATTCCTCGGTCAGCGAGGCGGCGAGCAGCGCCGTGGTGTCGAGAATCTCCAGGCGCCGGGCGCAGAGGGCCGGGTCGAGGCGGAACGGTGGCACGCTGTCGCCGATGAGGATGCGCTCGAACAGGGGGCTGTCCAGCAAGGCGCTGCCGCCGGTGAACAGGCCGTGGGTGGCGGCGGCGAACAGGCGCGTCGCCCCCGCAGCCTGACAGGCCTGGCCGGCGCGCAGCAGGGTGCCGCCGGTGCTGATCAGGTCATCGAGGACGACCGCGACCGCGCCTTTCACCTCACCGACCAGGAGGCCGCCGGTGACCACGTCGTTGGCCCGGTACTTTTCCATGAAAGCGCTGCCGACCGGTCGCCCGAGGCGGCGTTCGAGGGCCTGGCGAAAGCGCTCGGCGCGCTTGGCGCCGCCGGCATCGGGCGAGACCGCCACGACCCTGGTGTCGGCTGGCAGGTCGGCGAAGCGCTCGGCGAACAGCTCGGCGCCTTCGAGGTGGCGGGTCGGGATGCGAAAGGCGTTGTCGAATGCGGCCGGGTTGTGCACGTCGATGACGCTCAGCCGCGCGACTCCAGAAGCTTCCAGCAGCGCCGCAACATAGCGGCTGATGATAGGGTCCTGGTATTGGGTACGGCGTTCCTTGCGGGCGTAGCACAGGTACGGCGCGACCACATGCACGCGCGCGGCACCGGCGTCCCTGAGTGCTCCGCAAAAGAACAGCAGGCGGCAGAGCTTGTCGTTGACGCTACGTTCGGCCTCGCCATGGAGCGAGTGGAATACCACCACCTGGCGGCCGAGCACCGGCTCCAGCGGGCGGCTCTTGTGCTCGCCGTCCTCGAAGTCGCGCTCCTCCAGCGCGGCCAGGGGCAGGCCGAGGCGGTTGGCGACGCGGCTGGCGTAATCCTCGCTGCCGTGCAGGGCGAACAGCAGGGGAGTCGATGGGATCATGGGCGGCTCCTGTGGTCGACGGTCGTTTGGGCGATGGCCAGGTCGGTTGGTGCGCCGAGCCGTTCCAGGTAGTGCTCGGCCTGCCGCAACAGCGCCTGGGCGCGACGCGCCTTGTCCGCGGCGAGCTGCGCGTTGGGCTGGCGGCCGGCGCTGCAGGCCTGGGTAAAAGAGCGGGTGGTCGCGCGCAACGACAGGAACAAGGGTAGCGGACGGACGTCATCCGGCACTTCGCCGTGGCGCAGGTAGCGGCGCAGCAGGTGTTCACCGAGGACGGCGAGGCCGTGGTGATCGAGGTCCATGAGGACAAAGGCGAGATCGAATAGCACATCGATGCAGGCCAGCCGCTCGCTGAACTCGATGCCGTCGAGTAGGCAGATGTTGGCCAGGCGTAGGTCGCCATGGCAACGCCGCACGCAGCCGGCGAGGCGGCGTCGTTCCAGCAGCGGGGCGAGCTGCTCGAGCGCGTCGAGCGCGCCACGGTGCAGACGTTCGACGGCCTCGGCCTCGAGCAGCGCCGGGTAGCGGCGCAGTTCGCGGTGGTTTTCGGCGATGACTTCGGCGATGCCCTGCGCGCCGCCAAAGGTCGGCGTGACCTCGGCGGCAGCATGAAAGCGCGCGATCTCGTCGCCCAGGCGCTCAGCCAGGTCGACGTTGAGGTTGCCGCTGCTGGCGAGGCGTTCGAACAGGGCGTCCTGCGGGAAGCGGCGCATTACCACCACCCAGTCCAGCGCGTGCTCACCGCCACCATCGAACACCAGCCCGCCGGTGCCGGCGCGGTCGATCGAGCGCACTTCCAGATACAGCGTCGGCGCAGTGCGGCGATTCACCACCAGTTCGGCGCGACAGGCCCGCTCGCGGCTCTCGCGGCTGCGAAAGTCCAGCGCCGCATAGGCCACCGCACGCTTGAGCTTGTAGGCCCGGCGGCCATGCAGAAAGATCATCGACCCGTGGGTGTCGATGCGCTCGACGACACCGTCCGGCTCGCCATAGCTGGCCGGGCGGGAAAGAAAGTCGATGACCTCGGCCTGGCTATCCATGTATCGCTCCGCAGGTGGCGGGCGGCAGCGGGCCTGCCGTGGCGCGCAAGGCTTCGGTATGGCGCAGGGCGAGGCATAACGGCGTCAACGCGATGATCGATCCTCCCTCGGTGATCGGAGCAGCCGCTGGTGGCGGCACTGCCTGATCAGAGCGTAGCTGCCCATGGCGGTTCGAAGGGGGCGGAAGGATCGGGACGAAGGGCGGGGGCGTGAAAGGCAGGCAATAAAAAAGCCGGCTTGTGGCCGGCTTTTACGGGGTGGCGTTGGCTTACTTCTGGTAAGCCGCAACCGCCTTGTTGATCGCGGCGCGGGCGGCGTCGGCGCCTTCCCAGCCTTCGACCTTGACCCACTTGCCCTTCTCGAGATCCTTGTAGTTCTCGAAGAAATGCTTGATCTGCTCGATCAGCAGCGGCGGCAGGTCGGTGTATTCCTTAACGTCCTTGTACAGCTGAGTCAGCTTGTCGTGCGGGACGGCGATCAGCTTGGCGTCGCCGCCGGCTTCGTCGGTCATGTTCAGCACGCCGACCGGACGGCAGCGGATGACCGAACCCGGGGCAACCGGATAGGGGGTCACGACCAGCACGTCGAGGGGGTCGCCGTCGTCGGCCAGGGTGTGCGGGATGAACCCGTAGTTGGCCGGGTAGAACATCGGGGTGGCCATGAAGCGGTCGACGAACAGGCAGTCGGTGTCGTGATCGATCTCGTACTTGATCGGCGCGTGGTTGGCCGGGATCTCGATGGCGACGTAGATGTCGTTCGGCAGGTCTTTGCCGGCCGGGACTTTGCTGTAGCTCATGAAGGAAAGGCTCCGTGATCGGCCAGCGCGGCCTGGGGGCGTAAAAAAGTGGGCGCGATTATAGGCGCATTGCGCCGGGCAATGCACGCCGGCTTCGACGCGCCCAATTCAGGTGGGTTCCCGATAGGCCGGATGCTCGGCCTGCAGCCGTTGCAGCCGTGCCAGCGGGTCTTGCCGGTAGAACGCGGCGAGCTGCGCGTAGACCTCAGGAAAGGCGTGCTGCAGCACGTCCGGTGCGCTGAAGAAGTATTCGCTGGTCACCGCGAAGAATTCCGCCGGGTTTTCCGCGGCGTAGGGGTCGATCGGCGTCTCGGCTTGCGGGTTGGCGTCCAGCGCGGCGTTGAGCCGGTCGTAGGCGCCCTGCATGGCCGCGGCCCAGGCATCGATGCGCATCTGCCGATGCAGCGGCGGCAGGCCGTTGGCGTCGCCATTGAGCATGTCCAGCTTGTGCGCCAGCTCGTGGATCACCAGGTTGTAGGCCTCCCAACCGCCGCTTTGCTGCACACCGGGCCAGGCGAGGATCACCGGACCCTGCAACCAGGCTTCGCCGCTGTGCTCGGCGTCCCACTCGTGCTCGACGCCGGCGGCATCGCGGTGTTTTTGCGGGCTGAGGAAGTCATCGGGGTAGATGACGATCTCGTGGAAGCCGTGATACCAGCCGAGATCGGCCAGGTGCAGCAGCGGCAACTGCGCCTGCAGTGCCAGGCGCAGGCGGTCCTCGGCCTGCAGTTCGACGCCGGGCAGGGCGGTGAGGCGCTTGTCGTGCAGGAACAGCACGGCGCGCTCGCGCAGCCGGTCGAGTTCCCCGTCGCTCAGACCGTCGAGAATCGGCAGGCTGTCGAGCACCCGCTGCCACAGGTCGGCATCGACCGGGTTGCGGGCGAGGATGCGTTTGCGCTGCCAGGCGCGAAAGGACCACATGCCGAGGCTTCCAGCGGGGCGGGGCGCTCACCATAAGCGCGGCGCTCACCCGCGGCAAGCGCGACCTCCGCAGCCGTGGAGCAGACGCCGGGGCTGGCCCGAAGCCTGCACGCATGCAGATTCCGGTGCCGCGTCTGGCACTGGCCGGCATGCTGTTCGAGATCGAGCCGTTCGAGCCGTTCCCGGAGTTCGTCGCAGGACCCTTGAACGCCGGCAGCTTCGGGCCGAATCCGCTGGACGGCACCTTCGGCCCGGAGGTGGTGTTTCAGAAGGCGGCGCCTACGCCAAACAGCTCGCCGCGGGCGGGCTTCCAGTTCTTCGGCGAGGTGGAGATCGACGCCCAGAGCGGTGCGCTGAGCGTGAGCCTGCGCGACATCGACGGCGCGGTGGTCTACAGCCAGACGCTGGAGCCCTGGCAGCCGGCCTGATGCCGGCTAGCCGAGCAGGAAGTTGCCGGCGCGCGGCTGACCGTCCAGCGCCGGCACGTCGGCTTCGTCCTTGAGCTGGACGCCGGAGAGCTGCCGGCGGCTCGCTTCGCGCATCAGATAGAGCAGGCGGTGCGCGGCCAGGTTGTAGCTCAGCCCCTCGGGGCGGATGTTGGAGATGCAGTTGCGCTGCGCATCGTGCCGGCCGACCTGCGGCGCCCAGGTGAAGTACAGGCCCAGGCTGTCCGGCGAGCTGAGGCCTGGGCGTTCGCCGAGCAGGATCACCACCATGCGCGCCTTGAGGCGCTGGCCGATTTCGTCGGCAACCGCGACGCGGCCCTGTTCGACCAAGCTGATCGGCCCGAGCGCCCAGCCTTCGGCCTGACACTGCTCGGCGATCTTCAGTGCCATGGGTGCCGCATGACGCTGCACGGCCAGGGCCGAGAGGCCATCGGCGATCACCAGTGCCAGGTCGCAGCCGTCGCCGGCCTCGGCGTCGAGCGTGGCGGCGCTGGTTTCGTCGAGACGCCGACCGAGGTCGGGACGCTGCAGGTAGATCTGCCGGTCGCTGGCGGCGCTGTGCAGTTGCAGATGGTCGAGATTGTGCTTGTCCAGTTCGGCGGCCAGCGCGGCGCAGTCCAGCGGCAGATGCACGGCGTCGCGCGCCTGGGCATGGGCGAACTGGAAATCCAGTTGCGCCACCGTCGGCAGACTGGTGCCGGCACGGCCAAGGGCGATGCGCGCCGGGGTCAGCTGGCGCAGGTGCTGCCAGGGATTTTCGATGGTGGGGGAGCGGTCGGGCATGGCTACCTCGGCGCGTGGCGGTCAGGCGCGTGGACAAGCGCGCAGGAGAACGCGTGGAAAAACGCGTGGAAAAGACCTGCGGTCGTTTTCCACCCTACGGGCCGCGCTGGGAGTTTCGGCGTAGGGTGGAAAACCGCGCAGCGTTTTCCACCTGAGGATGGCCGAAACAGCAAGAGCAGCGGCTTCATGCCTGCTGCTCCAGCGCCCGGCGGAAGGCTTCGGGCAGCTCACGGCCTAGCTGCAGGCGATTGCCGTCCTGTCGGAGGATCTGCATCTTCGCCAGCCACTCCTCGAATTCCGGCGCGGGCCGCAGGCCAAGCACCTGACGCACGTAGAGGGCGTCGTGGAAGGAAGTGGTCTGGTAGTTGAGCATCACGTCGTCCGAGCCCGGGATGCCCATGATGAAGTTGATGCCCGCCGTGCCGAGCAGGGTCAACAGCATGTCCATGTCGTCCTGGTCGGCTTCGGCGTGGTTGGTGTAGCAGATGTCGCAACCCATGGGCACACCGAGCAGCTTGCCGCAGAAGTGGTCCTCCAGCCCGGCGCGGATGATCTGCTTGCCGTTGTAGAGGTATTCCGGGCCGATGAAGCCGACCACGGTGTTCACCAGCAGCGGCTTGTAGCGGCGCGCGACGGCGTAGGCGCGGGCTTCGCAGGTCTGCTGATCGACGCCGTGATGGGCGTTGGCCGAGAGCGCGCTGCCCTGGCCGGTCTCGAAATACATCAGGTTGTCGCCGAGGGTGCCGCGCTTTTGCGACAGGCCGGCCTCGTAGCCTTCCTGCAGCGTTGCCAGGCTGATGCCGAAGCTGGCGTTGGCCGCCTCGGTGCCGGCGATGGACTGGAACACCAGGTCCAGCGGTGCGCCGCGGTTGATCGCCTCGATGGAGGTGGTGACGTGGGTGAGGATGCAGCCCTGGGTCGGGATCTCGTAGCGGCTGATCACCGCGTCGAGCATTTTCAGCAGCTCGCAGATGCCGGCGGTGCTGTCGGTGGCCGGGTTGATGCCGATCACCGCGTCGCCGTTGCCGTAGAGCAGGCCGTCGAGGATGCTCGCGGCGATGCCGGCGCCGTCGTCGGTGGGATGGTTCGGCTGCAGCCGGGTGGACATGCGCCCGGCCAGGCCGACGGTGTTGCGAAAGCGGGTGACGACGCGAACCTTCTGCGCCACCAAGATCAGGTCCTGCACGCGCATGATCTTCGACACCGCGGCGACCATCTCCGGCGTCAGCCCCGGTGCGAGGGCTGTCAGCGACGACTCGTCCGCCTCCTCGCCGAGCAGCCAGTTGCGGAAATCGCCCACGGTCAGGTGGCTGACCGGCGCGAAGGCGGCGGCGTCATGGCTGTCGATGATCAGCCGAGTGACTTCATCGCTTTCGTAGGGGATCAGTGCTTCTTCGAGAAAACGCCTGAGCGGCACATCGGCCAGGCACATCTGCGCCGCCACTCGCTCGGCGTCGCTGCCCGCCGCGACCCCTGCGAGCAGGTCGCCGGAGCGCGCCGGGCTGGCCTTGGCCATCACCTCGCGCAGATCGTCGAAGCGCCAGGTGGTGCCGCCCACGCTGTGCGAGTACGTCATGGCTGCTCTCCCTACTTGAGTGTCGCCTCGGCCTGCTCGATCGCCGCGAATTCCTCTTCCGGCGTGCCGGCCACCAAGTGGTGCCGACTGTAGATCGCGAAATAGGCGATGAAGATCCCGTAGATGATCGCGGCGCCGATCACCACCCGCGGATCGACCAGGAAGCCCGCGATGACCGCGATGCAGGCCAGTACCAGCGCCACGCCCGAGGTGACGATGCCGCCAGGTGTCCTGTACGGGCGATGCAGATCCGGCCGGCGCAGGCGCAGCACGATGTGCGAAGCCATCATCAACACGTAGGAGATGGTTGCGCCGAACACCGCGACGAGGATCAGCAGGTCGCCCTGGCCGGTCAGCGAGAGCAGGAAGCCGATCACACCGGGGATCACCAGGGCCAGCACCGGCGCCTTGTTCTTGTTGGTCAGCGATAGGTTGCGCGGCAGGTAGCCGGCCCGCGACAGGGCAAAGATCTGCCGCGAGTAGGCGAAGATGATCGAGAAGAAGCTGGCGATGAGCCCGGCCAGTCCGACCAGGTTGACGAAGCCGCTCATCCAGGTGGACGAGCCGTAGGCCGTGGTCAGCGCTTCCACCAGCGGGTTGCCGGATGCCACCAGGGTGCTGGAACCGGCGCCGCCCGGGCCGACCAGCAAGATCAGGCCGGCAAAGGCGACCAGTATCAGCATGGCGCCGATCAGCCCGCGGGGCATGTCGCGCTGCGGGTTCTTGGTTTCCTCGGCGGCCAGCGGCACGCCTTCGACGGCGAGGAAGAACCAGATCGCGTAGGGAATCGCCGCCCAGATGCCGACGTAGCCGTAGGGCAGGAAGTTGCTGGCACCGGCAGCGGTGGTCGGCGCGATATCGAGCAGCTTGTCCACCGAGAAGTGCGGCACCATGGCGACGATGAACACCGCCAGGGCAAGGGCGGCGACGGCGGTGATGATGAACATCAGCTTCAGCGCCTCGCCGACGCCGAAGATATGGATGCCGATGAAGACGACGTAGAAGGCCAGATAGATCATCCAGCCGCCGATGCCGAACAGTGACTCGCAATAGGCGCCGATGAACACGGCGATCGCCGCCGGCGCGATGGCGTATTCGATGAGGATCGCCGTGCCGGTGAGGAAGCCGCCCAATGGGCCGAAGGCGGTGCGGGCAAAACCGTAGCCGCCGCCCGCGGTCGGGACCATCGAGGACAGCTCGGCCAGCGAGAAACACATGCACAGGTACATGGTCGCCATCAGCAGCGTGGCGATGAACAGCCCGCCCCAACCGCCCTGGGCGAGGCCGAAGTTCCAGCCGGCGTAGTCGCCGGAAATCACATAGGCGACGCCAAGGCCGACCAGCAGCACCCAGCCGGCGGCGCCTTTCTTCAGTTCGCGTTCCTGGAAATAGCTACTGCCAACGGTTTCGAAATCGATCGCATGCTGCGGTGGCGCGGAGCGGCTGTGTTCGAGGGCCATGGGGAAATCCTCTTGGATAGGTTGGCAGTCTCTCCCTAGCAAGCGTCATGCCCCGGCACCGGAATGCAGGATTGCCGGTGTTTTGTCAGCGGATGTCGACAGAAACGCACCTTTTGCGCGCCCTCAGCACCACGGCAGGGCCCGGCAGGTGTCTTGTTCAAGGCGCGGGCGGCAGGTGCCACCCGCGCCGGCCGATCAGAAGAAGCCCAGCGGATTGATGTCGTAGCTCACCAAGAGGTTCTTGGTCTGCTGGTAGTGGTCGAGAATCATCTTGTGCGTCTCGCGACCAACGCCGGACTTCTTGTAACCCCCGAACGCCGCGTGGGCCGGGTAGAGGTGGTAGCAGTTGGTCCACACGCGGCCCGCCTTGATCGCCCGGCCCATGCGGTAGGCACGGTTGATGTCGCGGGTCCAGACGCCGGCGCCGAGGCCGTACTCGGTGTCGTTGGCGATGGCCAGCGCCTCGGCTTCGTCCTTGAAGGTGGTGACGCCGATCACCGGGCCGAAGATTTCCTCCTGGAACACGCGCATCTTGTTGGTGCCCTTGAGCAGGGTCGGCTGGATGTAATAGCCGGTGGCGAGCGAGCCTTCGAGCTTCTCCGCGGCACCGCCGGTGAGCACCTCGGCGCCTTCCTCGCGAGCGATATCGAGGTAGGACATGATCTTGTCGAACTGCTGCTGGCTGGCCTGGGCGCCGACCATGGTGTCGGTGTCCAGCGGGTCGCCACGCTTGATCTGCGCGACCTTTTTCATCACCGCTTCCATGAACGGCGCGTAGATGGATTCCTGCACCAGCGCGCGGGACGGGCAGGTACACACCTCGCCCTGGTTGAAGAAACCCAGCACCAGCCCCTCGGCGGCCTTTTCGATGAAGGCCGGTTCGGCCTGCATGATGTCCTCGAAATAGATGTTCGGGCTCTTGCCGCCCAGCTCTACGGTGCTTGGGATGATGCTCTCTGCGGCGCGCTTCATGATGTGCGAGCCCACCGGAGTGGAGCCGGTGAAGGCGATTTTGGCGATGCGCTTGCTCGAGGCCAGTGCCTCGCCGGCCTCACGGCCAAAGCCGTGCACCACGTTGAGCACGCCCGGCGGCAGCAGATCGCCGATGCATTCGAGCAGCACGTTGATGCCCAGCGGGGTCTGCTCGGCCGGTTTGAGCACCACGCAGTTGCCGGCGGCCAGCGCCGGGGCGAGCTTCCAGGCGGCCATCAGGATCGGGAAGTTCCACGGGATGATCTGCCCGACCACGCCCAGCGGCTCATGGAAGTGATAGGCCGCGGTGTGCTCGTCGATCTCGGCGGCGGTGCCTTCCTGGGCGCGGATGCAGCCGGCGAAGTAGCGGAAGTGGTCGGCGGCCAGCGGGATGTCGGCGTTCAGCGTCTCGCGCACCGCCTTGCCGTTGTCCCAGGTCTCGGTGATGGCGAGCAGTTCCAGGTTCTGCTCGATGCGGTCGGCGATCTGCAACAGGATCAGCGAGCGCGCCTGCACGCTGGTCTTGCCCCAGGCGTCGGCGGCGGCATGGGCGGCGTCCAGCGCCTTCTCTATGTCGGCGGCGTCCGAGCGGGGGAATTCGGCGATGGGCTGTCCGTTGACCGGCGACAGGTTGGTGAAGTACTGGCCACCGACCGGCTCGACGAACTGGCCATTGATGAAGTTGCCGTAGCGGGATTTGAAATTGACCTTGGCACCCTCGGTGCCGGGATGGGCGTAACGCATGGTGTGTCTCCGGGTCTTGTAGCGGTCGTGGAAACGACGGTCGTTTCAGCGTAGATCAGCTTGCCGAAGCCGGCGAACGAGTTGATCTGCGCGGTGGTTCCGGGCGCCGGCAGGGGCCGATTGCCCGGCGCCGCTGTGCTAATCTGCCGCGCATTTCCCGGCTTCGCGGGGGCGCCGTGACGGCGCTGCGCGGGGCATTGCAGAGGTCACCCATGCATATCCATATTCTCGGTATCTGCGGCACCTTCATGGGCTCGCTCGCGGTGCTGGCCAAGGAACTCGGCCATCGCGTCACCGGCTCCGACGCCAACGTCTATCCGCCGATGAGCACGCAACTCGAGGCGCAGGGCATCGAACTGATGCAGGGCTACGAGCCGGCGCATCTGGAACCGGCACCCGATCTGGTGGTGGTGGGCAACGCCATGTCGCGTGGCAACCCGGCAGTCGAATACGTGCTGAACAAGGGCCTGCCCTACGTCTCCGGCCCGCAATGGCTGGCCGATCACGTGCTGCAGGGGCGCTGGGTGCTGGCGGCGGCCGGTACCCATGGCAAGACCACCACCAGCAGCATGCTGGCCTGGGTGCTGGAGCACGCCGGCATGAGCCCGGGCTTTCTCATCGGTGGCGTGCCGCAGAACTTCGGCATCTCCGCGCGGCTGGGCGGCACGCCGTTCTTCGTGGTCGAGGCGGACGAATACGACAGCGCCTTCTTCGACAAGCGCAGCAAGTTCGTCCACTACCGCCCGCGCACTGCGATCCTGAACAATCTGGAGTTTGATCACGCGGATATCTTTCCGGACCTGGCCGCCATCGAGCGGCAGTTCCATCACCTGGTGCGCACCGTGCCGGGCGAGGGGCTGATCATCCATCCCGAGTCGGAAACGGCGCTCAAGCGCGTCATCGGCATGGGTTGCTGGACACCGGTGCAGACCACCGGCGAGGGCGGCCAGTGGCAGGCCAGGTTGCTCAGCGCCGACGGCTCGCGCTTCGAAGTGATCTTCGACGGCGAGGTGCAGGGCGTGGTGGAGTGGGAGCTGACCGGCCAGCACAACGTCAACAATGCGCTGGCGACACTGGCCGCGGCACGGCATGTCGGCGTGCTGCCGAAGCAGGGCGCCGAGGCGCTCAGCGAATTCCGTAGCGTCAAGCGGCGCATGGAGAAGGTCGCCGAGGTCAATGGCGTAACCATCTATGACGACTTCGCCCATCACCCGACCGCCATCGCCACCACCCTCGACGGCCTGCGCAAGCGCGTCGGCGATACGCCGATCATCGCCGTGATCGAGCCGCGTTCGAACTCGATGAAGCTTGGCGCGCACCGCGAGGGCCTGGCCGAGTCCGTGGCGCTGGCCGATCAGGCGATCTGGTATGCGCCGCCGAATCTCGGTTGGGACCTGGCCGCCACCGTCGCCGGCTCGCCGGTGCCGACCACGGTCTGCGATTCGCTGGAAGCGATCATCGCCAAGGTCAAGGCCGCCGCCACGCCGGGCACCCAGGTGGTGGTGATGAGCAACGGTGGTTTTGGTGGGCTGCACAACAAGCTGGCCGCCGCACTGGCGTAGGGTGGAAAACGCCGAAGGCTTTTCCACGCGTAAGGTTTCGGGCGAAGCGCCAACGCCATGTAAAGTGGAAAACGCTTCGCGGTTTTCCACCCTACGAGGACCGTAGGTAGGGTGGAAATCGCCGCAGGCATTTCCACGCGCCGGGTTGCCGATGTGGCGGGCACCGGGTGAATTTGTTCTCAAAGCGTCGCGAGCGAAGCTTAGGCAAGGCGAAACCTTGCGAGACAGCGGAGCTTGCTGGTGCAAGTGAGCAATTCGAGTAAGGTTTCAACGCAGCATAAAAGCAAGCGCAGCAGCTTTGGGAGCACATTCATGAGCGGACCGGAACGCATCACCCTGGCCATGACCGGCGCCTCCGGCGCGCAGTACGGTTTGCGCCTGCTCGACTGCCTGGTGCAGGAAGACCGCGAGGTGCACTTTCTGATCTCCAAGGCCGCGCAACTGGTGATGGCCACCGAGACCGACGTGGTATTGCCGGCCAAGCCCCAGGCCATGCAGGCCTTCCTCTCCGAGTACACCGGTGCCGCCGCCGGGCAGATCCGTGTGTTCGCCAAGGAGGACTGGATGGCGCCGCCGGCGTCCGGCTCCGGCGCACCGACGGCGATGGTGGTGGTGCCCTGTTCCACCGGCACGCTATCGGCAATCGCCAGCGGCGCCTGCAACAACCTGATCGAACGCGCCGCCGACGTCACCCTCAAGGAGCGCCGCCAGCTGATTCTGGTGCCACGCGAGGCGCCCTATTCGAGCATTCATCTGGAAAACATGCTCAAGCTGTCGAATCTGGGCGCGGTGATCCTGCCGGCCTCGCCCGGCTTCTATCACCAGCCGCAAAGCATCGACGACCTGGTGGATTTCGTCGTCGCGCGCATCCTCAACCTGCTCAACATTCCCCAGGACATGCTGCCGCGCTGGGGCGAGCATCATCTGGTCAGCGAAGACTGACCGCCAGCGGCTATGGTGATTGTGGCGAGTGGAACGGGGGGCGAAATGGGCAGAGTGCTGGGTGCCGGCCTGCTGGTGCTGGGCATCGCACTGAGCGGCGGTTGCGCGACGGTGCGCACGTTGGATGCGGCCAAGCCCGGCGCACCGCTGGTGTATGCCGGCACGCGGCTGGATTGGTACAGCCTCAACGGCGGGTGCTGCCCGGTCGAGCGTTTTGGCGCCGAGGCGCCACGGCATGCCGCGCTGGATCTGCCGGCCAGCGCATTGCTCGATACCCTGCTGCTGCCATTTTCGTTGGCCGCCGCGCTGGGCTTCAGCCTTGGCGTCACCGGCGGGCTCTGATTCACCGTTTTGCTGATTTGCGTCCGGGCGTTGCCGCACGCGGCGAGGCAAGATTCCGCTGTCGAGCGTTTCGCCCTTCATGGAGCTCAAGGAGAGACAGGTGAAAGACCAGGCCCAGTTCCACATGCGTTACTGGATGATCGCCATCCTCGTGTTCATGGGTTTGCAGTACCTGCTGTCGCAGCAGCAAACCGTCGCGACGATTCCCTACAGCGAGTTCGAAGCGCACCTGAAGGCCGGGCGCATCGACGAGATCGCCGTTACCGACCGGCGCATCGAAGGCACCTTCAAGGAAGCGCTGCCGAGCGGCCAGCGACGCTTCGTCACCAACCGCGTCGAGCCGGACCTGGCGGCCTTCCTCGAGCAGTACCCGGTGCGCTACAGCGGCCGGGTGGAGAGTACGCTGCTGCGCGACCTGCTCTCCTGGATCGTGCCGGCGGCGTTGTTCTTCGGCATCTGGTTGTTCCTGCTCAGGCGCATCGGCAGCGGGATCGGCGGCGGGGGCATGATGCAGATCGGCAAGAGCAAGGCGCGGGTCTACGTCGAGACCGACATGAAGGTGACCTTTGCCGATGTCGCCGGCGTGGACGAGGCCAAGGACGAGCTCAAGGAGATCATCGAATTCCTGCGCGACCCGCAGACCTATGGCCGCCTTGGCGGACGCATGCCCAAGGGCGTGCTGCTGGTCGGCCCGCCCGGCACTGGCAAGACGCTGCTGGCCCGCGCCGTGGCCGGCGAGGCGAAGGTGCCGTTCTTTTCCATTTCCGGTTCCGAGTTCGTCGAGATGTTCGTCGGCGTCGGCGCCGCGCGGGTGCGTGATCTGTTCGAACAGGCGCGGGCCCAGGCGCCGGCGATCATCTTCATCGACGAGCTGGACGCTCTCGGCCGCGCCCGCGGTGCCGGCCCCCTGTCCGGCGGGCATGACGAGAAGGAGCAGACGCTCAACCAGCTGCTGGTGGAGATGGACGGATTCGACACCTCCAGCGGCCTGGTGCTGCTGGCGGCCACCAATCGCCCGGAAATCCTCGATCCGGCGCTGCTGCGCGCCGGCCGCTTCGACCGTCAGGTGCTGGTCGATCGTCCGGACAAGGTCGGCCGGGTGCAGATTCTCAACGTGCATCTGAAGAAAGCACGGTTGGCCGCGGATGTCGATCCGCAGGCGATTGCCGCGCTCACGCCGGGCTTCACCGGCGCCGACCTGGCCAATCTGGTCAACGAGGCGACGCTGCTGGCGACCCGGCGCAATGCCGACGCGGTGTCGATGCAGGACTTCACTGCAGCGATCGAACGCATCATCGCCGGGCTGGAGAAACGCAACCGCCTGCTCAATCCGCGCGAGCGCGAGATCGTCGCCTATCACGAGATGGGCCATGCGCTGGTGGCGATGGCGCTGCCGGGCGTCGATCCGGTGCACAAGGTGTCGATCATTCCGCGCGGCATGGGGGCGCTGGGTTACACCATCCAACGGCCGATCGAGGATCGCTTCCTGATGACCCGTGAGGAGTTGGAGAACAAGATGGCCGTGCTGCTCGGCGGACGTGCCGCGGAATGGCTGATCTTCGCGCATCTGTCCACCGGCGCGGCGGACGACCTGGCTAAGGTCACCGACATTGCCCGGGCGATGGTGACGCGCTACGGCATGTCCAAGCGCCTCGGGCACCTGGCCTTGGAGCGCGAGCCCAATTCTTTCCTCGGCAACGAGGCGATGCTCGGCCTCAAGCCCCAGCACGACTATGCCGAGAGCACGGCGACGGCGATTGACGAGGAAGTGCAGGAGCTGGTTCAGTCGGCCTTCCAGCGTAGCGTCGATCTGCTGCAGGCGCGTCGTGCACTGCTCGAGCGCTGCGCCCGGCAGCTGCTGCAACAGGAGACGCTGGATGCCGGACAACTGCGTGCGTTGAGCGCCGAGCTCGGCGCGCAGTCGCCGTCGTCGGACTAGCCTGCCCGCTTGGCGTGCTGGGTCAGGGCCCACTCCACATGCTCGCGCACCAGCTCCGACGGATCGTCGCGGCGCGCCTCGAGCGCCTCCAGCACCGGGATGCTCGACGGTGCATTGCCCAGGCCCACCGCGAGATTGCGCAGCCAGCGTTCGTAGCCGGCGCGGCGTAGCGGTGAGCCCTCGGTGCGACTGAGAAATTCCTCTTCCGTCCAGCGGAACAAGGTCGCCAGCTCGGCGTTGTCCAGACTGTGGCGCGGTTGGAAGTCACCTTGCTCGGTGGGGCGGGCGAAGCGGTTCCATGGGCAGACGATCTGGCAATCGTCGCAGCCGAACACGCGGTTGCCGATCTTGCCGCGCAGCTCGAGCGGGATCGGCCCCTTCAGCTCGATGGTGAGGTAGGAAATGCAGCGCCGCGCGTCCAGCAGCCGCTCACCGACGAAAGCCTCGGTGGGGCAGATGTCCAGGCAGGCGTGGCAGCTGCCGCAGTGATCGCGGGTCACCGGCTCGTCGACCGGCAGGGCGATGTCGACGAACAGCTCGCCGAGAAAGAACCAGCTGCCGGCCTTGCGGTTGAGCAGGAGGGTGTTCTTGCCGATCCAGCCGAGCCCGGCCTGTTGCCCGGCGGCCTTCTCCAGCACCGGTGCGCTGTCGACGAAGGCGCGAAAGCCGAACGGGCCGACCACCTGCTGAATGCGCTCGGCCAGCTGCTGGATGCGCTTGCGGATCAGCTTGTGATAATCGCGGCCCAGCGCATAGCGCGACACATAGGCCTTCTCCGGGTCGGCCAGCTGCTGGCTCATGCGCGTGTCGCCGGGCAGGTAGTCCATGCGCAGCGAGATGACCCGCAGCGTGCCGGGCACCAGCTCGTCCGGCCGCGAGCGCTTGCTGCCGTGGGCGGCCATGTAGTCCATCTCGCCCTGGTAGCCCGCCGCCAGCCAGGCTTGCAGGTGCCTTTCATGCTCGCCGAGGTCGATGCCGGTGATCCCGACCTGCTGGAAGCCGAGCTCGCAGCCCCACTCCTTGATGGAGTCGGCGAGGGCGATGGGGTCGAGAGCGGAGCTGGACATCGGAGACTGCAGCGCGATTCAGGCGGGTGCGTATAATTCTGCCAGACATTCCGCCGCGATGATCCTCTGCCGATGACCGACCCGCTGCCCACCGCCCTGTACACCGCCACTCAGGTGCGCGAACTCGACGCACGCCTGATCGGCGCCGGCACGCCCGGCTTCGAACTCATGCAGCGTGCCGCGCACGCCTGCTGGCGCGCGTTGCGGCGACGCTGGCCCGATGCTGGCACGGTCACCGTGCTGGCTGGCAGCGGCAACAACGCCGGCGACGGCTACCTGGTTGCCACGCTGGCACAGCGGGCCGGCTGGCAGGTGAAGGTTGTCGCGGTCGGCGAACCGCAAGCGCTCAAGGGCGATGCCGCAAACGCCTGTGCCGAGGCTCGGCAGGCGGGCGTCGTGATCGAGCCCTGGCGCAGCGATAGTCCGCTGGACGGTGTGCTTGTCGACGCGTTGCTTGGTACCGGTCTGACCGGCGCGGTGCGGCCGCCTTATGCGCAGGCCATCGAGGCGATCAATGAAAGCGGGCGTCCGGTGCTGGCGGTGGATATCCCCTCGGGGCTCTGCGCTGACACGGGGGCGCTGCTCGGCCATGCCGTACGCGCCGAGGTGACCGTGACCTTTATCGGTCTCAAGCTGGGGTTGTTCACCGGGGAAGGGCCGGATCGAGTCGGCCAGCTGGTCTTCGACGACCTGCAAGCCGAGCAGGCGCAGGTCGCGGCGATGCCGCACGAAGCGGTGCGTCTGTGCCCGGACACTCTGCCGCGGCTGGCGCCAAGGCGCCCGACCGCGCACAAGGGCAGCTTTGGCCAGGCGCTGGTCATCGGTGGCGATCTGGGTACCGGCGGTGCCGCGCTCCTGGCCAGCGAGGCGGCGCTGCGCTGTGGCGCCGGCATGGTCACCCTGGCGACCCGCCCTGAGCATGTCACCGCATCACTGGTGCGACGCCCCGAGATCATGTGCAACGGCGTCGAGTCGACCTACGCGCTTACGGCACTGACCGAGCGTGCCGACGTGCTGGTGGTCGGCCCTGGGTTGGGGCAGGGGCCTTGGGGGCGCAGCCTGCTGTCGCTGGCCGTGCAGGCCGAGGTGCCGCAAGTGTGGGACGCCGATGCGCTGAACCTGCTTGCCCACGGCGCGGTCGAGTTGCCCGCCCGCTGCCTGATCACGCCACATCCGGGCGAGGCCGCGCGACTGCTGGGCTGCACTACTGCCGAAGTGCAGGCCGATCGACCGCGCGCGGTACGCGAGCTGGCCCGGCGGTTTCGCTGCAGCGCGCTGCTCAAGGGCGCCGGGACGCTGATCGCTGATGACGAGGGGCGGATGGCCCTGTGCGACCGTGGCCATCCTGCCATGGCCAGCGCCGGGCTGGGCGATGTGCTGGCCGGTGTCGCCGGTGCGCTATTGGCGCAGGGGCTGGAGCCGTTCGAAGCGGGCTGCCTGGCCGCCTGGCTGCATGCGGTCGCCGGTGAACGCTGCGCCGACGGAGGGCGCGGACTGGCTGCCGGCGATCTGATCCCGCAGGTGCGTCACCTGCTTGAGGAGCACGCGCCATGCACGAAGTGACTTTGTATGCGGCCGACGAGGCGCAGATGCTAGAACTGGGCGCACGCATCGCCCGGGCGACCGGCGGGCGCGGCGTGATCTATCTGCATGGCGACCTGGGGGCCGGCAAGACCACGCTTTCACGCGGGTTGATCCGCGGCTTCGGCCACGACGGCAAGGTCAAGAGCCCGACGTTTACCCTTGTCGAGCCCTACGAGATCGGCACGGTGCGGATCTTTCACTTCGATCTCTATCGGCTCGTCGATCCCGAGGAACTTGAGTTTCTGGGCATTCGCGACTATTTCGCGGGGGATGCCCTGTGCCTGGTGGAGTGGCCGGAACGCGGGGCCGGCGTTTTGCCAAAGGCAGACCTGGACATTACCATTGCGCCGCATGACGCCGGGCGCTTGTTGCGCCTTTCGCCGCGGGGCGAGCGAGGCCAGGCCTGGTGCGACGCCCTGACCGAAGACGAACATTGAACACGAGGTTGGGTATGCGCATACGCGCGCTGGTTAGCGGTCTGCTGGTCCTGTTCGCCACGGTGCAGGCGTTCGCTGCCACCGATGTGCAGAGCGTGCGGCTCTGGCGTGCGCCGGACAACACCCGTCTGGTGTTCGATCTGTCGGGGCCGGTCAAGCACAATGTGTTCACACTCGAGGCTCCGGACCGGATCGTCATCGATGTCACCGGGGCCAGCCTCAAGGCACAACTCAGCGGCCTCCCGCTGGAAAACACGCCGGTGGCGGCGCTGCGTGCCGGCCAACCCGATGCCGATACCCTGCGCGTGGTGGTCGATCTCAAGGCTCCGGTATCGCCGAAGAGCTTTGCCCTGGCGCCGAACCAGCAATACGGCCATCGCCTGGTGGTCGACCTCTACGATCAGCCGGGCGGTGCCGCTGCCGATACCCGGCTGCCGGTCAATACGGCGCCGGCTGTTCCCGTGGCGCCGGTCTCGCCAACGTTGCCGGCGGTCAAGCTGCCTGCCACGCCGACCAGCAAGCGTGACATCGTGATCGCCATCGACGCCGGTCACGGCGGCGAGGATCCGGGCGCCATCGGGCCGGGCAAGATCTACGAAAAGACCGTAGTACTGCAGATCGCCAAGGAGCTGCAGCGGCAGATCAATGCCGAGAAGGGCTTCCGTGCCGAGCTGGTGCGCACCGGCGACTACTTCATCCCCTTGCGCAAACGCACCGAGATTGCGCGCAAGAAGGGCGCCGACCTGTTCGTCTCGGTCCACGCCGATGCCGCGCCGCGTTCATCGGCCTACGGCGCTTCGGTCTTTGCACTCTCCGATCGCGGCGCGACCTCGGAAACTGCGCGCTGGCTGGCCGACAGCGAGAACCGCTCCGACCTGATCGGTGGCGCTGGCAATGTCAGCCTCGACGACAAGGACCGCATGCTCGCCGGCGTGCTGCTCGATCTGTCGATGACCGCCTCGCTGTCCTCCAGCCTCAACGTCGGGCAGAAGGTGCTGAGCAACATGGGCCGTATCACGCCCCTGCACAAGCGCCGCGTGGAACAGGCCGGTTTCATGGTGCTCAAGAGTCCGGATATCCCGTCGATCCTGGTCGAGACCGGGTTCATCTCCAACCCGTCGGAAGCGCGCAAGCTGCAGACGCGCAGCCATCAGCAGGCGCTGGCTCGGTCGATTCACAGTGGGGTCAAGCAGTTCTTCCACGAGAACCCGCCGCCCGGAACCTATGTCGCCTGGTTGCGCGACGCCGGCAAGATCGCGGCCGGGCCGCGCGAGCACGTGGTGCGGTCGGGCGAGAGCCTGGCCCTGCTGGCGCAACGTTACCAGGTCAGTCTGGCCTCGTTGCGCAGCGCCAATGGCCTGAAGAGCGACACCATCAAGATCGGCCAGACGCTGAACATTCCTGCCACCACGCTGGCCTCGCAACCATGAGTGAGTTGCGCCGTATCCAGCTGCTTACCCCCCGGCTGGCGAACCAGATTGCCGCTGGCGAAGTGGTCGAGCGACCGGCCTCGGTCGCCAAGGAGTTGCTGGAGAACAGCCTCGATTCCGGCGCGCTGCACATCGATGTGGACGTCGAGCAGGGCGGTATCAAGCTGTTGCGGGTGCGCGATGACGGCTGCGGTATTCCCGCCGACGATCTGCCGCTGGCCCTCGCGCGCCATGCCACCAGCAAGATCCGTGACCTGGAAGATCTGGAGCGGGTGATGAGCCTGGGCTTTCGCGGCGAAGCGCTGGCCTCGATCAGTTCGGTCTCGCGTCTGACGCTGACCTCGCGCACATCCGATGCCAGCGAGGCCTGGCAGGTGGGAACCGAAGGGCGCGATATGGAGGCGCGGGTGCAGCCGGCGGCGCATCCGGTGGGCACCTCGGTCGAGGTGCGCGACCTGTTCTTCAATACGCCGGCGCGACGCAAGTTCCTGCGTACCGAAAAGACCGAATTCGACCACCTGCAGGAAGTCATCAAGCGGCTGGCGCTGGCGCGTTTCGACGTTGCTTTCCATCTGCGGCACAACGGCAAGAGCGTGCTGGCGCTGCATCAGGCCGACGATGACGTGGCGCGCGGACGGCGGGTGGCAGCCGTCTGTGGCTCTGCCTTTCTCGAGCAGGCGCTGCCGATCGAAGTCGAGCGCAATGGCTTGCGCCTGTGGGGCTGGGTGGGCCTGCCGACGTTCTCGCGCAGCCAGGCGGACCTGCAGTACTTCTATGTCAACGGCCGCATGGTGCGTGACAAGCTGGTCGCGCATGCGGTGCGTCAGGCCTATCGCGACGTGCTGTTCAATGGCCGGCATCCGACTTTTGTGCTGTTTCTTGACGTCGATCCGGGCGTGGTGGATGTCAACGTGCACCCGACCAAGCACGAGGTGCGCTTCCGTGACAGTCGCATGGTGCATGACTTCCTCTACGGTACGCTGCACCGCGCGCTGGGCGACGTGCGCCCCGAAGACCAGCTGGCTGCCCCTGCCAGCGTTGCCGGTATTGCGCAGCCGATAAGCGGCCTGGCGGCGGGGGAGTTCGCCGGGCAGAGCGAGATGAGCCTGTCGGCCAGCGTGCTGGAGGCTCCGCCGGCCGAATCCCAGCCGGCCTGGCGCACAAGCGGTGCGGGCTACCAGATGCCACGCCCGGCTGCCGGTGGTTTCACCGCCGAGGCCCAGGGCGCCTATCGCGAGTTCGTGACGCCCCTGCCAGCTCCCGCGACGTTGCCCGAGGCGCAGGCCGACGTGCCGCCGCTGGGCTATGCGCTGGCGCAGCTCAAGGGCATCTACATCCTGGCCGAGAATGCCCAGGGCATGGTGCTGGTGGACATGCATGCAGCGCATGAACGCATCACCTATGAGCGCTTGAAAACGGCCATGGCCAGCGAGGGGCTGCGTGGCCAGCCGCTGCTGGTGCCCGAGTCGATCGCGGTGAGCCAGCGTGAAGCCGACTGTGCCGAAGAGCACAGCGAGTGGTTTCAGCGGCTGGGCTTCGAGTTACAGCGCTTGGGGCCTGAAACCCTGGCGATCCGGCAGATTCCGGCGCTGCTCCGGCAGGCCGAGGCGACCCAGTTGGTGCGCGACGTGCTGGCCGACCTGCTCGAGTACGGCACCAGTGACCGTATCCAGGCGCATCTCAACGAGCTGTTGGCGACGATGGCTTGCCACGGCGCCGTGCGCGCCAATCGCCGGCTGACGGTGCCGGAGATGAACGCCCTGCTGCGCGACATGGAACAAACCGAGCGCAGCGGGCAGTGCAATCATGGCCGCCCGACCTGGACCCAGTTGGGCATGGACGATCTGGACCGGCTGTTCCTGCGCGGTCGCTGACCGCCCGTTCGGCTTGCTAGTGCGGGGCTTCTTCCCGACACTATGTGGCCGCAAGTCGTGAGTTCGCCAATGCCTGCACTGCCTCCTGCCATCTTTCTCATGGGCCCCACCGCGTCCGGCAAGACCGACCTGGCGCTGGAGCTGGCCGAGGCGCTGCCCTGCGAGCTCGTCAGCGTCGATTCGGCGCTGGTCTATCGGGGCATGGATATCGGCACGGCCAAGCCGTCGAGCGAAGTGCTGGCGCGCTTTCCGCACCGCCTGGTGGATATCCTCGATCCGGCGGAAAGCTATTCGGCTGCGCGCTTCGCCGGCGATGCGCTGCAGGCGATGGCGGAGATCACCGCCTCGGGACGTATCCCCCTGCTCGTCGGCGGCACCATGCTTTACTTCAAGGCGTTGCTCGAGGGGCTGGCGGATATGCCGGCCGCGGACTCGCAGGTGCGCGCGCAACTGGAGGCCGAGGCCGCTGTCGATGGGCTTGTCGCGTTGCATGAGCGCCTCTCCGAGATCGACCCGGAGTCCGCAGCACGCATTCATCCCAACGATCCGCAGCGGTTGATCCGGGCGCTGGAGGTCTATCACGTCAGCGGGCTGACGATGACCGAACATCGCGCCAGACAAAGGTCGCAAAAGCTTGGGGCTCATGCGCCGGACAGCGGCGTCTTGCCTTATACTGTTGCGCAGCTATCCATTGCGCCAGCGCAGCGGGAAGTGCTTCACCAGCGTATCGAACGGCGCTTCGTTCACATGGTTGAACAGGGCTTCGTTGCAGAGGTCGAAGCTCTTCGCGGTCGTGGTGATCTGCATCTCGGGTTGCCCTCGATGCGTGCAGTGGGTTACCGCCAGGTCTGGGAATATCTGGACGGGGCGATGACGCATGACCAGATGATCGAGCGCGGCATCATTGCCACGCGCCAGCTGGCCAAGCGGCAGTTCACCTGGCTGCGCGGTTGGAAGGGGGTTGCCTGGCTCGACAGCCTGGCCTGCGACAATCTGCCGCGAGCATTGAAATACCTGCAGCAGCTCCACATATTGAGCTGAACTGCTAACAGACCGTCTATTCTCACACTCGTGGATCGTCGGTTGACCGAATAAATCACGAATAAACAGATCCTCTAAGGAGTGCGGCACATGTCAAAAGGGCATTCGCTACAAGACCCTTACCTCAACACACTGCGTAAGGAACGCGTCCCGGTTTCCATCTATCTGGTCAACGGCATCAAGCTGCAAGGTCAGATCGAGTCGTTCGACCAGTTCGTCATTCTGCTGAAGAACACCGTCAGCCAGATGGTGTACAAGCACGCCATTTCCACCGTCGTGCCGGGTCGTCCGGTGCGTCTGCCCACTGCGGGAGATGCCGAGCAATCCGAGTCGGGCAACGACTAAGGTAGGTATCTTTGTTCTTCGAACGTCCCGGCGGGGGAGAGCGGGCCATCCTGGTGCATCTGGAAGGCCAGGACCCCGCGGTACGCGAGGATCCCCAGGAGTTTCAGGAGCTCGCCCGCTCGGCTGGTGCCGAGACGGTGAGCTTCGTCAGCGTTTCCCGTCACCAGCCTTCAGCCAAGTATCTGATTGGCAGCGGCAAGGTCGAAGAGCTTCGTGACCTGGTCAAGCAGACCGAGTCCGAACTGGTGATCTTCAATCACACCCTGACGCCCAGCCAGGAGCGCAACCTCGAGCGCGTTCTCGAGTGCCGCGTGCTCGACCGTACCGGATTGATCCTCGATATCTTCGCGCAGCGCGCGCGGACCCACGAAGGCAAGCTGCAGGTCGAGCTGGCTCAGCTCGAGCACATGAGTACGCGCCTGGTTCGGGGCTGGACCCACCTCGAGCGACAGAAGGGCGGTATCGGTTTGCGCGGTCCGGGTGAAACCCAGCTGGAAACCGACCGTCGCCTGTTGCGCGTGCGCATCCGGCAAATCAAGCAGCGTCTGGAAAAGGTTCGCGGGCAGCGCGAGCAGGCGCGCCGCGGTCGGCGGCGCGCTGACATCCCCTCGGTATCGCTGGTCGGCTATACCAACGCCGGCAAGTCCACGTTATTCAATTCGTTGACCGAAGCGGAGGTCTACGCGGCCAACCAGTTGTTCGCCACGCTCGACCCGACGCTGCGACGCATTGAAATCGGCGATGTCGGTCCGGTCGTGCTGGCCGATACCGTGGGCTTCATCCGCCATCTGCCGCACAAGCTGGTCGAGTCCTTTCGTGCCACGCTGGAGGAGTCGAGCAACGCCGACCTCTTGCTGCACGTGATCGACGCCCACGAGCCCGAGCGCGATCAGCAGATCGAGCAGGTGCTGGCTGTGCTCGGCGAGATCGGTGCCAACGAGTTGCCACTGCTCGAGGTTTACAACAAGGTCGACCTGCTCGAGGGCATCGAGCCACAGATTCAGCGCGATGCCGACGGCAGGCCGCAGCGAGTCTGGGTTTCGGCGCGTGAGGGGCTTGGGCTGGATCTGCTGCGACAGGCCATCGCCGAGCTTCTCGGGAATGATCTGTTCGTGGGTATGCTGTGCTTGCCGCAGGCGCTTGGCAGGTTGCGTGCTCAGCTGTTCGAACTGGGCGCAGTACAGAGCGAAACGCATGATGAGCAGGGCGGCAGCGTACTGCAGGTTCGTGTTCCACGCGTCGAGCTGCATCGCCTGGTCAGCCGTGAAGGTTTTCAGCCAAACGAGTTCCTGCAGCAACATACTTTGCAATAAAGCCTGGAAGGGCGGCTTTGCCGCGCGTTTGAGGCTTTCGGTAGCATTGGCGGGCACGTCGTCGACGTGCCTAAGGCTTCAACAGAATGGAGAGCGCTATGGCTTGGAATGAGCCGGGTGGCAACTCGAACAATCAGGATCCCTGGGGCGGCGGCGGTGGTCGCCGTGGTGGTGGGGATCAGAAGGGGCCGCCGGATCTCGATGAGGCCTTTCGCAAGCTGCAGGACAGCCTCAACGGCATGTTCGGCAACAAGAAGCGCGGCTCTGGCGGTGGTGCTGGTGGCCGTGGCCGTCGCGGCGGTCTGGGGCTGGTGTGGATCTCGTTGGTCGTCCTGCTCGCGGTCTGGCTGTTCAACGCGATTTATATCGTCGATGAACAGGAACAGGCTGTCGTGCTGCGCTTCGGCAAGTACCACGAGACGGTCGGGCCGGGCCTGAACATCTACTTCCCGCCGATCGATCGCAAGTTCCAGGAGAACGTCACGCGTGAGCGCTCCTACAGCAAGCAGGGGCAGATGCTGACCGAGGACGAGAACATCATCGAAGTGCCGCTGACGGTCCAGTACAAGATCAGCGACCTGCAATCGTTCGTGCTCAACGTCGATCAGCCCGAAGTCAGCCTGCAGCATGCGACCGACAGCGCCGTACGCCACGTGGTGGGTTCCACCGCCATGGATCAGGTGCTGACGGAGGGGCGCGAGGTGATGGCAGGCGAGGTCAAGGAGCGTCTGCAACGTTTCCTCGACAACTACGGTACCGGCATCACGGTCACCCAGGTCAACTTGCAGAGCGCCGCGGCGCCGCGTGAAGTCCAGGAAGCGTTCGATGACGTAATTCGGGCTCGCGAGGACGAGCAGCGCGAGAAGAACCAGGCCGAATCCTACGCCAACGGTGTGGTTCCGGAGGCGCGAGGCCAGGCCCAGCGGATGCTGGAAGAGGCAAGCGGCTATCGTGATGCGGTGATCTCGCGCGCTCAGGGTGAGGCCGATCGCTTCAGCAAGCTGCTGACCGAGTATCGCAAGGCGCCGGAAGTGACTCGCGAGCGCCTCTATCTGGAAACCATGCAGGAAGTCATGAGCAACACCAGCAAGGTCATGGTCACTGGCGAAAACGGGCAGAACAACCTGCTCTACCTGCCGCTGGACAAGATGGTCAACAGCGCGAGCAGCGCCGGTAGTGCGGCGTCGGGCAGTTCGGCCTCGTCGTCGGCTGCGGCGGGCCAGGCCACGCGTTTGCCGCCGGAGCTCGATCCGCGTGAAGTTCGCACCAGGGAGAGCCGCTGATGAGTAACAAATCGCTTACGGCGCTGATCGTTGGTGTGGTGCTGGCGGTAGCGCTATGGAACAGCTTCTATATCGTCTCGCAGACCGAGCGTGCCGTCATGCTGCGCTTCGGTCGAATCGTCGAGCCGGACGTCAAGCCCGGGCTGCACATGAAGATTCCGTACGTCAACAGCGTGCGCAAATTCGATGCGCGCCTGATGACGCTGGACTCCACGACGTCGCGCTTCCTTACGCTCGAGAAGAAGGCCCTGATGGTCGATGCCTACGCCAAGTGGCGCGTCGCGGACGCAGAGCGCTTCTATACCGCGACCTCGGGCATGAAGCAGATTGCCGACGAGCGCCTGTCTCGGCGTCTGGAGGCTGCACTGCGCGACCAGTTCGGCAAGCGCACGCTGCACGAGGCGGTGTCCGGTCAGCGTGACGAGCTGATGGCACAAGTGACTTCGTCGCTCAATCGCGCTGCGCAGCAGGAGCTTGGCATCGAGGTGGTCGACGTGCGGGTCAAGGGCATCGACCTGCCGCGCGAGGTCAACCGCAGCGTGTTCGAGCGGATGAGTTCCGAGCGAGAGCGTGAGGCGCGTGAGCATCGTGCCAAGGGACGTGAATTGGCCGAGGGCATTCGCGCCGATGCCGATCGTCAGCGCCGCGTGTTGTTGGCAGAAGCCTTCCGCGAGGCCGAAGAGCTACGCGGCGACGGTGATGCACGTGCGGCGGCGATCTATGCGGCGGCGTACGACCAGGATCCCGAGTTCTACTCGTTCTACCGCAGCCTGCAGGCCTATCGCGAAAGCTTCGCCAACAAGCAGGACGTGCTGGTGCTGGATCCGAAGAGCGAGTTCTTCCGTTATCTCGAGAAGTCCCGCTGACAGCGTGGTCACCCGGCGGGGCGCGGCCTCTCCGGGTGACCATCAGGCAAAAGGTTGCTATGATCGGCCAGCCGGGAACATCCCGGCTTTTTTGCGTCTGTGCCCCTGAGGTGCAGGCGATTCCCGGGCATGGCACATCATGCTGATATCTGGTCGGGCGCCTGGCTATTTCGCCAGGCCTCGGCCCGATTGCGTGCGGCCGCCGGTCTGCCCTGGGGCGATTACGACCGCGGTTCGTTTGAATAGGCTTGCCGGATCGAGAGGTGATTGGCGATATGGCAACGGTAGACCGCTGGCTTCTGCCAGATGGCATCGAAGAGGTGCTCCCGCCAGAGGCGGCACGTATCGAAACGGCACGCCGCCGTGTGCTGGATCTGTTCCACCGCTGGGGCTATGAACTGGTAATCACGCCTCACGTGGAGTTTCTCGAATCGCTGCTCACCGGCTCCGGGCAAGACCTCGACCTGCGAACGTTCAAGGTTACCGATCCGCTTTCCGGTCGGCAGATGGGCTTTCGCGCCGATATCACCCCTCAGGTCGCGCGGGTCGATGCACACACCTTGCGTCGTACCGGTCCGAGCCGGCTGTGCTATGCCGGCAGCGTTCTGCATGCCAAGCCGCAGGCGCTGGCCACGTCGCGCAGCCCGATCCAGCTGGGTGCCGAGCTCTATGGTGATGCCAGCGCTGCCAGCGATCTGGAGATCATCAGCCTGATGGTCGAAACGCTGGAACTCGCCGATGTGCCCAACGTGCACATGGATCTCGGCCACGTCGGTATCTATCGCGGGCTGGCCAAGGCGGCCGGGCTCGCCGGTGATCTCGAACAACGGCTGTTCGATGCCTTGCAGCGCAAGGCGATGGACGAGCTGGCTGAGCTGACCGATACGCTCGAGCCCGGGCTGGCCGCGATGATTCGCGCCCTCGCCCGTCTGTGCGGGGGGCGCGAGGCGTTGGTCGAGGCGCAGCGCGTGCTGGCCGACGCTCCGGGCGAGGTGCGTGATGCGCTGGCTGCGCTGGCTCGGATCGCTGAAGAGCTGGCGTCGCGCTATCCGCAAATCCCGCTTTACTTCGATCTGGGTGAACTGCGCGGCTACCACTATCACACCGGAGTGGTGTTTGCCGCGTTCGTACCAGGCGTCGGTCAGTCAATCGCACAGGGCGGACGCTACGATGCCATTGGGGCGGACTTCGGCCGTGCGCGCCCGGCTACGGGGTTCTCTACCGATCTCAAGACGCTCGTGAGTCTGGGTAACGCCGAGCTGGATACGCCTGCCGCTGGTATCTGGGCGCCGGAGGGTGCTGAGCCGACGCTCTGGGCGGAAATTGCGCGCCTGCGTCAGTCGGGAGAGCGCGTCATTCAGGCTCTCGAGGGGCAGTCGCAGGCTGAGGCCCTCGAAGCAGGGTGCGATCGTTCGTTGGTCAGGGGCAAGGACGGCTGGAAAGTGATGCCACTGGCATCCTGAGGCGTGCCTGCGCGGGCCGCATCGCTACGGATTCTGTAATTTCTTGCCGGCAGGGCCGGCACGCTTCGCCGAAGAGGACAAAGGGTTATGGGTAAGAATGTCGTGGTCCTGGGCACCCAGTGGGGTGATGAGGGCAAGGGCAAGATCGTCGATTTGCTGACCGACCAGGCGGCCGCGGTGGTGCGCTATCAGGGCGGTCACAACGCCGGTCATACGCTGGTCATCGACGGTGAGAAGACCGTTCTGCACCTGATCCCGTCCGGGATCCTGCGTGAAAACGTGCAGTGCCTGATCGGCAACGGCGTGGTCGTTGCGCCGGATGCGTTGCTGCGCGAGATCACCAAGCTCGAGGAGAAGGGGGTTCCGGTGCGTGAGCGTCTGCGCATCAGCCCTGCCTGTACGTTGATCCTGCCTTATCACGTGGCATTGGATCAGGCGCGTGAGGCGGCTCGCTCCGAGGGCAAGATCGGTACGACGGGGCGTGGTATCGGGCCTGCCTACGAAGACAAGGTCGCTCGTCGCGGGCTGCGCATCGGTGATCTGTTCAATCCGGAACGCTTTGCCAAGAAGCTGCGCGAGCTGCTCGACTATCACAACTTCGTGCTGCAGAACTATTACAAGGTCGAGCCGGTAGATTTTCAGAAGACGCTCGACGAGGCGCTGGCCTACGCCGAGATTCTCAAGCCGATGATGACCGATGTCGCGGCCCGTCTTCACGAGTTGCGCAAGCAGGGCGCTTACATCATGTTCGAGGGCGCTCAGGGTTCGCTGCTCGATATCGACCATGGCACCTATCCCTATGTGACCAGTTCCAGTACCACCGCAGGCGGTACCGCGACCGGTTCTGGCTTTGGTCCGCTGTATCTCGACTACATCCTCGGTATCACCAAGGCCTACACGACGCGCGTAGGGTCGGGGCCGTTCCCGACCGAGCTGTTCGATGAGGTCGGTGCTCGCCTTGCCGAGCGCGGTCACGAGTTTGGCTCGACTACGGGGCGTGCTCGGCGTTGTGGCTGGTTCGATGCGGTGATTCTGCGTCGCGCCATCGAGATCAACAGCATTTCCGGCATATGCCTGACCAAGCTCGATGTGCTTGACGGCCTGGAAACGATCCGCATCTGTACCGGTTACAAGGACGCCGTCGGCGAGGTGCTGGTCGATGCGCCGACAGACGCCGACAGTTATGTCGGTCTGCAGCCGGTCTATGAGGAGCTGCCGGGCTGGTCCGAGTCGACCCTTGGCGCGAAGAGCCTCGACGAGCTGCCCGCTAATGCCCGAGCCTATATCCGCCGCATCGAGGAGTTGATCGAGGCGCCGGTAGATATCGTTTCGACCGGGCCTGATCGAAACGAAACCATCGTTTTGCGTCATCCCTACGCCTGAGGCTGAGGCTGAGGCTGAAACGAAAAAGCCGCCCTATGGGCGGCTTTTTTCTGTCTGTTCACCTGCAAAGCAAAGCGCTGGCAAGGCTGGGTATGCTGCTGAAACGAAAAAACCGAGCCAGGGCTCGGTTTTTTCTTCAAGAGTGGTGCCCAGGAGAAGACTCGAACTTCCACGGTGTTGCCACCGCTAGGACCTGAACCTAGTGCGTCTACCAATTCCGCCACCTGGGCACGTTGCGATGATTGAAGCCATCGCCGGCTTGTCGTTTATCGCCGTTCAGGCCGAAGTCGACTTCTTCGTATCGGAGGACTCGATTGCTCGCTTCCTCAAGATGATGGTGCCCAGGAGAAGACTCGAACTTCCACGGTGTTGCCACCGCTAGGACCTGAACCTAGTGCGTCTACCAATTCCGCCACCTGGGCACGAGAAACGATGTTTGCAAGCCGTTTCCGTGATACAACGTCTGTCCGACGTCGTGGGCGCGAACTATAAGGCTGAGGTCGGAGCTTGTAAACCCCTGGCAGTGAAAAATAATTCGCATCGAGGCTGCGCCTCGGGTGCGTTTCGCGCTTCAATATAAAGCAGTAATGCAATCCCTCTGAATATGAATGAAAGGTGACATTTCTTGATGGCCGACTGGCAATCGCTCGATCCCCAGGCCGCCCGCGAGGCGGAAAAGTACGACAACCCCATCCCCAGCCGCGAGCTGATCCTGCAGCACCTGGGGGAGCGTGGTTCGCCTGCGGCCAGGGAAGAACTGGTCGATGAGTTCGGCCTGGTTTCCGACGAGCAGATCGAGGCGCTGCGCCGGCGTTTGCGTGCCATGGAGCGCGATGGCCAGTTGATCTATACCCGCCGCGGCACCTATGCGCCGGTGGACAAGCTCGACCTGATCTGTGGGCGCGTCAGCGGGCACCGCGACGGTTTCGGCTTTCTCATCCCGGACGATGGTAGCGACGACCTTTTTCTGAGCCCGGCACAGATGCGGCTGGTGTTCGACGGCGATCGGTGTCTGGCGCGTGTTTCGGGCATCGACCGGCGTGGTCGGCGCGAGGGCGCTATTGTCGAGGTCATCAGCCGTGCCCACGAAACCATCGTTGGCCGCTACCAGATCGAAAGCGATGTGGGATTCGTGGTTGCCGACAACCCGAAGATACAGCAGGAGGTGCTGGTCACCCCCGGTCGCGCCCTGGATGCCAAGCCCGGACAGTTCGTCGAAGTGAAGATCACGCACTGGCCCACGCAACGGTTCCAGCCGCAGGGCGACATCATCGAGGTGATCGGCAACTACATGGCGCCGGGCATGGAAATCGACGTTGCACTACGCAGCTTCGATATCCCGCACGTCTGGCCTGAAGCCGTGCTCAAGGAGGCTGCGCGCCTCAAGCCCGAAGTCGAGGAGAAGGACAAGCAGCGGCGCGTCGATCTGCGACATCTGCCCTTCGTTACCATCGACGGCGAGGATGCGCGTGACTTCGATGACGCCGTTTATTGCGAGAAGCTGCGCAGCTGGAACCTCTTCTCCGGCGGCTACCGGCTGTTCGTGGCCATCGCCGATGTTTCCCACTACGTCCGGGTCGGCTCGGCGCTGGACCAGGAGGCGCAGAACCGCGGCAACTCCGTTTACTTCCCCGAGCGCGTCGTGCCGATGCTGCCCGAGGCCTTGTCCAATGGGTTGTGTTCGCTGAATCCCCAGGTCGATCGCCTGGCGATGGTCTGCGAGGTCACCCTGAGCAAGACCGGCAAGATGACCGACTATCAGTTCTATGAGGCGGTGATCCATTCGCACGCGCGGCTGACCTACAACAAGGTCAGTACGATGCTCGAGCAACCGAAGTCGGCGGAGGCCAAGCAGCTGGCTGGTCAGTACGCTGAGGTGTTGCCGCATCTCAAGCAATTGCATGCCCTGTACAAGGTATTGGCCAAGGCCCGGCATGTCCGCGGCGCCATCGACTTCGAGACGCAGGAGACGCGCATTCTGTTCGGCGAAGACCGCAAGATCGCCGCCATCAAGCCCACCGAGCGTAACGATGCACACAAGCTGATCGAGGAATGCATGCTCTGCGCAAACGTGGCGACGGCCGCGTTCCTGCAGCAGCACAAGCTGCCCGGGTTATATCGTGTCCACGATGCGCCACCGTTGGAGCGGCAGGAGAAGCTCACCGCGTTTCTCGGCGAGTTGGGTCTGTCTTTGCACAAAGGCAAGGAGGGGCCGACGCCGAAGGATTACCAGGCGCTGCTGGAAAAGGTCCAGGATCGCCCGGACTTCCACGTGATCCAGACCGTGATGCTGCGCTCGCTGAGTCAGGCCGTCTACAGCGCGGACAACCACGGGCATTTCGGCCTCAACTACGAGGCCTACGCCCACTTTACCTCGCCGATTCGGCGCTACCCGGACCTGCTGGTGCATCGCGCCATTCGCAGCGTCATTCGTTCGCGGCGTGAGACGCCACATGTACGGCGCGCCGGTGCGGCAAGCATGCCGAAGGTGCGCATCTATCCATACGACGAAAGCGCCCTGGAGCAGCTCGGTGAGCAGTGTTCGATGACCGAGCGCCGGGCCGACGAGGCGACTCGTGACGTGGTGAACTGGCTCAAGTGCGAGTTCATGCGTGATCGGGTCGGTGAGACGTTCCCGGGGGTGATCTCCGCGGTGACCGGATTCGGCTTGTTCGTAGAGTTGACCGATATCTATGTCGAGGGGCTGGTCCATGTCACGGCGATGCCGGGTGACTACTACCACTTCGATCCGCTGCATCATCGTCTGACCGGCGAGCGCAGCGGGCGGAATTTCCGCCTGGGCGATACGGTGTCGGTTCGGGTCATGCGCGTGGATCTGGACGAGCGCAAGATCGATTTCGAGCTGGTCGAGGGCGGTGCACGCGGCGACACCTCGCGCAATGTCGGCGGGCGCCCGCACACGGGGCGGCGGAGCCAGTCGGGCAAAGGGGGCGACGCCGGCAGCGCCGATGTTCAGAAGAGTCGCGCAATGAAGAAGGCGCTACTGGATGAGGCCAAGACCGGTGGTCGCGGCGGCAAGCCGGGGCGCACCGAGGACGGTAAGTCGAGCAAGGGCAAGCGGACGTCGGGCGGAAAGCGTCCGGCCTCCGCGCCGGCCAAGTCAGGCAGTGGCTCGGCCGCGAAAAAGCGCAAGGCCAAATCATGAGCGACCTGGAAAAAGTGTTCGGCCTGCACGCGGTCGAGGCCCTGCTGCGTCATCATCCTCGGCGGGTCAAACGGATCTGGCTGGCCGAGCGCCGCAATGATCCGCGCGTCCAGGCGGTGCTCGAACTGGCTGCTCAGGCCAGGATCGGCGTCACTTCCTGCGAACGGCGGGAAATGGACGAATGGGTCGAGGGCGTCCATCAGGGTGTGGTCGCCGAGGTCAGCCCCAGTCAGGTCTGGGGCGAGCCTATGCTCGACGAATTGCTCGATCGCAGCGAGGCGCCGCCGCTCTTGCTGGTGCTCGACGGTGTGACCGATCCGCATAACCTTGGCGCCTGTCTGCGTACCGCCGACGCAGCGGGGGCGCTGGCGGTGATCGTGCCGAAGGACAAGTCGGCAACGCTCAACGCCACGGTGCGAAAGGTCGCCTGTGGCGCCGCCGAGGTGGTGCCGCTGGTGGCGGTAACCAACCTGGCGCGGACGCTGGAGAAGCTGCAGAAGCGCGGCGTGTGGATCGTCGGCACCGCAGGCGAGGCGTCGCAGGAGCTCTACAGTCAGGATCTCAGTGGGCCGATCGCATTGGTCATGGGGGCAGAGGGCAAGGGCATGCGTCGCCTGACCCGCGAGCATTGCGACTATCTGGTGCGCCTGCCGATGGCCGGTAGCGTCAGCAGTCTCAATGTATCGGTCGCCACGGGGGTCTGTTTGTTCGAGGCGCTGCGCCAGCGCCGGGCGACGTCCGGCGGTTGATCCCCCTTGGCGGCCTGCGGCCGCCAGTTTTCTTCATTCTGCAACCGATCGCGCGTTTGGCGGTCAATGGGCTGATCTATGCCCGTTCGCCGCCGCCGTTGCGCATGCTGCGCGCTGCCTTGTCGGGGCGCGCAACCGCTCGATTCCGGGCGCACCAAGGAGGACTTCATGCAGCAACGCCCGAGTTTCGAGAGCCTGTTTCGGCTGTCGCCCAATGCCTATGTGCTGCTGGCCCCGGACCTGGCCATCCTCGATGCCAATGATGCCTACCTCAGGCTGACCGGGCGCCGTCGCGAGGAAATCCTCGGTCAGCGCCTGCATGAGGCCTTTGCGGTTGATCCGCAACAGCCCGATGCAGTGAATGTTGCAGAGTTGCTGGAGTCGTTCGACCGGGTCCTTGAGCGCCGGGTGCCCGACACCATTCCGGTAATCCGTTATTCGATCAGTCGACAGACCGAGCGCGGGCCGGTGTTCGAGGATCGATACTGGAGCGCGACCCACACCCCGTTGCTCGATGACGATGGCAGGGTGTCTGCCATCCTTCAGCACACCTCGGATATCACCGAGCTGTACGGCATGCAGGCCGCCCGCGCGGCGGCTGAGGCACGTATGCAGCCGCTGCAGCAGATCGGCCAGGCGATCATCGCCAGGGCGCGTCTGGTGCAGGACGAGGGCAATCTGTTGCGCCGCCTGTTTGCGCAGGCCCCGGGGTTCGTCTGTTTTCTGCGTGGCCCAGAGCACATCTTCGAACTGGTCAACGCCGAGTATCAGCGACTTACCGGCCATCGTGAGCTGATCGGTAGGTCGGTGCGCGAGGCATTGCCTGAAGTGGATGGCCAGGGCTTCCTTGAGCTGCTCGATCATGCTTTCGCCAGTGGCGAGCCGATCGTCCGGCGCCAGGCGCCTGTACGGTTGCGGCGCGATCCGCAGGGGCCGCTAGAGGAGTTGTTCGTCGATTTCCTCTATCAGCCGATCACCGAGAGCAGTGGTCGCGTCAGCGGTATTTTCGTGCTCGGCCACGATGTCACCGAACAGCGCCGGGCTGAAGATGAGGTGCGCAGCTATCGAGAACACCTCGAAGAGCTGGTCCGGGAGCGGACCGCCGCCTTGCTGCAGAGCGAGGCGGAGCGGCAGGCGGCAGAGGCTGCGCTGCTGCAGGCGCAGAAGCTGGAAGCGGTGGGCAAGCTGACAGGCGGCATTGCGCATGACTTCAACAACATGCTGCAGATCATTGGCGGCAACCTGCAGTTGCTTCGGCGCAGCTTGGGCGCCGATGAAACCGCCTTGCGGCGTCTCGATTCGGCGGTCAGCGGCGTGGATAAGGGGGCGCGGCTGGCATCGCAGCTCCTGGCCTTCGCCAGTCGGCAGCCGCTGCGTCCGCAGCGGGTTCACCTCGAGCAACTGATCGGCGATATGCATGAATTGCTGGACGGTGCGCTGGGCTCGTCAATCACTGTCGAGGTGGACGTGCCGGGTGGCTTGTGGCCGGTGCATGCCGACGTGGGCAACCTGCAGAGTGTGCTGCTCAATCTTGCCGCCAACGCGCGCGAAGCGATGGCCGGGACGGGACGCTTGCAGATCCGGCTGCACAACTCCACGCTGACCGAGAAAGTGCATGGCGAGGCGGCCGATATCGCGCCGGGTGATTACGTCGTGCTCAGTGTCATCGACGAGGGCGTAGGCATGAGCGACGCGGTTCGTAGTCATGCCTTCGAGCCTTTCTTCACCACCAAGCAGGAAACCAATGCCTCCGGGCTCGGCCTGAGCATGGTGTACGGCTTCGTCAAGCAGAGTGGGGGCTTCGTCAGGCTCGACAATGGAGAGCAGGGTGGCACTGCGGTGCATGTCTATCTGCCGCGTGCGCAAGAGGCATCTGGCCAGGGAAGCGAGGAGCGGCCGGCCCCGGCTGTGGTCGAGGACACGGTTCCTGTCGAGTGCGCAAATGCAGATGAAGCGGGGCTGCAGGTGCTCTTTGTCGAGGATGATCCGACCCTGCGGATGCTGACCGGGGAGGTCATGCTCGAACTGGGGCATCAGGTCACGCTCAGTGAGACGGCCGAGGATGCGTTAGCGCAGTTGGAAGGTGGTGAGTTCGATGTGCTGCTGACCGATGTCGGATTGCATGGCATGAGCGGCATCGAGCTGGCGCGCCGCGTTCGCCAGCATCATCCGGGCGTTACTGTGGTGATTGCCTCGGGCTACGCCGTCGATGCGCGCGAGGAAGCGCTGGCCGACGTTCGCACGATGCTCAAGCCCTACGATATCCAGCAGGTGCGGGCACTGCTCGAGGCCATTGCGCGCGAGCGCAGGGGCTGATCGCGCTGATCAAAACTTCGCCAATTCGCCTTGCGCAGCTAATGGCCCTTCTCTAGAATGGCGCCCCTTGCCCGGACGGCAGGCTTCTGTTCGTCCTGGCAATGGCAAGACAACAAAGTCATTCACTCCTTGCCTGACCGCATCGTCGGCAGGCTGCAACCCGTAAGGAGCATTTATGCGTCATTACGAAATCATCTTTCTGGTTCACCCGGACCAGAGCGAGCAGGTCGGCGGCATGGTGGAACGTTACACCAAGCTGATCGAAGAAGATGGCGGCAAGATCCACCGCCTGGAAGACTGGGGCCGTCGTCAGCTGGCTTACGCCATCAACAACGTGCACAAGGCTCACTACGTCATGATGAATGTCGAGTGCAGCGGCAAGGCACTGGCCGAGCTGGAAGACAACTTCCGCTACAACGACGCCGTCATCCGTAACCTGGTCATCCGTCGCGACGAAGCCGTGACCGAGCAATCCGAAATGCTCAAGGCCGAGGAAAACCGCAGCGAGCGTCGCGAGCGTCGCGAGCGCCCGGAGAACGCTGAAGGCTCCAACGAGAGCGACAACAGCGACAACTCCGCTGACGAGTAATCACCGGATCTATTGAGGAGCCTATTTCATGGCACGTTTTTTCCGTCGTCGTAAGTTCTGCCGTTTCACCGCCGAAGGCGTGAAAGAGATCGACTACAAGGATCTCAACACCCTGAAGGCCTACATCTCCGAGACCGGCAAGATCGTTCCGAGCCGCATCACCGGTACCAAGGCCCGTTATCAGCGTCAGCTGGCTACCGCCATCAAGCGTGCCCGCTACCTGGCCCTGCTGCCCTACACCGACAGCCACGGCCGTTGATTCGGCTGGTCGACCGAAGTAGGGATTGATCGCGTGCTCGCTTTGGCGGACTACATCATGCGCGGCCGCAAGCAAGCCATCTTCGTGATGGCGGGCGCGGCGGCAGTGCCGATGCTGTTCTGGCTCAGCGCCGCGGCTGGAAGTCTGGTGTTGCTGCGTCGCGGGCTTAACGACGCCTTGGGTGTGCTGGTCTGGGGCGCGTTGCCGGCACTGGTGTGGTGGTACTTCGGTGACCCACGCACGTTGTTGGTGATGCTTGGCACGTTGGGCTTGGGGATGCTGCTGCGTAATCAGGCATCCTGGGCCCGTGTGCTGATGGCAAGTGTCGGTGTCGGTTTGCTCTATGCCTGGGCGCTTGGCCTGGTCTTCGACGAACCGATCAAGGCTCTGGCCGGCGAGCTGCAGAAGGTATTGCCGCAGACACTGTCGGACGCCTACCAGCAACTTTCGGTGGATGAGCGGGCGCGGCTAGAGTCGCTTCTGGCTCCGGTGTTGACCGGGCTGCTTGCGGCACTGCTGCAGATCACCACGCTGCTCAGCCTGATGCTGGCGCGCTATTGGCAGGCCGCGCTGTACAACCCGGGTGGCTTCGGTAAGGAGTTCCGGGCGTTGCGTTTGCGCCCGCTGCTGGCAGCGCTGCTGCTCGCGGGCATGCTGCTCGGCCCGAACCTCGGCGCGGAGCTGGCGATGCTGACGCCACTGTGCAGTGTGCCGCTGGTGTTTGCCGGCATCGCGCTGGTGCACGGGCTGGTCGCACAGGGGCGCCTGCAGCGTTTTTGGCTGGTAGGGCTCTACGTCACGCTGGTGCTGTTCATGCAGTTGATTTATCCGCTACTGGCCGTGTTGGCCATGGTCGACAGTCTGTTTGATTTTCGCGGTCGCGCCGCCGACAGAAACGGTGCGGGGCCTGCGAACGGTGAAGGTTAAAAGTTAAGAGGTGAGACTCAAATGGAAGTCATCCTGCTGGAAAAGATCGCCAACCTGGGCAACCTGGGCGACAAGGTAAACGTCAAGGCCGGTTACGGTCGTAACTATCTGCTGCCGCAAGGCAAGGCTACCGCTGCCACTGCGGCCAACGTCGCTGCTTTCGAAGCGCGTCGTGCCGAACTGGAAAAGGCTGCTGCAGAGAAGAAGGCTTCGGCCGAAGCTCGTGCTGCTCAGCTGGCTGAACTGGAAGTCACCATCACCGCGACTGCCGGTGACGAGGGCAAACTATTCGGTTCCATCGGTACCGCCGACATCGCTGACGCCCTGACCGCCTCTGGCGTGGAAGTGGCCAAGAGCGAAGTTCGCCTGCCCAACGGCACCATTCGCCAGACCGGCGAGTACGACGTCGCGCTGCATCTGCACACCGACGTCGAAGCTGCCGTCAAGGTGATCGTAGTCGCGGCCTAAGCCGTCGTCTGGCACCCCGGGTGCCTGGCGAGTAACATCGGGCACGCTTCCACGCAGGTGGGGCGTGCCCTTTGTTTTTCTGCAGTTTCGAGTTTCGCGAGAACCATGAACGACATCAGTGTGCCCCAGCAATACGACCTGGAAACCGCCGCGCTCAAGGTGCCGCCGCATTCCATCGAGGCCGAGCAGGCCGTCCTTGGCGGCCTGATGCTGGACAACAACGCCTGGGAGCGCGTGCTCGACCAGGTCTCCGACGGTGACTTCTACCGGCACGATCACCGGCTGATCTTCCGTGCCATCTACGCGCTGGCCGAGCGCAACATGCCGTTCGACGTGGTCACCCTGTCCGAGCAGCTGGACAAGGAAGGCCACCTGGTGCAGGTCGGCGGGTTGGCCTATCTGGGCGAGCTAGCGAAGAACACGCCCTCGGTGGCGAACATCAAGGCCTACGCGCAGATCATTCGCGAGCGTGCGACGCTGCGTCAGTTGATCGGCATCAGCAACGAGATCGCCGACAGCGCCTACGCACCGCAGGGACGCACCGGCGAGGAGATTCTCGACGAGGCCGAGCGACTGATCTTCCAGATCGCCGAAGCGCGGCCGAAGACCGGCGGGCCGGTGGGCATCAACGACATCCTGGTCAAGGCCATCGACCGCATCGACACCCTGTTCAATGCCGGCGAGGCGATCACCGGTCTGTCCACCGGGTTCACCGATCTCGACGAGGCCACCAATGGCCTGCAACCGGCGGACCTGATCATCGTCGCCGGGCGCCCTTCGATGGGTAAGACCACCTTCGCCATGAATCTGGTGGAGAACGCCGTTCTGCGTACCGACAAGGCCGTGCTGGTCTATTCGCTGGAAATGCCGTCCGAATCCATCGTCATCCGTATGCTCGCTTCGCTCGGACGTATCGATCAGACCAAGGTGCGGGCGGGCAAGCTGGACGACGACGATTGGCCGCGGCTGACCTCGGCGGTCAACCTGCTCAACGACCGCAAGCTGTTCATCGACGACACGGCCGGCATCAGTCCGTCGGAAATGCGCGCGCGCACCCGGCGCCTTGCCCGCGAGCACGGCGAGATCGCCATGATCATGGTCGACTACCTGCAGCTGATGCAGATTCCCGGCTCCAGCGGTGACAATCGGACCAACGAGATTTCCGAAATCTCTCGCTCGCTCAAGGGGCTGGCCAAGGAATTCAACTGCCCGGTGATCGCCCTCTCGCAGCTCAACCGTTCGCTCGAGCAGCGCCCGAACAAGCGCCCGGTGAACTCCGACCTGCGTGAATCCGGGGCCATCGAGCAGGACGCCGACATCATCATGTTCGTCTACCGGGACGAGGTCTATCACCCGGAAACCGAATACAAAGGCGTCGCCGAAATCATCATCGGCAAGCAGCGGAACGGCCCGATCGGCACGACCCGCCTGGCTTTTCTTGGCAAGTACTCGCGTTTCGAGAACCTCGCGCCGGGCAGCTACCAGTTCGACGACGAGTAAGCTCACGGGGCAGGCTTCGACCGGCCGAGCGTCGAGGATTGCTTTGGCGGCTTGAAGCCTGACGCCTGAAGCCTGAAGCTAGACAGCCTCTCCCTACCGGAACATCCGCCATGCGTCCCCTGGTTGCAACGGTCGATCTGGCCGCGCTTCGACACAATTATCTCCATGCCAAGCAGTGCGCTCCGCAGCGCCGGGCCTTTGCCGTGGTCAAGGCCGATGCCTATGGCCACGGCGCGAGGCGCGCGGTCCAGGCGCTGCAGGACATCGCCGACGGGTTCGCCGTCGCCTGCATCGAGGAGGCCGAGGTCGCGCGCGAGGTCGCGCCTACTGCACGCCTGCTATTGCTCGAGGGCTGCTTCGAACCAGCCGAGCTGCCGCGTGCGGCCGAACTCGGCCTGGACATCGCCGTGCAAGGCGAGGCGCAGGCCGAGGCGCTGCTGGCGGCCGATCTGGCCCGCCCGCTGAATGTCTGGCTCAAGTTCGATTCGGGCATGCATCGGCTGGGCTTCGATATCGCCGGCCTGCGTGCCTGGCATGCCCGGCTCAAGGATGCGCCGCAGGTAGCCGAACTGAACCTGATCAGTCACTTCGCCTGTGCTGATGAGCGAGGTCACGCGCTGACCGATGTGCAGCTGCAGCGTTATGCCGAGGTGATGCAGCTTGGTTTCGACAACTGCACGCTGGCCAACTCGGCGGCGGTGCTGACATTGCCCCAGGCGCACATGGAGTGGATTCGTCCGGGCATCATGCTCTATGGCGCGACGCCCTTCGCCGAACTGGCGGCGACGACGCTGGGCCTGCAGCCGGTGATGACGCTGACCGGCGCGCTGATCGCCGTGCGTGACATAGACGCCGGCGAGAGCGTGGGATACGGCGGGACCTGGGTAGCGCAGCGGCCTTCGCGCATCGGTACGGTCAGTTGCGGCTATGCCGATGGCTACCCACGCACCGCACCACCCGGAACCGAGGTCGTGATCCGGGGGCAGCGTGTGCCACTGGCTGGTCGGGTATCGATGGACATGCTCGCGGTGGATCTCACCGACCTGCCGGCGGCCCGGCTTGGCGATGCGGTCGAACTGTGGGGCGCGCAGCTGCCCATCGATGAGCTGGCCCAGGCGTGTGGCACGATCGGCTACGAATTGCTGACGAAGGTCACCGGTCGGGTGCCGCGCCGTTACGTCGGCTGATCGGCGGAGACTGGGCGCTCATCGTGTTGCGCCCAGCCCGCACGGCCCTGATGCTTGGCGCGATACAGCGCCTGGTCGGCGGCCTTGTATAGCCCTGCGAAGTGTTCGGCGTGACGTGGATAAAAGGCCGCGCCGACGCTTACCGTCACGGCCAGGGTGGCGTTGCGGTACGGTACCGGGTGCGCCAGCTCACGCAGCAGGCGCTCGGCGATCTGCTCCACGTCACGCTCGGCATTCGGTCCGGTCACCAACAGTGCGAACTCGTCGCCGCCGAGCCGTGCGGCCATGTCGCCTGCGCGTACCAGGGTGCGCAGGCGCAGCGCCAGGGTACGCAGCAGCAGGTCGCCGGCATCATGGCCGTGGTGATCGTTTACCGGTTTGAAGTGGTCCAGGTCGATCAGTAATAGCGCAACCGCCTCGACCTTTCGGCCCGCTTCATCCAGAGCAGCCTCGGCTCGTTCGATCAGGTAGCGGCGGTTGGGCAGCTCGGTCAATGGATCGTGGAAGGCCGCATGCTTGAGTTCCTGCTCGCGCTCACTGAGGTGCCGGTTGGCCTCGGCCAGCTCCGCGGTGCGGGTCTCCACCGCCTGGCTGAGCTGCGCTGCGCTGGCCTGCACCTGCTCGAGCCGTGCCGCCTTTTCGCGATCGGCGCGCTCGAGGGCCGCGGCCTTTTCCTGCTTGAGAATCTGGATGCGGTAGGCCAGTGCGAACGAGAAGAGAATCGACTCGGCGGCCACAGCCAGTGGAAAGATGTGAGCATTCCAGGGGGCTGGCTGGACCACGCCGGTGGCGCGCAACAGCAGCAGGTTGACGCTGCCGAGGATCACGCCGAAACCGATCAGATAGAGCAGCGCAGGGAAATAGCCCAGGCGCCAGCGCCGGAACGAGGCCCAGAGCGAGGCGGGAATGGCGGTCAGTGCCAGCGCCACGAAGACCCAGGCGCCGAACGCACGATAACCGACGAGGTTCAACAACACGGCCAGTACGTAGAGGCCGCAGGCCAGGCTCAGCAGACGGTGTGCCCAGGGTGCGAAGTGTCGGGTCTGCAGCAGGGTCTGGGTGAAGCGACAGGCGCTGAAGCCCCAGAGGGCCGGAATACTGATGCGGTCCAGCCAGAGCGGCACCGGGCCGTTCGGCCAGAGGTACTGGAAGCCATGGCCGGTCATCGCGACGATCATCAGCAGCGCGCCGCTGGTGGTCATCACGTACCAGAAGTAGGCCTTGTCCCGCAGGCTGAAGAAGATGAACAGGTTGTACAGCAGCATTGCCAGGATCACGCCGTAGACCAGGCCGAGAAACAGGTTCTCGCCCGCGGCCTGTGCCTGCAGTGCATCCAGTTGCCACACGCGCAGTGGAAAGGAGTTGCCGGCCGGGTCGTAGGTGCGCAGGTAGAAGGTCAGCGGCGCATCGTCCGCCACCTGCGGAAGGCGCAACAGCATGCGACGGTATGGGTAGTCGCGCCCCTCGGCAAAGCCGACCAGTTCGCCAGACTGACGCGCCTGCCAGCCACCTGCGCCATCGGGCAGGTAGATTCGTAGATCCTTCAGGGTTACCGAGCCGATCTCTAGCCACCACTGGACGGGGGCATCGCTCGTGCGCTGCAGGCTGACCCTGATCCACCAGGGGTGGGGGCTCTGGCCGACGCTGGCCTTGCCCTGCGCGGGTTCGAAGCGGACCTGGACCTCGGGGCGCTGAAGATCGCTGATCTCCAGGCTGGCGCCAGGGTCGGCGAGCAGATCCACGTCGGCATTCAGGCTTCGACCGCTGTCGGCAGGGGCCAGCAAGGTCGTTTCCGCGCGGGCAGCGCCGAGGCTGCACAGGCTCACGAGCAAGGCGAACAGGACGAAACGCACCAGGGACTCCCGAGAGCGAGGCGTGGCTAGGGTCACGCGAGTATACCCACGCCGATGGTGGGCTGCGCAGGCTATCTGGCTACCGGGGAAAGACCGCGCGGGGTAGTCGGGCTTGATCATTTTTTGTGCTATATTCCGCGCCCGTTTTCGTTGCCCCGGTCTTCGCCATGCACGCCGTCAAGCCGCTCTACGACTATCCCAAGTACTGGGCCGAATGCTTCGGCCCGGCGCCGTTCCTGCCGATGAGCAGAGCGGAGATGGATCTGCTCGGCTGGGACAGTTGCGACATCATCATCGTGACCGGAGATGCCTACGTCGACCATCCGTCGTTCGGCATGGCAATCATCGGCCGCCTGCTGGAAACCCAGGGCTTTCGCGTGGGCATCATCAGCCAGCCCGACTGGCGCTCGAAGGACGACTTCATGGCGCTTGGCGAGCCGAACCTGTTCTTCGGCGTGGCGGCCGGCAACATGGATTCGATGATCAACCGCTACACCGCCGACCGCAAGGTTCGCTCCGATGACGCCTACACCGCCGGCGGCCTGGCCGGCAAGCGGCCGGATCGTGCCAGCCTGGTCTATAGCCAGCGCTGCAAGGAGGCCTACAGCCATGTGCCGGTGGTGCTTGGTGGTATCGAGGCCTCGCTGCGGCGCATTGCACATTACGACTACTGGTCCGACAAGGTACGCCGTTCGATCCTGATGGACGCCACCGCCGAACTGCTGCTCTATGGCAACGCCGAGCGAGCGATCGTCGAGGTCGCCCACCGTCTGGCCGCTGGCGAGGCGATCGAGGCGATCACCGATGTGCGGGGTACGGCCTTTGTCCGCAAAGACGCCCCCGAGGGTTGGTTCGAGATCGACTCGACCCGCATCGACCGGCCGGGCAAGATCGACAAGATCGTCAACCCTTACGTCAACACCCGCGACCTGGAAGCCTGCGCGCTGGAGAACGGTCAGCCGCCGGCCGACGACCCCGCCGAGGCGCGGCCCGTGGAGTTGCTGCCGCACCCGCGCCTGGAACGCGAGCGGACGGTGATTCGTCTGCCTTCGTTCGAGAAGGTGCGCAATGATCCGGTGCTCTACGCGCATGCCAACCGCGTGCTGCACCTGGAAACCAACCCCGGCAACGCCCGCGCGCTGGTGCAGCGGCACGACGAACGCGAACTGTGGCTGAATCCCCCGCCCATCCCGCTCTCGACCGAGGAAATGGACTACGTGTTCGCCGCGCCCTATGCGCGCGTGCCGCACCCGGCCTATGAGGGCGCGAAGATTCCGGCCTACGAGATGATCCGTTTCTCGGTGAACATCATGCGCGGCTGCTTTGGCGGCTGCACCTTCTGCTCGATCACCGAGCACGAGGGCCGCATCATCCAGAACCGTTCGCACGAGTCGATCCTTCACGAAATCGAACAGATGAAGGGTGTCCCGGGTTTCACCGGCGTCGTTTCCGACCTTGGCGGGCCGACTGCGAACATGTACCGCCTGGCGTGCAAGAGCCACGATATCGAGAAGCACTGCCGCAAGCCGTCCTGCGTCTACCCCGGGATCTGCGAGAACCTCAACACCGACCACAGTTCGCTGATCGAGCTGTACCGCAAGGCCCGGGCGCTGCCGGGAGTGAAGAAGATCCTCATCGCCTCGGGGCTGCGCTACGACCTGGCGGTCGAGTCGCCGGAGTATGTCAAGGAGCTGGTCACCCACCATGTCGGCGGTTACCTGAAGATCGCGCCGGAGCACACCGAGCGTGGCCCGCTGGACAAGATGATGAAGCCGGGCATCGGCACCTATGATCGCTTCAAGCGGATGTTCGAGAAGTTCTCGAAGGAGGCGGGCAAGGAGCAGTACCTGATCCCGTACTTCATCGCGGCGCACCCCGGTACCACCGATGAGGACATGCTCAACCTGGCGCTGTGGCTGAAAGCCAACGGCTTTCGCGCCGACCAGGTACAGGCCTTTTATCCGTCGCCGATGGCTACTGCCACGGCGATGTACCACAGCGGCAAGAACCCGCTGCGCAAGGTGACCTACAAGAGCGAAGGCGTCACCATCGTCAAGAGCGAAGAACAGCGCCGCCTGCACAAAGCCTTCCTGCGTTATCACGATCCCAAGGGTTGGCCGCTGCTGCGCGAGGCCCTGACTCGCATGGGGCGTGCCGACCTGATCGGCCCGGCCAAGCATCAGCTGATTCCGGCTCACCAGCCGGCGAGCGATGGCTACCACAGCGCCCGGCGCAAGAACTCCACGCCCGTCGGCAGCAAGAAGGCGGGCGGTGCGGCGGCAGGGCGTCCGCTGCTTACCCAGCACACCGGATTGCCGCCGCGCAGTCAGGACGGCAATCCCTGGGACAAGCGCGAGCAGGCCAAGGCCGCCGCCGAGCAGCGACGCAAGGACAGCAAGCCGGGCAAGGGCGGCAAGGGCAAGCCTCAGCGTCCGGTTGCGCCGCGCTGAGCCTGGGGCTCAGAAGCGAAAGGCACGCGTCGCATCCTGCAGTTGATTGCCCAGGCGCAGCATCTGCGCGCTGCGTTCGCGGCCCTGGGAGATGTGCGCCAGATTGGTGTCGCCGAGCTCGTGGATATGCTCGCTATGGCGGCGGATTTCGCTGACCGCAGCACTCTGCTGCGCGGTGGCATCGGCGATCTGCTCGGCCATGCGACCGATATCGGCGATGGTGCGCACGATGCCTTCCAGGGCGCCATCGGCGGTCTGCGCCAGCTGAGCGGTGCGTTCGGCATGCTCGACCTGCTCGCGCATGGCCTGCAGCGACTGTTCGGCGGCACCCTGCAGGTGCGCGATGAGCTGCTGGATTTCCTCGGTGGCACCTGTGGTGCGCTGCGCCAGTGAGCGCACTTCATCGGCGACCACGGCGAAGCCGCGCCCATGCGAGCCGGCGCGCGCCGCTTCGATTGCGGCGTTGAGCGCGAGCAGGTTGGTCTGTTCGGCAATCGAGCGGATCACGGTCAGCACCTTGCCGATGGCTGACGTCTCTTCGCTCAGGCGCTCGATGGCCTGGGCATTGTCCTGCACTTCGCCGACCAGAGCATGCAGCCCGCCCAGGCTTTCGGCGATGACTTGCTGTCCCTCGCCGACTGCCTGGGCGGCGTTGCGCCCGGCGCTGGCTGCTTCGCCCGCGCCGCCGGCGACCTGCTGAATGGTCGCCTCCAGCTCGCCCAGCGAGTCGCGGATCTGTGCGGTGTTGTCGGCCTGTCGGCGGGCGCTGCGCTGCAGCTCGTCGTTCATGCCGTCCAGGCTACGGCTGCTGCCGGCCACATCCTCGGCCTGCTGGCGCAGGGTGCGTACCAGCTCGAGCAGATAGCTGCGCAGGCGGTTGAGCGAGGTCTCCATTTCTCCCAGCTCGGCCAGGCGTGAATGGATCTGCACTTCGTCGGTGAAATCGCCCTGCGCCCACGCCGACAGTGAGGGCACCAGCGCGCCCAGGGTCCGTGTGAGCTGGCGCTGCAGGCGGTCGATGCCTAGGGCGATGAGCAGGATCAGGGCGATGATGCCGCCCTGAACCAGGCGCACCTCGCGCTGAATACGCCCGTGTTCGGCGCGTACGGCTGGCTCTAGCTCGGCCAGCGCCTGCTGCACCGCCGCCAGGCGCTGTTCGGTGGTGCTGGTCAGTGCGCTGCGTTTGGCGATCAGTTCACGGGTGCGATCCAGTTCGCGCGGATAGCGCGCGAGCAGGCTGTCCAGTTCCCGACGCAGCGCTTCACCCTTGTCGGTCGCCTCCTGCTGCGTCTGCTCTGTCTGCAGGTCGAGCAACGCGGCGAAGTCGTTTGCGGCCGAGTGTTGTGTTTCAAGGACGCCAAGTAGCGGTAGCTGCTGAATGCGCTCGGCGGTGCGCTGCAGCGCCTCGCGCGCCTGCAGGACCTCGTCGACGAGTTGCGCGCGGCCGCTGGCGATCAGCTTGCCGCGTGCGTGACTCAGGCGCAGCAACTGCTGGCTGGCCTCGAACAGGGGGCTGCGATAGGCCGCCGCTGCAGGATCGGTGCTGCTTTGCGCATAGGCGGCGAGCTGGTCGAGCGTCGCGGCGATCTCGCGCTCGGCTTGCAGCAGCAAACCCTGCGGGTCGCCAGCGAGCTTGCCGGCGGCCAGCAGATCGCCCGCGACGAACTCGCCGAGCGAGGCGAGGCTGG